>TARA_R110002012_G_scaffold292234_1_pt1 | contig 128531 bp, 128 predicted proteins | sample TARA_R110002012 | Tara Oceans TARA_R110002012 (sample SAMEA4396515) | marine metagenome | biome: Westerlies Biome; feature: [DCM] deep chlorophyll maximum layer (ENVO:01000326); material: water (ENVO:00002006), including particulate matter (ENVO:01000060) such as... | depth 40 m
CTGCAGACTCTCGTTATGAATGAGGGACCAGCAGGGGGCAGGTCAAAAGCTATCTAACTTTGAGCGCTTACTCGTTTTGCCGTTCGATACGAACTTCGTTCAAGCCAGAGAAATAGTGTCCAAGTCGAGCTCCCGCAACCAACCCTAATTCCTCACTATATTCAAAGGCTTGAGTTTTGTCGCTCAGGCCTTTTTGCGTTTTGACCCTCGAGCCACGACACAAGAGCGCGGCCAGAACCCCCTCCAGATGTATCGACAGTTTGCCGTCAGGTTCAGGTATCGCTCATAGGCCGGGTTCGATATGCGGTGCCGTCCGACAGGTGGACAGGTGCGGGCGGTCTCTGGCTTTTCATGATTCCCGGCGAGACAATCGCGATACCTGTTTTCTGGAGGCGCTGCGATTGACATCCCTATTTCTAACCGCGGCGGTGTTGGGCAATTTTTCCTCCCGTGCTCAAAACATCAACTTGCCGATTACACCCGCAGAAATCGCCTGCGATGCCTTAGCGTCGGCGGAGGCCGGTGCGGCGATTGTACATATCCACGTGCGCGACCCCGAAACCGAAATGCCATCAATGGACACTGCGCTCTACCGCGAGGTGGTGGACCGCATCCGCGACAATAACGATGATCTGATCATCAACCTGACCACAGGCAACGGCGGGCGCTACGAGCCGTCCGAGGCAGATCCGGCGGTTGCGGGGCCGCGGACCAATCTGCTTGTGCCCGATGACCGTGTGCAGCATGTTCTGGCGATCAAGCCGGACATTGCCACGCTGGACCTGAACACGATGGTCTTTGGCCAAGAGGTCGTGATCAACACGCTGTCGTCGATCCGCCGCATGGGCACGTTGATTCAAGACGCTGGCGTGCGCCCCGAGATTGAATTGTTCGACAGTGGCGACGTGGCAATTCTGAACACGCTGATGGACGAGCAGTTCTTTGAACATCCGCCGCTGTGTTCGATTGTGATGGGGGTCAAGTTCGGCTTCGTACCGCTGCCCGAAACGCTTTTGTATGCGCGCGGTTTGCTTCCCTCCAATGCAATCTGGACGGGGTTCGGCACCGGCGCGATGGCTTTTCCGATGGTGGCACAATCGGCGCTGATGGGTGGCAACATACGCATAGGTATGGAAGACGCCGTTTGGCTGGCGAAGGGCGTCAAGGCACCGTCCAACGCCGCGATGGTCGAAAAGGCGGCGCGGATCGTGAACGAACTGGGCTTTGATCTGGAAACGCCAAAACAGGTTCGCGCGCGGCTTGGCCTGTAAGGAGATTGCCATGCTGACCTTCTACCATTCTCCGCAAAGCTGCTCGAACGGCATTTTGTTGCTGTTGCACGAGGTTGGTGCAGTGTTCGAGACCAAAATTGTCGATGTACGGGCGGGCGACCAGCGGGGGGCGACTTATCTGGGGCTGAACCCCAAGGGCAAGGTGCCGGCACTGGGGCTAGCGGACGGATCGACTTTGACCGAATTTCCGGCCATCGCCCTGTGGCTGGTTGAAAGCCATCCGCAAGCGGGTCTTGCCCCAACGGGTACGATTGAGCGCGCGCGCGTGCTTGAGGCGCTGGATTTCATCGTGAGCTCTGTCCACATGCGCGGCTTCACCTTTGACAAGGTGCCGCAAAAGTTCATGCCCGACGCGGACGGACAGGCCACACTCAGGGCACATGGCCGTGCCGAGGTGGCCAAGGGGCTGATGAGCCTGTCCGCGATGCTGGGGGACAGGCCCTATATTCTGGGTGACTTCAGTGCGGCGGACGCAGCCCTGTTCTATGTGCTCGACTGGGCCGCACAGGATGGCGGATATGACATTCCGGCCAATCTTCAGGCCTGCCTTGCGCGGATCAAACAGCGCCCCGCACATGCGGCCGCAGCCCCGCTTTTGACGCGATAGAAGGCGGCGGACATGGCTGCAAAGAACATTCTTTTCATCATGTTCGACCAGCTGCGCTGGGATTACCTTAGCTGCTACGGCGCGCAGCATATCGACACGCCGAACATCGACCGGCTGGCAAAAATGGGTGTGCGGTTTACCCGCGCCTATGTGCAGGCACCGCTGTGTGGACCGTCACGGATGTCGACCTATACGGGGCGCTATGTGCACAGCCACGGCGCAAGTTGGAATGCAACACCGCTGAAAGTGGGCGAGCAGACGCTGGGCGACCATCTGCGTGCTGCCGGAATGGGCTGCTGGTTGGTGGGCAAGACGCATATGGCCGCCGACGCCGAAGGCATGGCGCGGCTTGGTCTGGACCCCGACAGCATCATCGGCGCCCGGGTGGCGGAATGCGGGTTTGACGTGTTCGAGCGTGACGACGGGATGCGTGCAGTAGGTCCCGACGGGCCGCTGACGGAACCGGGCGGGCATGGTTACGACGCCTATTTACAGGAACGTGGCTATGACACTGACAACCCGTGGCACGACCACGCGAATGCCGGCGTCGATGCACAGGGCAACGTGCTGTCGGGCTGGTTCATGAAGAACGCGGGCGAAGCGGCAAATATCGAGGAACAGGACAGCGAAACCCCCTATCTGACGCGCCGAGGGATAGAGTTTATCGCAAGCCGCGACGATGCACCATGGTTGTGCCACCTAAGCTATATCAAACCGCATTGGCCCTACATTGTGCCTGATCCCTATCACGCGATGTATGGCCCGCAGGATGTGCCGCCGCCAAACCGTGCACAGTCCGAGTTTGACAACGCCCACCCCGTTCTGAAGGCAATGATGCGCAATCCGGTCGGCACCGCCTTTTCTCGTGACGATGTGCGCGGCGCTGTGATCCCTGCCTATATGAGCCTGATCAAGCAGTGCGACGACCAAATGGGCGTGCTGTTCGACTGGCTCGAAGAGACAGGCCGGATGGATGACACGATGATCGTTGTCACATCGGACCACGGCGACTTTCTGGGCGATCACTGGATGGGCGAAAAGACGTTTTTCCACGATGCCGCCATCAAGGTGCCGCTGATCATCTACGACCCGACCAATGCCGCAGATGCCACGCGCGGCACCGTGTGCGATGAGCTGGTCGAGGCCATCGACCTTGCCCCGACCTTTGTCGACGTGGCGGGCGGTCAGGTGGCTGATCATGTGTTGGAGGGCCGCTCCTTGTTGCCATTGCTGCACGGCAGGACGGCGTGGGACCGCGACAAAGTGATCTGCGAATACGACTATGCATCGACACCACTGGCCGACGCCCTTGGCCTGTCAGTGCGCGAGGCTGTCATGTTCATGGTGGCCGACAAACACTGGAAACTGATCCACTGCGAAGGCGGCTTTCGCCCGATCCTGTTCGATCTGCAAAACGATCCTGACGAACTTGTCGATCTGGCCGAAGACCCTGACCATCAAGAGATCATCGCGCGGATGTACGACAAGCTGCACGCCTGGACACGCCGCATCGCGCAGCGCACGACACGGACCGAGGCGCAGCTGGTCGAACTGCGCAAATCCTTGCGGCGGCGCGGTGTGGTGCTGGGCGTCTATGACGAGAATGACACGCCGCTTGACCTGACGATCGCGTACCGCGACCGCAAGGCGCGGGTGCGCAAGCCGACGGGCTGACCTGGGACGGGCTGTCCACCTTGTGAACAGCTGGGGCCAAGCGATAGACGCAGCCCCCCCGCGCACGCCACAACAAGACAAGTTGTGAAGCAAGAAAGACGCGGAAAGGTCCACCCAATGCCCCCTTATCCCAACGATATTCCGGTCGTTATCGTCGGCGCAGGTCCGACAGGTTTGACAGCGGCCAATTTGCTGGCTGTCTACGGTGTCGACTGTGTTGTTCTGGAGCAAACCGCAGAGCCGATGAACCTGCCGCGCGCCATCGTGATCGACGACGAAGGGGCGCGCACGATGCAGGTGTTCGGGTTGGACAAGACCTATCTCAAGGACACGATGGAAGGCGTCGGATCGCGGTATTACGACGACGAGGGCAACTGTTTTGCAGAGACGGGGCGGGGGCCGCGCAACTTTGGTTTTGCCAAGCGACAGTTCTTCTTCCAGCCCGAGCTTGAGGCGGCGCTGCGCGATGTGTCGGCACAAACGTCCCCGGGCACACTGCACTTCGGGGCCGAGGTGACCGATGTACGCAATGGGCCCGATCATGCGCTGGTCACGGTGCAAGATGCGGACGGTCATAGCCATCAGATCCGCACACAGTGGGTGCTGGCCTGTGACGGTGGGCGCAGCCCGATCCGCGAACGGCTGGGCATTCCGATGTCGGGAAATACCTACGAAGAAGACTGGATCGTCGTCGATACGATGAACGATCCTGACCCGACCCTCTATTCCAAGTTCTTTTGCAGTGGCGCGCGGCCAACGGTCAGCGTGCCTGCTCCGCATGGTGGGCGACGTTACGAATTCATGCTTCAGCCCGGCGAAACCCGCGAACAGGTGTTGCAGGACGGATTTCTCAAGGATCTGATGACCCCCTACCGGCCTTACCGGACCGAAGATATTGTGCGCAAAACCGTCTATCGTTTTCATGCGCGGATGGCCGAGCAGTTTCAGTCGGGACGCATTCTGTTGATGGGGGATGCGGCGCATCTGACGCCGCCTTTTGCCGGTCAGGGCATGAACGCGGGCCTGCGCGATGCGCACAATGTTGCGTGGAAACTTGCCGTTATCCTGCGCGGCGGTGCCGATGCGCATATCATGCAAAGCTACGAGGCCGAGCGGCGCAAGCCCGCTTGGGACATGATCCAGCTTGCCGTGGCCATGGGCAGCATCGTGATGCCCGCCGGGCGCGACCAGATCATGTTCCGCGACCTGATGATGCAGGCGCTTGAGCCGTTTCCAGCTGTGAAAGACTGGCTGGTGCACATGCGGTTCAAGCCAAAGCCGCAGTATCTTGAGGGGCTGTTTCTGGATCTGGACACCCCTCTTTTCGAGGCATCCTTGGTGGGCGAAATGATCCCCCAGCCTGAGGTGCAGAAGGGCAGCAAGGTGCAGTTGCTTGACGACATTACAGGGCTGGGCTTCTGCCTGATCGCGCAAAATGCTGAAGGGGCGGCGGCGCTGGCCGCGCTCGAGCAGGATACATTGCTGGGCCTGCCGCTGACTGCGATCACGCTGGACACCATGGGCAGCGGCGATCTGGACGCGCTGCGCCCTGTCGATCCGCAAGCCATCCGACCGTTCTTGACCCACCGCGATCAGATCCTGCTGGTCCGGCCCGACCGCTATTGCGCCGCCGCATTCTTTCCCGAGGCATTATCGGCCACGTTGGAACGCTGCACAGCGCTGCTGACACAGACGGATGCTGCACCCAAGGCTGTCGAAATGACGGCCTGAGAACGGGGCAGAAAAAAGCTGCCAAAGACATTGCGCGGGAGGAGGAGACCCAATGCAACTTATCTGGAAAAGATCCTATGCACTGGCGCGGGTGCTGGCGTTGGTTGGCTTCACCGGCCTGCTGGTGCTGGCACTGATGACAACCTCGGACGTGCTGATGCGCTGGCTGTTCAAGGCACCGCTTCAGGGCGTCAATGATGTCAGTTCGGTCGTCATGGCGGTGGTGATCTCTGCGTGTATTCCGGCCAACCTTGCCATGAAGCAAAACATCCGCGTCGAGGTTTTCGGGTCGATAGCGGGGCCACGCACGAAGGCATTGCTCGAAGTGTTTTCAAGCGCGCTGACCTTTGCCCTGATCGCGCTGATGGCCTGGCAATTTGTCGGATACGTCGATGCGCTGAAGGAGAACGGCGACCGGACATGGGTGTTGGGTTGGAAGGTCTGGCCGTGGTGGAGCGTGGCCACGGTGATGCTGTGGCTTGCGGCTTTCGTACAGGCGATGGTTCTGATCATCGACATTTCATCCTTGTTTGGCGGCCGCGACACAGACGCGGCGCTGCACAACGACCCTTCTTCTCTGCTCTGACAGCGCAAAGACCCAAAGGAAACGGATATGGATCCTCTTGTTATTGCCATGATCGGCTGTGTCGCCATGATGGGGCTGATTTTGCTGCACGTTCCGATTGGTATTTCGATGGCGCTGGTCGGCGTTGTGGGCTTTGCGCAGGTTGTCGGCTGGGCGCCTGCGATTTCGCTGCTCGCCAGCGAACCGGCTTCGGCGATGGGCTCGCTTGATCTTGCGGTGATCCCGCTGTTCATGCTGATGGGCAGCCTTGCCGCCGCAAGCGGGCTGGCCTCGGATGTCTATGACATGTCCAGTGCGTTGTTCGGCCATCGCCGTGGTGGTCTGGCGACGACGACCGTTGTGGCCAGCGCTGGCTTTGGCGCGATCTGCGGGTCGGGCGTGGCAACAACGGCCACCTTCGGGCGGGTCGCCATGCCCGAGATGCTGGCGCGCGGTTATCATCCGGCATTGGCATCGGGCGCAGTCGCCGCGGGCGGTACGCTGGGGATAATCGTGCCGCCGTCTGCGATGATGATCCTGTATTCGGTGTTGACCGAGCAATCGGTGCTTCAACTGTTTACGGCCGCGATCATTCCTGCCCTGCTGGCCGTTCTGTTCTATGCCATTGCGGTGCAGGTGACTGTCATGCGCAACCCCGACAGCGCCCCGCGATCCGACAAGCTGCCGTTCAGGGACCGCATGGCCGCGATTGGCCGTGCGTGGGGCGTGATCTTGCTGGCGGTGGTCGTACTGGGCGGCATCTATTCGGGCATCTTCACCGTGAACGAAGCCGCCGCCATCGGTGTTGTCATCGCCTTCCTGTTCGCATTGCTGCGCCGCAGGCTGGACCGTGCCACGTTCCTGCGTGTGATGGCCGAGGCCAGCGGGTCCACCGCCATGATCTATATCATGGTCTTTGGTGCGACGATCTTTTCCTACTTTATCTCGGTCACCGGCGGTGCGTCGTTCATCGTCGGGCTGATCTCTGACGCCTCGGTCGATCCGCTGATGGTGATCTTTGGCATCTTGCTGCTTTACATCATTCTGGGCGCGTTTTTTGACGAAGTTGCGGCGATGGTCATCACACTGCCTTTTGTCATCCCCGTCATTCAGGGGCTGGGTTACGATCTGGTCTGGTGGGGCATTATCAACGTGGTGGTGATCGGCATCGGCATGATCACCCCGCCCATCGGGATCAACGTGATGCTGCTGAATTCTATGTACCGCGATGTGAAAATCACCACGATCTACCGCGGCATCGTGCCGTTTCTTGTGGCCGATCTGGTGCGCCTGACCATTCTGGTGCTGTTTCCCCCGCTCACACTCTGGCTGCCCAGCATCTTAGGGTAAACGTCTGTCCATCAAGTGGACAACTGCGGCTTGAGAGTCGAGCGGATAGCCCATCAGCGCCAGAGTAATTTCACAAAAGGGAGGATACGATGAAACTACGACATTTCCTGATTGCGACCGCTGCGGCCGTCGCTTTTGGCACCACCGCCACCGCCGAGATCCTGCGGTTTTCCAGCTTCGAGCCACCAGTGGCGCACGTCACCAAGAATATCCTGATGCCGTGGGCGGAAAAGGTGAACGCCGCCTCGGACGGTGAGCTGGACGTTCAGATTTTCCCGGGCGGCACCTTGGGGCGCAACCCTGCGCAACAGCTCAAGCTGGTGGAAGACGGCGTGGCCGACATCGCTTGGGTGATCCCCGGCTATACACCCGGACGTTTTGACCAGGGCACAATCGGCGAACTGCCGTTTCTGGTGCCCAACGGCACAATCGGTTCCGAGGCAATGTGGTCGATGTACGAACAGGGGCTGTTCACCGGCGACTATGAAAAGTTCAAACTGATCGGCGTGATGACATCCTTTCCCAACGCCATCGCCAGCACGGTCGAAGTGCGCACACCTGCGGACATGAAGGGCCAGAACTTTCGCGCGCCCGGGCCGATCATGCTGGGCGCCATCAACGCGCTTGATGCGGTGCCCGTGGGCGGGATCACCGGACCGGGGCTGGCCGAAGCGATCAGCCGTGGTTTGATCTCGGGCACGTTCTCTCAGTTCGGCGCGATCGAGACGTTCCGGGTGGGCGAGGCCATCAACTATTATCTGGACCTGCCGTTGGGCGCGACACCCATGCTGATCGTGATGAACCAGGCCAAATACGACAGCCTGTCGGACAAGGCCAAAGCTGCCATCGACCAGTATTCGGGCAAGGTGTTCTCAGAAGACTTTGGCAAATCCTTTGACCAGAACGTCACCGAAGCACGCGAACGGGTTCTGGCGGCCAACGACATCACCCTGATCGAACCGGATGATGCGCTGACGCAGCAATGGAAAGACGCGCTGTCAGTCTCGACGACCGAATGGATTGCAGGCCACGAAAACGGTCAGGCCATCTATGACGCTTTCGTTGCCGCCATCGAAAAGGCTACGGCCGCAAACTGACCCCTGAGCTCCGGCGCCAACAATCCCGTTGGTGCCGGACTGGTTTTTTTCACAAGGTTTTGCGTGATGGATGACACAGATGACATCGTCGAGATTGCTCAATTGATCCAGAAATGGGGCCTGTACCGTGACCAAGGGCGCTGGGACGATCTGAAGGCGACATTTACCCCCGATGGCACTATCTTTGTGACATGGTTTCTGGGCTGGTTTGCGGATTTTGTCGAAGCATCGAAAAAGATGCATGTGCCGAAGTCGCCACGGGTCAAACACCTGATCGGGCTGCCGGTTGTCGATGTGCAAGGTCACCGTGCCGTGGCGGAAACCAACGTCCAGATTTTGGGGCGGTTCTCGGCCGCCGGAACCGATGTGGATTACACCAGCTACGCGCGGTTTGTGGATCGTTTGGTGCGCACCAAAGCGGGATGGCGCATTCACGCGCGTGTCGCGATCTATGAAAAAGACCGGCTTGATCCGGTTGTCCCCAGCGACGCATTTGCCAACTTCATGACACAGACTGACTTTTCCAAAGTGCCCGAACCCTATCGCTATCTGGGGTACCGCCTGTTGTCGGCGGGCCGCCCGCTGCAAAGCGGGATAATCTGCGACGGCACACCCGAAGCCGACACCTTGATACAAAAGGCGCACCGCTGGATGTCGCAAATGACCTGTGCGGATTAATCCGGCAAATCAAGCCGTCCCAGCGCGTCGGTGATCCCATTGGCGGTTGCCAAAAGCTTGTCACGATACTGGTCCAGCGCCTTGTCGAACGACAGGGCGCTGCTGGTCCAGATCACCGTCAGACAGGCCACAACCCGTTGGCCGCGATAGATCGGGGCAGAGATGCTTTGCGTGCTCAGCCGGTAGCCTTCCTTGCGGTAGCCGACGCCCAATTTCACACAGGTATCCAACACATGTTTTAGCGGTCCGTCCTGCAATATCACCGGACCTTGGCAGCCCAGCTTGGCGTACAAACCAGCCAGCGTTTGCGTGCGCTCTTCTTGGCGTGAAAAGGCAAGGTAAGCGCGCCCGCCAGCCGTATCCAGCACGGGCAGTTGCAGCCCGACCATGCCGTGATCAATGGAATAGGGGCTGATGTTATGCGTCGATTCCCGAATTTCCATCTGGTAGTCGTTGAATGTCACCAGATCGAGCGGCCACAGGATTTCGCGCCCCAACCTTACCATTTCAGGCACGGCGGACTGCGTGACCCAATCCTCGTGGCGGAACCCCGAACTCAGCGATTTGGCCTGCAACGTCGGGCGCCATTTTTCCGACGAATGGTCACGGCTGACGAACCCCAGCCCTTCCAGCGTTTCGAGCAGCCGGTAGACCGTCGGGCGTGGAATAGACGTCGCTGTTGCAACCTCGGCCGCCTTCAAACCGTTCCGCCGGTTCAAGGTCTGCAAAATAAGCAAGCCGCGTTCCAGCGACCGGACAGATCCAAAATTTGAAATGTTCTACCTCCCGATGACCACATAGGGGCCTAAGCTGATCATTACATCGAGAGGGGGTATGTCAACAAACCGCGGCCTATGTCGGGGGAGGTCATCGGTTTTGTCCGTCAAGTGGACAAGTCCGGCGGTCGGCGGTGCAAGATCCGCCGCTTGGTTTACCATGACCAGCAGCACCCGCTTACGCCCGAAAGGAATCTGTCCCATGACCCTCAGTTCACTTGGATATATCGGCATCCGGTCCGCAAAGACCGAGGATTGGAGCGGCTTTGCCACCAACCTTCTGGGCATGCAGCAAGTGGATCGCGGCGGCAATTCGCGGGCCTTTCGGATGGACGATCGCAAGCAGCGCCTTCTGGTCACCGATGACGGGCAAGAGGGGCTGGATTTCATGGGGTGGGAAGTGGACCACCCCGACGATCTGGACCGTCTGGCCAGCCGCCTTGAAAACGCAGGCGTGGCCGTGCGCGTTGAAACGGCCGCTTTGGCCGATCAACGTCTGGTCAGCCAGCTGATTTCCTTTAACGATCCCGATGGCAATCACATCGAAGTCTTTTGGAAACCGCAGATCGCCAGCGATCCCTTTGTCCCGGCACGGCCCATTTCGGGGTTCAAGACGGGCACGCTGGGCATGGGCCATGCGGTGCTGCACGTCGAAGATGCCTCCGCCCTTTTGCCGTTCTACCGCGATCTTCTTGGCTTCAGCGTCACCGACTACGGGCTGACGCCGTTCCCGCTGTATTTCTTTCATATCAACGGGCGGCATCACAGCTTTGCCATGGTCGGATCGGGCCGCAAGGGGCTGCATCATTTCATGGTCGAACTGCAATCGCTGGACGACGTAGGCCAGGGCTATGACATCGCCCAACAGGACGAGGGGCGCGTGGCCTATACGCTGGGGCGGCATTCCAATGACCACATGATGAGCTTTTACGCGACCACACCTTCGGGGTTTTTCGTCGAATATGGCTGGGGCGCGCGGGTGATCGAGCCCGCGACATGGGAGGCGCACGAAACGTCAGACGGACCCAGCTATTGGGGCCACGAACGGGTGCACCTGCCAGACGGCGATCCGGCCCGCGAACGCATGCGCGAGATGCGGATAGACGCCGCCAGCCGTGGCATGCGCGCCGCCGATCCTGTGCCCAATTGCGCCTGGCTGGACTCGGTTGTCCGGCAGGAATGATCGCGGCCCGAAAAATTCCAGACACACTAAACACGGGACGGAGCGATTTACGCGCATGACCAAGCTACCAGATTTTCAGACCGCGATCATCATCTCCGAAGCCGGCGGGCCAGAGGTTTTACAAACCGCGCAATTGACGCTGCCGCACCCCGGGGCGCATCAGGTGCTGATCCGCGTCGCGGCGGCGGGCATCAATCGCCACGACTGTTTGCAACGTGCGGCGGGCATCCACCATGATGGCAACCCTGTGCCGGGGCTCGAAGCCGCGGGCGTTGTCGTTGCGCTGGGGCCGGGGGTGACCGGGTTGGACATCGGCGCGCCAGTGATGGCGTTGTTGCAAGGCGGCGGCTACGCCGAATATGCGGTGGCAGATGTGGCCCTGACGATGCCGGTGCCCGAGGGGTTAAGCATGACCGAGGCCGCGGCAGTGCCCGAGGCGCTGTTCACCGCGTGGTGGAACTTCTTTTTCCTGATGCAGCTTCGACCCGACGAATTCGCCCTGATGCACGGCGGCACCAGCGGCGTCGGCCATCTGGCGCTTCAGGCGATGTCGGCGCTGGGCTACGGCGTTCTGGCCACCTGCGGCAGTGCCGACAAGATTGCCGCCGCCAAACGGTTCGGCGCGCGCGATGCGTTCAACTACAATGACACCGAACTGGCGGCCAAAGTACTGGATGCCACGGGCGGTCAGGGCATCAGTGCGCTTTTGGATGTCTCTGCCGGTGCGCATCTTGACGCGGATCTGGAGATGATGGCCCCGGACGGGCGCATTGCGCATCTGTCGGGCGGTGGCGGTGCCGCGCTGAGCGTGCCGCTCAAGAAACTGATGGCCAAGCGTATCTCGATCACCGGATCGCTGCTGCGCCCACTGGCGCTTGCGCGAAAAACACAGGTGGCACAGATGATCCGCCGCGATGTCTGGCCCTTGCTGGGCACGCAGGTGCGCCCGGCACTGGCCGCTGTCCTGCCGCTGTCCGACGCCGCACAGGCGCATCTGGAAATAGAAAAGGGCCACCACGTCGGCAAGATCGTTCTGGCAGTGTCAGACTAGGGCTGTCCGCAAGGTGGACATGCGCCAATGGGCTGCGGCCCTGTTCCACAGTCCACGATAAAACCCGATCAACACCCAACAAACGGAGCATAACGATGCGTATTTCTTCTTATATCACTGCGGACGGAACCGCATCTTACGGCATTGTGCAGGACGGTAAACTGCACGACGCAGGCAAGGCGCTGCGCGCAACATTCCCCGACCTGCGGGCGGTGATGGCGGCGGGTGCACTGGATCAGCTTAAAGCCGCCGCTGAAACGGGCGAAGTGCTGGACATGGCGTCGGTCAAGTTGCTGTCGCCCTTGCCGAACCCGGACAAGATTATCTGCATCGGCCTGAACTACATGACCCACATCAACGAAACAGGCCGCGACAAGCCGGCCAAGCCGTCGATTTTCACCCGCTACCCGTCTTCGGTGGTCGGCCACGATGTGTCGATGATCCGCCCGCAGGCGTCCGGCTGGTTCGATTTCGAAGGCGAACTGGCGGTGATTATCGGCAAAGCGGGGCGCAACATCCCGGAAGCCGACGCCATGGCGTATGTGGGCGGCTACAGCTGCTTTAACGACGGGTCGATCCGCGATTACCAGCGCCACACCTCGCAGTTCTGGGCAGGCAAGAACTTTGTCGACAGCGGGGCGATGGGGCCTTGGCTGGTCACAGCAGACGAGATGACCGATCCGGCAGCACAGACCATGGAAACCCGGCTAAACGGCGAAGTCGTGCAATCAACCCCGATTTCCGATCTGGCCTTCAACATCCCTGAACTGATTGCCTATCTGTCGATCGTGACCGAACTGCTGCCGGGGGACGTCATCGCCACAGGCACGCCCAGCGGTGTCGGCCTGTTCCGCGAGCCCAAGCTGTTCATGAAAGACGGCGACCGGATCGAAGTGGAAATTTCGGGCATCGGCACACTTTCCAATCCGATCCGCGACGAGGGCAAGTGATCATACCGCAGCTTTCGCGGGCACACATCTGACGGGCATTCCTGTCAGAGCGTTCTGCGCAATCACGCCCCCAAGGGTCAGCCTCGGGCAAGGAGAAAGGTAGACAAATGGCCAAACCGATCAAAACCGGCCGACCGATCTGCGAGGCCGACCTTTGCGCCGATGATGTCAACCCGGCTGCCACAGGCACCGGCCGGGCGACATCACGCGGCTGGTGGCCTTTGACCGCGCCACGCAGGCTGCTATGTCAGTCCAGTTGCGATTGGGCGTTGTCAGCGGCAGTATCGCCTGCCCATCTTGCCGCGAGATGCAGCAGGATGATGATCATTGCCAGTGGCACCGAAACCGAAATCCACACCATCGGAATGCCAAGCGTGTCTGCGGTTAACCCCGATTGCCTTGCAAGGTAGCCTTTGTCAAAGCCACCACGCAGGCCGACAAAACAGAAATAGACCACCGGCAGGACAAAAATCAGCACGGCCGCGCTTTGGATGGCGTCGCCAAGCGCGGAAAGAATGTGCGGCGGTTTGGGAAAGACGCTTTGCATCAGCACGGCGTCTGAACGGGTTTTGAAAGACAGTGTTGCGCCCAGCAGGCCGGTCCAGACCATCGCATATCGCGCGACATCTTCGGTCCAGATCGGGGGCGCGGAAAACACGTAGCGGGCGATGATTTGCAGCATGACCGTCAGAAACATCAGGCAGACAGCCAGAACCGCAGCACGTCGCGTGATTGCGTGAATGCCGTTGCTGATCGAGATGATGACGTGGCGCATGTGCCGATCTCCACTGGAAATGCCGGGCCCGGTCTTGGGCCCGGCGGTTGTGTTTAGCGGTTGCTGTCGGACAGGTCTGTCCAGATCTTGACGTCTTCGCTTGGCATCAGGTCCGACTCGTAGACCGGCTTGGATGCTTCGCGGAACACGGCGCGTTCTTCTGCGGTCAGGCGCTGTACGGTCACGCCTTTTTCCTCAAGCGCGGTCAGCCCGGATTCGGACGCTTCGGCCAGCCACGCGCGGTTGGCGGCATCGGCCGTGGCCACGGCGGCATCGACGGCAGCGCGTTCGTCGTCGCTCAGGCCATCATACCAGCCTTTCGAAAACAAAACGGCCCGCATCGGGATAATCACACCCGCATCCGAGAAGTTTCTGACAAAATCGGTCTGGCCGAAAATCACCGGCACGAAAGGCGAGTTGAGGTAGCCGTCGATCACGCCGGTTTGCAGGCCTGCGGGCACTTCGCCCCAAGGCACCACCGTGCCGGTCGAGCCCCAGGCCTGATACATTGCAATCTGCGCGTCATCCAATGCCCGCATCCGCAGGTCGGCCATATCGGCAGGCGCGCGCACGGCTTTGGTTGTGGTGATGATGCCCGACGACGGCCCGATGGGCACAAAGGCCGCGACCATTGCATCCTGAGCGGCCAGCTTTTCGTTCAGCCAGTCAAAGACTTTGCCCGCAGCCAGCGCACGGTCCATATGCGCCGCATCATCAAAGATATAGGGCAAGCGCACGCCATAAACGAAGGGGTCGATCTGGGCGATGGCGCGCACGTCGGACAAAGAGACCTCCAGCAATCCGGTGGAAATCTGGTCGAATTTCTCGGCCTCGTTCCCGACCGAGTCGCGTGGCATTTCACGCACGTCCATCCCGGCCTCTTTCAGCGCGTTGCCAAAGGCATAGGCCCAGTTGTAAGACCCCGATTGTTCCAGATCGGGCTTGCCATCCAGTGCAATCTTGACTTCTGCGATGGCGGGGGCCGCCATGGCCATAAGTGCGGCCAGTGTCAGTGATGTCAGTTTCATTAGTCGTCCTCCCTTATTCAGTTCACGGAAAAGCCGAAGATCTGCGGCAACGTCAGGCTAAGCGCAGGCCAGTAGACCAGCGCCAGCAGCAGCAGAACCTGCACGGCGATGAAGGGCAGCACAGCATAGGCCAGCCGCCAATAGTTCAGATTTGTCAGCGCCGATACGACCACAAGGCATTTGCCCAGCGGGGGCGTAATCAGGCCGACGCACAGGTTGAAACACAGCACGATCCCCAGATGGATCGGGCTAATGCCCTGCGCCAGCGCTTGTGGTGCAAACAGCGGGATCAGCAGGGTCAGCGCCACGGGCGTGTCCATGAACATGCCCGCGACCAGGAAGATCGCCACCAGGAAGAACAGGTATTTCGTGCCCGTCAGTCCAAAGGATTCGACCCAGTTTGCCAGTGCCTGCGACCAGCCCAGCTGACCGGCGAGGTAGCCAAGCACCGAGATGGCGGCGAGAATGATAAAGATGGTGCCGGTCATCTTGGCTGTCGCCTCGACGGCATCAAAGATCATTTTCCAGTTCAGCCCCTTGTAGTACTGGCCCGCGATCAGCGCGACCATAACGGCGATGGCCGACCCTTCGGTCGGGGTGGCCAGGCCGAACACCAAGGCGCCCAGGATCACCACCGGCAGGCACAGCGCCGGTGCGGCGTGCAACAGGCTGGGCAGGAAGGACGGCAGATCGTCCGACTTGCCGCCCGGATGCCCCTTGATTTTGGCAATCACCGCATTCAGCAGCATCAGGGCCGCCGCCAGCAGCAACCCCGGCACAACGCCGGCGATGAACAGGGCGGCGACGGAAGCGCCGGTCAGGCCGCCATAGATAATCATGATGATCGACGGCGGAATGATCGGTCCGATCATGGACGAGGCTGCCGTAATGGCGCCGGCATAATAGGGATCATAGCCGCGCGCCTTCATTTCGGGAACAAAGGTGCGCGACAGCGCGGCGCTGTCTGCGATGGCCGAACCCGAGATGCCCGCAAAAAACACGCTGGTCAGAATGTTGACATGGCCAAGCCCGCCGCGAAACCGTCCGACAATGGACATGGCAAAGTCGATCAGGCTGCGCGTGACACCCGCGCGGCTCATGATTTCGGCGGTCAGGATGAACAACGGCATCGCCATGAAGGCAAAGACGTCAAGCTGCGCAAAAATGCGCTGTGGCATGATGGACAGGAACTGGGTTTTGCCCACGGCCACAAAGGCCAGAACAGAAACCGAGCCCATCAAATAGGCAAAGGCGGTGCCGCTGATCAGGAAAACGATGAAAATGATCGGGATGAACCACATGATATTACACCGCCGTTTTGATGTTGGGTGTTGTTGACTGAACCGCTGATGTCAGAACAGGCGGATGTGTCACGATCGCACGCAAGTCAACATTCGAAGCAGCAAGCGCCGCCATATCGGGGCGCGGGCGGGCGGTGACATCGTCACGGGCAAACAGGGCTTCCAGTGCTCTGGCAGTGGCCAGCAGTCGTTCGTCACCGCGCAATGGGCCAAGCATCTGCATCCCGAAGGGCATGCCATGCGGATCGCGGCCACAGGGCAGGGTGAGCGCCGGGCCACCTGTCAACGAGCCGCGATACGCCAGCGCCAGCCAGCGGTAATAGACATCCATCACTTGCCCGTCGATTTCGGTCGGGTGCGATTGCTGCCACGGAAAGGGCGACACCGGCACGGTTGGCAGCAGGATGATGTCAAACTGGTCCATCACCTTGTTGAAGTTGCGCAAAATGCGGGTCTGTTCCGTATGTGCCCAGCTTCTGTCGGCCAGCGTCATGGCCTGTCCCATTGCGACGTTTGTGGCGATATGGTCGCCGAAATCGTCGGGTGCTGTTTTCAGCGCCTCGGCAAATCCCGCAACAAAGCTTTCAGCACGCAAGATGTCAAAGACACGGTCCATCTGGCCCAGATCAAGGTTTGCCGGGCGGCAGTCTTTTACATGCGGTCGCAGTGCGTCGATGCGCGCGCGAAAGGTCTCGCGGATGGCCGGATCGACGGGCGCGCCGCCAAAGTCTTCGCTGTATCCGACGCGCAGGGTTTTCAGGTCAACCTGCGGCAGGGTGGTAAACCTGTCGGGAGCCGCGGGCGACGACAGTGGATCGTCTTGATCGTGGCCCTGAATGACCTTCAACATCAAAAGCAAGTCATCCACTGTCCGCGCCATCGGCCCCAGTACGGAAATGCCGGACCAACCCAGCGGGCGTGTCGGGTGTGCGACCACATCGACCGAAGGGCGATAGCCGACGATCCCGCACAAGGATGCAGGCAGGCGCAGCGAGCCGCCCGTATCGGAACCGGTGCAAAGCGGAAGAAGATCGGCTGCCAGTGCCGCCGCTGAACCGCCCGACGAGCCACCCGCGATCAGGTCGGGATTGAACGGGTTGCCCGTGGCCCCCCATACCGGATTGCGGCTGTTGCCACCCGCGCCCAGTTCGGGAACATTCGTCTTGGCCAGAATGATGGCACCCGCCGCCCGCAGACGCGCGACCATGGGCAGGTCTTGCGTGGGAACATTGCTGCGCCCGCGCTTGCTGCCGTGTGTGGTCAGCAGACCCTTGGTGTCTTGCAAGTCTTTGACGCCAATGGGCAGGCCATCCAGCGGGCCAATGGGGGTTCCGGTCTTCCAGCGCTGCGTTGCCTGCGACGCCTGCGTCACCGCGCGTTCCGCATCCAGCGCGGTCAGCGCATTAACCTTTGGATTGAACAGCGAAATATGTTCAAGACACGCGCAAAGATAATCGCTGGGCGTCAGGGTTTGGGCCGCAAAACGGGCAACAACCTCATGTGCGGGCAGCGCCATAAGTGACAGGCAGTTCAAAGAAACGCCCGTGCGTTCGTGGCCAGCAGAAATAGCACAAAAGTCCTCCCAAACCTTTCATTGGGTTAAGGTAATCCATGTAAGCCGTAAGAAAAAGTGAGTTATTGGCGTGAAACATTAACCAAAAAGAATGGTTTTCATCTCGGACGTGGTTTGTTGCAGGCATTTCAGGAACAGCGACAGGGTGCCGTTCTGCGTGACCTGATCCGCGCGCCAGAAGCACCGCGCTTCGGACAGCAGACCCTGCGTATCCAGCGGCAGGATCGTAACCTCGCCGCGCGCGGCCTGTGCCTGGGCCAGTTGCAGCGGCATCAGGCCAAGCGCGGACATCACGCGCAACAATTCAAGGTTCAATGCAAGTGAATTCGACGCGATGGTGTTGCTCGGCGCGGTCAGCCCGTTGGTGGCAAACAGCGCATCCACCGCCCGCCGCGCCACCGAGTTCGCCTGTGGCAGAATCCACGGAAACGGGATGACATCGGCCCAGACCAGCTCGTTTTGTTGGGCAAGCGGGTGGTGACGTCCTGCGACCACAACGACGGGTTCGGAAAACAGGGGCATCTGGTCGATGCCGGGCAATTCCTGCGGCTGCCAGACGCGCGCGATCAACAGATCAATTGCACCGGCCTCAAGCTCTGGAAAAAGCTCGACAAAATGGCCTTCCAGAACGGTCACATTTGCCTGCGGCGTGCTGCGTTTGAAAGTCGCGATGCTGCCCGGCAACAAGGTCGGGGCGACCGAGCTGACGACCCCGATGGTCACCGAGCCTGTTACACCGCTGGCCATCGCTTCGATGTCAAAGGCCGCGCGGTCAAGCTGGTTCAGGGTTTGTCGGGCGTGATCGGCCAAACGGTTGCCAATGGGTGTCAGGTACAGCCTGTTGCGATCGCGCGTTACAATCGGTGCGCCGACGATCTTTTCCAACTCGGCAATCTGTTTGGAAACCGCGGGCTGGGTGACGTTCAAAGCCACAGCCACCCGGGCCACCAGTTTGAGATCGGCCAGCGCCGCAATGACCCGCAGGTGGCGCAGTGTGATTACCTTTTGAAACTCCTTGCCCAAACGCCTTGGCTCCCCCCAGTCAGGTCGCGGGCAGCCTGTCACAGTTCACTGAAAGTGAAAATATGGTCATGTGCCTAATTATGTCCGGCAACCGGACCAGAACCCATCCCTGTATGAGCCAGCGGGATATATCTTGGTATCAGGATCGCAGCCGAAGCGGGGTCTCGCTGACCTGCAACCAGGATAGCATGTTGCGCAGCCGGCATGAGAAGGGGGAGCGGTAATGACTGTTGAATTCCGCGAGGCGTTGACCCGGTGGGTCAACCCGACACGAAAATCAGCAGTCAACAAATTCGAAGTTTCATCAACCCGCCTTGTAACGGTTCGCAATGAACGAACTGCCGATCGTTGTCAGGATGACAGTGACGATCAGCAGGATGAGCGCAAGCGCCGCGCCGAATGGCCAGTTGGAGGCGCGGGCGAATTGTTCGTAAACCGCTGGTGCCATCATCTGGAATTGTGGTCCACCCAGCAACAGCGGCGTGGCGTAGGCATTCATGCACAATATGAAAACCAGCGTCGCACCCGCCAGAACACCGGGCAAAGACAGCGGCAAGAGCACGCGAAAGAAGGTTCGCGTGGGGCGTGAACCAAGGTTGGCGGCAGCGTCTTCTACATCACGCGGGATGCTCTCGATAACGGATGCCAAGGTCAGTATCATGTAAGGCAGCACGATGCCGACGGTGGCAAAGATCACCGCGCCGGGAGTGTACAGCAATTTGAGCGGCTCCGTTATGACGCCGAGGCCCAAGAGGCTGGCGTTTATCAAACCGGTCGTGCTGAGCAGTGCCAGATAGCCGGCGGATCGGACCACGCCCCCGACAAGCAACGGGAACATGGTCAGAATGGTCAGCTTGCTTTTCCAGCGTCCCTCCATACGGGCCAGCAAATAAGCCGGCCCGTATGCCAGAAGCGTGGCCAGAACCGTGCAACTGAACGCGACCGCAACCGTGGTCAGCAGGATCTTCTGGTAATAAGGATCGACAACAGCCTTTGCATAGTTCTCCAGCGTGAATGCCTGTTGCATCAGATAAAGCGGATCGTATTCGTTGAACGAATACCGCAGCATCAGCAGCATCGGCGCACCGAGAAGAAGCAGGACGAGCAGCCCCGCCGGAAGAACAAGCTTTGCCATTTTCTTAACCTTTGAGCACGCGGTTCCAGGTGTCCAGCATCGTGGCCTGGTTCTCCATGATGAAATCCAGATCAGGTTGCCACAGACGGTTCTGTTCCGCCTCACTGAAGCCGATCAGACTTTCCAGCTCCGGGCTGATCTCGCCGTTGGTCACAGTGGGCAGATACCCCATCTTCTCGGCGAATGCCTTTTGCGCCGCAGGCTGAAGCAACGCGTTCATGTAGGTCATTCCGCCTTCGGTGTTGCGTGCGTTCAGGGGGACGCCTGCTTCGTAGACGGCGGGAAATGCACCTTCTTCAGGGATGACCCAGCCAAGGTCGATGCCGCTTTGGGACCAGCTATAGCCGCGCGCGGCCGAGATGATGGTCATCCAGATGTCACCCGAGGCCAGCGCATTGCCCACAGCTTCGGTTGAAGGCAGCAACTGCACGTCCAGATCGCGCCATTCCTGCACGCCTTTTTCGGCCCCTTCAAAGTCGGACAGCGTGCCGCCGTTGTGAATGGCGGAATAGGCCATGTTCGAGGTGTAGAGGAAATCGCTCAGGCCGATCTTGCCCTTGTATTTCGGGTTCCAAAGTTCCGCGATAGAGGCCGGCGGTGTCGTGATCAGATCCTTGCGATACACAATCGCATGGGCGGAATAGATCAGCGGTACAGAATGCTTTTTCTTAAGAAAGGGCAGGATGTTGTCATAGTTTTCAACGCTGCCGGCGTCCAGTTCTTCCAGCGCGCCGATCTTGGCGGCGGCGTGCATGTCAAAGTCGGCCAGCAACGCGGCATCCATGCTGCCACGGCGCTGCATCCGTTCGGAAATCAGTTTGGTGCGGCGGGGCACCGGGCCGGAAATCTCTTGCAGGATGCTGTAGCCCGCTGGTTCCATGATTGCCTCGTCTACATTGACCTTGAGCAAGTCACCAAAAGTGCCGCCCCATGTGCCAACGACCATTTCATTGGACTGAGCAAACGCCGCGCCCGGCAAAAGGCTGCTGGCGGACGCCGCGGTGGTCGCGGCAAGGAAGGTGCGTCTATTGATATGTGTCATAGCGTTCTCCTGTTGAGGTTGGTTTTGTTTGTTTTCTATTTGGGAAGAAGCCGGGGGGACGCGGCATCCCACCGCATCCCCACGGGGTCACCGACCCGCAAACCGGCGTTTGTGTCGTCGGGGCCAGGTGTCGGGGTGATGACTGTCACGGGCGTTTGTCCCAGCATGACTGTGTATTCGGTATGAGCGCCCAGATAGAGCACCTCGCGCAGCGTGCCCTCGACATCGGCACCGTCTCGCGCCAAGCTAATCTTCTCGGGGCGCACCGTATAAAATTGCGCTTCGGCCAGACGTGCGTCAGTGGCAGGCAAGATGATGTTGTCAGCAGTGACAAAGCGACCATCGGCAATCCGTCCTTTGATCACGTTCGACCGGCCGACGAAATCAGCGACAAAGGCGTCGGCAGGCTGTTCATAAAGCTCGCGTGCCGTTCCGGCCTGGCGCACTCTACCCGCTTCCATCAACACCAGCTTGTCGGACATGGTCAGAGCTTCTTCCTGATCATGTGTGACCATCAACGTAGTCAGTTCAAGCGCCTGCTGAAGGCCGCGGATTTCGCTGCGCACCTCGCCGCGCAACTTGGCATCAAGGTTCGAAAGAGGCTCGTCCAGCAGAAAGATGTCGGGGTTCAGCACCAGCCCGCGCGCCAGTGCGACACGCTGTTGCTGGCCGCCCGAAAGCTGACGGGGATAGCGGTCGTGCAGATGATCCAGCCGCACCCTCTTGAGTGCCTCGATGATCTTTTCATCACGCTCCGATTTGCCAACCTTTCGCATTTCCAACCCGAAGCCGACATTCTGGGCCACGGTCATGTGCGGAAACAGCGCATAGGATTGGAATACAAGCGCGGTGTTGCGTTCATATGGAGGCAGTCCGGTTACATCACGGCCATTGATGACAATCGCCCCCTTCGTAGGCGCAATGAACCCTGCGACCATGCGCAGCGTCGTCGTCTTGCCACAGCCCGAAGGACCAAGAAGCGAGACGAATTCACCCTTGCTGATCTGCATGTTCATGTCCGAGACGGCGACCGCTTGACCGTATTCTTTGCGGATGTTGACGAGTTCGAGGGAATTCATAGCTTTTCTCCGGTCTCACACGATGCGCGAGAGTTTGACGTAACGATCGGTAATCAGCATCATCGCCGCAATGACAACGATCTGTATCGTGGCCACGGCGGCCAAGGTCGGGTCGATCTGGAACTCGAGATAATTCAGCATCGCAATTGGCAGTGTGCTCATGCCCGGCCCGACAAGCAGAAGCGTCAGTTCGAGGTTCTCGAAGCTCTGGATGAAAGAGAACATGGATGCCGCCACAATCGCAGGGCGCATCATCGGAAGCGTCACCCGCATGAAAACGGTCCAGGGACGTGCGCCCAGATTGGCGGCGGCCTCTTCGACACTGCGATCCAGCCCCTGAAGGCCGGCCGTCACGACCCGAACCGTCCAAGGTATGGTCAGCAGGATATGCGCACCGACAAGGCCGGGCAGAGTGCCCACGATGTCCATGTCCAGACGCATCTGAACGATCAGAAACGTCAGATACAGCGCGGTGCCAGCGACGATGCCGGGCACGATGATCGGTCCCAGCAGGAAGGTGGTGATCGCTTGTTTAGCCTTGATGTTGCTGCGGACAAGGGCAAGCGAGGCGGCGGTGCCGACCGGAACGCCGATCAGCGTTGCAAGGGCCGCGACCTCAAAGCTGACAATGAACCCGTTCAGGAATTCCTCACGTTGCAGCGCGTTGGCATACCACGACAGCGTCAGACCGCTTGGCGGGAAGGAAATAATTGCATCCTGGAAGAACGAAGTGACAATCAGTAGCAGCACCGGCAAGAGCATCACGGTGTATGCAGCAAAGATACCGGTGCGATAGACAAGACGGGTCAGCGACATGGCACCGGCTCCTGTCCGGCGGTTTCGATAAAGCAATCCGCAGCCTGATTGACGATCCCCTGGATGCGGTCGCGTATATCAGGAGGGAAATCACCAGACCGCCCCATAAGGTTAAGCTGTCCCACCGCTTCCCCCGAAGTGGTGCGAACCGGCACATTAAGAACAGCGTCACTGTCTGTTTCCAGAATGGTCCGCCAGTCACCGAACCCGTTTTGCAAGTCCTCAACACCTTCGGTCAGGATCGGCGAAACGGCAAGCCGCACCCGTCGCATGGTGGGGGCGTCCTTGTAGTCTTTCACTCCAACATCGGCAAAACGATCAGGGTGCGTCGAAAAGATACGTGCGGCACCGTGCGCCTGATAGCGCAGGGCGGTGGCGGCGTTGAAGGTCACGATCTTGCGCAAGGCTTCAATCAACGCCGGGATTGTGGAAATATGCGTTGCCATCACTCTGCCGCCTTTTCGATGGGAAGGACCAGGCGCGTTTCGGCAAAATCCATTGTAATCCGAGGCATTTTGCCGTGTGGGACTTTTTTAAAGTGATCGCCATCCGCCCCGGCGATAGACAGGCGCAGGCGGCTTCCTTTGGAAATGGTCCATGCCGTCGGCAACAACGGGATACGGATCTTTTGCTGCTTGTTGATCGGCAGGGCACGCGCACTGTTGCGATGGAAGCTGCGGAAAGGCCAGTTGATGCGGATGTTCGCAGGTGGCTGTTCTTCCTCACGGAAAATCGCCCGAAGCACGCCTTCGGTCATGTATCGCTCGGTTCCGTCTGCCTCCACTTCGGTCAGGTAAACGAACAGGCCGGCATCGGGTGCATCAAAGCTTGCTGTCAGTTCCAGAAGGGCGTGACCGGAGAGCGTGGTGGCCTCCATCGGAGCGCTGTCGAACGAAAGCATCGCGGCGGTCCGGCCTTGCCAATCGGCGTAATAGTTCCGGGAATCCATTCCGGCGATCCGCTCATAGCGAGTTTCAAACCCGGTGCCGGTGTGCGGAACACATTGATAGGACACATTCCCTGTCGCCGTCTCCGGTTGCAGCTTGCCTGCGTCCGCTGGATGCAGTTCAAGCTGCCGTTGCTGCGGTGGCCAGGTCTCGGCCTCTCCCCAAGATTCTTCGTGCATCTTGAAATATGCGACACGCGGGTCATCCTGAAGGCCCGTTTCCATGCCCTTGAGGTAGGTGTCGAAAAACCGCAGCACACAACCCAGCACGGAAAACGACGGGTCTTCGGCCGCGCGCCATGGTGACACATCTATGCGCGCACCGTGATCCCACGGGCCCAGCACCAGGTGGCGGGGATTGTGGTCAAGTGTGAGGAAGCGCGCGATGGCGCCATTGGCATATCCGGCGCCATCCATCCAGCCCGACATCGACAGGATCGCGACATCCTCGCGCGTGCCTTCGCTGTACGAATAGGGGCTGATCGACGCGCTGGAATAGGATTGATCATAGGGTAGGCCTTCCTCGCGATAGGCGAGGTCCGCCATGAAATCTGTCTGACGAAAGTTGCCCTGATGCTCGGCCACAGCGGCCTTGACCAAACTGCCGTCAACGTCTTCATCCACCGGCAGCGGTCCCTGGAAATCAGGATTGGCGTAATATTTGTAATCCTTGAGGTGGTGGCGTTGATCCAGGTCCAGCCCCTTCATCAGGGTATCGTAAAGTTGGGTTAGCGATGTGCATTGCATACCGCCCGGAAAATAGTTGTCGGCATAAGTGTCCCAAACAGAAAACAAAGGCGCGATGGCTTTCACGGCGGGATGCCCTGTTGAGGCAAGGAAATCGGACGCGGCCCCGAGGTAGGAGATGCCAGTCGCGCCAATAACGCCGTCAGACCAATTCTGCTTGACGACCCAATCCGCGATTTCCGCAGAATCCGCCCGTTCGGCGGGTGAGCGGAACCCGTCGCGCGTCCCAAAGCTTGCCCCAGTGCCGCGCACATCGACAACAACGACGGCATAGCCGCGTGGTACAAAGTAATCGCTGAATTTTCCAGTGTTCGGGCTTGGATTGGCATCTGAACCGGGTTTGAGCGCGAAACGACGGAAATAAGGGGTGAACAGCAACAGCGTTGGAAAGCGTTCGCTGTTTTCATCTGATTGAGGAAGGTAAACATCCACCGCGATGCGACAGCCGTCGCGCATGGTCACATAGCACGAACTTGGCCGCTCTGGCAGGGCGTAGGGTATAGGGCGGTTTGCTTCGTATTCTGCGATGCGACTTTGGAAGGCCGATATCATAGTCATTCAATAGGTCCGTTTGTCTTGTTCCCTCTCAGGAAGACGCAAAATTTAACTTGCGTAAATTGAGTTTTTTGTCACTTTGGTTGCACTTTTAGCAACTGATACATTTATTGACAAAAGGAGAGACCGTTTGGGCCTCAATCAGAAGTCTCTGGAAGCGCTTCGTGCTTTTGTCGAAACTGGTTCGATCAACGGGGCGGCAGATCGGCTTTTTCGCACGGCGCCACAGATCAGCAGGTTGCTGTCAGCACTGGAAGATGAGGTCGGTTTCGCAGTTCTATCCCGACGCGGACGCCGGTTGCATCTGACACGGGAAGGAAAAGAATTTTATCAAGAAGCTGAACGGCTTATGCTTGCTCATGATGAACTGGAGCGGCGTGCAGACCAGATGCGGCGGGGGAAAACCGACCATATCCGTATCCTTACAGCGCCGTTTATTTCCCATGCCGTTATCAACCGGACACTGGCTCGGGTCATGCAGAGGTATCCCGACATGACCGCACAGATCGACTCTCGTGTTCGCTTGGATATCGACGTCTGGGTGGCGCAGGAAACCTTCGATCTTGGCATCGCGCCCTTGCCCATCCGAGAAAGCGCTTTCGAGGTAGAGCCGTTTCTTGAACTTCCGATGGTGGTGGTCATGCACCCCAGCCACCCGCTTGCTGCACTGAAAACAGTCACGTTCGAAGACTTTGCAGAGCATCCGATCATCGCGACTCACGCGCGCAGCTTGCTAGGCCAGCATCTGGAAGCCCAAGTCAAAAAGACGGGCCGACGTCTGAATGTCCGGGTCGAGGCCCGAAACGGTGTGATCGCGTGTCAGATGGCAAGCCTCAATCTCGGTTGCTGCCTGGCTGATCCTTTCGTAGCGCTTTCCAGTGGTGTGACGGACTTTATTATCCGTCCTTTCGAACCGCTCGGCCTGCTCAAGTATGGTTTTCTGTATCCGGGCTGGGGTAGCCGTGCGCCAATTGTTGATGAAGTTGCCGATGAGATCCGGACAAGCACCGCGATCCTTGCAGAGCGGATATTTCACCAAGACTTGAGAACTTTCCTGTGAGCTTGCGAAGGTAGCCGTGCTTACCGTTCGGCTCTTGTTCAAATCACACACTGAAGGAGAGGTAGGCAGCGGCGGCTGCACCCTGCCGCAGCCAACGCCAGTTCTTAAATATATTCAAAAGCTTGAGCGTTATCGCTCGGGCCTTCTTGTGTTTTGACCCCCAAGCCCAGACGCAAGAGCGCCGCCAGAGCCCCTTCCAGATGTATCGACAGCGTGCCGCCAGCTGCTATGGGCTGTCACACCGTTTCTAACCCATAAAGGCACTTTACCGCTTTGCGGTCGGACATTGCGCCCCAAACGTCCGCGAAATCCCGAACCTGCGGGTAGCTTGTCAATTGCTCGTGCTGTGTATGTGGCCAATCGCTGCCCCAAACGACATGGTCGGCAGGCAGAAGAGACAAAAGGCGTTCGGCATGTGGGCGTACGTCAAACGGAATTCGGTAATGCGCGGCGAACTTGAAATAGATGGCAGAGCGATCTTGCAACGCAACAACGGCCTGTATCAGCGGGTCGTCTGATGGCAGGGGCTCGCTTGGCAACCCGAAGTGATCCACGACAAGGTTCACGCCCTGATCGGCAAGCTCGGCCAAACAGGGGGCCAGCCGCGGACCTTCCAGATGCACCTCGATATGCAGGTTCCTGTCGCGCAGCTTCTGAAAAAACGCGCGCGTCCGTTGCGCCCGCAGGTCCGGCATTTCTGCGCCCCGCACCAGGTTCCAACGCACGCCCCGCATTCCGGCCTGGGCCAGTTGATCCAGCGCATCATCACCAATATCCAGCGCAACCACGCCAACCCCGGCAAAGCAACGAGGGTCAAGCCTTGCAAGCGCAGCACACATTTCGGAATTGTCGGTCCCCAGGAAACTGACCTGCACAATGACGCCGCCGCGCAGCCCGTGGGCGCGCTGATGGCCCAGCCAATCGGCCAGGGGGGCCGCGGTCGCCGGAACATATCGCGCTCCGTCAACAGGCGTGACCGTTTCGTAGACGTGAGCATGGCAGTCAAACAGGATCATATAGTCTCTCCATAATTCATATATATGACTAGTTGACTAAATGGGTCAAGATGACTTAAGCCTGATAGCGGGAGGAAGACAAATGGGCGATGGATTCGGAGCGACGGACGTTCGGCTGCCAGCCTATGCTCGGCTGCGCGACACGCTGACCGCGCGCATTGCCCAAGGGCAGTGGACACCAGATCAACCGATCCCCTCCGAGGCGCGGCTGGCGCGTGATTTCGACGTTTCCGTCGGCACCGTGCGCAAGGCCGTTGACGGCCTCGTTGGCGAAGGCCTTCTCGAGCGGCGGCAGGGGTCTGGCACTTTCGTGCGCGCACCGTCCTTTAACGCCACGCTGTTCCGGTTTTTCCCGATGCGCGAGAGCGACGGCTCGCCGCTGTCGATTCCGTCCAGCCAGATGCTGCTGCGCGCGGTTGTTACCGCACCGGCCGAGCCGGCAGAGGCGCTGGGCACAGACGACGTGATCAAAATCATTCGTATGCGCAGCCTGTCAGAACATCCCGTTCTGTTCGAGGAAATCTACATTCCGACATCGCGGTTTTCCGGGTTCGAAACATTGCCCGACACCGCCTTTGGCCCGCTGCTTTACCCGCTTTACTTCGAACATTTCGGCGTGCTTGTGAAACGGGCAACCGACGAGGTGTCCTTTGCGACTGCCTCGGACCGGATTGCCGAACGCCTTCGCATTCAGCCGAACGATCCGCTGGCCGTAATCCGGCGCACCGCCTTCGACATCGAAGACAAACCCGTAGAATGGCGCATCGCCAGCGGCAGCGCCCACGGGTTCCGGTATCGCAGCGAAATCCACTAATCAAACATTCAAAGGGAGAGAGACCATGAAACTCAAGACTGCAACGATCGGCCTTGCGGCCATCGCGACACTGGCGACACCCGCCCTTGCCGAATACCCGGAACGCACGATTGAACTTACAATTCCGGCCGGCGCCGGTGGCGGGACCGACACCAGCGCGCGCAAGCTGGCGATCCTGCTGGAAGAAGCACTTGGCACCTCTATCGCGATCCTGAACGTGGGTGGCGGCGGTGGGTCGGTCGGGGCTTCGCAATTCATGCAGGCCAAGCCGGACGGCTATTCCCTGTTCGCCACATGGAACAGCCCGCTGACCACCGTGCCGCAGGTCCAGAACGTGGCCTATGCGCTGGACAGCTTCACCCCCATCGCCTCGACCTCTGAAACAGCCTACACCCTGTGCGTCAAGGCTGACTTCCCCGCGACCACGGGCGAGGAATTCCTGACTGAACTGGCCGCCAATCCGGGCAAGTACACCTATGGCAATGACGGCATCGGCGGCACCATGCAGCTCGCGGCCGAGCGGATTTTCCAAGCGCGTGACATCGACGCCGTTGCGATCCCGTTTGGCGGCGCCGGTGAAACGCTGCAAAACTTTCTCGGCGGTCACGTCGATATCTACGGTGGCTCGATCTCGACCGTGCTGCCCTACGTGGAAAACGGCGAGGCCAAGTGCCCCTTGGTGACCTCGGCCAGCGACGTACCTGCGCTGCCGGGTGCCTCGGGCCTGGCCGCGCTTGGGATGCCGGAAAAAGAAACGCTGCTGTGGCGCGCGATCCTTGGCCCCAAAGATCTTGATCCGGCAATCGTCGCACAACTGGCCGACGTGATTGACAGGGCAGTGAACGATCCCGGCTATGTCGAATTTCTGGCAACCAAGGGCGAAGTTCCGAACGTGGTCAAGGGCGACGCATTGGGCGCACGGCTTCAGGACGAATATGACGCGCTTGCCGAAGTGTCCAAACGTCTGGGCCTCTGAGTGATGGAGAAGCGTCAGGATATTGTGGTCGGTCTGATCTTCGTCGGCATCGGGATCGCCGCCGCATGGATGGCGACCGACTATAACGGGGCCAGCGGCATCTACCCGATGGTGCTGGGCCTGGTCCTGACGCTTCTTGGCGGCGCCGTGGCGGTCAAAGCCGCCCGGTCCCCCCGCAACGAGGTTCGTCCGCTGGTTGACGCACCGTCCAAGATGTTCACCGCGGCGCTTGTCGCGACGATCTACGTGGCGCTGGTGGTGCCGTTCGGCTTTTATACCGCCTCGATCCTGCTGATGCTGGTCATGCCTTTGGCGCTGGGGTTCCGGCAAATCGGCTATGCGGCGGTCGTGGCCGCGGTGTTCATGAGCCTTGTCTATCTTGTATTCTCGGTTCTTCTCGAGAAACCGCTTCCGCGCGAGGCAATCCTGACCTTCATTTCGACAGGCGGCTGACATGGATTTTTATGTAAATGCACTTGTCGGGGTTCTTACATTCGGGCCGTTGACAGCGATGATCGGCGCGACGTTGCTGGGCGTCTTTATCGGTGCCTTGCCGGGACTGAACCCGGTGATGGCCATCGCGCTGCTGCTTCCGCTGACCTATTCGATGGACCCGCTGGTGGCGCTTGCGATGGTCGCGGGCATCTACAACGGGTCGATGTACGGCGGCGCCATCCCCGCGATCCTGCTGCGCATTCCCGGCACACCTGCCTCGATTGCCACCACCTTCGATGGCTTTCCCATGGCCGACCGGGGCGAGGCGTCCAAGGCGCTGAAAGTCGCCTGCTGGTCGTCGGCCATTGGCGGGATCGCCAGCGCCATCGCCTTGATGACCATGGGCCCACTGCTGGCCCGCGTGACGCTGTTCTTTGGCCCGGCGGAATACTTCTGGATCGCGATCTTTGGCATGGCTTCGGTCGGTGTCATGGTCGGCTCTGACCCGGTCAAGGGCATCATGGCGGCAGTGCTTGGTCTGCTGATCGGCACCATCGGCATCGACAACCTGTCCGGGCAGGCGCGGTTTACCTTTGGCCAGACTTGGCTGCTGGGTGGACTTGATTTGATCGTCGTGTTGGTTGGGCTTTATGCCCTGCCGCCAGTCCTGCAACTGGCCGAGAAATGCGATCTCAAGGGATTGTCGGCAGCGCAATTGAAACTGGCCGACGCACCCTTCGAGAAGGGCGAAATTCGCGGCCTTATCCCGACCTGGCTCCGCGCCTCTGGCATCGGCATCGGCGTCGGCATTCTGCCGGGTGCCGGTGGCAACATTGCCGCATTCCTCAGCTATAACGCGACCAGGAACGCCTCGGACGATCCCGACAGCTTCGGTAAGGGCAATCCGCAGGGGGTCGCTGCGGCAGAGTGCGGCAACAACGCGGACAATGCGGCATCCATGATCCCGGCGCTGTCGTTGGGCATTCCCGGAAATGTGGTCGCAGCACTGGTTCTCAGCGCGCTGACCATTCACGGCCTGCAACCGGGGCCGCAGCTTTTCCACCAGAACCCTCTGCTTGTGGGCGGTTTCATGATGGAGATGCTGATCACGTCATTGCTGATCTTTGCCCTCGGCGGCGCGGTGGCGACCCGCGTCTTTGCCCAGTTCCAGCGCCTGCCCGGTGTGCTGCTGGTGCCGTCCATCCTGATCCTGATGTGCGTGGGTGTCTATGTGATCAACGGCAGGCCCGTTGACCTTTGGGTGATGCTTCTGGCGGGTTTCGCGGGGTATCTGCTTGAAAAGGTCAACGTGCCCCTCGCGCCGATCATCCTTGGCATGATCCTGGGCCCGATGGCCGAACAAAGCGTGCGTCGGGCGTTGCTGATCAGCCGCGGCGATGCGACCGAACTTCTGACGCGCCCGATTTCCACCGGTCTGGCCATTGCGACTGTTCTGGTCATCGCCTGGCCCATCGTCAAAACCATGCGACGACGTCGGCGCCCTGCGCAGTCATAAGGGGCGCTCGTACCGTGTGGATCGCTTGGCAAGCCCGATCAGCATGCCACCGAACGGGAGTTTCGGGTTGTCGGATGCAGGAACTTGTCCATGGTCTTGCTTCCCCCTGAAGGTTGAGTTGAAAGACGGCTCTGCTGGCGCTCCTGAAACTGTGCCCTTTAACCTATCCGGCGTTTGCTGTCGGCCTGTTCTCCAATTGAGAAAACAGCCCGCGGCCCTGGCCTGGAATGAAGCGGAACAAACCAACTGTGTCTGAGGCATGGCATTGGCATTCGCGGTTTTGGTGGTTTTCCCGCACTTCGGGACCCCACCAAACGCAAGGCACCCGTACACCGCGCGGCGTATTTTGATGCAGCCCGCACGTCTTTTCAAAATTTTCAGGACAGCTTCGGGGGCATGCCCCTTGTCGTGCGGCTATTTTTAACAAAAGCTGAAGGGGCATAATAACTATAAACGATGAGATAAACGGATGACCAACCAATCAACGGGCCCTTCGCCCGTCCTGACCGTGCGCGACCTTTCGGTCGCTCTTCCCGGAAAACACGACAGACCCTACGCGGTAAAGAATGTCAGCTTTGACCTGATGCCCGGCGAAATCCTGTGCATCATCGGTGAAAGCGGTTCGGGCAAATCTGTCACCGCCAGCGCCGTTATGGGCCTGCTGCCCGAGGTGATGTCGATAGACGCCGGCAGCATCCTGTTTCAGGGCAAGGACCTGACCAAGCTGCCTGACAGCGAAATGCGCAAGCTGCGCGGCCGGGCGGTGTCGATTATCTTTCAAGACCCGCTGTCGGCGCTGAACCCGCTGATGACCATCGGGGACCAGATCCGCGAGGTTCTGGACAGCCACGCAGTCGGCACCAAGGCCAGCCGCGCCGACCGCGTGGTCGAGATGTTGACCGAGGTGGGACTGCCCGACCCCATGCTGATCCAGCACCAGTACCCGTTTCGGCTGTCTGGCGGGCAGCGCCAGCGGGTGATGATCGCAATGGCCCTGGCCTTGGCCCCCGACATCCTGATCGCGGACGAGCCGACCACCGCGCTGGATGTGACCACGCAGGCGCAAATCCTCAAGCTGATCAGCGACATCCAGAAAAGCAAAGGCATGAGCGTGATGTTCATCACCCATGACTTCGGCGTCGTGGCCGAGATTGCCGACCGCGTGGTGGTGATGGAGCAGGGGCTGGTTGTCGAACAAGGCACCGCGTCGCAGGTGCTGAATGCGCCAAGTCACGACTATACCAAAAAGCTGATCGCCGCCGTTCCCAAGATGCGCGAAGAGGATCGCAGCCGGGAACAGGACAAGGTTGCGGTTCTGCAGGTGCGCGACCTGAACAAGACCTACCGCACACGCAGCGGTTTTCTGGGACGGATGCGCGAAGTGCACGCGGTCAACGACATCTCGTTCACGCTGCACAAGGGCGAAACCCTGGGCATCGTGGGCGAATCCGGTTCGGGCAAGTCTTCGATGGGCAAGGTGCTGATGAAGCTGATTGACGCCGACAGCGGTCAGATCATCTTTCAGGGCAAGGATACGTTGCCGTTGGACAAGGAAACTTTCCGTCCCTTGCGTGCGCGCATCCAGATGATCTTTCAGGACCCTTATGCATCGTTGAACCCTAGGTTCACCATCGGGCAGGCATTGACGGTGGGGCCGGTGGCGCACAATCTGGTCACGCAAGCACAGGCGCGGACGCTGGCACAGGACACGCTGGAACTGGTGGGATTGGACCCCTCTGCCTATGACCGCTACCCGCATGAATTCTCGGGCGGGCAGCGACAGCGCGTGGGGATAGCACGGGCGCTGATGTTTGATCCCGAAGTGATCGTCGCGGACGAGGCCGTGTCGGCGCTGGACGTGTCCATTCAGGCGCAGGTGCTTGAACTGCTGGACAAGATCCGCCACGAACGCAAGCTGGCGATGGTGTTTATCACCCACGATCTGCGCGTCGCCAGCCAGATCAGTGACGAAATCCTGGTGATGCACCGCGGCAAGATGGTCGAATACGGCCCGCCGTCGCAAATCTTTCAGAACCCGCAGCACGACTATACCCGATCTTTGGTTGACGCCATTCCGGGCGGTAAAGCGGCCTAAGGACGGCCACCAACTTGCACCAAAAAGGGAAAGGGGGCGATTCGTTTCGCCCCCTTTTTGCTGTTTGATGCCCTGAAACGGCGCTGGCTTTGGTCGGGAATGTTAGAAAAACAGGCTGGTAATTGTAAAATACAATCAAAATAATTGTATTATGCAACTTTTCCTTGCCGCAGCGGAAACTGGGTTCTTTACTTGAAACAACAAGCCAAAGGACGACAGCTTTATGACACCAGAGTCGACGGCCCCGCATTTTGTTGACGATGATTATGACGATCCGCACATCGAGATCGGCGGGCTGCGCATCGACATCCTTGAGGGGGCGTTTAGCTGGTACATCCGGTCGCTTGATTCCGTCGTGTCGCGTGATCTTGACCGGCGCATGGCCGAACTCGAAGTGGCGAAGGGCAAGGGCAAGATCACCACGCTGTTTCTGGTCGATGACTATCCCGGCGTGCGCCCGTCGCAAGTCGCAGACGTGCTGATGCGCGATCGTCCGGCCACGGGGCGGATCATCGACCGCATGGTTTCGGCAGGCATCATACGCCGCGAAACCTCGACCGAGGACCAGCGCGCGCAAGCCCTGTACATCACTGACAAAGGACACGAACTGGCCGAGAAAGTGCGCGAAATCATTCGCGCGCAAGAGGCTGAATTCTTTGACTTTATCGCACCTGAAGACCGCGACCAGTTCATGCAAATGCTCAAGCGGGTCTATCTGAACATGAGGGCAAAATGGGATTGAACGCACATCGCACGGCACTGATTTCCGGCGCAAATCGCGGCATTGGCGCGGCCGTGGCGAAACGGCTTTTTGATGCGGGATGGGCCGTGTCTTTGGGGATGCGCAAACCTGAAATGCCCGATTGGGCGGCTGCTGCGCCCGAGCGGGTTCATCTGTTTGCCTACCAGGCGGCGCAGCCCGATGCGGGCACGTCGTGGGCCGCACAGGTGACCGACCGTTTTGGCCGCATCGACGCGGTCGTGGCCAACGCGGGCATCATGATCCCCCGAACCATCGTCGAAGTGTCCGACGACGAGATGGCGCAACTGCTTGAAATCAATGTGCAAGCCCCCCGCCGGCTGGCCGCTGCCTGCTGGGACGCGCTGGGCGCTGCGGGCAACGGGCGGGTGATCCTGTTGGGGTCGCTGTCGGGCAAACGGGTCAAATCGGCCAAGTCAGGCTCGTATTCCGTGTCAAAGTTCGCGGTGATCGGCATGGCCCATGCGCTGCGTCACGCGGGGTTCGACAAGGGCATTCGCGCCACCGCCGTCTGTCCGGGGTTCGTGGCCACCGACATGGCGATGGCCATTACAGACCGCGCGTCGGACGCGATGACCCAACCGGACGATCTGGCGCGCGTCATCGAGATGCTGATCGACCTGCCGAACGAAGCCAGCGTGGCCGAATTCTGTGTGAACTGCCAACTTGAGGAATCGTTCTGATATGCCCGGACCATTTGTTGTTCCCGTCCATGGCGATGTTGACCTGCCCGCCAAGGTAGATGTGGTCGTGATCGGTGGCGGGATCATCGGATGCTCGACCGCGTTGGAACTGGCCGAACGCGGCATGACCGTGGCCCTGTGCGAAAAGGGCGGTATCGGTCACGAACAGTCCAGCCGCAACTGGGGCTGGGTGCGCATCACCCGCCGCGACCCGCGCGAAGTGCCGCTGATGGCCGAGGCGTTGCGGATCTGGCCCGATCTGGCAAAGCGCACGGGGCGCGATCTGGGGTATACCCAAGCGGGCGTTGCCTTTGCCTGCGCCAACGACACCGAATTCGAGGAACACGAGCGTTGGCTTGAGAACCTGAAAGACTACCAGATCGACAGCCGCATGGTGTCGGGGCGCGAATTCAAAGAGCTGTTCCCAGGTTCAGAGATGGAAGTAAAAGGCGCGCTGTTCACAGCCGTTGACGGACGCGCCGAGCCGCAACAAGCCGCCCCCGCAATCGCCGAGGCGGCGCGCGATCTGGGCGTTCATGTGCTGACCGAATGCGCCGTGCGCGGCATCCAGACCAGCGCGGGCCACGTCAGCGGCGTGGTGACCGAGCGGGGCGAGATTGCTTGCGAACAGGTGGTTCTGGCCGGGGGTGCATGGTCCAGCCTGTTTGCCCGCAACACCGGACTGCGCCTGCCGCAACTCAAGGTCAAGAACTCGGTCATCCGCACCAAGCCGCTGCAAGGCGGCCCGGAAAGCGCGATCTGGTCGAACGGATTTTCCATCCGCAAGCGTATGGACGGCGGCTATACCGTCGCGGACGGCTTCCGCAACATCGTTGACATCGTTCCCGACAGCTTTCGCTATTTCAAGGATTTCCTGCCCGCGCTCGGCTCGCAATGGAAATCGCTGATGCTCAGCTTTGGCGGGCGGTTTCTGGACGAGGTGCGGGTGCAGAACAAATGGTCGATGGACGAGGCAAGCCCGTTTGAATACTGCCGCGTTCTGGACCCCAAGCCCAGCTTTACGATGCAGGACAAGGCCTTGCAGAACCTGCGCCGCGCCTTTCCAGTCTTCGAGAAGGCCGAAATAGCCCAACGCTGGGCCGGCGCGATTGATGTGACCCCCGATGCGATCCCCGTGATCTCGGGCGTTGATGACATTCCCGGATTTTTCATTGCGACGGGGTTTTCGGGCCATGGCTTTGGCATCGGTCCGGCGGCGGGCCGTCTGGCCGCCGATCTGGTCTGCGCCCGCGCACCGGTGGTGGACCCCGCGCCCTATCGTTTCAACCGCTTTTCGGATGGCTCAAAGATCGAGATCATCAGCGGTTTCTGATTGGCCGGCGCCCCTTTGGGGACGCGGCACAAGGCGGCGTGTGAAACGCAAGCACGCGTCGCTGTCTGCCCAACTTGCGACAACGACAGGAAGCTCAACATGACTGATGACAAGACGCAAAAAGCACATCTCAGCCGTCGCCAGACACTGATGATGATGGGGGCCGCCGGTGCGGCCGGACTGATGGGGCCCGCAGCCATTGGCCGCGATCAGGCCTTTGCTGCCAACGCTGACGCAAACGGCCAACTTATCCTGGCCTTTTCGCAGGAACCGACGGTGTTCAACCCGTTGATGCCGCACATCGAAGTGGACGAGGGCGTATATTATGCCGTCTTCGACCCGCTGTTTGATTTCGACCCTGACGGTGAATATTTCCCGATCCTTGTGGCCGAAGTGCCCACCGTCGCCAATGGCGGTATCTCCGAGGACGGCCTGAACTGGCGGATCAAGCTGAAGGACGGCGTCACATGGCATGACGGTACGCCCTTCACCGCCGAAGATGTCAAATTCTCGCTGGAGCTGACGATGGACCCCGATTTCCGGTCGTTCCGTTCGACCGGTTACAAGTTCATGCAAAACATCACGGTCGTGTCCGACACCGAACTGACATGGGAAATGTCCGAACCCTTCGCCCCGATGGCGGCCATCCTGGCATCGACCTATATCATCCCGAAACACGCCTTTGACGGGGTTGAGGACAAGAACACCGCCCCCTTCTCGAACGCGCCGATTGGCACAGGTCCCTTCAAGTTCAAGGAACGCATGGCGGGCGACCATATCGAGCTGGAAGCGAACGCAGACTATCACATGGACGGCCCCTATCTGAAAACGCTGATCATCAAATACGTGCCTGACCTGAACGTGATGTACACCCAGTTCAAATCGGGCGACATCGACGTGATCGGCCTGCAATACATCTCGCCCGACCACCTGGCCGAAGCGGAAAAGCTGCCGAACAAGATTGTGACCGTTGCAGGCACCGCGACGTTTGAATCCATCGGCCTGAACATGACGCGCCCGCAGTTTCAGGAACTGGCTGTGCGGCAGGCGCTGTATGCCGCGCTGGACAAGACGTCGATCATCGACGCGCTGTACTACGGCGTGCCGACCCCGACCGAAACCTACATGCCGCAGCAGTCCTATTATTATGAACCGGACCTGCCCAAACATGAATTCAGCCTCGAGAAAGCGCGCAAGCTGCTGGACGATGCAGGCTGGGTGCCCGGTGCGGATGGCGTGCGTGAAAAAGACGGCGTGCGCCTGTCGTTCACCAACTCGACCACCGCAGGCAACCACCTGCGCGAGCAGGCACAGCAGTTCATCCAGCAGACGTTCAAGGAAGTCGGCGTCGAGATGATCATCAAGAACCTGCCGCCTGCCGTGATGTGGGGCGACTACTGGATGAACTCGGGCTTTGACTCGGTTGTTGTGGGGCTGAATGCCCTGTCAGGCGCCGACCCGGACACCTCCGACTATTTCATGTCCACAATGTCGCCCGTACTGGGCGGGTCTGGGCAGAACACCTTTGCCTATCAGAACCCCAAGGTTGACGAGTTGCTGATAAAAGGGGCGGCCAGCTTTGTTCCCGAAGAGCGCCGCGAGATCTACCAAGAGCTGCAACGCGTGATCCGGGACGACCTGCCGTTTTTGCCGGTGTTCCAATACGCCGTCATCAAGGGGCGCAAGGACGATGTCGACGGTCCGGCTCCGAACGTGAACAACCGGATCGAAACATGGAACGTGCGCGACTGGAAACGCACCTGAACGCGGCTGTTCCAGCCTGAACCATGGACGCGGCGGGACCATCCGCCGCGTCTGCCGGGTGTCGCGTTGGGCGACCCCTGAATTCAGACATTTGTACAAAGAGGGCGCCCCGCCATGCTGCGCTACATCTTATCCCGCGTCGGCCAAAGCCTTTTGCTGCTGCTGATCGTGTCATTCATCGGGTTCGCGGTGCTCAATCTCGCGCCGGGCGGCCCGCTGTCGCAATTCGCGCTTAGTCCGGGCATGACCCAAGAGCAGATCGACAAGATCGCCGCGCAAATGGGGTTGGACCGACCGCTTATCGTGCAATATTTCGACTGGTTGCGCCATATGCTGGTGGGCGACTGGGGCACCTCGTATCGTGACGGGCAACCGGTGCTGCACGTGATCGAAAGCCATCTGTTCGCCACCTTGCTGCTGATGGGCACCGCCACGTCCATCTCGATCACGCTGGGCAGCACGATCGGTATTTTCAGCGCCCTGCGCCGCCGGTCGGTGTTCGACTATGCCATGACCGTGGCGTCGATGGTGGCCCTGTCGATCCCGACGTTCTGGTTCGGCCTGATCGCCATCTACATCTTTGCGCTGAACCTTGGCTGGCTGCCTGCGGGCAACATGTACACGGTGGGCGACGGATCGGTTCTGAACTACCTCAAACACCTGATCATGCCCGCCTGTGTTCTGGCGCTGGTCGATGTGGCGGTCTGGAGCCGGTACATGCGCACCTCGACCCTGAACGTGATCAATCAGGATTTCGTGCGCACCGCACGGGCCAAGGGGCTGACCCAGCGGCGGGTGCTGTTCAAGCATATCGTGGGCAACTCGCTGGTGCCGATGATCACGCTGGCGGGCCTGCAATTGCCGATGGTGCTGGGCGGCGCGCTGGTGACCGAAACCGTGTTCACCTGGCCCGGGATGGGGCGGCTGTTTCTCGATAGTCTGGGGTATTCGGATTACCCGGTGGTCATGGGCCTGCTCATGGCCTCGGCCATGCTGGTGCTGATCGGCAACCTTGCCGCGGACATCGCCGTTGCGCTGATTGATCCGCGCATCGCTCTGGAATGAAAGAAAGGTCCTGACAATGACTGCTGCAACAACGACACCTCCGGTCCGCCAGCCCTTGATCAAATCCCGCGCGCTGCGACGGTTCCTAAGTCACAAGCTGGCCATGGTCGGCCTGTTCATGGTGCTGGGTCTGACCTTTGCCTGTTTTGTCGGGCCGTATCTGCTGGCCTACGACGAACTTTACATCGACCTGCGCGCGCGGTTTGCGCCGCCCGGCACCGGCGGCCATATCTTTGGCACCGACCCGCTGGGCCGCGATCTGGCCGCGCGGCTGTTCCACGCGGGGCAAATCTCGATGGCGGTGGGCTTTGCCGTGATGGTGATTGCCACCACCGTCGGGTCGGTCGTCGGCGTCGTCTCGGGGTATTACGGCGGCAAGATCAGCGCGGTGCTGATGCGCGTTGTGGATGCGTTCCTGTCGTTCCCCTCTGTTTTTCTGCTTCTGGCACTGGCTGCCTTTATCCAGCCGGGTCCGGTGATGATCGCCGTGATCATCTCGGCCACAAGCTGGATGGAAGTCGCCCGTATCGTCGAGGCCGAGGTGAAATCGCTGCGCAATCAGGATTTTGTCCAGGCAGCGCATATGCTGGGTCTGTCAGGCCGCTGGATCATGTTCCGCGAACTGCTGCCCAACGCCATCGGCCCGATCATCGTGGCCGCATCGCTGACCGTGGCGCGCGCCATCCTGCTTGAGGCCTATATCAGCTTTCTGGGCTACGGCATCCAGCCGCCGCTGCCAAGCTGGGGCAACCTGTTGAACGGGGCGCAGCAATATCTGGGCTCGGCCCCGTGGCTGGCCATCATTCCAGGGCTGGCGATCACCATTGCCGTGACCGGTTTCAACTTTATCGGGGACGGTCTGCGCGATGCCTTCGACAGCCGTGCGCAAGGACAGTGAGATGAAGCCGAAGTTCTCTGAATTCAAGGACACATTGTGGTACGCCACAGCGCCCGAAGGTCCGGACACGCAAACGCTCAAAGGTGAGGTCACGGCAGATGTTTGCGTGGTCGGCGCGGGCTATTCGGGGCTGACCACTGCGCTGGAACTGGCCCGCAAAGGCGTCAGCGTCGTGGTGCTGGAGCGTGAGGAAATCGGTTTTGGCGGATCGGGGCGCAATGCGGGGCACTGTACGCCGACCTTCACCCATTACAGCCTGCCCGAACTGCGCGAAGTCATGGGCGCGCCGTGGGCCGAACGGCTGATCCACCGCCAGACCCGCGCCAACGATGTGGTCGGGCAGATGATCGCGCAATACGACATCGACTGCGAATGGGAACAGAACGGATATGTCCAGGGTGCGCTGTTCCCCTCGCATCTGAAAAAGCTTCAGGCGAATATGGAAAACTATAACGCCGCAGGCGCGCGCACCCGGATGCTGGACCGGGATGAGGTGCAGGCGGTTACCGGATCGTCGCGGTTCTATGGCGGTTGGCTGCACGAAGAGGCGGGCGGGCTGAATGCGCTGGCCTATGCCCGCGGATTGGGCCGCGCGGTGCTGTCCGAAGGCGGGCAGATTTTCACCGGCGCGGGCGTGACAGGCTGCGACCGTGTGAACAACGCGTGGCAGGTACGCACCGCGCAGGGATCGGTGCGGGCGGAAAAGGTGATCTACACCACCGGTGCCTATACCGTGGCAGGTTGGCCCAAGCTGGACCAGACGTTCCGCATCATGCGCGTGTTCGTGGCCGCGACCCAGCCGCTGTCGGCCGCCGCGCAGGCCGTGGTTCTGCCGCAACGCACAACCATTCAGGACGGGCGCGGCGACATCTATGTCTATAAATACAACAGCCAGAACCGCATCGTTGCCTCGATGTTCCCGATGGGCCAGCGCGGGCGCGACCCGGCCTATACGCGGCAGGTCCTCAGCGACCGGTTGAAATGGTTGCACCCCGACCTGCGCGAGGATTTGCGGTGGGAGTTTTTCTGGTACGGCGAACTGGACATGCAGCGCAAAACCATCCCGCGCCTCTATGCGCTGGCCCCCGGTGTCGTCGCCATGACGGGCCTGTCGGGGCGCGGCGTGCCAACAGGCTCGATGATCGGGGGCATCCTGTCCGATTGGGCGATGGGCGTGGCCGAGGCCGATCTTGATCTGCCGGTCGAGCCGCTGCAATCCCAGCCGCTGTATATGTCCGTGGCCCCCCAGGCGGCCTTGCGGGGCTACCGGCTGCGCGACAATCTGCGGGCGCGTCTACAAGGTGCGCCCTTGCCACCGCACGCCTGAATACCTCATAGACCAGAGCGGCCAACAACGCCGCACCAAGGAGACTACCATGCCCGGACCCAAGCTGGACCCCGTTGTCAGCGACAGTGTTTTGCCCCCGTCCGTCGATGTCGTCATCATCGGCGGCGGCATCGCGGGCGTGTGCACAGCACTTGAACTGGCGGACCGGGGCCTGAAGGTTGCAATCTGCGAAAAAGGTCAGATCGGCGGCGAACAATCCAGCCGCAACTGGGGCTGGGTGCGCCTGACCCACCGTGACCCGCGCGAATTGCCGCTGATGATTGAATCGGTCAAGATCTGGGAAGGGTTGGACGCCCGCATCGACGGGAACACCGGGTATACTCAGTGCGGTTCAACCTATGCCATCGCCAGCGATGCCGCCTTGCAGGCCGAGCGTAAGGCGCAGGAAGAGCTGGGCCATTACCAGATCCCGACGCACCTGATGGACCGCGACGCTGCATTGACGCATCTGGCAGGCTACGACCCCGATGCCCAAGGTATCATCGGCGCCCTGCATTGCCCCCGCGACGGGCGGGCAGAGCCGCAAATGGCGGCACCCGCCATCGCCCGCGCCGTGCAGGCACGCGGTGGCACGGTGCACCAGAACTGCGCGGTTCGGGTGGTCGAGACGTCCCAGGGCAAAGTGTCGGGCGTTGTCACCGAACAGGGCCGCATCGCCTGCGACGCGGTGCTGGTGGCCGGTGGCGTCTGGTCGCGGCTGTTCCTGCGCAACATCGGCATCTACCTGCCGCAACTGCGCACCCGCAACACCGTGCTGCGCACCGACGCGGTCGAGGCAGGACCACAAAGCAACCTGAAAACCACGTCATTTGCCATACGAAAGCGCAAGGATGGTGGCTATACCGTGGCATCCGCCGTGCCCAGCCGGTATCAGTTGACGCCCGACAGCTTCCGTCTGTTCACGGCTTTCTTGCCCACGCTGAAAAACGAATGGCGGTCGATCCGGCTGGGCCTTGGTCCGGCCTTCATGGACGCGCTGCGCACACCGCGCCACTGGACCGGCGACGATGTCACCCCGTTCGAAAAGACCCGCATTCTGGACCCCGACGCCGACGCGCCCTACATCGACAAGACCCTTGCCGAGGTCAAAAAAACCTACCCCGCGCTCAAGGATGCGACGGTCGCGCAGCGCTGGGGCGGATACATCGACGTTCTGCCTGACCTGATCCCGGCCATTTCATCTACCGAAGGGGTGAAGAACGGCATTCCGGGCCTGTTCGTCGCAACCGGTTTTTCCGGCCACGGGTTTGGTCTGGGAACGGGGGCTGGCCGTCTGGCCGCAGACCTGATCACCGGGCAAACGCCAGTGGTCGACCCCACGCCATTCCGCCTGCACCGCTTTACCGATGGCACCAAAATCTCGCCCATCCCGGTCATCACCACGCCGCAGTAAGGGCCAGTTGATGAATATCGGCGGCTGGCGCTAAGCTGAAAATTCCTTTTCATCCGCGACAGCCGCCGCCCGCAAATCGGTCAAAAAGCCTGCATCGGCTGCGTGAACGCGATTCCACGTCGGGATGAAAGGCGTCTCGTGCGGGTTGTCCAGAAACGTCTGGCCAGCCCGCATGATGTTTTCTGCGAACAACTCGATCGCCTGTTCTTCCTTGTGCCGGTCAATGGTCAGCCCGTTCATCTGCGCATCGGTGTAATAGGCCTCAAGCAGGTCCAGCGCGCAGCGGTAATAGGTCGCTTTCAGCGTGCGGAAAACGTTCGGGGTAAACACCGTGCCGTCAGCGGCCAGCTTGCGGAAGATGGCCTTGCAGATGTCTGTGGACATACGGCTCAGGCCCGCGCTGGCGTCTTCGGGGCTCAGGTCCTGGTGCTTGTGGTCGTAGTTGTCGGCAATCTCGACCTGGCAGACCGCCTTGGGCGCCAGATTGCGCCAGGCTTCGGACAGCACCCCGATCTCCAGCCCCCAGTCGGACGGAATGCGCAGATCGGGCAATATGCTGGTGCGCATGGCAAATTCACCCGACAGCGGATAGCGGAAGCTGCGCAGGTAATCCAGATAGTCGCGGTCACCCACAACTTTTTTCAGTGCAATCAGCAGCGGGCTGACCAGCAGACGGGTCACACGCCCGTTCAGCTTGCCTTGACCCACGCGCGAATAAAACCCTTTGGCCACCTGATAGGGAAAGGTCGGGTTTGCCACCGGATAGACCAGCCGCGCCAGCATTTCGTTGGTGTAGGTGACGATGTCGCAATCGTGGATCGCCATGACCGAACTGTCCTCGCAGCCGATCAGATAGCCCAGCGACGACCAAACGTTCTTGCCCTTGCCTTGCTCCATCGGCGCAAGCCCCAGCGCATCCAGCCGTTCGCCAAGGGCTTTCATCCGGGGGCTGTCGTTCCAGATCACGATGTGGTTCTGGTTCAACCCTTTGAAAAACTGCTGGGCGTGGCGAAACTGTGCCTCGTCTGCGCGGTCCAGTCCGATGATGATGCGGTGCAGGTATGTGACCTTGGACAATTCGCCCAGGATCAGCGGCATCGCGTCGGTTTCCAGTTCGGAATACAGGCAGGGCAGGATCAACGAGATTTTGCGCGACTGGGCAAAGGTCTCAAGCTCATAGGTCATTTCATCCAAAGAACGCGTTCGCAAATTGTGCAGCGTCGCCACGTTCCCGTTCTGGTGAAAATCTGTCATGGGTGGCGTCCTTGTTCAGGGGGTCAATCGGTCAACGAAATCCAGTACCGCGCGGTTCCAGCCTTCGGGGCCGGGCAGGGTGGTGCGCGTGATGCGCCCCGCGCTTTCGGTGTCCAGCGGGGGCAGGGGCGCACGGTGCGGGTTGGCTATGATCACGCCGTGATCGGCGGTTTGCAGCATCTCGATGTCGTTCGGCGCATCACCCAGGGCCAATGTGACCTGTGGGCGGTATGTGGCGATGATCTGGGCCATCCGGTCCGCTTTTGTCTGGCCAAAGGACAACGTCAGAAACCGGCCGCCTTCGCGGGCCGTTAGGCCGTGCTGCTTCAGAGCCTGAAGAAACGCGGTGCGCTGGGCGTCCGTGCCGTGCCACAGCCCCGGTTCGGAAAAGGCGCGCGTCCTGGCGTTCTGCGCGTCGGCGGGTGGCAGGCCGGTGATGTCCGCAACGCCCGCAGCATCCAGATCGCCAAAGCCCGTGAACAGTCCGCGCAGCTCTTCGGGCAGTTGGTTCAACGCGGACCGCAGGCGCAGATACTCGGTGTTGGCTGGCGTGTCCGTCGCATGTGCATCCAGCACGCCCGCGCCGTTTTCAACGATGGCGGGCCAGTCTTCCAACCCCATCTGTGCGCGCAATCCGATGATTTCAGGCGCTGTTTTGCTACTGGCCAGCACCACACCCGCACCGATGTTGCGCAGGTGCGCCAACGCAGGGCGCGCGGCATCCCAGCGGTACGTATCATGCGAAATCAACGTCCCGTCGAGATCGCTAAAGACAAGAAGAGGAAGCGGTTGCAGCATTTGAAATCAGTCTGCGGGCTGCACGGCGGGGCTGCAACCCGGGACAGCACAGATGCCTGATTTTTAGGCGGTCAGGTGAATTTGCGGAACAGCTTGGTCTGGTCGAACATCGATTCCAGCTCTTCCATGCGTCCCTTGGTGTCGTCCCAGCGCAGGTTTTGCACCGCAGAAATCATCGTTTCGGTCAACAACAGGGTCGTAGCCGCCGAATCCCACGCCGACGGCACCACGATGCGGCTGCTAAAGCTGATGTCGGCCAGCTGATGCACGGGCGATCGCCATTGATCCGTGAACAGGATGATCCTGGCTCCTTGGGCATGGGCCATCTCGGCCAGTTTCAGGGTGTTGTTCTCGTAACGGCGCACGTCGAAGATCACGAACACATCGCCGGGTTTCACATCCAGCAGATAGTGCGGCCAGGCGTTCGACGTGGATTGCACGTGGGTGATGTTGGGGCGGATCACCTGCATGTGCAAAAACAGATATTCCGCCAGCGTGTGGGTCACCCGTCCGCCGACAATATACAGGTGATGCGCCGGATCACCGACCAAAGCGCATGCTTTATCAAAGGCTTGGGGGTCAATCTGGCCCAGCGTGTGCCGGATGTTGTCGATCACGGCGTCGGTAAAGGTGTTCAGGATATGCCCCGACGGTGCGCTGTCGGCCCATGTGTCGTGCTTGGCAATCGGCCCTTTGACCTTGGCGCGCAGTTCCTCGCGCAGTTCGGCCTGAAATTCGGCATAGCCTTTGAACCCCAGCTTTTGCACCATCCGCGCGACTGTGGGGCCGGACACGTTGGCATCCAACGCCAGTTCGGTCAGCGGCCCCAGCCCCGAGATCGGGTAGTTTTCCAGGATGGAATGGGCCAGTTGCCGTTCGGCACGGGTCAGATCGTCCAGCTTTTGCTGGATGCGGTCGGAAATCGTAAGCGCATCTGAGGACACGGGGCGCCTCCTGTTTGATCGAAAAATTTTCACATCCGTTGCGGCTGACGGATATTTTAACAATTCTGTTGACAGATGGCCGTCGAGGCAAGCACTTTGTGAATGCAGGAGGTGCCATGACGGACGCAAACGCAGATCAGATGGGGGTCGCACAGACGATCAATTCCACAGGCGCTTCGCCTGTTGTTCTGGTCTGTGAACATGCGTCGTCCTTCATTCCCGCAGCTTTGGATGGGCTGGGACTGTCCGACGCGGCCAAGGTCAGCCATGCCGCATGGGACCCCGGCGCGCTGGCTGTGGCGCAGCGGATGGCCCAACGGCTTGATGCCGTGTTGGTGGCCAGTTGCGTGTCGCGGCTGGTGTATGATTGCAACCGCCCGCCCGAGGCACCGGGGGCGATGCCCGCCAAAAGCGAAATCTTTGATGTGCCCGGCAATGCGGCCCTGACCACCGTTCAGCGCGCGGCCCGGGCGGCGACATATTATGTACCGTTTCGCGACCTTCTTGTACAAACTGTTGCAGCCAGACCGGCGCCGGTGCTGGTCACCATCCACAGCTTTACCCCCGTTTACAACGGTGCGCCCCGCGCGGTCGAGATTGGCGTTCTGCATGACACCGATACGCGTCTGGCCGATGCGATGCTGGACCTTGCCCCTGCGCACACCTCGGCCGACGTGCAGCGCAACGCGCCCTATGGGCCCGGCGACGGCGTAACGCATACGTTGCAGGTGCACGGCACGGCGCACGGCCATCCGAACGTGATGATCGAAGTGCGCAACGACCTGATCCAGACCGAAGAACAGCAGGCGCAGATGGGCGACATGTTGGCGGAATGGCTGGCTGATGCCTGCACGAAACTCAACGCGGGGGATGTTGTATGCAGGGCGTGATGCGTGGGTTTATTCGTGGCGTTGATACGGTCAACTACCGTCTGGGCCGTATCATGATGTATGGCATTTTCGCGTTGATGGGCGTGCTGTTGTGGTCGTCAGTCAACAAGGTGTTTTTCCTGCCGTCGCTTTGGACGCTGGAAATGGCCCAGTTCATTATGGTCGGTTACTACATTCTGGGCGGGCCTTATTCGATGCAGATGGGCGACCATGTGCGCATGGATTTGCTGTATGGCGACTGGTCGGTCCGCAAAAAGGCATGGGTCGATCTGTTCACTGTCCTGCTGCTGATCTTCTACCTTGTGGTCCTGCTTTACGGTGCCATCAGCTCGACCGCCTATTCGCTGGGCTACTGGAAGACCGAACCGCTGAGCTATCTGTTCGGCGTTGTCACCGGCACCGAGGAAATCGGTCGGCTTGAACAATCGTCGTCCGCGTGGCGACCCTATCTGTGGCCCGTCAAAGTCGTGATGATCGTGGGCTTTTTCCTGATGATTTTGCAGTGCTTGTCCGAGCTTTGCAAAGATGTGTTGCGGCTGAAGGGCCATGAGATCTGATGTCATATGAATTGATCGCCACCCTGATGTTCTCGACGATGATGCTGATGCTGATGACAGGTCAGCGCGTGTTCGGTGCCATCGGTTTTGTCGCTGTCGTCGCGGCCCTGCTGCTGTGGGGCGACAAGGGCGGGTATGACATCGGGTTTTCCGCCGCGATGAAGCTGATGAAATGGTATCCGTTGCTGACGCTGCCGATGTTCATTTTCATGGGCTACGTTCTGTCGGAATCGAAGATCGCCGATGACCTGTACAAGATGTTTCACGTCTGGATGGGCGGCCTGCGCGGCGGTCTGGCGGTGGGGACCATCGGGCTGATGGTGCTGATTTCCGCGATGAACGGGCTGAGCGTGGCGGGCATGGCCATCGGTGCCACCATCGCGCTGCCGGAACTGCTGAAACGGGGGTACGACAAACGCATGGTCACCGGCGTGATTCAGGCGGGGTCGTCGCTGGGCATTCTGGTGCCGCCGTCGGTCGTGCTGGTGCTGTATGCAATGATCGCGCGGCAACCGGTGGGCCAGCTTTGGCTGGCGGGGGTGATCCCGGGGCTGATGATGGCGGCGATGTTCATTGCCTACATCACCATCCGCTGCTGGCTGAACCCGTCGCTCGGCCCGGTGCTAAGCGCCGAGGAACGCGCGATGCCGCGCCGCGAAAAGCTGGCGTTGTTGCGGGCGGGGCTGCTGCCGGTGGTGATCTTTGCGGTGATGATGTTCCCCTTTGTCAAAGGCTGGACATCGCTGGTGGAAAGCTCGGCCATCGGAGCGATTGCGGCCTTTGTGGCGGCCATCCTCAAGGGGCGTATGACCCGCGAAGTGTTCGAAAATTCGGTCCGCAAGACGCTGGGCATCACCTGCATGTTCATGTGGATCATTCTGGCGGCACTGGCCTTTGGCGCGGTGTTCGACGGGCTGGGCGCGGTCAAGGCGATCGAGAACCTGTTCACCGAGCGGCTGAACCTGAGCCCGTGGGTGATCCTGATCCTGATGCAGCTTAGCTTTATCATCATGGGGACGTTTCTGGACGACACGGCCATGCTGGTGATCGTAGCACCGCTGTATGTGCCGCTGGTGGGCGCGCTGGGTTTTGATCTGGTGTGGTACGGTATCCTTTATACGATCACCTGCCAGATCGCATATATGACGCCGCCCTTTGGCTATAACCTGTTCCTGATGCGGGCCATGGCCCCGCCCGAGATCACACTGCGCGACATCTACGGGTCCATCGCGCCCTTTGTTCTGGTCATGGTGGGGGCGCTGGTGATGGTGATGGCCTTTCCCCAGATCGCCCTGTGGCTGCCGGGTTACGTCTACGCAAACTGATAACAGACACCGCAAACGGTGCACCCCAACTTAACAAGGAGAAACGACATGACGACGAGACGCAATTTCATCCGCACCGCAGCCCTTGGCGGCGCGGCCAGCCTTGCGGCCCCTGCCATCGTCCGGGCGCAGGACACCATCAAGTGGCGGTTTCAGACCTATGCCGGCGCCGCGCTGGGCGAACATGTGACCAAGCCGGTCATTGACTACATCAACACCGCCGCGAACGGCGAGCTTGAGATCGAGCTGTTCTATGCCGACCAGATCGTCCCCACCGGCGAGCTGTTCCAGGCCCTGCAACGTGGCACCATCGACGCCGTGCATTCGGACGACGACAGCATGGCATCGCCCACGCCCTTGCAGCAGTTCGGCGGTTATTTCCCGCTGGCCACCAAACATTCGCTGGATGTGCCGGTGCTGTTCAACCAATACGGTCTGGCCGACATCTGGCGCGAGGAATACGCCAAGGTCGGCGTGACATGGCTGTCGGCGGCGGGGCAAGACCCGTGCAACTTCAACACCAAGAAAGAGGTCACATCGCTGGCCGATCTGGACGGGCTGAAGCTGTACACCTTCCCCACAGCGGGCCGTTTCCTGACTCAGTTCGGTGTTGTGCCGGTGTCGATCCCCTACGAAGACGCCGAAGTCGCGGTTCAGACGGGCGAGCTGGACGGTATGGCGTGGTCCGGCATCACCGAGGATTACACCGTCGGTTGGGCCAACGTGACCGACTATTTCCTGACCAACAACATCTCGGGCGCATGGATCGGGTCGTTCTTTGTCAACGAAGGCCGCTGGGCGGATCTGCCCGAGCATCTGAAAGCCATCGTGATGGCGGGCATCGAGGCGGGTCACACCTATCGCAACCAATGGTATTGGGGCGGCGAGGCGTCGCTGCGCGCCAAGGGCGACAAGCTGCAACTGCGTTCGATCCCGCAAGAGGAATGGAAAGTCGTCGAAGACGCGGCCAAGGTCTTCTGGGACGAGGTGGCCCAAGAGGGCGAAGTGAACGCCAAGATCGTCCAGATTTTCCGCGATTATAACGACGTGATCGACAAGGCGGGCCCGCCCTACAGCTTCGGCTAAGCCTTTCTGTCCCACAAATACATGCGGGCGGCCTTTCGGGTCGCCCGCCACACGCACTTTAACCACAGGACACCGACATGCCCGGCAACCTTAGCTTTGATGACCTGAAATCCCGCGTCACTGACGGCAGCATCGACACGGTGCTGGCCTGTTTTGTGGACATGCAGGGCCGTTTGATGGGCAAGCGGTTTCATGCGGTCAACTTCGTGGAAACCTCGTTTAAAGAGACCCATTGCTGCAACTATCTGCTGGCGACCGACCTTGAGATGGCGACACCGGATGGCTATGCCTCGACCAGTTGGGAAACGGGATATGGCGACTATGTCATGGCCCCCGACCTGACCACGCTGCGCGCTGTGCCGTGGCTGGAAGGCACTGCACTGGTGCTGTGCGATGTGCTGGACCATCACACCCACGCCCCCGTGCCCCATGACCCACGCGCGATCCTGAAAAAGCAGGTGGCGCGGCTGCGCGATCTGGGTTTTGACGCGAAGATGGCCACCGAGCTGGAGTTTTTCCTGTTCGAGAAAAGCCTGGACGAAATCCGCGCTGGCGGCTTTCGCGATCTGACGCCGATCAGCGGCTACAACGAAGATTACAATATCTTCCAGACCACCAAGGAAGAAGGCGTGATGCGCCCGATCCGCAACCATCTGTACGCAGCAGGCCTGCCCATCGAGAACTCCAAGGGCGAGGCCGAGGCCGGGCAGGAAGAGCTGAACATTCGCTATGCCCCGGCACTGGACTGCGCCGATCACCACAGCATTGCGAAACATGCGATCAAGGAAATCGCCTGGCAAAACGGTCGCGCGGCGTCGTTCCTGCCCAAGTGGCACAAGGACCGCGTCGGCAGTTCCAGCCACGTGCACCAATCGCTGTGGCAGGGTGAGACGCCCGCGTTTTTCGACAAGGACGCCGATCTGGGCATGTCCGACCTGATGAAAAACTATATGGCCGGGCTGATCGCCTATGCGCCGGATTACACGTTTTTCCTGGCGCCTTACGTGAACAGCTACAAACGCTTTGCCAAAGGCACCTTTGCCCCCACCAAAACCGTCTGGTCCATCGACAACCGCACGGCCGGTTTCCGTCTGTGCGGGGCCGACACCAAGGGCGTGCGGGTCGAATGCCGGATCGGTGGCTCGGACCTGAACCCCTATCTTGCGCAGGCCGCGATGCTGGCCGCAGGGATCAAGGGGATCGAGGACAAGATGAAACTGTCGCCGCCCACCACCGGCGACGTGTACGAAGACGCCAAGGCCGCCGACATTCCGCAGACCCTGCGGGCGGCGACCGAGACCTTGCGGAAATCCGCTTTCCTTCGGGATGCGTTCGGGGACGATGTGATTGACCATTACACCCGATGCGCCGAATGGGAGCAGGAAGAATTTGACCGCGTCGTGACCGATTGGGAAATCGCGCGCGGATTTGAAAGGGCCTGACCATGATTACCTGTATTTCGCCGATCGACGGATCGGTCTACGCCGAGCGCACGCCGCTGGGCGCATCCGACGCTGCGGCTGCTGTTGCGCGTGCCCGCAACGCCCAAGCCGCATGGGCTGCGCGCCCGCTGGCCGAACGCATTGCCTTGGTCCAGGACGGCGTGGCCCGTGTGGGGGCGATGAATGACGCCATCGTGCCGGAGCTGGCGCACCAGATGGGCCGCCCCGTGCGCTATGGCGGGGAATTCGGCGGCTTTAACGAACGCGCCACCTATATGGCCGACATCGCGCAGGACGCGCTGGCCGATCTGGTGATCGAGGACAGCGACAAATTCCGCCGCGTGATCAAACGGGTGCCGCATGGCGTCGTGCTGGTCGTGGCGCCGTGGAACTATCCCTATATGACGGCGATCAACACTGTCGCGCCTGCGCTGATCGCGGGCAACGCCGTGATGCTGAAACACGCGAGCCAGACGCCGCTGGTCGGTGAGCGTATGGCCGAAGCGTTCCACGCGGCCGGTATCCCCGACGACGTGTTCCAGAACGTGTTTCTGGACCACCAGACCACATCGGACCTGATCGCGGCGAAATCCTTTGGCTTCGTCAACTTCACCGGATCGGTCGGCGGGGGCCGCGCGATTGAAACGGCTGCCGCTGGCACGTTCACCGGCGTCGGGCTGGAGCTGGGCGGCAAAGACCCCGGCTATGTCTGCAATGACGCCGATGTGCAGGCCGCTGCCGATACGCTGATTGACGGCGCGATGTTCAACTCGGGGCAATGCTGTTGCGGGATCGAACGGATCTATGTGGCCGAGGCAGTGTTTGATGATTTTGTCGCCAAGGCGGTCGAGATCGTCAAAGGGTACAAGCTGGGCAATCCGCTGGACCCCGAAACCACCATCGGCCCGATGGCCCACGTGCGGTTCGCCGACACCGTGCGCGAACAGACCGCCGAGGCGATTGCCGCAGGGGCCACGGCCCACATCGACCCCGCAGATTTCCCGCAGGACGGGGGCGCGTACCTGATGCCGCAGATCCTGACGAACGTGACCCACGACATGCGCGTGATGCGCGAGGAAAGCTTTGGCCCCGTGGTCGGCATCATGGCCGTCAAGGACGACGCCGAGGCGATCCGGCTGATGAACGACAGTGACTACGGGCTGACGGCATCCGTCTGGACGCAGGACGCGGCGCGCGCCGAGGCGATTGCCGACCAGATCGAAACCGGCACCGTGTTCATGAACCGCGCCGATTACCTTGATCCGGCGCTGTGCTGGACCGGCTGCAAGGACACCGGTCGCGGCGGCGGTCTGTCGGTCATCGGCTATCACAACCTGACCCGTCCCAAATCCTACCACCTGAAGAAAGCCTGATCCCATGACGCTGACTGCAAACTGGTCCTACCCCACCGCAATCCGCTTTGGCGCGGGGCGCATTTCCGAAATCGCCGAGGCTTGCATGGCCGCAGGCATCACCAAGCCGCTGCTGATCACCGATCGCGGGCTGGCGGGCATGGACATCACCCAGCGCACGCTGGACCTGATCGACGCCGCCGGTCTGGGCCGCGCGATGTTTTCCGACGTGGACCCGAACCCGACCGAAGTGAACGCGCAAGCGGGTGTCGCGGTCTACCGCGAGGGCGGCCATGACGGCGTGATCGCCTTTGGCGGTGGCTCGGGCCTGGATCTGGGCAAGGTCGTGGCGTTTCTGGCGGGGCAAAACCGCCCGATCTGGGATTTCGAGGACATCGGCGATTGGTGGACCCGCGCCGATGCCGACGCCATCGCGCCCATCGTCGCCGTGCCCACCACCGCAGGCACCGGGTCCGAAGTGGGCCGCGCGTCGGTTATCACCAATTCGGAAACCGCCGAGAAAAAGATTATCTTCCACCCCAAGATCCTGCCCAGTGTCGTGATCTGCGACCCCGAGCTGACCGTGGGCATGCCGCCGTTTATCACCGCTGGCACCGGACTTGATGCCTTTGCCCACTGCGTCGAAGCGTTCTGTTCGCCGCATTATCACCCGATGAGCCAGGGCATGGCGCTGGAAGGGATGCGGCTGGTCAAGGATTACCTGCCGCGTGCCTACAAGGACGGCACCGACATCGAAGCGCGCGCACAGATGATGTCGGCGGCTGCCATGGGGGCCACCGCGTTTCAAAAGGGTCTGGGCGCGATCCACGCCTTGTCGCACCCCATCGGCGCGATCTACCACACCCACCACGGCACCACGAACGCCGTGTGTATGCCCGCGGTGCTGCAATTTAACCGCCCCGAGATCGAAGCCAAGATCGCACAGGCTGCGCGCTATCTGGACATCGACGGCGGTTTTGACGGGTTCTGCGCCTTTGTCGACGATCTGAATGCGTCGATGGGCATTCCCAAGACGCTGAAGGGTCTGGGTGTTGAAAACCCCGACGTAGACCGCATCGTGGCGGGCGCACTGATCGACCCCAGCACCGGCGGCAATCCGGTGACAATGACCGAAGAAAACACGCGCGAACTGCTGCTGAATATCATCGGCTAAGCCTGCGCCTTGGGCAAAACGCCGCGTACCGCCCGACATGCGGTACGCGGATGATTGCGTGTGTTCACCTTTGCGTTAGGGTGATGCCCAAACAAGAATGGGCAGGGCAGAAAAATGATCATCACACGACGCAATTTCACACTTGCACTGACCGCAGGGCTGGGCCTTGCAAGCTGTGGCACTTCGATGCCGGGCATCCCGTCGGTTGCATCGGGCGGCTTGCCCGATGACCTGCGCCCGGTGCCGAATGCCGGGTGGAGCCAATGGGTCGCATCGTTCCGCGACCGCGCAGGCGCGCAGGGCATTTCCGACAGCACGCTGAATGCCGGCTTTCGTGGCGCGGGCTACCTGCCCGGCGTGGTCAAACGCGACCGCAACCAGACCGAGTTCAGCCGCACGCTGGAAGATTACCTTGCCATCGCGGCATCTGACGAACGCGTCACCAAGGGCCGCGCCGCTTATGCGCGCCACGGCAGCACGCTGAACGCGCTTGAGGCGAAATATGGCGTCGACAGCACTATCATCTGTGCGATCTGGGGGTTGGAAAGCTTTTTTGGCGAGCGTAAGGGCGACGTGCCGGTCGTGTCGGCCACCTCGACGCTGGCCTATGATGGGCGGCGCGGGGAATTCTTTGAAAAGCAACTGGTGGCGGCGCTGAAGATTGTTCAGAACGGCGACATCGCCGCCGACCGTATGGTGGGCAGTTGGGCGGGGGCGATGGGCCACACCCAGTTTATCCCCACATCGTACCAAGCCTTTGCCGTCGATTATACCGGCGATGGCCGCCGCGACATCTGGTCGGCGGACCCCAGCGACGCGCTGGCCTCGACCGCCGCGTACCTGCAACGCAACGGCTGGTCCCGTGGCACCCGCTGGGGCGGCGAGGTGGGCGCAGGCGCGCCTGCGGGCAGTGTGATCACCCCGCAACCGGGCGGCCCAAGCTTTGCCGTCACGTCGAATTTCAACGCGATCAAACGCTACAACAACTCGGACAGCTACGCGATTGGCGTGGGCCATCTGGCTGACCGCATCGGCGGCGCAGGGCCGTTGCGCGGATCCTTCCCGCCCGATGCCAACGGGTTGACCAAGGATGACCGTATGGCATTGCAACGTAAACTGACCGCCGCAGGCTTTGACACCGACGGGGCCGACGGCGTTCTGGGCCCGAAAAGCAAGGCCGCGATCAGCGCCTATCAGTCCAGCCGCGGGATGGCGGCCACCGGCGTGCCCTCGCAAGAATTGCTGCGATCGCTGGGCTAGACCCCACAAAACGTCCCTGTCGCGCGGATTTCCCCCGCGCGACGGCCCGCGCGGCTTGACTTCCCACCCTATGGGCGGTGTATCTGCCCCGATCATCAGCCCAGAGAGCGGGAGCCTATTATGCACGCCTATCGCAGCCACACCTGCGCCGAACTGACCGCCGCCGACGTCGGCAAAACCGTCCGCCTGTCCGGTTGGGTCAATCGCGTGCGCGATCACGGGGGCATCCTGTTTGTCGACCTGCGCGACCACTACGGCGTGACGCAGGTTCTGTGCGACCCCGACAGCGCCGCCTTTGCCGACGTGGAAAAGCTGCGCAGCGAATGGTGCGTGCGCATCGACGGCGAAGTGAAGGCGCGCGCGCCCGAACTGGTCAACGCCAAGATCCCCACCGGCGAGATCGAAGTGTTCGTGCGCGCGGTCGAAGTGCTGGGCCCCGCTGCTGAGCTGCCGTTGATGGTGTTTGGCGATCAGGAATACCCCGAGGAAACCCGCCTGAAATACCGCTATCTGGACCTGCGCCGCGAAAAGATGCAGGCCAACATGAAGCTGCGCTCGGACGTTGTTGCCTCGATGCGGCGCCGCATGTGGGATGCCAAGTTCCGCGAATACCAAACGCCGATCATCACCGCATCGTCGCCCGAAGGCGCGCGCGACTTCCTGGTGCCCTCGCGTCTGCACCCCGGCAAGTTCTATGCGTTGCCGCAGGCCCCGCAGCAGTTCAAACAGCTTTTGATGGTCTCGGGTTTTGACAAATATTTCCAGATCGCGCCCTGTTTCCGCGACGAAGACCCGCGTGCCGACCGGTCGCCCACCGATTTCTACCAGCTTGACCTTGAGATGAGCTTTGTCACCCAGCAGGACGTGTTCGACACGATCCAGCCCGTGATCGGCGGCATTTTCGAGGAATTCGGCGGCGGGCGCAAAGTCGACCAGACATGGGAGCAGATCAGCTATCGCGATGCGGCCCTGTGGTACGGCAGCGACAAGCCCGACCTGCGCAACCCGATCAAGATGCAGGTCGTGTCCGAGCATTTTGCCGGGTCCGGTTTCGCCATCTTTGCCAAGCTGCTGGAACAGGACGGCACCGAAGTGCGCGCCATTCCCGCGCCCACAGGCGGGTCGCGCAAGTTCTGCGACCGCATGAACGCATTCGCCCAGAAGGAAGGACTGCCCGGCATGGGCTATATCTTCTGGCGCGAGAAAACCGCCGATGCCGTGGCGCAAGAGCTGGGCATTACCGTGAAAGAGGCCCAAGCCAAGCTGAAATCCGGCGAGGTCGAGGGCGGCATGGAGGCGGCCGGCCCGCTGGCCAAGAACATCGGCCCCGAGCGCACCGAAGCCATCCGCCAGCAACTGGGCCTTGGCATGGGCGATGCGGCGTTCTTCCTGGGCGGCAAGCCCAAACAGTTCGAAGCCATCGCGGGCCGTGCCCGCAACATCATCGGTGACGAGCTGGGCCTGACCGACACCAACCGGTTTGCCTTTGCCTGGATCGTCGATTTCCCGATCTATGAAAAAGACGAAACCACCGGCAAGATCGACTTTGAACACAACCCGTTCTCGATGCCTCAGGGCGGCATGGACGCGCTGCAAGGCAATCCGCTGGATGTGTTGGGCTATCAGTATGATCTGGCCTGCAACGGCTATGAGCTGGTGTCCGGTGCCATTCGGAACCACCGCCCCGAGATCATGTTCAAAGCGTTTGAAATCGCGGGCTATGACGAGACTGAAGTGCGCAAACGCTTTGGCGGTATGGTCAACGCCTTCCAATACGGCGCGCCGCCCCACGGTGGCTGTGCCGCAGGTATTGACCGCATTGTGATGCTGCTGGCGAACGAACAGAACATCCGCGAAGTGATCCTGTTCCCGATGAACCAGCGCGCCGAAGATCTGATGATGAATGCGCCGTCAGACCCCACCAGCGACCAGTTGATGGAGCTGGGTCTGCGGGTCATTCCGCAGGACTGATGCATCCTTGGGCGGTCCGCCGCCTGCAATAAAAAAGTGATGGGGCGCGCCGATGCAAATGGGCGCGCCCCTTGCTATATTGCATCCATGATCGGCAAGGGAGTTGTCCGTGCGCGCATTCCAACCTGAGTTTGCAGAGATCCGATTTGGCTGCGGCCTGTCGCCGGTGATCGCCCCCGCAGCGTCGGTCGAGGCGATGCTGGCCGGTATCACCGCCCCCGACGCGATGGCGCAACGCTTTCCCATCGAGCCGTTCAGCATCTTCCGCGAACGAATGGTCGCCAGTGACAAGCTGCGGACCACATTGCGGGCGAACCGGGGTAAACCCGAAGCCAAAGAAGCGCAGAAAGAGCGCAACCTGTTGAAAAAACAGGCCCGTATCGACATGACCCACTGGCTGGGCATGTCCATGCTGCGCCGGACCTATACCGAAACGGGGTTCTTTGAACGTCTGGTGTATTTCTGGGGCGACCATTTCACTGCCACGGGCAAGGCGGGTGTGGTGAAGCGCGCCACGTCACCCTACATCGAAGACGGCATTCGCCCCTTTGTTGGCAGTCGTTTCGCCGATCTGCTGATCAGCGCCGTGACTCATCCGGTCATGCTGCAATTTCTGGATCAGGACCGGTCGATGGGGCCGGGCAGCGAACGGGCGCAGAAACGGGGCAAGACGGCAGGGCTGAACGAAAACCTCGCCCGTGAAGTGATGGAATTGCACACGCTTGGGGTCGATGGCCCCTATACCCAGGACGATGTGCGCCAACTGGCCGAGCTGTTTACCGGCCTGTCGTTTCAGCCCAAACAAGGCGCCAAGTTTCGCAAGGACTATGTCGAGCCGGGGGCCGAAACGGTGCTGGGCGTGACCTATGACGATGCCTATTCGATCAAGCCCGTTCATGCGGTTCTGGAAGACCTTTCCGTGCATCCCGCCACCGCGCGTCACCTGTCGTGGAAACTGGCGGTGCATTTCGTATCCGACACACCCGATCCCGCGCTGATCGACCACGTGACGGCGCGCTATATCGAAACCGAAGGCGACCTGATGCAGGTTTATGCTGCATTGCTGGAACACCCCGCCGCGTGGACGCCCGAGGGCGCGAACATCAAGCCGCCGGTGGAATTCGTAGGCTCGGCCATGCGCGCGCTGGCCGTCGATCCTGCCGTGGTGACCGAGATGCCCGAGAAACGGGTGCGCAATGTGCTGCTGACACCGATGGCGGTGATGGGACAGACCTGGCAAAAGTTTTCCGGCCCCGACGGCTGGCCCGAAGAAGACGACGCATGGCTGACACCCCAAGGGTTGTCGGGCCGTGTCCGTTGGGCGATGGCAGGGCCGGAGATGCTGCGCCCCGATCTGCCGGACCCGCGCGCCTTTGTCGACGCGGCGCTGGGCAGTCTGGCGCCCGAAGATGTAAAATTCGCGGCAGGTGCCGCCGAAAGCAAATCCGAAGCCATCGGCCTGGTGCTGATGTCCCCCGCGTTCCAGCGCCGCTAGGAGTAGCCGCCATGACCGATCTTACGCGCCGCTTTTTTCTGACCCGCTCGGCGGTTCTGGGCTGTTCGCTGGCGGCCAGCCCGCTGTTGACGCCGGTCACCTTTGCCGCGGCCCCTTGGGACACGCGGCTGGTTGTCATCATCCTGCGCGGTGCGATGGACGGGCTGGACGCGGTGCAACCTTATGGCGACGCCAACTATGCGGGCCTGCGCAGCAGTCTTGCGGGCGGTCCGCAGAACGGCGCGATGGATCTGGACGGGTTCTTTGCGCTGCACCCGGCGATGGCGGCACTGGCGCCGATGTGGCAGGCGGGCGAACTGGGCTTTGCCCATGCGGTCAGCACGCCCTACCGCGACAAGCGCAGCCATTTCGACGGGCAGGACGTGCTGGAAGCAGGCACCGACACGCTGCAAGGCGGCGTGCGCGACGGCTGGTTGAACCGGATGCTGCAAGAGGTGCCGGGCGTCGAGGCGGACACCGCCTATGCCATCGGTATGGGTGAAATGCCGATTCTCAAGGGCAAGGCCCCGGTGGCGAACTGGACTCCGGAGGCGACGCTGAGCCTGAGCCCGCAGGCGGAACGGCTGTTGGGCATGATTTCGGAAAGCGATCCGGCGATGCACGCGGCACTGGCCGAGGCGGCGCTGTTGTCAGCGGCGGACGCGCCTGCGATGTCGGGCAATATGGCGCGGGATATGCAGGAAATCCGCAAGGGCGGACAGCACCTGAAAATCGCGGAATTCGCCGCCAAACGCCTGCGTGAAGATGCGCGGGTTGCTTCATTTTCGTTGAACGGCTGGGACACCCACCGCTTTCAGGAACGCGGGTTGAAAGCGGCCTTGGGCGAATTGTCCGACACGCTGGTGCATCTGAAGCAAGAGCTGACCGGCCCTGTCTGGAACAAGACCGCTGTCGTTGCGATGACCGAATTCGGCCGCACGGCGCGCGAGAACGGCACCGGTGGCACCGATCACGGGACCGGCGGGCTGATGGTGATGGCGGGTGGCGCGATCAAGGGGGGCAAGGTTTACGGCGACTGGCCGGGGCTGAGAGAATCGGACTTGTACGAAGGCCGCGACCTGATGCCGACCCGCGATGTGCGCGCCCATGCGGCATGGATCATGCAGGCGATGACCGGACTGGACAAATCGGTACTGGAACGGGTGATTTTCCCCGGTCTCGATATGGGCAGCAATCCAGGGATCGTTTTGTAAGGATCAAATCGCGCTTGGCGGTCGGCTGCGTTCCGCCTATAGATTCGGGTATGAACACACGCCGCTCAGACAGCCCGCAATTCGGCGCTTTGGTGCCAGACTGGACGCCGCCCGCCACGCCCGAAGGGGCCGTGATGACCGGGCGCTATGCTGCCCTTGAACCGCTGAATGCGGATAAACATGCGGCCTTGCTGTTTCGCGCCTACGAGGGCGAGGATCATGTTTGGGATTACCTGCCCTACGGTCCGTTTTCATCGTCGGCGCAGTATCATCGCTGGGTGCACAGCGTGACCGACAAAAGTGATCCGGTGTTTTTTGCCGTGCGCAATCTGGACACCGGCCACTTTGACGGTGTGCTCAGCCTGCTGCGGATTGACCCTGCGGCGGGTTCCATCGAAGTGGGGCACATCAATTTCTCGCCGGCATTGCAACGCACCCCCGTCGCGACCGAGGCGTTGTTTCTGACGATGCAATGGGCGTTCGAGGCAGGCTATCGCCGGTTTGAATGGAAATGCGACGCGCTGAACGTGCCGTCGCGCCGTGCAGGGCAACGGTTGGGGCTTAGCTACGAGGGCACCTTTCGTCAGGCGACGGTCTACAAGGGGCGCAACCGTGACACCGCCTGGTTCGCTGCAATTGACAAGGAATGGCCTGCGTTGAAAGAGGCGTTTCGTGTCTGGCTGGACCCGTCGAACTTTAACGAAGAAGGCCACCAGATCGAACGCCTGTCGGATCTGACAGCGCTGGTGCGCGTGACCAGCGACCCGACGCTGTAAACCCGCGTCACCGCCTACGCCTCTATCCGGTTGTTCGCACGCTCAGATCGCAACCCGTTGGTTCAGGCGGTCCTGCACCAAGCCCGCCAGAACAGCAGCCTCGGACATTGCAGGATGTCCTGCGGCGCGTTTTCGCGCCAAAGCTTCGGCGGCCTGTTGCAAGGGGCTGTCCTTGGCGCTGCGGGCCACGCCGCACAGAAACTGCGCCACATAATCCAGGGTGCGGTCGTCTTCGCGGTCTTCCAGAACATCGGCCACGTGGGCCAGATCATCCTGCAAGGCGATCGGGTCGGGAAACACCTCTTCCATGGACACGCTGCGCGGTCCGTCCGGGCGCCGCTCTTCTGGCAGCAGGGACAGGATCTTGCTTTGGAACAGGCCAAGCGAGGTGATCGGCTTGTCAATAAATCCGTCTGCGCCGGCGGCCATCGCGTCGGCCTGCCCGAAATTGTCGCCAGAGGTGCCAAGTATCACCTCGGGGCGGGGCGACGCGCTGGACAGGGCCTGTATCAGGTCGACGCCGTTGCCATCCGGCAGGCCCAGATCAATGATCACCACTGTCGGGCGGTACACCCGCAGGTGACGTCGCGCGGCGCGCAGGCTGTCGGCGCGGCGAATGCGTGCCCCGCTGCGCAGGCACAACAAACGAAGCGCCTCGCAGGCGAAACGGCTGTCTTCAACGGCCAGAACGGTCAGCCCCAGTAGCGGGCGCGCGGTCGTGGGGGCGGGCAGGTGCGGTTTGAATGGGTCGATGGTGTCCATGACTGCAGTCCTTTGATTGCTTGACTGACGCTAGCGCGACTTGCCTAACAGGCCGTTAACGCGACTGCGGCGGTGCGTCGCTTGCACCCGACAGCCAAGCTGCCCATAACAGCACCAACATCATACGGGAGATTTGCCATGATCGGACGCCTGAACCACGTTGCCATCGCCGTGCCGGACCTGAAGGCCGCGTCAGAGCAATACCGCACCGCGCTGGGCGCCAAGGTTGGCGCGCCGCAGGACGAACCCGACCACGGCGTTACGGTCGTGTTTATCGAACTGCCCAACACCAAGATCGAATTGCTGTACCCCTTGGGCGACAACAGCCCGATTCAGGGGTTTCTCGACAAGAACCCCTCGGGCGGTATCCACCATGTCTGCTACGAGGTCGACGACATCATCGCGGCCCGTGACCATCTGAAAGCCAGCGGCCTGCGGGTTCTGGGTGACGGCGAACCCAAAATTGGCGCGCATGGCAAGCCGGTGATCTTCCTGCATCCCAAGGATATGAACGGCACTCTCACAGAGCTTGAGCAAGTCTGATGGGCCCTGTATCCGGTCTCGTTCTGTTCGCTGTCATCTGGTTCATGACGTTCCTGATCATTCTGCCGATTCGCGTCCAGACCCAAGGGGACATGGGCAAGATCGTGCCCGGCACCCACGCGGGCGCGCCCGAGGTTCACAACCTGAAGAAAAAGGCGTTGATTACCACCGGCGTGGCCGCGGTGATCTGGGCCATCGTCGCAACGATCATTCTGTCCGGGGTGATCACCTTGCGCGATATTGACTGGTTTGACCGGATGAGCCCGCCATCTGCAACCGATGGAACAAATGGGTAAAGGTCGCGGCCCCAAGGATCGGGATCAGCAGGTTGACCAGCGGCACTGACAGCGGGATTGCCATCAGAAATCCGGCGATAAAGATGGTGCCGCTGTGCTGGCTGCGCATGTCGCGGGCACCTTCGCGTCCGATCCGGCGCATGGCGGCAAGGGTGAAATATTCACGACCCAGAAGAAAGCCGTTCAGCGCCCAGAAGACGACCGGTGTCAGGAACGGCATCAGCATCAGCGTCAGGACGAAATAGACGATCAATGCCAGCAGGTTGGCACCGATCAGCACCCCCAGAAAGTTCACCGTATCACGCACCGCGTCGCCAAAGGGCACGTTGATCGCAGACGGCAGGTTGGGATAATGTTCATCCTCAACCGCCTGGGCCACTTCGTCCAGAAACATCGACGTGATGGCCGAGGCGACAGGCACCATCAGGAACACCGACAGGATCAGCATCAAAAACACCGACCCCCAGCTTAGAATGTCGTCCAGCCACGTGATCTCGCCCACAATCGGGGCGTCCACACTGTCAGCCGTCAGCGCATCGACCAGCCACACCAGTCCGGTGGTAAAGGCCACCAACAGCGCGATGGTCAGCCCGACGCCCAACAGCAGCACACGCCGAAAGCGCGGGTCGCCGATCTGGCCCAGGGCGGCGAAAAACGATGCGAAAATCATTCCGACAGCCATGTGGTTTTGGCCGCGATGTCCGGGCGCGGACGGTCGGGCGGGGCGGATGTTTCGGTCCCGATGTGGATCAGCCCCGCGATGCGTTCGTTGTCTTTCAGGCCAAACGCCTCTTGCATGAACACGCGGTCGTGGCTGGGCCAGCCTGACAACCAGTTGGCCCCCCAGCCCGCCGCCAGTGCCGCGTTCAGCAGCGACAGGCACACCGCACCGGCGGAATAGGTTTGTTCCAGCGGCGGGATCTTGGGCGATGGCACATGCACCTCGATCACCGCGATGGCCAGATGGCCCATGTCGAACTGGCTGCGGCCCTTGCCGATCTGTTCGTCGTCCAGCCCCAGCACCTTGCCGCGCGTTTCGGCCAGATCGGCCAGTCGTGGCATCGCGGTCTTTTCGATCACGATGAACCGCCACGGTTCAAGCTTGCCGTGGTCCGGCGTGCGGGCGGCGGCGGTCAGCAATTCTTCCAGTGCGGCGCGGTCAGGGACGGGCGTTGTCAGCGTCTTGGCCGGGCGGCTGCGGCGCGACAGCAGGAAGCTTAGGGCGGCGTGATCAGATTCGGGCATATGTTACGATCTTTTACATTGGTCAGGTTGCATGTCGTCATTGCAAGCGGTGCCGTCAAGGGCCGCCTGCGGATTATAGCCCAAGCTGGTCGGCCATATGGTCAATCTCGGCAATCAGGAACGCATCGAAACGCGGGCCGGGTTGTCGCACTTCGAATGTGATGCCAAAGGGGTCCGACAAGTTGATGGCACTGTCCGACATCGCCTCAATCGCGGCATGGGCGCAGAAGGGGACGTAAACCTCGGAATAGCCGCCTTCGTGGACCAGCACCAGCTTGCCATCGCAGACCTCGGCAGCCAGATCTTTGACCTTGTGGGTCATCTGCCGGTAGGTGTCCGCCGTGGCAATCATCCGTGCCAGCGGGTCAACAGCCGAGGCATCGTAGCCGCTGGCGATGATGATGATGTCGGGGGCAAAGTCGCGGATCGCCGGGATCGCCACGCGGTCCATCGCGTGCAGATACGCCGTGTGCCCCGCACCGGCAGGCAGTGGCAGGTTGATGTTATACCCTTCGCCCGCCCCCTTGCCACGGTCGGCCAGCGCGCCGGTGTCCAGCGGATAGTTGCCCTCTTGGTGGAACGAGATCGTCAGCACGTCGTCGCGGTCATAAAAGATCGCCTCGGTGCCATTGCCGTGATGCACGTCCCAGTCCAGAACGGCGACGCGCCCCGCCAGCCCCTTGGCCTTGGCGGCCTCGATGGCGATGGCAATGTTGGCCATCAGGCAGAAGCCGTTGGGATAATCGGGCAGACAGTGGTGTCCGGGCGGACGGCTGAGGGCATAGGCGTTTTGCACATCCCCCGTCAGGACCGCCTCGACCGCTGCCATCGACAGACCTGCCGACAGGGCTGCCAGCTCATACCCGCCACGGGCGAAGGGCACGCGCAGGCCCAGCTCGCCGCCGCCGTTGTCGGACATCTTTTTGAACGTATCCAGATAGCTTTGCGGATGAACGCGCAGCAACGCCTCGGTCGGCGCTTCGGATGCGGTGCGCACGTCCAGTTCGCCCATCAATCCGGTGACCTGCATCAGGTTGACCAGACGGCGCTTTGTCTCGGGGCTTTCGGGCAGGCCGCCGGCGGCCATCGGCTGTATCAGCCCGCCGACGGGCAGGGTAAAGGCATAGTTGCCGCCCCCGTGCCAGAATGTGCGTTCGTCCCAGAAAAATCCCGTGGTCATATGCTGTCTCCTGTTTGGCCGCAGGGTGGCCGAGACAGAGAGGATTGTCGATGCGCCTGAGCGTAAAATTCGCCTCAGGCGGCTTCGGCCAGCAGGGCGTGAACATCCAGCGGGCTGTTGACCATTTTGAGGTGACCATCGGCGTCACGCGGCCAGTCGGCTGAGTCGCGGTCGCGGTACAGCTCGACACCGTTGCCGTCGGGATCGCGCAGATAGACGGCCTCGGACACACCATGGTCTGCGGCGCCGTCCAGCGGAATGCCGGCCTCGACCACCCGTTTCAGCGCCGCCCCAAGGCTGGCGCGGTCAGGGAACACAAAGGCCGAGTGATACAATCCCGGCGCGCGGTCCGGCGCGGGGCCTGCTCCCTTGGAATGCCATGTGTTCAGACCGATGTGGTGGTGATAGTCGCCCGCCGCAAGAAAGGCCGCCTCGCTGCCATAGCGTTGCGTCAGCGAAAACCCCAGAACATCGCCATAGAATGCAATTGCGCGGTCCAGATCGGACACTTTCAGATGAATATGGCCGACGCGGGTGTCGGCGGGAACTTTGCCGGGCATGGGTGCCTCCTGAGACTGTGGTTGACCTCTAGATAACCTGCGCCATCCCCCCGCAAAAGGCGAGGGCGCGCGCAGGCAGGGTGCGCCAATGCGCAAAGGGCGGATGCCGCTGCACCCGCCCTTTGATACTTTGGATTGTCGTGAAAGGGGGGCTTACGCGCCGACCAGCCCGACGATTTCATAGGTCTTTTTCAGGATCGGCACCGTGATTTCGCGCGCCTGTTCGGCACCGCGTGCCAGAATACGGTCGATTTCCGTGGTGTCGTCCAGCAGCCGCGCCATTTCCGACGAGATCGGCGACAGCTTGGCCACGGCCAGATCGGCCAGCATCGGCTTGAATTCCCCGAACTGCTTGCCGCCCACATCTGCCAGCACCTGATCGACGGTCTGGTTGGTGAAAGCGGCGTAGATGTTGACCAGATTGCGCGCCTCAGGGCGGTCTTCCAGCCCCTTGGCTTCGGACGGCAGGGCGTCGGGGTCGGTCTTGGCCTTGCGGATCTTCTTGGCGATGGTGTCGGCATCATCGGTCAGGTTGATGCGGCTGGCATCCGACGGGTCCGATTTCGACATCTTCTTGGAGCCGTCGCGCAGGGACATCACGCGGGTCGCGGCCCCTTCGATCACCGGTTCAGTCATCGGGAAGAAGTCGACGCCATAGTCGTGGTTGAACTTGGCCGCCACGTCGCGGGTCAGCTCGATATGCTGTTTCTGGTCCTCGCCCACGGGCACGTGGGTCGCATGATAGACCAGAATGTCGGCGGCCATCAGAGCGGGATAGGCGAACAGCCCGAGCGAGGCTTTTTCGGCGTTCTTGCCGGCCTTGTCCTTCCACTGGGTCATGCGCTGCATCCAGCCCATGCGCGCTACGGTGTTGAAAATCCACGCCAGTTGCGCGTGCTCGGGCACGGCGGACTGGTTGAACAGAATGGATTTTTCAGGGTCGACGCCCGAGGCGATAAAGCCTGCGGTCAACTCGCGCGTGTTGTGGCGCAGCTTGTCAGGGTCTTGCCAGACGGTGATCGCGTGCAAGTCGACCATGCAGTAGATGCAGTCGCGGCCTTCGTTCTGCATTTCCGAGAACCGCTTGAGCGCCCCCAGATAGTTGCCAAGTGTCAAACCGCCCGACGGCTGGATGCCGGAGAATACGCGCGGTGTGAATTGCGATGCAGGAGCGTCAGTCATTTGGGTTCCCCTCTGGGCATTCGTGCGTGGCTGGCTTACCCATGCGCCAAAGTCCCGTCAAGGAGAGCCACCGATGCACCCCGATATGCAACCCCCCGTAAACCCGTTGCCGCCCGTCGTCTGGGCGCTGTTCGCCGCCATCATGGGGGTCGAGGCGGTGCTGTCGCTGGGATCGGCGGGCATCATCGGCGGCCCCGGTGCCGTGGGCTGGCGGCTGGCGGCGCTGCGCGATTACGGGTTTTCGGGCATCGCCTTTGACTGGATGGTGGCCAACGGGATTTTCCCGTGGGAACATCTGCTGCGCTTTGTCACCTATCCCTTTGTGCACTCGGGGTTCTCCAGCACGCTGTTTGCGGGCGTGATCCTGTTGGCGCTGGGCAAGCTGGTGGGCGAGGTCATGGGCCAACTGGCGGTGCTAGTGGTGTTCTTCTTTTCGGCCATCTTCGGGGCCGTGGTGTTCGGATTGGTCACCAATGCGCCGTGGTTGATTGGGGCCTTTCCCGCTGTGTACGGTTTGATCGGGGCCTATACGTTTTTGATGTGGCAAAAGCTGGCAGGCACCGGCGGGCAGCAGTTTCAGGCGTTTTCGCTGATTGGTGTTCTGATGGGGCTGCAACTGCTGTTTGGCATCTTCTTCGAAGTGGGCGTCGAATGGGTGGCTGACCTGGCCGGTTTTGTCTGCGGTTTCGTGCTGTCCTTGGTCGTCGTGCCGGGCGGCTGGGCACGCCTGCGGACGATGATCCAGCGCCGCTGACGGTGCTTTGGGGGCGCTGCCCCCGCGCCTTGCGGCGCGCCCCCGGAGTTTATCCGGCAAGATGAAGCCGCGGTTTATTTGCGTTTGGCGGCGCGTTTGAAGTCGGAGAGCTTGAACGCCCCGATCAGGTGGCCCGTGCCAAAGTAGCTGACAGCGCCGATAAGGATCAGGATCAGCAGCGCGATATAGCGCAGACCCGTCGTGCCAAGTGGCCCGGACATGGCCAACGCCGCGGCCCACAGGCAGAGCCCCATCACGACCGAGGCCAGAATGATCCGCCAGATGCGTTTGCGAAAGCGGTCGTCAAAGCGGGCAACATCACCCATCGGGCGCGTGCCGTGGCGCAGCATCAGGACCATCGCCCAGCCTGCCGCAGTCGTCGCAATGGCAGGCGCAAGCCATCCGATCACCGGCGCAAGGCCCACGGCCAGAACCGCGTTCACCCCCATGGTCCACAGCGCATAGCGAAACGGGCTGCGGGTGTCCGAGCGGGCAAAGTAAAGCGGTTGCAGGAATTTCTGGATCACGAAGGCAGGCAGGCCCAGCCCGTAGATCGCAACCGCCACGGCGATGGCGGCCACATCGTCGGGCCCGGTCGCGCCACGCTCGAACAGAACCGAGGTCAGCGGCAGCGGGATCACCATCAGCGCCACGGCGGACGGGATGGTCAGAGCCAGCGATATTTCGGCGGCGCGGCTCAGTGCATTGCGCGCACCTGCATCGTCGCCCGCCTTGAGGCGTCGAGACAGGTCGGGCAGCAGCACGATCCCGACGGCGATGCCAACCACGCCCAGCGGCAGCTGGTACAAACGGTCCGCGGCAAAAAGCCAGCTTACGGCCTTGTCGAATTGCGAGGCGACGACCTGGCCGACCACCAGATTGATCTGCATCACGCCGGTGGCCAACGCCGCAGGCACCGCAACGATCAGCATCTGGCGCATCTCGGGCGTCCAGCGTGGCAGGCCGGGCGTCAGGGCAAACCCTGCGCGCGACGCGGCGGTCCACGTCAGCGCCAGTTGGGCGATGCCCGCCAGCGGAATGGTATAGATCAGCCAGACAACGATTTCGCCGCCGACCTTGCTGGCGACGATCATCGAAATGATGACAAAGATGTTCAGCAGCACAGGGGCCGCCGCCGCCGCCGCAAAGCGTCCCGTGGCGTTCAGGATGCCCGAGAACAGCGCCGACAGGGACATGAAGAAGATATAAGGAAAGGTGATCCGCCCGAAACCCACCGTCATATCGAACCGCTGTGCGTCGAACCCGCCGGCGGTGGCCCAGACCAGCGCAGGCATGAACACCAGCCCCAGCGCCGTCAGCGCCAGCGTGGCAAACATCAACCCGTTCAGCGCGTCATTGGCAAACCGGTGCGGGTTGTCCTCGCCCTCCAGCCGGGCCGAGAACATCGGCACGAATGCTGCGTTAAACGCACCCTCTGCAAAGAAACGGCGAAACATGTTGGGCAGCCGGAACGCGGCAACAAAAGCATCCATCAGCGGCCCCGGCCCGATCAGGGACAGGATCAGGATTTCACGCACAAAGCCAAGGACGCGCGACAAAAGCGTCCACACTCCGACAGTCAAGAAGCCGGACATCAGGCGGATGGGTTTCACAAGGGAGCCTTTCGGATGCAGGTCTGGATCAGGGCCTAGCGGGTCAGGCGGGTGCGTGACAAGGGCCTGTCGCTGCGATGGCAGGGCGCTGTGCAAATGGGGCACGGCGCTGCGGCAGTTTCTGCGCAGTTTCCTGCCGGATTGGCCCGGGCGTGCATAAATGCGGCCCGTTGGTGTCATTGTTGCCTGTGGAGGGACCGAAAGGGGCCAAAACTTGAGTTTGTTCCCGAGATGGTTTTGATGGATGGAATCACATCGCAAAGGATGCTTCATGCCAGACGCCAGCACTGCCCACCTGTCCGCCGAGATGACCGCGTGGCGCCGTGATTTCCATGCCAACCCCGAGCTGGGCTTTGCCGAGACGCGCACTGCGGCACGGGTGGCCGAATTGCTGGAAAGCTTCGGCCTCGAGGTGCATCGCGGCATTGGGCAGACTGGTGTCGTTGGGGTGTTGCAGCGGGGCAATGGCACGCGGGCGGTGGGCCTGCGGGCCGATATGGATGCGCTGCCGATCCGTGAAGCCACCGGGGCGGGCCATACCAGCCTGACCCGGGGTGTCATGCACGCCTGCGGTCACGACGGGCACATGGCGATGCTACTGGGGGCGGCGAAGCATCTGGCGGCGCACGGGCAGTTCAACGGGCGGGTGGTGTTCATTTTCCAACCCAGCGAGGAACACGGGCAAGGGGCACAGGCGATGATCGCGGACGGGCTGTTCGAGCGGTTCGCGGTGGATCAGGTTTTTGCCATTCACAACATGCCGGGGCTGGCCGTGGGGCAGATGGAAACGCGGGCGGGACCGATGACGGCGTCCGAAGCATTGTTCGAGATCGACATCCGTGCGCGCGGCGGTCATGCCGCCCTGCCGCATCTGGGCGTCGATGCCATTATGGTGGCCTCGCAGGTGGTGGGTGCCTTGCAGACCATCGTGTCGCGCAAGCTGGACCCGGCGCAGAACGGCGTGGTGTCGGTCACGGAATTCATCGCGGACGGCGGGCGCAATGTTCTGCCCGGCAGCGCGATCCTGAAAGGGGACGCGCGGGCGCTTTCCCCCGAGATCAACACGACCATCGAAGCACGGATGCACGAACTGGTGGCAGGCACCTGTGACGCCCATGGTGTGACAGGCGCGGTCACCTACGAAACGATCTTTGCCCCCACGATCAACGACGCCGATGCGGTCGCTGCCGTGGCTGCTGCGGGAACTGCGGCGTTGGGTGCTGCCAATGTCGACACGTCATGCTTTCCCAAACTGTTCTCGGAAGACTTTGCTCACATGGCGATGGCCCGACCGGGATGTTTCCTGCTGATGGGCAATGGCACCAAGGGCGCGCACGCCCGCCCGCTGCACGCGTCTGACTATGACTTTAATGATGCGGGCCTTGTGCCGGGGGCAGATGTCTGGGTGCATCTTGTGCAGGATGTGTTGCGGGCGGATTAAGCCGCCCGCGGCTGGCGGCAAAGGCCAGGCCGGCATCACCCTTCGGCCCGCTGCGCCCCTTCGACGATGGCGGCGCGCAGTCGCTTCTCCAGTGTTTTCTGCTTGCTGGGCGTGTAGTATTTCAGCCCGAACATATCCTTCACATAGAAGGTATCGACGCACTGTTCGCCGTAGGTCGCGATGACCGCGTTGGCCACGTAGACGTTGGAGGACGCCAATGTGCGTGCCAGATCGTGCAACAGGCCGGGGCGGTCGCGGGTGTCGACTTCGATGATCGTGTAAATCTCGGACCCGTCGTTGTCGAAGGTGATGTGCGTTGGCACACGGAACACTTTCTCGCGTTTCTTGACCTTGTCGCGGTCCACCATCGCATCACGGGTGACGACCTCGCCGTACAGCGTGCGTTCGATCATCTTGCGCAGGCGTGGCAGGCGGTCGGCGTCATAGGGCGTGTCGTCGGCATCCTGTATCCAGAACGCGTCGGTCACATAGCCGTCCTTGGTGGTATAGCTGCGCGCATCGACCACATTGGCCCCGACCAGCGCAAGTGCGCCGGCCAGTCGTGCAAAGATACCCGGATGATCCTGCATCACGAAACAGACGCGCGTCGCGTCGCGGTCTTCGTCGGGGTGCAGGTCGATGCGAATTTCGTCGTCCGCGATGCCACGCAACAGGTTGGCAAAGACGACATGCGCGGTCTGGTGCAAGCCCTGCCAATAGGGTTCGTAATGGCGGCCGGTTTCGGTCTGCACATCCTTGCGCGGCCAGTCGGCCAGCGCGGCACGCAAGGTCTTCTTGGCCTCGGCTCCCCGGTTTTCGCGGTTCAGCGCCTCCATGCCGTCCTCAAGCGCTGTGCGGGTCTGGCGGTACAGCGCGCGGATCAGCACGGCCTTCCAGTTGTTCCACGTGTTCGGCCCGACACCGCGAATGTCGCAGACGGTCAGCACACACAAAAGGTCCAGCCGTTCGACCGTGCGGACGGCCTTGGCAAAATCGCGCACGGTGCGCGGGTCGGCGATGTCGCGTTTTTGCGCCATGTCGGACATCAGCAGGTGATAGCGGACCAGCCACTCCACCGTGTCCACTTCGTCCGGTTTCAGCCCCAAACGCGGCGCCACCTTGCGCACGATCTGTGCCCCCAGGATGGAATGATCTTCTTCGCGGCCCTTGCCGATGTCGTGCAACAGCAGCGCCACATAAAGAACGCGCCGGTTCACGCCTGCTTTCAGGATCGACGTGGCCACCGGCAGGTCTTCGACCAGATCGCCGTTTTCGATCTCGCTCAGGCTCATGATCGTCTGGATGATATGTTCGTCGACTGTATACGAATGATACATGTTGAACTGCATCATCGCCACGATCGGTTTGAATTCGGGGATAAAGGCGCCCAATACCCCCAGTTCGTTCATCCGCCGCAGCGCCCGTTCGGGATTGCCGTGTTTCAGCAGAAGGTCCAGAAAAATGCGCTGCGCCTCGGGCGTGTTGCGCATGGTATCGTCGATCAGTTTCAGGTTCGATTTGACCAGACGCATCGCATCCGGGTGGATCAGCATGCCGGTGCGCAATGCCTCTTCAAACAGGCGTAGAATGTTCAGCGGATCGGCCAGAAATTCAGCATCGACGATGATGGCGATACGGTTGTTGATCACCTCGTAGCCCGATTTGATCTTGCGGCGGCGGCCCAGCAGACGCTCAAGAAGCGGCTCGGCTTTCAGGTGCACGGCCTCCAGCCCCGTCAGGAAGATGCGTGTCAGGTCGCCCACTTCGGTGGCGTGCAGGAAATAGGCCTGCATGAACACCTCGACCGCGCGGCGGCCGACCTTGTCCTCGTAGCCCATGGCCTCGGCCACCTGAACCTGCATGTCAAAGGTCAATTGTTCGGTGGGCCGCCCCGTCAGCAAATGCAGATGGCAGCGCACCGCCCACAGAAAGCTTTCGGCGGCGGCGAAGCTGGCAAATTCGTCTTCGGTAAAAACCCCAAGCGGCACCAGATCGGCAGAGTCGTGGACGCCGTGAATGTATTTGGCGATCCAGAATAGCGATTGCAGGTCGCGCAGCCCGCCCTTGCCTTCTTTCACGTTCGGCTCGACCACATAGCGTTGGCCTTGCCGTTTGTGACGCTCGTCGCGCTCGTGCAGCTTGGCCTCGACAAAGTCGCGGGCGGTGCCGGAGAACAGCTCGTCCCACAGGCGTTTGTCCAGCATTTCGGCCAGTTCAAAGTCGCCGCCGATAAACCGGTGTTCCAGCATGGCGGTGCGAATGGTGAAATCCTCGCGGCCCAGCCGGATGCAATCCTTGACCGTGCGGGACGAATGGCCAACCTTCAGCCGCAGATCCCACAGCATATACAGCATGGTTTCGATCACGTTCTCGGCCCAGGCAGTGATCTTGTAGGGCGTCAGAAACAGCAGGTCGACATCGGAAAACGGCGCCATCTCGCCCCGGCCATAGCCGCCGACGGCAATCAGCGACAGTCGCTCGCCGGCGGTGGGCGACACATTGGGATGGATGACTTCGGTGGCCAGCGTCATGACCGACTGGACCAACTGGTCGGTCAGATAAGTATAAGCCGCAGTTGTGGCCCGCGCGGCAAAGGGGCGTTCGGCAAAGGCTTCGGCAATAGCGGCGCGGCCTTGCTTTTGGGCCTGTTGCAGCCATGTGACGATGGCATTGCGCACGTCCATCGGCGCGGCGTCGTTCTGCTGCGCCTTGATCAGCGCCTGCGCAAAGGCGGCCGCATCAAAAATCTCCTCTGGCGGACAGATCAAGTCGACCGCCAGAGGTGCAAGCTGGTGTGTGTCTTGCATGTTTTATCAGAATCCGGCGCCGCCAAAGGATTGCGGAGCCGCGTCGATCACGACGACCTGATTGTTGCGGATGGTGGCAATGGCCAGCCCGCGGTCGTTGGTGCCGTCGCTGCGCAGGCGGAAAATGCCCGAAGCGCCCTGAAATCCGGCGCCTTGCGTCAGGGCGGCGCCGGTCAGTGCGTTTGATTTGCCTTTGGCAACCAGCGCGCCGACAGCCGCGATGCCGTCAAACCCAAGGCTCGCGATCGGGTGGGGTGTGCCGCCATATGCGGCCTGATACTTGGCGCTGAACGCAGCACTGCGCGCCGGATCGGGCAGGGCAAACCAGCCGCCTTGCAAGCCGGGCAGCGAGAGTGTTGGCGACGGAATGTCCCAACGGGTCAGGCCGATGTATTGGGTGACCGTGGGCTGAATGCCAGCTTCGGGCAGCAATTGCGCCAGCAGCGGCAGGGCCGAGGCCGTGGACGAGGTCATGAACACCGCGTCGGCGCCCGAACTGTCGACGGTGGATTTGATGCGCGGTACGGCGTCGATCACGCCCTGTTGCGACAGCGGATAGTCCACGGAACCGGCCAAAGTCGCACCGCTGCGGGAAATGGCGTTCTGGATCGAGGTGCGGCCCAACTGGCCCGCCACGTCCTGGGCGCTGACCACGACGATACGCGATTTGCCTTGGCTGGCAGCATAGCTGACCAGACGGTCGGCGGTGGTCTGAAAGGTTGGCCCAAGCACAAAGACGTTGCCGCCCGCGATGGTGGTGTTGTTGGAAAATGCCAGCACGTTCACACCGGCACCCGCCGCTGCCACGCCTGCGGCATTTGCCGCTTCGGCATAGACCGGGCCGATGATGATCTTGGCACCGTCATTGACCGCCTGGGTGGCGACGCTGGCCGCCGTGGCGGCATTGCCTGCCGTGGCATAGACCCGCAGGTCAATCGCCACACCGGTCAGGTCGCGCATGGCAAGACGCGCGGCGTTTTCCAGGCTGTTGGCCAGCAGATCGTCCGAGGCTGACCCTCCGCGCGGCACCAAAAGGGCCACCGGCACAGGTTTGGATGTATCAACCGAAGGGCCGCCTCGGCTGACACCCCCGGTCATACCGGCGTCACAGGCGGCCAGCGCCAGTGCGAACAGTGACAGAAACAGCAGGCGCAACGCCTTGCGGGCAGGTTGTAAAAACGCGAACATGGTCCAGAGAACTCCCTCGGGTCTGGGCGGCGCAGAAGCCGCCTTGATTTGGCGAAGATCATAGAGGTCACGAAAGGCGGGTCCAGCGTTGAATTTCCAAAAGGTTTCGTTACCGCAAGGCATCCACCTTGTCGGCGTCCCGATCGGCACGGCCCGCGACATTACGCTGCGCGCGCTGGACGTGCTGGCGTCAGCCGATGTGCTGGCCGCCGAGGACACCCGCAGCCTGCGGCGGCTGATGGATATCCACGGCGTGCCGCTGGACGGGCGGCACATCCACACATTGCATGACCACAGTACAGACAAGGTTGTAGGGCAATTGCTGGCCCGCGCGGGCGAAGGCGGGTCGGTGGCCTATGCGTCCGAGGCGGGTATGCCGCTGATCGCCGATCCGGGTTTCGAATTGATCCGCGCGGCGCGCGGCGCGGGCGTGCCGGTGCATTGCGCGCCGGGGCCAAGTGCGGTGGTGACCGCTTTGGCGGTCGGCGGATTGCCGACAGATGCCTTTTTGTTCGGCGGTTTCTTGCACAACGCCAAGGCTGCGCGGCGCACTGCGCTGGAAGGGTGGGGCAATGTGCAGGCCACGCTGGTGTTTTACGAATCACCCAAACGGCTGGGGGCGATGCTGGCCGACGCCGCAGAGGTGCTGGGCGGTGAACGTCAGGCCGCCGTGTGCCGCGAGTTGACCAAGAAATTCGAGGAAGTGCGCAGCGGCACGCTGACCGAACTGGCCGAGCATTACGCAGGCGCATCGGTTAAGGGCGAAATCGTCGTGTTGATTGCCCGACGTTTAGAGAAAATTAGGGAAGATGATGTTGAATCAGACCTGATTGAAGCGTTGGGAAATATGTCGATGCGCGATGCGGTGGATGCCGTATCGGCTGCACACGGCGCGCCCCGTCGCAAAGTGTACCAACTGGCGCTGACCCTGCCCAAGGGGGGCAGCGGCGCATCCTGAGGACCGGCATGGACCAACTGGCGTTTGATTTTTCACCGATACCTGCTGTGGCGGCTGCCGCTGTCGCAGTACCGGCGGCGCGGCCTGCTGCAACGGACAGGCGCCGCTTGCGCGGCGCGATGGCCTATCAGGCCGGTGCGTCTGCCGAGATGCGGATTTCCTCCGATTACGAACGGCGTGGGTTTCCCGTCGTACAGCAGCGCTGGCGTGGCAAGCGCGGAGAAATTGATCTGATCGCGCAGGACGGCGACGGGCTGGTGTTCATCGAGGTCAAACAAAGCAAGACATTCGACCGTGCCGCCGCCCGCCTGACGGCTGCCCAGATGCGGCGCATCTATGCCTCTGCCGAAGAATACCTTGGCCGGATGCCACGCGGAAGCCTGACCGAGGTGCGCTTTGATGTGGCGTTGGTGAACGGGCAGGGCGAAACGCGGATCATAGAAAACGCGTTTGGTTTGGACTGACCCATTGCGCCTTTGGCGTGGCTGATCCATCAAGGAAGCTCAGCAACGCGAGGTGCCGCGATGAAGATCGCTTTTCAGATGGACCCGATCGGGGACGTGAATATCAACGCAGACAGCAGTTTTCGGCTGGCCGAAGAGGCGCAGGCGCGGGGGCATTCGCTGTTTTTCTACACGCCGGATCATCTGGCCTATCAAGAGGGGCGCATCACTGCGCGCGGGCAGGACTTTACCGTGCAGCGGGTGCAGGGCGATCATGCCCAACTGGGTGAGATGCGCGAAGTGGACTTGTCTGAATTCGACGTGGTCTGGCTGCGACAGGACCCGCCCTTTGACATGCATTACATCACCTCGACCCATCTTCTGGACCGTCTGAAAGAAACGACGCTGGTGGTGAACGACCCGTTCTGGGTCCGCAACTTTCCCGAAAAGCTGCTGGTGTTGGATTTCCCGGACCTGACCCCACCCACCACGATTGCGCGCGATCTGGACACCATCAAGGCGTTCAAGGCCAAGCATGGCGATGTCATCCTCAAACCGCTTTACGGCAACGGCGGTGCCGGCGTGTTCCGGCTGGATGCCAACGACCGCAATCTCAGCAGCCTGCACGAGCTGTTCACCGGTTTCAGCCGCGAGCCGTTGATTGTGCAGAAATTCCTGCCCGCCGTCAGCAAGGGCGACAAGCGGGTGATTTTGGTCGACGGTGCCGCCGTCGGCGCGATCAATCGCGTGCCGGCCGAGGGTGAGACGCGATCAAACATGCACGTGGGCGGCCGTCCCGAGAAGGTTGGCCTGACCGACCGCGATCTGGAAATTTGCGCGGCCATTGGTCCCTTGCTGAAAGAGCGTGGCCAGGTCTTTGTCGGCATCGACGTGATCGGCGACTATCTGACTGAAATCAACGTGACCTCGCCCACCGGCATTCAAGAGCTGGAGCGATTTGACGGCGTGAACATTGCCGCCAAAATCTGGGAGGCGATCGAGGCCAGGCGCGCGTGAGCTGGCAACGCTCGGCGCTGAACCGCTGGCTGCGGCTGGTTGAAAAGCCGCGTCTGGCCCACGCCACCTCGCACGACAGCTTGCGCAACCGGTTGGAGCGCAATGCGCGGTTCTTTTTTCGCGGCCCGCGCGATGTTCTCCAGCACTGGCGTGATCTGGGGGACGGCGCCGCCCTGTGGCTGGAACCTGCCGCAGCGGACCGGTCCCGTGTCCTGCTGTATTTCCACGGCGGCGCTTATATCTTTGGCAGCCCGCGCACCCACGCGGCGATGGTCGGGGTTTTGGCCAAGGCAGCGGGCGTGCGTGCCGTCCTACCAGCCTATCCGCTGGCCCCTGAACACCCTTTTCCTGCCGCAGTGGACCGTGCCGAAGATGCCTATCACGCGCTGGTGGCGGCGGGCGTGTCGCCCGAAAATATCGTGTTGGGCGGCGACAGTGCTGGCGGTGGGCTGGTTCTGGCGGTGTTGGGGCGGCTGATCGGGGCGGGTGCTGATCTGCCTGCCGGTGTGTTCGCGCTGTCGCCGTTGACCGACATGACGTTTTCGGGGGCCAGCCTACAGGCAAACGCGGCGCGTGACGTGATGTTGCCTGCGGCGCGCGTGACTGAAATGGCCGCGCAATACCTTGCCGGGGCCGCCGCAGACGACCCGCAGGTCAGCCCGCTGTTTGCGGATTTCACCGGTGCGCCGCCGGTCTGGCTGACCGTCGGTGATACGGAAATCCTGCTGGACGACACGCGACGCATTGCGGCCCACGTGAGAACTCAGGGCGTTTCGGTGCAGATGCACATTGCCGGTGATCTGCCCCACGTTTGGCCGATGTTTCATAACACCCTGCCCGAAGCACGTGCGACGCTGGGCGAGCTGGCGGGATGGATCAGGTCCCGCTGGGTTGCGGCACCCGGTAGCTGACCGCTTCGGCAACGTGGCGGTGGCACACCTCGGGCGATCCGTCCAGATCGGCGATGGTGCGCGCCACCCGCAAGACACGGTGATAACCGCGCGCCGACAGGGCAAACCGCTCGGCCACCCGGGTCAACAGGGCGCTTCCTTCGGCGTCGGGGGTTGCGATGTCTTTCAGAATTTCCCCTTCGGCATCTGCGTTTGACCGCATGTCGGCGCGGCCTTCGAACCGGGCAAGCTGAATGTCGCGGGCGGCTTTGACCCGCGCAGCGATCTGCGCCGAGGTGTCGCCCGAGGCGGGCAGGTCAAGGTCGGTGTAGCGCACGGGCGGCACGTCCACGCGCAGGTCGAACCGGTCCATCAGCGGACCGGAAATCCGGCCCATGTAATCCTCGCCGCAGGCAGGCACGCGGGCGCAGGCGCGGTCGGGATCGGTCAGATAGCCGCATTTGCAGGGATTGGCTGCGGCGACCAGCATAAAGGCGCAGGGGTATTTCACATGCGCGTTGGCGCGGGCGATCATGACTTCGCCGGTCTCGATAGGCTGGCGCAGGGTTTCCAGCACGGTGCGGGGGAATTCGGGGAATTCGTCCATGAACAGCACGCCGTTGTGGGCCAGCGAGACCTCGCCGGGTTTGGCCGTGCGCCCGCCGCCGATGATCGCGGCCATCGAGGCGGTGTGGTGCGGCTCGCGAAAGGGGCGCGCACGCGAAATGCCGCCCGCGTCCAGCAGTCCGGCAAGCGAATGGATCATCGAGGTTTCCAGCGCCTCGGTCGGGGTCAGCGAAGGCAGGATGCCCGACAGGCGCGCGGCCAACATGGATTTCCCCGACCCGGGCGTCCCCACGAGGATCAGGTGGTGGCGTCCGGCTGCGGCGATTTCCAATGCGCGTTTGGCGCGTTCCTGCCCTTTGACGTCGCGCATGTCTTTCAGCGGCGCATCCGGGGTGACCTCGCCCGGTGTGCTGGGTTCGATCAGCGACTGGCCGGTGAAATGGCGCACGGCCGCGCCCAGATCGGGTGCTGCGATCACCTTGGTTGCCGACACCCACGCCGCTTCGGCCCCCGAGGCTGCGGGACACAGCAGCGTGCGGTCGTCTGCGGCGGCGGCCATGGCAGCGGGCAAGGCACCGATCACCGGGATCAGGGTGCCGTCAAGGGACAGCTCGCCCAGTGCGACGACCCCTTCGGCGGTGTCCTTGGGGATAATGTCGAGCGCGGCAAGAAGGGCCAGCGCGATGGGCAGGTCGAAATGCGAGCCTTCCTTCGGCAGGTCAGCAGGGGATAGGTTGACCGTGATCCGGCGCGACGGCAGCGCAATCGCCATCGCGCCCAAGGCCGCGCGGACGCGGTCGCGCGCCTCGGACACGGCTTTGTCGGGTAGACCCACGATGGAAAAGGCAGGCAGGCCCGGCGACAGGGCGCATTGCACTTCGACGGTGCGGGCTTCGACCCCCTGAAATGCCACGGTATAGGCGCGTGCGACCATTCTATCCCTCTGCGATATGGTTAATCGGTAGAGGGTGGGCGTTTACGAATGGTTAATGCTGCACATCACGGCAACCGGAAGTGGCGGCTGTGATGTCGGATTTTGGATATTTAGGGCCAAAAGAAGGGTTAGAGCCACGCTTTGGTCGGGGTGCCCATGTCATAGGGGAAAGGGTCATAGATGGTTTTCAGACCTTCGGCGCGCCATGCCTTGAAGGCGGGGTCGGATAGGGTTGTGGTGCAATAAGCGCGTGCGGCTTGAGACACGGGCAGGTCGTAGCCGACAATGCGGGCGCAGACGGGGGCGTAAAAGGCATCGGCCAGGCTGTAATCCCCAAAAAGCCAGGGGCCGTCTGTTGCAAAATTGCGGGCGTGGGACCACAGGGTTTCGATGCGGGCCAGATCGGCGCGGGTGGCATCCGATGGGGCAAAGCCGGTGTTCACGTGTTGTAACTGCATCGGGCATTGGTTGCGCAGGGCGGCAAAGCCCGAGGCCATTTCAGCACATAGCATCCGGGCGGTGGCACGGGCGGCGGCATCTTCGGGCCACAGGCCAGCGTCGGGGTGACGCTCGGCCAGTGTTTCGGCGATGGCCATGCTTTCACCGACGGCGGTGCCATCCGGCAGCTTGATCGCGGGCACCAGCCGGACAGGCGCAAGGGGTGCCAGATCGTCAGCCATTGTGCCGGCGTACAGGCCAACAAGATGGGTGCGGAAGGGCAGGCCGAATTTTTGTAGCATCAGCCAGCCGCGCAAGGACCAGCTCGAAAATGTGCGGTCACCGATATAAAGATCATATGTCATGCAATGGACGTTAGCCGCAGACATCCTGATCGGTAAATCGCTGTTTTGTGCGGGCATCCATCACGGAAGGTGATTGAGCAACGGCACCGGTGTTTTGGTGTCTGCGAGGTCGATGCGGGTGACCGACAGGTTGTCGATCTTGTGGGCCAGCGCCTGTTTGGGCGTCCAGCGCATCGCCGCCTGCACTTGTGTCAGGATCACGCCGATGTGGGCCACCGCAATGATGTGCTGCGCAGGATGCTGCGCGCTGATCCGGCGGACAGCGGTGGCGACGCGGGCGGCGGCCATGTTCCAGCTTTCGCCGCCCGGGGGCACGATGTCGCCCGGGTCTTCCCAATAGGCGCGGCTGAGATCGGGATAAGCGTCGCTGACGCGCGAAAAATGCCAGTTGTCCCATGCGCCAAAGTGGAATTCGCGCAGCATCGGGTCCGACGGCAAACGGGAGCGCCCGCCCGCTATGGCATCGGCGGTCGCGTGGGCGCGGATCAGGTCGGACGAGATCACCAGCGCATCTGTTGGCAGAAACGCCTGAATGCGCGCGATCTGTGCGGTGTCGGACAGATCAGCCGACACATCGCGCCAGCCAACAAAGGTTTTCTGATGCGTCGGCCCGTGCCGGACCCAGTGCCACGTGGTCATAGGTGTCCTTTCAGAACGTTGGGCAGCCCGGCAACCACTTGCACAGCGGTGTCGGCGCGGGCGGCCAGCGCGATGTTCAGCCGTCCCTGCGCCTCGCGGAAGGCGCGGGTGTCGGCGTCGGCAGGGACGATCCCCTGACCCAGTTCGTTCGACACGATCACCACCGGTGCCGCGCAATCGGCCAGTGCCTGCATCAACGCCGCCTGCGCCTGTGTCAGATCGGTGCCGTCCATCACATGATTGGTCAGCCACATGGTCGCGCAGTCGATCAAAACAGCCTCGCCCGCGTGACGCACACGCAAGGTATCAGCAAGATCATGCGTGGCCTCGCAGTTGATCCAGGCAGCATCGCGCCGATCACGGTGCACTTGCACGCGATCTTTTATTTCGGCGTCCCAGATGCGGGCCGTGGCCAGATAGACAGGAATTAACCCGCTGTTAACTATCATTTTTTCCGCAAAAACGGATTTTCCGGAAGCCGCGCCACCTAAAACGAATGTCATCGAAGGCAACATATTTTTCACCTTTCGAGTGAACCAAACCCTGTGCTGATGCGTAATTAAGTCAACACCGCAAAACAAGCAGCGATCGGGGAGATGTGACTATGGCACTGGACAACGTACGGGAAATTTCACTGTCCCGGATCGCGATGAAAGCTGAATTGCTGGACGCGGATACCGAATTGAAACTGGCCTATGCCTGGCGCGACGAGCGGGACGAGGCGGCGCTTCACCGGCTGATCACAGCCTATATGCGGCTGGCGATTTCGATGGCGTCCAAGTTCAAACGCTACGGCGCGCCGATGAATGATCTGATTCAGGAAGCGGGCCTTGGCTTGATGAAAGCTGCCGACAAATTCGACCCGGATCGGGGTGTGCGGTTTTCGACCTACGCAGTTTGGTGGATCAAGGCGTCTATTCAGGATTACGTGATGCGCAACTGGTCGATGGTGCGCACAGGGTCCACGTCATCGCAGAAATCGCTGTTCTTCAACATGCGCCGGGTTCAGGCGAGGCTGGAACGCGAAAGCGCCTCGGCGGGTGAAACGCTGGACCGGCACCAACTTCGCCAGATGATCTCGACCGAGATCGGCGTGCCGTTGCGCGATGTGGAAATGATGGAAGGCCGCCTTGGCGGGTCCGACTATTCGCTGAACGCCACCCAGTCGTCCGAGGACGAAGGCCGCGAATGGATTGACGCGCTGGAAGACGACGGCGTGCAAGCGGCCGAGCAGGTCGAGAATGAACATGACACCGCCCAGTTGCGCGAATGGCTGCTGATGGCGATGAACGCGCTGAACGAACGCGAGCGGTTCATCATCCGCGAACGCAAGCTGCGTGACGACGCGCGGACGCTGGAAAGCCTGGGGCAAGAGCTGTCCCTGAGCAAAGAGCGTGTGCGTCAGCTTGAAGCCGCCGCTTTTGCCAAGATGCGGAAATCGCTGGAGACTCAGAGCCGGGAGGTGCATCACTTCCTCGTATGAGATATGTGATTCCCGCTGTGTTGTCGTGGGCCGTCCTCGCGGGGGCGGCCTTTGCTATTGAACCTGTTGACGTGGCCGCTGCTGACATTGGCGCCGCCGACATCGTGATCGTGGGCGAGGTGCACGACAACCCTGCCCACCACACGGCGCAGGCGGCGGTCGTGGCACAGGTGCAGCCCAAGGCAATTGTCTGGGAAATGCTGACCCCCGCACAGGCCGGGCTGGTCACTCCGGAATTGATCGACAACGCGACTGCGATGGCCGAAAGGCTGGATTGGGACGCGGCGGGCTGGCCGGATTTCAGCATGTATCACCCGATTTTTGCAGCGGCCCCCGATGCCGTCAGCTATGGCGCCGCGGTGCCGCGCGATTTGGCGCAGGCCGTGATGCACGAACCCTTGGGCGCGGCATTCGAGGCGGCGGCGGCTTATGGGTTGGACCGTGACCTTAGCGACGCACATCAGCTTGCCCGGGAAGAGCTGCAACGGGTGGCCCATTGCGACGCGCTGCCCAAGGACCTGTTGCCGGCGATGGTCAAGGTTCAGCGGTTGCGCGATGCAACGCTGGCACAGGCGGCGGTCAGGGCGCTGGCCGACACCGGCGGGCCGGTGGTTGTGATCACCGGCAATGGCCATGCGCGCAAGGATTGGGGCGTGCCCAGCTATCTGTCCGGGGTTGTGCCCAAGGCCCGCGTCTGGTCGATCGGTCAGGCCGAGGATGGCAATGCCCCCGAAGGCGGTTTTGACGTGGTGTGGGACGCACCCGAGCAGGCACGTCCCGACCCTTGCGCCGCGTTCAAATAGCGGGCGCCTTACGGGCTGGCAGAATGCGCAGGCGCGGCTTATGGTTGGGCAAATGTGACGGCAGCGGGGACGCAGGATGCTGAACGGCAAAAGAATTCTTCTGATCATTGGCGGCGGGATTGCGGCGTTCAAATCGCTGGACCTGATCCGGCGCCTGCGCGAATGCGGCGCATCGGTGACCCCGGTTCTGACTCAGGCAGGAGGGGAATTTGTCACGCCGCTGTCCGTTTCGGCGCTGGCTGGGACCAAAGTGTATCGCGACCTGTTCGATCTGACGGACGAGGCGGAAATGGGCCACATCCAACTGTCCCGTTCCGCCGATCTGGTGCTGGTGGCGCCGGCCACTGCCGACCTGATGGCGAAGATGGCGCAGGGGCTGGCGAATGATCTGGCCTCGACATTGCTGCTGGCGACCGACACGCCTGTGATGATCGCACCCGCGATGAACGTACGCATGTGGGACCACCCCGCGACCCAGCGCAATCTGGCGACCCTGCGCGGGGACGGCATCGCGGTGATCGGGCCGAATGATGGCGACATGGCTTGCGGTGAATTCGGGCCGGGCCGCATGGCCGAGCCGCTGGAGATTGTCGCAGCCCTTGAGGGTGCGCTGGGCGGTGGACCGCTGGCGGGCAAACGGGTGCTGGTCACCTCGGGGCCGACGCACGAGCCGATTGATCCGGTGCGCTATATCGCAAACCGGTCGTCCGGCGCGCAGGGCACGGCGCTGGGCGCGGCGCTGGCGGCATTGGGGGCCGAGGTGGTTTTTGTCACCGGCCCGGCCGACGTGCCGCCGCCTGCGGGCGTGCAGGTGGTCAAGGTGCAGACAGCACAGCAGATGTTGCAGGCGGTACAGGCCGCACTGCCCTGCGATGTGGCCGTGTTCGCGGCAGCGGTGGCCGACTGGCGGGTCGCGTCAGCCTCGGATCGCAAGCTGAAAAAGACCAAGGACGGGATGCCGAAGCTTGATTTTGCCGAGAACCCCGACATTCTGGCCACCGTATCGCAGATGACAGAGGGGCGGCCCGGGCTGGTTGTGGGTTTTGCCGCCGAGACGAACGACGTGATCGACCATGCGACCGCCAAGCGCGCGCGCAAGGGGTGTGACTGGATCGTGGCCAATGATGTCTCGCCCGAAACGGGGATCATGGGCGGCCACGAAAACGCGGTGCATCTGATTTCGGACGCGGGCGTCGAGGATTGGCCGCGCATGGGCAAGGATGCAGTGGCACAAAAACTGGCGGCGCGGATTGCGGCGGCGGTTGGATAGAACTTTTATGCCTCCGGCGGGAGTTTTCAGGGCAAGATGAAAAGCGAAACAGTGACAGTGCAATTCGTCTGGGACGCAGGCGCGGACACCGCGCTTGGCCTGCCGTCCTACGAGACATCAGGCGCCGCCGGTGCGGATGTGCGGGCGAACTTTGCCGACCGTGGTGCGGTGGTCTTGGAACCCGGTGCGCGGGCGCTGGTGCCGACGGGGTTGCGCATGGCGATCCCGCAAGGGTTCGAGGTGCAGGTGCGTCCGCGTTCGGGGCTGGCGCTGAAGCATGGTGTGACGCTGGTGAACACGCCTGGCACCATCGACAGCGATTATCGCGGGCCGTTGGGGGTGATCATGATCAATCTGGGTGACGTCGATTTCGTGGTCGAACACGGAATGCGCATCGCGCAGATCGTCGTGGCCCCGGTGGTGCAGGCGCGGTTTGATCTGGCCGAGACGCTGGACGACACGGCGCGTGGCGCGGGCGGCTTTGGCTCGACGGGCGCGCAATGATTCTGGTTCTGGCCCTTGCTGCTGCGCTGTGGGGCGTCGGGGCCATGATGGGCGCGCCGCGCGCGGTGCGGCTGAACATGGTGTTGCTGTTGTATGTGGCGGTGCTGGCGCTGCATCTGGTGCTGCCGGACGCGCATCCCTTGCGCATGGCAACTGGGGAAAGTGGGGCGCTGTGGCTGATCCTTGGCGGCTTTGTGGTGCTGGTTCTGGCCTATCGCTGGGGCCTGCGCCGGTTAAAGGCGAAGGCAGCAGGCGAACAGGCAGAAACGCCCGCGCCACGCACCGGGCCGATGACCGAGGTGGAACTGAACCGCTATTCCCGCCACATCGTTCTGCGCGAGATCGGCGGACCGGGGCAGGTGGCGTTGAAAAACGCGCGCGTGCTGGTCGTGGGGGCGGGCGGCCTGGGTGCCCCTGCCTTGCAGTATCTGGCGGCGGCGGGCGTGGGCACGTTGGGCGTGATCGACGCCGATGTCGTCGAGGGCAGCAATTTGCAACGTCAGGTGATCCACACGGACGCGCGCATCGGCATGCCAAAGGTGTTCTCGGCCCAAGCCGCGCTGGAGGCGCTGAACCCCTTCGTGACCGTGCGCCCCTATCACCGGCGCTTTGACGCAGAGATTGCCGCCGAACTGGTCGCGGAATACGATCTGGTGCTGGACGGCACCGACAATTTCGAAACGCGCTATCTGGTCAACCGCACGGCGGTCGCGGCGGGCGTGCCGTTGGTTTCCGGCGCGCTGAGCCAGTGGGAAGGGCAACTGAGCATCTTTGACCCCGCCCGTGGCGCCCCCTGTTACCAGTGCATTTTCCCCCACGCGCCCGCCGACGGGCTGGCCCCCAGTTGCGCCGAAGCCGGCGTTCTGGGGCCATTGCCCGGTGTGGTGGGGGCGATGATGGCAGTCGAGGCAGTGAAGCTGCTGACCGGTGCAGGTGCGCCTTTGCGGGGCGAGATGCTGATTTACGACGCGCTTTATGGCGAAAGCCGCAAGATCGGGCTGGCGCGGCGCGCGGACTGTCCGGTTTGCAGCGGCCACGGCTGATTTCCCGCGCATCTTCGGGCGGATGCGATTGCAAGTGCCGAGGCAAGGGTTAGGTTGTGGGCAAAGGAGACCCGATATGACCAACCCCTTGCTTGCCGACTGGGACACACCGTTCCAGATCGCTCCGTTCGACGCGATTTCCGATGATGATTTCACCCCCGCACTGGAACAGGCGTTGACCGCACACAACGCCGAGATTGACGCGATCGCGGGCAATTCGGACGCGCCGACCTTTGACAATGTGATCGGCGCGCTTGAGGCCGCCGGGCGCGATCTGGACAAGGTTCTGGGCGTGTTCTTTACCGTGGCAGGCGCGGACAGCAACCCCGCGCGCGAGGCGTTGCAGCGGGAATTTTCACCCAAACTGGCGGCGCATTTCTCGGAAATATCGGCCAATACGGCGCTTTTCGCCCGCGTCGCCGCCGTCTGGGACCAGCGCGATGCGCTTGAGTTGACCGACGAACAGGCGCGTGTGCTGATGCTGACCCATCGTGGCTTTGTCCGCGCAGGCGCCGCCCTGACCGGGGCCGAAGCGGCGCGGATGAAAGAGATCAAGGGCCGGCTGGCCGTGCTGGGCACCGAGTTTACGCAGAACCTGCTGGCGGACGAACGCGACTGGTACATGGATCTGGCCGAAACGGACATGGCGGGCCTGCCCGATTTCGTGATCCGCACGGCGCGCGAGGCAGGCAAGGAAAAGGGTGCGGATGGCGCGGTGATCACCCTGTCGCGGTCGCTGATCGTGCCGTTCCTGCAATTCTCGACCCGCCGCGACCTGCGCGAGATCGCCTACAAGGCCTGGACCGCACGGGGCGCCAACGGCGGCAAGACCGACAACCGCGACATTGCCGCCGAAATCCTGAAGCTGCGCGAGGAGCGGGCCAAGCTGCTGGGTTATGAAAACTTTGCCGCCTACAAGCTGGAAACCGAAATGGCAGGCAATGCCGCGTCGGTGCGCGCCCTGTTGATGCAGGTGTGGGAACCGGCCAAAGCACAGGCCGAGGCCGACGCCTGGGTGCTGGCGCAGATGATGCAACAGGACGGCGTGAACGGCGATTTGCAGGCCTGGGACTGGCGGTTCTACTCTGAGCGCCGCCGCCAGCAACTGCACGATCTGGACGAGGCCGAGCTGAAGCCGTACTTTCAGCTCGACCGTATGATCGAGGCGTCGTTTGATTGCGCGTCGCGTCTGTTCGGCCTGTCGTTCGAACCGCTGGACGTGCCGCTGTATCATGCCGATTGCCGCGCGTGGAACGTGACGCGGGGCGGGGAACATATCGCGGTGTTCATCGGCGATTATTTCGCGCGGGGGGCGAAACGCTCGGGCGCGTGGTGCTCGGCAATGCGGTCGCAGGCGAAACACCCGCAGGTTCAAACGCCGGTGGTGATCAATGTGTGCAACTTTGCCAAGGGCGATCCGGCCTTGCTGTCCTATGACGACGCGCGCACGCTGTTTCACGAATTCGGCCATGCGCTGCACCAGATGCTGTCGGATGTGACCTATGAAAGCGTGTCGGGCACCTCGGTCGCGCGGGACTTTGTCGAACTGCCCAGCCAGCTTTACGAACACTGGCTGGACGTGCCGCAGGTGCTGGGCACCTTTGCCACTCATGCGGACACGGGCCAGCCCATGCCGCAGGTATTGCTGGACAAGGTACTGGCAGCGGCAACCTATGACATGGGTTTCCAGACCGTTGAATACATCGCTTCGGCGCTGGTCGATCTGGAATTCCACGACGGTGCGGCGCCCGCCGATCCGATGGCACGTCAGGCGGACATTCTGCAAGATCTGGGGATGCCGCAGGCGATCAACATGCGCCACGCGACGCCGCATTTTGCGCATGTGTTTTCAGGCGACGGGTATTCGTCTGGGTACTACAGCTACATGTGGTCCGAAGTGATGGATGCCGACGCCTTCGCAGCCTTTGAAGAGGCCGGAGGTGCCTTTGACGAGACTGTGGCCAAGGCGCTGGAGGAAAACATCCTGAGCACTGGCGGCAGCCGTGACGCGGCAGAGCTGTACACAGCGTTCCGTGGCCGTTTGCCAGGGGTCGAAGCCTTGTTGAAAGGGCGCGGCCTCGCGGCCTGAAAAAGGGGCCGCCGCGCGTCGTGGGCGGTGGCTTTGTCCATCGGTGGTGTGCCGTGGCTACGGTGCGCTGCCGATCATTCTGTAATCCGTTGCGGAGACGACAATGACAAAAGATCCCTATGCCGCACTTGGCCTGACCAAAGAGGCCAGCGCAGACGACATCAAAAAGGCCTATCGCAAGATCGCGCGCACCGATCACCCCGACCTGAACCCCGACGATCCCCGGGCCGAGGCGCGGTTCAAGGCGGCGGGGCAGGCCTATGACCTGCTGAAAGACCCCGAACAGCGCCGCCGGTTCGATGCCGGTGAAATAGACGCCTCCGGGGCCGAGCAAGCGCCGCGCGGATATTACCGCGACACGGCGCGCAAGCCGGAAAACCCCTATACCCAAAGCCGCAGTTCGCAGGGGGGCAGTCCGTTTCAGGACGGGTTTGACGCCGATGATTTCTTTGCCAACTTCGCCCGCAGTCGCGGTGCGGGCTTTGGCCGTGGTGCGCCGGGCGATATGCCGGGGCAAGATGTGCAATACCGTCTGGGGGTGCCGTTTCTGGATGCGGCCTTGGGCACGAAGACGCGGATCACCCTGCCGGACGGTGGCACGCTGGGCGTCACGATCCCGGAAGGGGCGCGCGACGGTCAGACCCTGCGGTTGCGGGGCAAGGGCACGCCGGGATATGGCGCAGGCCAGCCGGGCGACGCCTTTATCACGTTGGACGTCATCCCGAACCCGGATTTCGAACGGGACGGCGACGATATTGTCGTGACCCTTCCAATCACCATCGACGAGGCGATCCTTGGCGGCAAGGTGCCCGTGCGCACCGTGTCCGGCACGGTCAAGGTCAGCGTGCCCGCCGGTGCCAGCTCGGGTCAGGTGCTGCGGTTGAAAGAGCGCGGCGTCAAAGGGCGCAACGGCAAGGGCGACCAGCGCATCACGTTGCGCATCGTCAGCCCGCCAAAAATCGACGACGCACTGAAGACCTTTATGGAGGACTGGCGGACCACGCATTCCTATGATCCGCGCACAGGAAAGGAAACGACATGACCGATGCATATGCCCCCGATCAGGTGATCGCGCACGTCACCTCGTTGACCGCCGAACGGCTTAGCCATTTTGAACGCCTGCGCATTGTCACGCCAGTGACCACCCCCGATGGTCCACGCTACCGCACGCTGGACATCCGCCGGATCACGCTGCTGTGCGAGCTGACCGATGATTTCGAGGTGAACGAGGATGCCTTGGTGATCATCATGTCACTTCTTGACCAGTTGCACGGCGCGCACAGCAAGCTGGAGCAGGTGATGCAGGCGATTGGCGCCGAGCCGTCCGAGATCAAGCTGCGCCTGTCGCGTCGGCTGGCGGGGGAAGATACTGACGGCTAAGTCCCGCGCCTTTCACCAGATGGGCAATGGCGCGGGTGGGAAATCGGCAGCCTCAGTAACCGGCGGACCGGTCCACCAGATGCAGGAACGGCGCACACGCCTCGCCGCGGCGGATGTTTTCCGCGATGGTCAGGGCCGAATACTTCGCCCGCGTTTCGGCGGCGACATGGGGCGTGACCGTAACGCGCGGGTGGTGCCAGTAGGGGTGCGCCTCGGGCAGCGGTTCCACGCGAAACACATCCAGCGTGGCATGGCCGACCTGGCCCGCATCCAGCGCCGCCAGCAGCGCGTCGTCGTCAATCAGCGGTCCGCGCCCCGGGTTGATGATGCACGCCCCCTTGGCCAACAGTCCCAGCGTATCGGCGTTCAGCGTGTTTTCGGTCGCGGGCGTGTCGGGCAGCAACAGCACGACAATTTCCGCCCCTGCCAGCGCCTTGCCCAGACCCGCCGTGCCGGACAGGCAGCGAATGCCGTCGATGTCCTTGGGGCTGCGCGACCAGCCGGTCACGTCAAAGCCCACCAGCGCCAGCATCTGCGCACAGGCGGTGCCCAGCTCGCCCAGCCCCAGCACCGTTACCTTGCGGTCCCAGGACAGCGGCGGTGCCACGTTCTTCCACACACCCGGGGCGCAATTGATATGCGCGTCCATGCCCAGATGATGGCGCAGCGTGTGGCCGGTGACCCATTCGCACATGCCCTGGCTCAGACCCGGATCAACCATCCGCGTCAGCGGGATCTTCAGCGTCGGATTGCCCACGATCTTTTCCACACCGGCCCACAGGTTCAGCACAGCCTTGGCGCGGGTATAAGGCGCAAAATCCTGCACGGGTGAATTGGGCGCATAAACGATATAGTCGACCTCGGCCGGCGGAATATCCAATGCCACATTGGCCTCGACCCCCGCGTTGGCGATGGCCTGTTTCAGGGGTGTTTCATAGCTGCCCCAGGTGTCGGGCTGGGCTGCGAAGAGTACATTGATCATAAATTACCTTGGTCGGTGGATGTGGGCGCTTTGGACAAATCCAAAGGCGAGCATGAGAACAAGCATCGCAGACCCACCATAACTGACCAGCGGCAAAGGCACACCCACAACGGGCGCCAATCCCATGACCATCGACATATTCACCGAGAAAAAGAGGAAAAAGTTCAACGCCAGCCCCAGGATAAGCAGCGATGAAAACCGGTCGCGGTTGTTCACGGCCGAAACGACGCAGAAAAAGATGATCAGCGCGTACAGCACCAGCAAAGAGAACCCGCCGACAAAGCCGAACTCTTCGGCCAGCGTGGTAAAGATAAAGTCGGTGTGCTTTTCGGGCAGAAAGTTCAGCCGCGATTGCGTGCCTTGCATGAACCCGCGCCCGGGCCAGCCGCCCGACCCCAGCGCGATCTTGGACTGGGTGATGTGATAGCCCGCGCCCAGCGGGTCCGAGGACGGATCAAGGAACGTGTCGATCCGGCGGTACTGGTAATCCTTGATCAACTGCCACGGGGTGCCGCGCGACTGGAACACGGCAGCAATCAGCCCGATCCCCGCGGCAAGCACCGCCGCGAAATAGGCCCAGTGCACACCGGCCAGAAACATCAGCCCGCCCCCCGCTGCCAGCAACAGGATCGCGGTGCCAAGGTCGGGCTGGCCCAGCACCAGCGCCGTGGGCACCAGGATCACGACCACCGGTATCAGAACCCAGAACGGGCGCGACTTCTTGGCAGGGGGCAGCCAGTCGTAATAGGCCGCCAGAAACATCACCAGCGTGACCTTCATCAACTCGGACGGTTGCAACCGCATGAAGCCCAGATCAATCCACCGCTGCGCCCCCATCCCGATCGACCCGAACAGTTCCACCGCGATCAGCAGCATCACCGATACGCCGTAGGCCACGGATGACACCGACCGCCAGAACCAGATCGGCACCATGCCCACCAGCACCATCAGCACCAGCCCGACGCCAAAGCGTTCCATCTGCGGCTCGGCCCAGGGCATATAGGACCCGCCCGCCACGGAATACAGCATCAGGAACCCGACGCCCGCCACGGAACTCAGCAAAAGGGTCAGGGGCCAGTTCAGGTACAGAAGCTTGCGAAACCCGGTTGGGACAGATTTGACCGTATACTCAAGATAGCTCATGCCTGATCAGACCCGCCCAGATCGGCCATCGGGCGCACCGCTTGCAGCTCTTCCTGCTGGGTCTTGATACGGCCACGGTCCTTGGACGGATAAGCGTCCAGCGGCGGCGGTCCGCCATAAAGCGCCTGAAGCGTGACATCGCGTGCAATCGGCGCCGCTGCGGAGGATCCACCACCGCCGTGTTCGACGATGACCGATACGGCGTATTTGGGGTTCTCGAAGGGGGCAAAGCTGACGAACAGCGCATGGTCGCGTCGCTCCCACGGCAGGTCGCGGTTGTTGACCACGCCACGGGCGCGTTCGGCGGCGGTGATGTTGCGGACCTGGCTGGTGCCGCTCTTGCCTGCCATGCGCATACCTTCGGTGATGATCCGGCTGCCGTAGCCGGTGCCGCGCCGGTCATTGACCACGTCATACATCGCCCGCCGCATCTTGCGCAGGTTGTTCTCGTTCAGGCCCATGCTGTCACCGGCGCCAGAGGGTTCTTCGATCCCGTCAACGGACTTCACAAGACGCGGCGCCACATTGCGGCCCGTGGCAATGCGGGCGGTCATCACCGCCAGTTGCAAGGGCGACGCCAGCATATAGCCCTGACCGATCGAGGCGTTGACCGTGTCGCCGATCACCCATTCCTGACCGTGAACACGGCGCTTCCAGTCCTTGGTGGGCGTCAATCCCTGCGAGATCGCCGACATCGGCACATCGTGGCGCACCCCAAGGCCAAAGCGTTGCGCCATCGCCGAAATCTTTTCGATCCCGACCTTCAGGGCCAGATCGTAGTAATAGACATCGCAGGACTGTTTCAGGCTGTTTTGCAGGTCGACATAGCCATGCCCGCCGCTTTTCCAGCAGTGAAAGCGGCGGTCGGCCACTTCCAGATAGCCCGGGCAATAAACCGTCTCGTCGGGTTGGGCCATGCCCTCTTCCAACGCTGCCAACGCCGTCATCATCTTGAAGGTCGAACCGGGCGGATAAGCCCCCTGCACCGTTTTCGACGCCAGCGGGCGATAGATGTTGTCGGTCAGTTCCTTGTAGTTGGCGATCGAAATACCACGCACGAACAGGTTGGGGTCGAACGACGGCGCCGAGGCAATTGCAACCAGATCGCCGGTCTCGCAGTCTATGACCACGGCACTGGCGCTTTCGTCGCCCAGCCGCGCCTGAACATAGTTTTGCAAGGCGGCATCAATGGTCAACTGAATGTCCGCACCTGGACGTCCTTCGCGCCGGTCCAGTTCGCGCATGACGCGGCCCGTGGCGTTGACTTCTTCACGTTTTACGCCGGCCTTGCCGCGCAAACGGTCCTCTTGCTTGGCTTCAATGCCAACCTTGCCGATCTGGAACCGCGGGATCAGCAGCAACTGGTCGGGGGCTTCTATCTGGTCCAGGTCATAGTCGCTGACAGGACCGACATAGCCCAGCACATGGGCAAAGTTCGATCCCAGCGGGTAAATCCGGCTCAGGCCCACTTCGGGGGTGACACCGGGCAGGGCGGGGGCGTTGACGCTGACCCGGCTGATGTCTTCCCACGACACGTTTTCGGCGACCGTGATCGGGTGGAACGGGGCCGAGCGTTTCATCTCGATCATCGCGCGTTCCAATTCGTCAGGGTCCAGCTTGACCACGCGGCTCAGCCGTTCCAGCGCCTCGTCCACGTCGCCGATGTCCTCGCGTTTGACGACAATGCGGTACGAGGGCACGTTCTTGGCCAGTTGCACCCCGTTGCGGTCGAACACTTCGCCGCGTGCGGGCGGAATCAGGCTGTCCTTGATGCGGTTGTCTTCGGCCAGCAAACGGAACTGGTCGGCCTGATCGACCTGTAAGAAATTCATCCGTGCGGCCAGCCCCCCGACAAAGGCCAACTGAAGGCCCCCCAGAACTGCGGCACGGCGCGAAATCGTGCGGTTGCCGGCTTCGGCGTCTGCGCGGGTGCGTTTCATATGCGGCCTCCTGCCGTTTCCAGATCGCCCGGCCCGGTTTTGCGGACGCGCATGATGCTGTGCGTGACCAGCACCACCAGGGGATAGCTGAGGATTGTCAGCCCCAGTTGCAACAGTGATAGCCCCATCGGAGCGGTATCAATCAACATAAGTTTGTGAACCAGCCGGTACGCCACGGCCACGGCCACCATCAACATCGCCACGGTCAGAAACTCGGCCATCAGCGTCGAGGCCCGCAAGGCGCGCGCGCGCGCCTTCAGGTTCTCGCTCGCCAGCAGAACCAACGCCGCATACAGGCCCGGCGGACGTTGCAGCAACAAATCGGCCAGCAGCAGCAAGATGGCCAGCATCAGCGGCGGGACATATTCGGGGCGGCGCACCGACCACGCAAAGACAAACCCGATCAACAGGTCGGGCGGCGCCCACTGGCCGGGCTGGGTTTGCAAGGGCAGGATCTGGAAGAACAGAATCACCAGAACCAGCACGCAAAATCCCGCGCGCATCATCCAAAGGTGGAATTGCGACTGTTCGCTCATTCACCCACCTTTGCCACAGGTTGTTCGGGGGTGATGATATGGGCGGCGTCGCTGACGGGTTCGTTGCCATAGTGGCGCAGCACCCGCAGGAATTCCAGCCGCTCGTAATCCGCCGCCAGCCGCACGCGCAGCCGCCCGCCGGGGTCTTTGGCAATCTCGCCGATCAGCAGACCCGCCGGAAACACCCCGCCATCGCCCGAGCTGAACACACGGTCACCGGGGCGCACCAGGTCGGGGTTTTCCAGAAAATCCACCGGCGGGTTGGGGCTGTTGTCGCCTGCCACGATAGCGCGCTGGCCCGACGGCTGGATTGTCGCAGGTATGCGGCTTGATGCATCCGTCAGCAGGATCACCCGCGCGGTGTTCTCGGCCACGCCGGAAATGCGCCCCACAAGGCCGATGCCGTCCATCGTGGCCCAGCCATCGACCAGCCCGTCACGCGCGCCGACGTTCAGCAGCACCGACTGGCGAAAGGGTGACCCGCTGTCGGCCAGCACCATGCCCGAAATCACGGTCAGGCGCGGGTCCAGGCGCACATTGTTCAGATCCAGAAGCCGCGCGTTTTCCTGTTCCAACTGAACAGCGGCCTCTTTCCACGCCTGCATTTTGCGCAGTTCGCGGCGCAGTTCGGCGTTCTGTTCGGCGATACGCTGATAGCTGCGGAAATTGCGCACCAGGTTGATGGTGCCCGTGACCGGCGCCATGGCCCAGTCGAAATTGGGAACGATCCGGTCCGTGACCTGCGCGCGGAACCGTTCCACACGCGGGCTGTCGATGCGCCAGACGATAAATGTGGCGATCAACGCCAGCGCCAGGACAGCCGTCAGCAGCCGCCGGATCGGGGCGACATAATCGGATGAAGAAGAACGGTCTTTTGCCAATGTGAAGTCTCACCTGCGAAATGGTCAGCGCGGCGATGGTGCTTCAATTGTGCCGCAAGGGGCCCCTTCTTGCAAAGGGGCCTTTGGCTTAGCTGTCGTAGTCGATGGCGTGGCGCAGTTGTTTTTCAAACTCCAGCGCCTTGCCGGTGCCCAAGGCCACACAATTGAGCGATTCGTTCGCGATGGACACGGCCAGCCCTGTCTGTTCGCGCAGGGCCAGGTCCAGATCGCCCAGCAGCGCGCCGCCGCCGGTCAGCATCACGCCACGGTCAACAATGTCTGCCGCCAGATCGGGCGGCGTGGTTTCCAGCGCGGTCATCACCGCCTCGCAGATTTGCTGAACCGGTTCGGCCAGCGCCTCGGCGATTTGTGCTTGGGTCACTTCGATTTCCTTCGGCACGCCGTTCAACAGGTCGCGGCCCCGGATCTGCATCGAGGTGCCCCGCCCGTCGTCGGGCATACGGGCAGTGCCGATGGTTGTCTTGATGCGCTCGGCGGTGGTTTCACCGACCAACAGGTTTTGCTGGCGGCGCAAATAGCTGATGATCGCCTCGTCCATGCGGTCGCCACCGACGCGGACGGACCGGGCATAGACGATGTCACCCAGCGACAGAACGGCAACTTCGGTGGTGCCGCCGCCGATGTCCACGACCATGTTGCCGGTGGGGTCGGTGATGGGCATCCCCGCGCCAATGGCCGCCGCGATGGGTTCCGCGATCAGACCGGCGCGCCGTGCGCCTGCGGACAGAACCGATTGGCGGATCGCGCGTTTTTCAACGGGGGTCGCACCGTGCGGCACGCAGACGATGATCTTGGGCTTGGAAAAGGTCGATCGCTTGTGCACCTTGCGGATGAAATGTTTGATCATCTCTTCGGCGGTGTCAAAGTCGGCAATCACACCTTCGCGCATCGGGCGGATCGCCTCGATGCTGCCGGGCGTTCGGCCCAGCATCAGCTTGGCGTCCTCGCCCACGGCGAGCACCTTTTTGACACCATCCTTGATATGATAAGCGACAACAGAAGGTTCGGACAGAACAACGCCCTTGCCTTTTACGTATATCAGAGTGTTGGCCGTTCCGAGATCAATGGCCATATCCGAAGAAAACAGACCACCCAAATTTCCAAACCACGACATGCGCGTACCCTTCGTCAATACGTTTTGGCCCGCGAGTCATGATTGCTGCGGGCGCTCGACTTATAGGGATGTGTATAGCCGGACGAAAGGGCCGAATGGAACTTGGTTACGCGGGTTCCCGCGCAGCCAGGTAAATAGGCGACTGTGGCCGCAGACTGCAAATGGGCAGCCCGGTCAACAGGATATGGCACACAGAGCGTACCGTGCTAGGTTCCCGGATGAAAAAGGGAGAACAATCATGCGCAAACTTCAGGTTCTGGGCGTTCATCACATTACCTTGACCGGTGCCGACCGGCAGACCACGATTGATTTCTGGGAGGGCGTACTGGGGATGCCGTTCATTTTTGATCAGCCCAACCTGGACGATCCCGAACAGGGGCACCTGTATTTCGATCCCGGCGACGGGCGGTTGATCACGATCTTTACCGATGACAACCGCAAGGCCGACAACCGCCGCACCCCGATGGACGTGGGCTGTGTCCACCATCTGGCGTTCGAGGTGGACCGCGCAACCTTTGGCCAGGTGCCCGAACGGCTCAAGGCGCGGGGCATCGGCAATTCGGGCGTCAAGGACCGCGGCTTTATGGACTCGATCTATTTCAAGGACCCTTGCGGCCTGCTGATCGAACTGGCGTGCTACAAGTTTATCCCGCCGCGCGGGTCCAGCCATGCGGCCGTTCTGATGGAAGCGCACAAGATCAGGGTGGCCGCCGGTGATGACCACATTGCCGAAGTGCACCTGGCCGACGCGGTCGAGCGCATCGTGGAACGGTCGCAAGAGTCGCTGAGCAAAAATAGAGAGCCTAAAAACCCCTATTAAGGCCGCTGCGGCTCTAACTGATTGTTAAAAAATGGTGAATGCAGGCCAAATTTGTTTGGAAGCGTACGACTTGTGGCTGCTTTGCAACAACGGGTCGCCGTGAATGTCTAACGTCTTCTTCCCACTTTTGTCTGCCAGCCAAAGGCGTATAGCCCGCTTCAAAGCAGCAAAAAAGAAAAGAAGGCATCACATGATCCGTACAGCTCTTATCGCCACTGTCATCTGCACAACTGCATCGGTCGCCGCCGCAGGCGAATTGACCTATGGCAACGCATTCATCAAACAACACCGCCTGGACGCCGATGGTTTCGGCTCGGCTGACCTGACCGTTCTGGGCGGCGGCATCGAGTACACGTACGACGCGTGGACCTTCTCGGGCGAGCTGGCGCACTTCGACATCGAAGGCACAGACATCGACTACGGTTCGGTCGCGGGCGAATATCGCCTGAACAACGGCGTCTCGATGGGTCTGGACTACACATCGCTGGATTTCGGTGGCGCTGACATCAGCCTGACATCGGTATTCGCCTACTACGACATGGGCACATATGCTCTGGGCGCCGCGATCGGTGACTCCTCCGACCTGAACGACACTGTCTACACCCTGTTCGGGTCGTGGGACGTGGCCCCCACCGGCACCGTTGGTCTGGATATCATCCGCATTGAAGGCCAGACACTGTACGCAGGCTTTGCCGACTATGACATGGACATCTACAACGTGCAGGCCGACGTGATCACGACAGACGGTCTGGACCTGGTTTCGGTTGCAGGTGGCTACAGCTTCGGCAACGGCTTCTCGGCCATCGGCTCGCTGTCCTACTTTGATCTGGGCGGCACAGACGGCACGTCCATCACACTGGGCGGTCAGTACGAGTTCGTCGAAGGCGCGAATGTTGAACTGGCCCTGGGCCGCATCAACATCGACGGCGCGCCGAACATCGACCAGGTCAGCTTTGGCGTGAACTACGAAATCGGTCGCCGCACATCCTCGCGTCGCACACTGGGCAACGTGATCAGCAGCGCCACAGGTTCCTTCGCGGGTCTGACCAGCTTCTGATCTGCCTGACAGATTACCGAATACTGAAACGGCCGGATGGAAACATCCGGCCGTTTTTGTTTGTGCGATCCGTGTGCGGACCACGAAAAAGGGGCAGCGGGATGTCCCGCTGCCCCTTTCGCATTTCAAACTGACCGAACGGGGGTCAGTGCACGTCCTTGTAGTTGATCTCGCGCTTGTCGGTGCCGCCCTTTTCGCGGCGCACCAGCAAACGGTTCAGTGCGTGGACATAGGCGCGCACCGATGCGACGACAGTGTCGGTGTCGGCGGACTGGCCGGTCACGATGCGCCCGTCCTCTTCCAGCCGCACGGACACCGTGGCCTGTGCGTCGGTGCCTTCGGTCACGGCGTGAACCTGATACAGTTGCAGGCGTGCGGTGTGGCTGACCAAGGCCTTGATGCAGTTGAACGACGCATCCACAGGGCCATCGCCGGTCTGGCTGGTCTTGTGCTCGGCGCCGTCAACCTCAAGCGTCATGTCTGCCTGTTGCGGTCCCTCGGTGCCGCAGACAACGCGCATCGACACCAGCTTGATCCGGTCGTCCTCGGGGTCGGTCGTGGTCCGCATCAGCGCAATCAGGTCATCTTCATAGATTTCCTTCTTGCGGTCGGCCAACTCCTTGAACCGCACGAACACGTCCTTAAGCTGGTTGTCGCCCAACTCGAACCCAAGATCTTCCAGCTTGGAGCGCAACGCTGCACGGCCCGAATGCTTGCCCATGACGATGTTGGTCTCGGTCAGGCCCACATCCTCGGGGCGCATGATTTCGAAGGTCTCGGCGTTCTTCAACATACCGTCCTGGTGGATGCCGCTTTCGTGGGCAAAGGCGTTCTTGCCGACGATGGCCTTGTTGAACTGCACGGGGAACCCCGACACAGCCGCCACACGCCGCGAGATGTTCATCAGCTTGGTGCTGTCCACGCCGGTCTGGAACGGCATGATGTCGTTGCGCACCCGCAAGGCCATCACGACTTCTTCCAGCGCCGTGTTGCCCGCGCGTTCGCCCAAGCCGTTGATCGTGCACTCGATCTGGCGCGCGCCTGCTTCGACGGCGGCCAGGCTGTTGGCGGTCGCCATGCCCAGATCGTTGTGGCAGTGGGTGGCAAAAATGATCTCGTCCGCGCCCGGCACACGCTCCAGCAACATGCGGATCAATGCCGCACTTTCACGCGGGGCTGTATAGCCGACCGTGTCGGGGATGTTGATGGTGGTGGCCCCGGCCTTGATCGCGATTTCCACGGTGCGGCACAGGTAATCGTCTTCGGTGCGGGTGGCGTCCATCGGTGACCATTGCACGTTGTCGCACAGGTTGCGCGCGTGGCTGACGGTCTGGTCGATACGCTCGGCCATTTCGTCCATGGTCAGGTTCGGGATGGCGCGGTGCAGCGGCGAGGTGCCGATAAAGGTGTGAATGCGCGGTTGGGCTGCGTGTTTCACCGCCTCCCAGCAGCGGTCGATGTCGGGCAGTTGCGCGCGGGCCAACCCGCAGATCACCGAGTTTTTCGAGTTCCTGGCAATTTCCGACACGGCGGCAAAGTCGCCTTCGGAGGCGATGGGAAAGCCTGCCTCGATGATGTCGACACCCATTTCGTCCAGAAGGCTGGCGATTTCCAGCTTTTCGGCGTGGGTCATGGTGGCGCCGGGCGATTGTTCACCGTCACGCAGGGTCGTGTCAAAAATGACAACGCGGTCTTGTTCTTGGGTCATGAGAGTTCTCTTTATTGTCCTAAAAGCCTGTGGCGCGCGGCACTCCCCTCTGAGCGGGCGCGCCGGAATGGCACGCTCAGAGGCGGATTAGGATCAGTAGGTCGCGCAGGATCGCACGCGAAGCGCGGGCAGAAGGGATATGTGCGACCTGTGTCATGGGAAAAACTTATACATCCCTGCGAATGAATGAAAAGGGGGCAGAATTATTATTTGCACCACGCCTTCGCGTGGCGCGGTGCCTCCGGCGGGGATTTTTTGAACCAGAGAAGATGGACCGGCACGGGCCGTGCGCTAGGTCTGCCTGCATGGCAGATGTATTGATATTGGGCGCGTCAGGCGGGATCGGGTCGGCTTTGTCCGCCGCACATCACGCGCGGGGCGATGCGGTGACAGGCCTGTCGCGGTCGCGCGACGGGTTCGATGTGACCGATGCCGCGTCGGTGGATGCCGCCCTGACGGGGCTGGGGCCGTTCGACCGGGTGATCGTGGCGACAGGCGCGTTAGAAATCGCGGGGGCGGTGCCGGAAAAGACGATTCGTGCGGTCACGGCCAAGGCGATGGCGGATCAGTTTGCGGTCAATGCCATCGGGCCTGCGCTGGTGCTGGCCCATGCGCACGACCTGTTAAAGCCGGATGGGGTCTTGGCCGTGCTGTCTGCGCGGGTGGGGTCAATCGGCGACAACCGCATCGGCGGCTGGATCAGCTACCGCAGCGCCAAGGCGGCGGTGAACCAGATCGTGCATACGGCGGCGATTGAACTGGCGCGCAGCCACAAGGGTGCGGCGGTGGTAGCCTTGCATCCCGGCACGGTGGCAACGCCGTTCACCGAGAAATATCTGGGGCGGCATCCGTCGGTTTCCCCGGACGCGGCAGCAGACAACCTGATGGCGGTGATGGACGGGCTGACCGCCGCGCAGACGGGGCGGTTTTTCGACTGGGCCGGCAAAGAGGTGCCGTGGTGAGCCGTCTGGTCCTGATCCTGGGCGACCAGCTAAGCGAAAACATCGCGGCGCTGGCCAAAGCGGACAAGTCGCAGGACGTTGTGGTGATGGCCGAGGTGCGCGACGAGGGCACCTATGTCGCCCACCACCCCAAGAAGATCGCGCTGGTGCTGGCGGCGATGCGCAAGTTCGCGGCCCGGTTGCGCGATGCGGGCTGGACCGTGGATTACACCACGCTGGACGATCCCGACAACGCGGGCAGCATCGTGGGCGAGCTGTTGCGCCGTGCCGAGGAACGCGGCGCATCCCATGTGATCGCCACCGAGCCGGGCGAATGGCGGTTGATCGACAAGCTGCGGTACGCGCCGCTGAAGGTCGAGATCTGCGACGACGACCGCTTTATCGCCAGCCATGCCATGTTCGAAGACTGGGCCGAGGGCCGCAAGGCGCTGCGGATGGAGTATTTCTATCGCGAGATGCGGCGCAAGACGGGGCTGTTGATGGACGGCGATGATCCTGCGGGCGGGCAATGGAATTTTGACCATGACAACCGCAAACCAGCCCCCGAGGACATCGAGACCGATGGGCCGCTAAAGTTCGAGCCCGACGACACCACCCGCGCCGTGCTGGATCTGGTGGCCGCCGAGTTCGGCGACCACTTTGGCGACCTTGAACCCTTCGAGTTTGCCACCGACCGCGCGGGCGCGCTGGACGCGCTGGCGCATTTTGTCGAACACGCCCTGCCGCGTTTTGGCGATTATCAGGATGCTATGCTGGACGGGGAACCCTACCTTTATCACGCGGTTCTGTCGCCCTATATGAACATCGGCCTGCTGTCGCCGCTTGAGGTCTGCCAGGCGGTGCAGGATGCCTATGACGCGGGCGACGTGCCGATCAACGCCGCCGAAGGGTTCATTCGCCAGATCATCGGCTGGCGCGAATACGTGCGCGGCATCTATTTTCTGGAAGGGCGCGACTATACCGACCGCAACACCCTGAACCACAGCCGCGATCTGCCCGCATTCTACTGGGGCGCGGAAACCAAAATGCGCTGCGTGCGGCAGGCGGTGGCCCAGACCAAAACCCATGCCTATGCCCACCACATCCAGCGGCTGATGGTGACAGGCAACTTTGCCCTATTGGCTGGCGTCGATCCGGCGCAGGTGCATGATTGGTATCTGGCGGTCTATGCGGATGCCTTCGAATGGGTCGAGGCACCGAACACCGTGGGCATGAGCCAGTTTGCCGACGGCGGCGTGATCGCGTCCAAACCCTATGTGTCCTCGGGCGCCTACATCAACCGCATGTCGGACCACTGCAAACAGTGCAGCTATAAGGTGTCCAAGAAAACCGGCGACGGGGCGTGCCCGTTCAACCTGTTGTATTGGGACTTTCTGACCCGACACCGCGACAGGTTCGAAAACAACCCGCGCATGGGCAATATGTACAGCACATGGGACCGCATGGATGCAGACCGGCGTGATGCGGTGATCTCGGACGCCAAGCGGTTCCTGAAACGTCTGGACGCGGGCGAGGTGGTCTAGCCGCCCCTTAGCCGCCCTGTCCGGGTGTCGGTTCGGGCGTCTGATCTGCCGCTGGCTGTGATGTTTGCTCGGGCGTCTGCTCTGTCTTCAACGCGCCATTGTCCCAATCGCCCGAGGCTTCTTCGCCGGAGGCATAGCGCATGGTGCCATCGCCCTGACGTTTGCCCGCGCGGAAGGTGCCCTCGTAGACATCGCCGTTTACATATGTCGCCGTGCCCGTGCCGCTGATCTCGCCGCGCACCCATTCGCCTTCGTATTTGAACCCGTCCGCCATCACGATCGTGCCGATGCCGTGGCGCTGGCCGTCTTCGAAATTGCCTTCGTAGACCGTGCCATCGGGATAGGTCGCCTTGCCCGCGCCATGGCGTTGGCCGTCCTGCCAGCCGCCTTCGTAACGGTAGCCGTCGGCATAGGTCATCACGCCCTGACCGTCGTTCTTGGCATTCTTGAACCCGCCCTCGTAGACCACGCCATTGGGATAGACGGCTTTGCCCTGGCCTTCGATCACGCCGGCGGTCCATTGCCCTTCATAGGTGGCACCATCGGCATAGGTGATCTTGCCGGTGCCATCGGCCAGATCATCGCGGAAATCGCCCTCGTAGACCGATCCGTCGGGATAGGTCACGCGGCCTTTGCCTTCGATCTGGCCCTCGGCCCAGTCGCCGATATAGGTGTATCCGTCGTTGCCGATAAAGGTGCCGGTGCCGTCGCGGCGGTCGTCCTTGAAGTCACCCTCGTAGACATCGCCATTGGCATAGGTCACGCGGCCCTTGCCCTCGCGGCGCCCGGCGACAAGGTCGCCTTCGTATATGTCACCGTTGGGTTGGGTCAGCTTGCCGTCACCTTCGATCTGGCCGTTGACCCATTTGCCCGCATAGACCAGCCCGTCGGGCATGGTCAGCGTGCCGGTGCCGTCACGCTCGCCGTTGGCAATCTCGCCGTCATAGACCGCGCCGTCGGGATAGGTGATCGTGCCCACGCCCTGTTTGACACCATCCACCCAATCGCCCTTGTATTCGTAACCGCCCGGGCTTTGCATCACGCCCTTGCCGTGGTGCTTGGCATTGCGAAACGCGCCTTCGTAGCGCACGCCGTTGGCATAGAGCGCCACGCCATTGCCCATGATCGCACCCGCCTGCCAGTCGCCTTCATAGGTGCCGCCATCGGCAAATGTGATCTTGCCAAATCCGTCTGGCTTGCCCTTTTCAAAGTTGCCCTCGTAGACCGACCCGTTCGGGAAGCGCGCCACGCCTTCGCCCTTGATCTCGCCGTCGACCCAGGCGCCGGTGTATTCATAGCCGTTGGGCAGCCGGTAGGTGCCGGTGCCGTTTTGCAAACCGTTCTTGAACGTGCCCTCGTAGATGCCGCCATCGTCATATTGCTTTGTCAGCACCTTGGCGTCCTGCGCATGGGCGATGGCAGGAAGCAGGGCGAGGCAAAAGATCAGGTTGCGTGTGAACATTTGGCACCTTTGGCGATGAAGGGGCATGCCCCGTGGATCGTTATCAAAGGGTAAAGAAACCGAAAGGGGGTCGCAATGGCTTTGCCGTCATTCAGGGCAACACAAGCGCGTGGTCGCCGCGAATTGCCGGCTGGGGTCTTTCGCGCCGCGCGGCCAGACCGTATAGGGGCAATCAAGCAATTTTCGGAGCGCACACATGGCCGACACTTTTCGCATCACGCTGGGACAGCTGAACCCCACTGTCGGCGACATCGACGGCAACGCCGCCAAGGCGCGCAGCGCATGGGAAGCGGGGCGCGATGCGCAGGCCGATATGGTTGCGCTGCCCGAGCTGTTCATCACCGGCTACAACGCACAAGATCTGATCATGAAGCCCGCGTTTCACACCGCGGCGATCGAAGCGGTCAAGGCGCTGGCGGAGGACTGCGCCGACGGGCCGACGCTGGCCATCGGATGCCCGTGGGTCGAAGGGGCCGAGCTTTACAACGCCTACCTGATCTGTCGCGGCGGGCGTATCGTCAGCCGCGTGCTGAAACATCATTTGCCCAATGAGACCGTCTTTGACGAGGTGCGCGTCTTTGATGCAGGCCCCTTGGGCGGCCCCTACAGCGTGGGCAACGCCCGCGTCGGCAGCCCGATCTGCGAAGACGCCTGGCACGAGGACGTGGCTGAGACCTTGCAAGAGACAGGGGCCGAGTTCCTGCTGGTGCCGAACGGATCGCCCTATTACCGCGACAAGATGGAAACGCGGCTGAACCAGATGGTCGCCCGCGTGGTCGAAACCGGCCTGCCGCTGATCTATCTGAACATGGTCGGCGGTCAGGACGACCAGGTGTTCGACGGCGCGTCCTTTGCGCTGAACCCCGGTGGCAAGCTGGCGATGCGGATGCCTGTGATGTCCGAGGCGATCACCCACGTCGATCTGGAACGCACCCCCGATGGCTGGCGCGTGATCGAGGGCCAGATTGCCCCGCAGCCGGACGCATGGGAGCAGGATTACCACGTGATGGTCGTGGCGCTGCGCGACTACATGGCCAAGACCGGCTTTAAAAAGGTGCTGCTGGGCATGTCGGGCGGCGTGGACAGTGCGCTGGTGGCCACCATTGCCGCCGATGCCATCGGCCCCGAAAACGTGCGCTGCGTGATGCTGCCGTCGGAATACACCAGCTCCGACAGCCTTGAGGACGCCGAGGCCTGCGCCAAGGCGCTGGGCTGTCACTATGACTATGTCCCCATCGCCGAAGGGCGCGCCGCGATCACCAACACGCTGGCCCCGCTGTTTGCGGGCATGGAACCCGGCCTGACCGAGGAAAACATCCAGTCGCGTCTGCGTGGCCTGCTGTTGATGGCGATGAGCAACAAGTTTGGGGAAATGCTGCTGACCACCGGCAACAAATCCGAGGTCGCGGTGGGCTATGCCACGATCTATGGCGACATGGCAGGTGGGTACAATCCGATCAAAGATATGTACAAGACACGGGTGTTCAAAACCTGCGAATGGCGCAACGCCAACCACCGCGACTGGATGATGGGCAACGCGGGCGAAGTGATCCCGACGCGGATCATCACCAAACCCCCCAGCGCCGAACTGCGCGACGACCAGAAAGACAGCGACAGCCTGCCGGATTACCCCGAACTGGACGCGATCCTGGAGATTCTGGTGGATCAGGACGGCAGCATCGCCGATTGCGTCGCCGCAGGCTTTGCCCGCGAAACCGCGCAAAAGGTCGAGCGATTGCTGTTCCTGAGCGAATACAAACGCTTTCAGTCCGCACCGGGCACGCGCCTGACCAAACACGCGTTCTGGCTGGACCGGCGCTATCCCATCGTGAACCGCTGGCGCGATCAAAGCTGAACTTGTTCCCGGCAGCTTTTGGCATTGGTCATTCCTTGCCGAAATCCCACCATGCAGGCGAAACTCTGCGCAGGCTGCCGTAAAAGCGGTGTGAAACCCGCCGCTTAGGCGCATCGCGTCAGGAACCGACCGCGCACTGCGCCGTTGTCCCTCCAGTCAATACGCGGGTCAGATGTGGCACCCATGAAGGGGCCCGACCGCGACAGAGGAACAAACATGAGTATGTCTAAATTCGGTAAGATCGGTGTCGCATCCGTTATCGCACTGACAGCCGCCGCCCCTGCCTTTGCCCAAAGTGCCGAAGCGATTGCGGCAACCGACCTGAACATCCGCAGTGGCCCCGGCCCGCAGTATGAAGTGCTGGGCGTGATCCCCGGCGGTGAATCCGCAGCGGTCGACGGCTGCCTGGCCGAAGCGTCGTGGTGCAAGGTTGTGTTTGATGGCAAGACCGGCTGGTCTTCTTCGGACTATCTGGCTGTTGGCATTGACGAACAAGCGGTCGCCCTCAGCACGCGCCCCGCAACTGTCGAGGTGAACAGCGTGACCTATGAAAACACCGCTGAAACCAAATCTGACCAGACCGCCGGTGCAACCGCAGGCGCGACCATCGGTGCGTTGACTGCATATGCCGTGGGTGGCCCGATCGGCGGCATCATCGCTGGCGGCATTATCGGTGGCGCAGCAGGGTCCGCCGCGGTGGAACCAACGACCGAAACCGTGACCTATGTCACCACCAACCCGGTCGAACCGGTCTATCTGGACGGTGAAGTCGTGGTGGGTGCTGTCGTGCCACAGAACGTGACCACCTACGAAGTGCCCCAAGACGGCCTGCGCTATGCGACCATCAACGGCCAGACCGTTGTGGTGGACACGCAAACCAACGCCATCGTGCAAGTCATTCGCTAAACGCTGACCTGTATTTGCCGAAGGCCCGGACCGCGCGTCCGGGCCTTTTGCGTTTCTAAGCCCGTGTTTTCCGGCTTATCTGGACAAATCCCGCGCCCTGTGACACTTCGGCGCCTAACAGGAGAGCGCCCATGTCCAATCAGATCACCACCCGTTTCGCCCCGTCGCCCACCGGCTATATCCACGTGGGCAACCTGCGCACGGCGCTGATGAACTTTATGATCGCACGACAGTCGGGCGGCACCTTTATCCTGCGCATCGACGACACCGACCCCGAGCGGTCGAAACAGGAATATGTGGACGCCATCAAACACGACCTTGAATGGCTTGGCCTGCACTGGGACCGCGTCGAGCGTCAATCCGAACGTCTGGACCGCTACCAAGAGGCCGCCGACAAGCTGCGCGCGGCGGGCCGGTTCTACGAGGCATTCGAGACGCCCACCGAACTGGACCTGAAGCGCAAGAAACAGTTGAACATGGGCAAACCGCCGGTCTACGACCGCGCCGCACTGGCGCTCAGCGATGCCGAACGCGACGCCTTGCGCGCCGAGCGGGGGAATGGCGTGTGGCGGTTCAAACTGGACCAGGAGCGGATCGAATGGACCGATGGCATTCTGGGCGACATCTCGATTGATGCGGCCAGCGTGTCCGACCCGGTGCTGATCCGGGGCGACGGGCAAATGCTGTATACGCTGGCCTCGGTTGTGGATGACGTCGAGATGGGCGTGACCAACGTGGTGCGCGGGTCGGACCACGTGACCAACACCGCGACGCAGATCCAGATCATCAAGGCGCTGGGCGGCACGCCGCCCGCCTTTGCCCACCATTCGCTGCTGACCGGCCCGCAGGGCGAGGCGCTGTCGAAACGTCTGGGCACCCTGTCCCTGCGCGACCTGCGCGCGGCGGGTGTGCAGCCGATGGCGCTGTTGTCGCTGATGGCGCGGCTGGGGTCGTCCGATCCGGTTGAGCTGCGCACCGACATGGGCGCGCTGATCGACGGCTTTGACATCAACCGCTTTGGCTCGGCCCCGACCAAGTTCGACGAAGCGGACCTGTACCCGCTGACCGGCCGCTATTTACAGACGCTGGCGCTGGAAGACGTGCGCGCGGACATCGAGGCACTGGGCGTGCCTGCGGACCTGTCTTCGGCGTTCTGGGCCGTGACCCGCGAAAACATCAACACGCTGAACGATCTGGAAGCGTGGTGGGTGATGTTCCGCGACGGGGCGGAGCCCGAGATTGACGCGGAAGACGCGGATTTTGTGGCCGAAGCCATGACATTGCTGCCCGAGGGTCCGTTTGACGAAACCACATGGGGTACATGGACCGCGGCCGTGAAAGAGGCCACAGGGCGCAAGGGGCGCGGGCTGTTCATGCCGTTGCGCAAGGCGCTGACAGGGCAAAGCCACGGGCCGGACATGTCCGCCGTGATGCCGTTGTTGCAGGTGGTCAAAGCCCGCAAGTAGGGCGTTTGGGGCCAGCCGACCCTCCGGGGGGGAGTTTTCGGGCAAGATGAAGATCAGGGGCTGCGCGCGGGCGCGGCCCTTTTGCGTTCAGAGGTCGGCCTTGGCGCGGGCGACGTGGTGGTCGACCAATGCCATTTCGGACGTGCTTAGGACCTGCGCGCGCGGGTAAAGCGGTTTGGCGCGGTCATCCAGAATGGGCGTGTCCCAGCCCGAGGTTGTGGCGAAAAAGTCGGCCACGCCCTCTTCTCCGAACTCGGTCAGAAACCCTTGGACGACAACATCCAGATAGCTTTGCAGGATGTGGTGCTGTCCCTCGCGGCGCATATCGGTGGGGTCTATGGCATAGACCGCGATCGAATCGACATCCGTCGCGGCATGGCTGACCGCATCGGTGGCATCGCGGCGGCGGTAGCCGGTCTCGCGGGTGTCCAGTGCCACCCAGTCTGCATTTGGCACGGCGGCAATCAGCCCCGAGATTCGCGCCGCAGGGTCGGCCACTGCTGTCAGAAACACCAGATCGTCCCGTTCGCGGGCGCGCACCCATGCGCGCCGCCAGCCGGACAGGGTTGCGGTTTGCGCTTGCGGATAGGCGTGCGTGGCGCGGTTGACGAGGCTGCCGTAGCCAAAAAAGTATGGTGCTTTCATGGGCACTGGTGTCATTCGCTGCGCCCGCAGTGTCAAGATGCAGCATCGGCTATTGACTGTAACCGACGCTCTTGGCTAGGTATCCGACATCCGTCATGGGAGAACCGGCCTGAAGCGCCGGTGCCGAAGGAGCAACCGCCCCGGAAACTCTCAGGCAACAGGACCGTGACGGAATTGAGGACTCTGGAGAGTGGTGCCACGCGCACCCGCCGAAGGGATAACGATCTCAGGCGACAGGACAGAGGGGGCATCGCAGGCGCAGCCGTTGGGGCGCGTCGTATGATGCCGGCCTGTTTTCAAAAACGGACCCGGTCGAAGGAGAGACCGATGTCTGACGATCTGCGCACGCCGCTTTATGATCTGCACGTGGAACTGGGTGCCAAGATGGTGCCGTTCGCGGGCTACGCCATGCCGGTGCAATATCCGATGGGCGTGATGGGCGAACACAATCACACACGCGACGCGGCCGGTCTGTTCGACGTCAGCCACATGGGGCAGGTGATCCTGTCCGGTGCGTCGTGGGACGCAGTGGCGCAGGCGTTCGAGACGCTGGTGCCGCAGGATGTGGTGGGCCTGGGCGACGGGCGGCAACGCTACGGTTTTTTCACCAATGACGCGGGCGGGATCGAGGACGATCTGATGTTTGCCCGCCGGGGCGACGATCTTCTGGTGGTGGTGAATGCCGCCTGCAAGGGCGCCGACATCGCACGGATGAACGCCGCCCTGGCGCCATCGGTGACCGTCACCGAACTGGCCGACCGCGCGCTGGTCGCGGTGCAGGGGCCGGGGGCCGAGGCGGCTGTCGCGGCGCTGGACGCGCGTGCGGCGGACATGCGGTTTATGGACGTTGCCGACCTGACATTGGACGGCGTTTCGGTCTGGGCGTCACGCTCGGGCTACACCGGCGAGGATGGCTACGAAATTTCGGTGCCCGCGGCGGAGGCCGAGGCGCTGGTGCGCACGCTGCTGGCACAGGACGGCGTCGCGCCCATCGGCCTTGGCGCGCGGGATTCGCTGCGGCTTGAGGCGGGCTTGTGCCTGTATGGCCACGACATCGACACCACCACAACACCCGCCGAAGCTGCATTGATGTGGGCCGTCCAGAAGGTGCGCCGCCCTGACGGTGACCGCGCAGGCGGCTTTCCCGGCGCTGACAAGGCGTTGACCGCACCTGCCCGCAAGCGCGTTGGCCTGCTGCCCGAAGGGCGCGCCCCGATGCGCGAAGGCGTGGCCATCTACGACAGCGAAACCGCGACCGACCCCGTGGGTCATGTCACCAGCGGCGGCTTTGGCCCCTCGGTCGGTGGACCTGTGGCAATGGGCTATGTCAATGTCGCACAAGCCAGCACCGGCACCCCCCTGTGGGGCGAGGTGCGCGGCAAACGAATGCCGGTGCAAGTGGCCGCGATGCCCTTTGTTCCTGCCAACTTCAAAAGATAACCCATCAGGAGACGACCCCAATGAAATTCACAGAAGAACACGAGTGGCTGCGCGACGAAGACGGCGAAATGGTGGTGGGCATCACCATCCACGCCGCCGAACAACTGGGCGACGTGGTGTTCGTTGAACTGCCCGAGGTTGGCACCACCGTCAGCAAGGACGACGAGATCGTCGTGATCGAATCCGTCAAGGCGGCGTCCGACATCCTGGCCCCCGTCGACGGCGAGATCACGGAAGTGAACGAGACGCTGGTCGACAACCCCGGCAAGGTCAACGACGACCCCCAGGGCGAAGCCTGGTTCTTCAAGATGACCGTCAGCGATCCGTCTCAGCTGGACGAGCTGATGGACGAAGCCGCCTATCAGAAATTCATCGCCTGATACCCTACCGGCTGCCCGCCTCAGGGCAGTCGCATGACCGTAACACCAACGCAGGGGACGTACGCATGTCGTTCACGCCGACCGAATATTTGCCATATGATTTCGCCAACCGCCGCCACATCGGCCCATCGCCGCAAGAGATGGCCGATATGCTGGACGTGGTCGGCGCGCGCGATCTGGACGCGCTGATCGACGACACGCTGCCCAAAGGCATCCGGCAAAAGGAACCGCTGGATTTCGGCAAGGCGAAATCGGAACGCGAACTGCTGCACCACATGGCCGAGGTCGCAGGCAAGAACCGCGTGCTGACCAGCCTGATCGGGCAGGGCTACTATGGCACAGTCACGCCCCCCGCGATCCAGCGGAACATTCTGGAAAACCCCGCGTGGTACACGGCCTATACGCCCTACCAGCCCGAGATTTCCCAAGGGCGTCTTGAGGCGCTGCTGAACTTCCAGACCATGATCAGCGATCTGACAGGGCTTGAGGTGGCGAACGCGTCGCTGCTGGACGAATCCACCGCCTGCGCTGAAGCGATGACAATGGCACAGCGCGTGTCCAAGTCGAAAGCGCGCGGGTTCTTCATCGACCGCGACTGCCACCCGCAGAACATCGCGGTGATGAAAACCCGGGCGGCGCCGCTGGGCATCAAGGTGATCGTCGGCAAGCCCGAGGATCTGGACCCCGAGGCCGTCTTTGGCGCGATCTTCCAGTATCCCGGCACCTACGGTCACGTGCGCGATTTCACCGCGCAGATGGACGCGCTGCACGGGTCCAAGGCCATCGGCATCGTCAGCGCCGATCCCCTGTCGCTGACCATCCTGAAAGAACCCGGTGCCATGGGCGCAGACATTGCCGTCGGCAGCACCCAGCGGTTTGGCGTGCCCGTGGGCTATGGCGGCCCGCACGCCGCCTATATGGCCTGCCGCGACGAGATGAAGCGCGCCATGCCGGGCCGGATCGTGGGCGTCAGCATCGACAGCCACGGGAACCGCGCTTACCGGCTTTCGCTGCAAACCCGCGAGCAACACATCCGCCGCGAGAAAGCCACGTCGAACGTCTGCACCGCGCAGGCGCTGCTGGCGGTGATGGCGTCGATGTATGCCGTGTTCCACGGGCCGCAGGGGCTAAAGGCCATCGCCCAACGCATCCACCGCAAAACCGTGCGCATGGCGCGCGGGCTGGAAGCGGCTGGTTTTGCCGTCGATCCCAAGGTCTATTTCGACACGGTGACGGTCGATGTTGGCCCGCTGCAATCGGCGGTGATGAAATCGGCGGTGGACGAGGGCATCAACCTGCGCCGCGTCGGTGAAACCCGCGTCGGCATCAGCCTGGACGAACGCACCCGCCCCGCAGACATCGAAGCGGTCTGGCGCGCCTTTGGTCTGGACGCCAAGGACAGCGATTATGCGCCTGAATACCGCGTGCCCGACGATCTGGTGCGCACGTCCGATTACCTGACGCACCCGATCTTCCACATGAACCGGGCCGAAACGGAAATGATGCGCTATATGCGCCGCCTGGCCGACCGCGATCTGGCGCTGGACCGCGCGATGATCCCGCTGGGCTCCTGCACGATGAAACTGAACTCGGCCGCCGAGATGATGCCGGTGACATGGGAAGAGTTTTCGCTGCTGCACCCGTTTGTGCCAGCCGATCAGGCGGCGGGCTATGCCGAGATGATCGCCGACCTCAGCGCCAAGCTGTGCCAGATCACCGGCTATGACGCGATCTCGATGCAGCCCAACTCGGGCGCACAGGGGGAATATGCGGGCCTGCTGACGATTGCCGCCTATCACCGCGAGAACGGTCAGGGGCACCGCAACATCTGCCTGATCCCGATGAGCGCCCACGGCACCAACCCTGCCAGCGCCCAGATGGTCGGCTGGAAGGTCGTGCCGATCAAATCGGCGGCGAACGGCGACATTGATCTGGACGACTTCCGCGCCAAGGCCGAACAGCACGCCGACAACCTTGCGGGCTGCATGATCACCTATCCCTCGACCCACGGCGTGTTCGAGGAAACGGTGACCGAAGTCACAGCCATCACGCACAAACATGGTGGTCAGGTCTATATCGACGGGGCCAACATGAACGCGATGGTCGGCCTGTCGCGTCCCGGCGATCTGGGCGGTGACGTTAGTCACCTGAACCTGCACAAGACGTTTTGCATCCCGCACGGCGGCGGTGGCCCCGGCATGGGCCCGATCGGCGTCAAAAGCCACCTGATCCCCCACCTGCCGGGCCATCCGTCGACAGGCGGCACCGAGGGTCCGGTCAGCGCCGCGCCTTTCGGCTCGCCGTCGCTGTTGCCGATCAGCTGGGCCTATTGCCTGATGATGGGCGGTGACGGCCTGACCCAGGCGACGCGGGTTGCGATCCTGAACGCCAACTACATCGCCAAACGTCTCGAAGGGGCGTTCGACGTCCTGTACAAAGGCCCGTCGGGTCGCGTGGCGCATGAATGTATCCTGGACGTGCGTCCCTTTGACGACGCCGCGGGCGTGACGGTCGAGGACATCGCCAAACGTCTGGTCGACTGCGGGTTCCATGCGCCGACCATGAGCTGGCCGGTGGCAGGCACGCTGATGGTCGAGCCGACGGAAAGCGAAACCAAGGCCGAACTGGACCGTTTCTGCGATGCGATGCTGGCGATCCGCGCCGAGATTGACGACATCGCCGAGGGCCGCATTGACGCGGCCAACAACCCGCTGAAGAACGCACCGCACACGATGGAAGATCTGGTGCGCGATTGGGACCGTCCCTACAGCCGCGAACAGGGGTGTTTCCCGCCGGGTGCGTTCCGCGTGGACAAATACTGGCCCCCGGTGAACCGCGTCGACAACGTGCACGGCGACCGCAACCTGATCTGCACCTGCCCGCCGATGGAAACCTACGCCGAAGCCGCGGAATAGGGGGCTTTGCCCCCGGCCCGTTCGGGCCTCCCCCAGGATATTTGGGGCCAAAAGAATGACGGCCAAAAGAAAGACGGGAGGTGTTGAGATCAACGCCCCCCGTCCGAAACTGTAAATCGTTTCTTCTGGCACGGCCATCGGCGTCCCCGCCTGTGCCGTGCCCGATACTCACCTGGAAATGGTTAATAACTCATGTCTTCTTTTGGCAGGAAATATCCCCGCCGGAGGCACAAAAGTTCTATTCCCGCGCCCGCAGCACATGGGCGGGCCGCGCAGCAAGCGGCCCCCAGGCAAAGGCAAGCCCCGCCACCAGCGTGGCCAGGATGCCGCCCGCGATGATCGCCAGCGCCGAAGGCCAGATCACCTGATACCCCGTCTCCATCACGAACCGCGATACCGCCCAGCCGCCCGCGATACCTGCCCCCAGTGCCACCAGCCCGGCGGCAAGACCCAACAGGGCGGCGCGCAGGGCAAAGCTGATCAGGATGCGTCTGCGCGAAGCCCCCAGCGTTTTCAGCACCGCAGCCTCGTAGGTGCGCGACTGGGTGCCCGCCGAGGCCGCGCCGATCAGCACAAGGAAACCGGTCAGCAGCGTGGCGGCCGCGCCGTAAGAGCTGGCGGCGGCGATGCCCGCCAGCACTTCGGCCACGCGGTCGATGGCGTCGCGGACGCGGATCGCGGTGATGTTGGGATAGGCGCTGCCCAGATCGCGCAGGATCGCCGCTTCGGCTTCGGGTTCGGCGTAGACCGTCGAGATATAGCTGTGCGGTGCGCCCGACAGGGCGGCGGGGTTCATCGTCATGACAAAGCCGATGCCCGCGTTGGAAAAATCCACCTCGCGGAACGACGCGATGGTGCCGGTGATCTCGCGGCCCAGCACGTTGATGGTCATGGTGTCGCCCAGCTTCAGGCCCATTTCCCCGGCTTCTTCGGTGGCAAAGCTGATCAGGGGCGGGCCTGCATAGTCGGGCGCCCACCATTCGCCAGCGGTCAGCGTGGTGCGGTCCGGCAGGTCGGTGGCATAGGTCACGCCACGGTCGCCGCGAGTGACCCAGTGGTCGCCTGCAACCTCGCGCGCTGGGCGGTCATTGATGCGGGTGATGACGCCGCGCAGCATCGGTGCGCTGTCGACGCGGCGCACGGCGGGGTCGTTCTTCAGCCGTTCGTTGAAGCCGTCCATCTGGTCCTTCTGGATGTCGACAAAGAAATACGACGGCGCGACCTCGGGCAGGTTGCCCGCGATGGCATTGCGCAGGTTGCCGTCGATCTGGCCCACGGCGGCCAGCACCGACAGGCCCAGCCCCAACGACAACACGGTCGAGGTCGCCCCTTCGCGCGGGCCGGAAATCGCCGCCAGCGCCCACCGCAACGCAGGCCGCCCCTGCGCCATGCGCGCGCCGCGCCGCGAGGTCCAGCGGATCACCCATGCCGACAGCGCCAGCAGCACCAGCGCCCCCGCGATGCCGCCCGCCATCCACAATGTCAGCCGCCATGTCCCCGAAAACAGCCCCGCCAGCCCCACCAGCAACACCAGCCCCGCGCCCACCGCCACGACATAGCGGGCTTTCGGCAGCAGGGCCGTGCTGCCAAGCGCATCACGGAACAGGGTCGCGGCGCGCACGTCTTCGGCACGGGCCAGCGGCCACAGGGTAAAGATGAACGCCGTCAGCAGCCCGTAGATGCCTGCCTCGACCAGCGGGCGGGGATAGACCGCAATGCTGGCCGGGATCGGCAGGCGCGCTTCGATCAGCGGGGCCAGAAGCAGCGGCGCGACCGCCCCCAGCACAAGGCCGATGAAGATGCCCAGCAGCGACAGCGCACCGATCTGGATGAAATAGGTTTGGAAAATCGTCGACCGCTCGGCCCCCAGCGTGCGCAGGGTGGCGATCACGCTGGTTTTCTCGGCCAGATAGGCGCGCACGGCTGCTGATACGCCAACACCGCCTACGGCCAGGCCGGACAGGCCGACCAGCACCAGAAAGGCCCCCAGCCGCTCAACAAACCGCGCCACACCCGGTGCGCCGTTGCGCGAGTCGCGCCAGCGCATGCCGGCGTCACCGAACCTGGCCTCGGCGGCCTGCTCCAGCGCGTCCAGATCGGCGGTGGCGGGCAGGGTCAGACGGTATTTGGTGTTGAACAGCGTGCCGGTTTCCAGCAGCCCCGAATTGGCCAGTGCCTGTGTGCGCACAATCGTGCGCGGCCCCAGGCCAAAGCCTGCACCGGCGCTGTCCGGCTCACGCGTCAGCAGGGCGCTCAGGCGGAAATCCTGCGTGCCCAGCCGCAGCGTGTCGCCCGTGGTCAGGCCCAGCCGGTCGGCCAGCACCTGTTCCATAATCGCACCGGGCAAACCGTCCTGGTCCCCCAATGCCTGCGCCAGCGGCATGTCAGGCGACAGCCCGACGCTGCCGATCAGCGGATAGGCATCATCGACGCCTTTGACCTGTGTCAGCCCGCGCTCGGAGGTGCCGTCGCGGTCCACCACGGCCATCGAGCGGAAATCGACAACTTGCGAAACATTCTGCGCAATTTGCGCCATCCACGCGCGTTCGTCCTCGGTGGCAAAGCGATAGGTGAAATCCATCTCGGCCTGACCGCCCAGCAGGGCTGCGCCCTCGCGGGTCAGCCCCGCCTCGATGGCGGAGCGGACAGAACCGACGGCGGCGATGGCGGCCACGCCAAGCGCAAGGCAGGCCAGGAAAATGCGAAAGCCGTGCAAGCCGCCGCGTAGCTCGCGACGGGCCAGACGGGCAGCGATACGCAGGCTCATGCGGCGGCCTGTGCGATGCGACCATCCACCAGCCGCACCACGCGGTCACAGCGTTCGGCCAGCGCGTTCGAATGGGTCACCAGCACCAGCGTCGCCCCGTGCCGGTCGCGCAGGTCGAACAGCATGTCCATGATCGCGTCGCCGTTGGCCAGATCCAGATTGCCCGTAGGCTCGTCCGCCAGCAGGATACGCGGCCGCGTCACCGACGCGCGCGCCAGCGCCACCCGCTGTTGTTCGCCCCCCGACATTTGCGACGGATAGTGACCGCTGCGATGGGCCAGGCCGACGGTAGCCAGCTCCGCCTCGGCCCGGGCAAAGGCGTCTTTGACACCGGCCAGTTCCAGCGGCGTGGCCACATTTTCCAGCGCGGTCATGGTGGGGATCAGGTGGAACGACTGGAACACCACGCCCATGTTGTCGCGGCGAAAGCGGGCAAGGGCATCTTCGCCCATCTGCGTCAGATCGTTGCCCAGTGCCATCACCGACCCGCCGGTGGCGCGTTCCAGCCCGCCCATCAGCATCAGCAGCGACGACTTGCCCGACCCCGACGGACCCACCAGCCCCACGGTTTCGCCCGCGTCGATGTTCAGGCTGATACCGTGCAGAATTTCGATGCGTCCGGCATTGCCATCCAGCGCCAATGTCGCATTTTCAAGGGTCAGGACTGGATTGGACATGCATACGTACCTTTATAGGGGGTACGCTTGGATATGGAGGCTGGATCACGATGCGCAAGGCAATAGTCGGAATTCTTACGGTTTTGTCAGGACCGGCTTGGGCCGACCCGGTGGTGATCGCGGCGCTGGGTGACAGTCTGACCCAAGGGTACGGGCTGCCACAAGAGGACGGATTCGTGCCGCAACTGGAAAGCTGGCTGCGCGAACAGGGTGCCGATGTGCAGGTTATGAACGCGGGCGTGTCGGGGGATACCACCGCCGGTGGCCTGTCGCGCGCGGCGTGGACGCTGACGCCGGACGTGGACGCGATGATCGTCACGCTGGGCGGCAATGACCTGCTGCGCGGCATAGATCCGGCCAACAGCCGCGCCAATCTGGACGGTATCTTGCAAGCGGCGGCCGACGCCGATGTCAAAGTGCTTTTGGTGGGGATGCAGGCACCGGGCAACTACGGGCCCGAATACAAGGCATCCTTTGATGCGATGTACCCCGAACTGGCCGAGCAATACGGCACGCTGTACGCCTCCAGCTTTTTCGAAGGCATGGGCGGCGCGGATACTGATCCGGCGGCGGTGCGCGGGTTGATGCAGGCGGACGGGATTCACCCGAATGCGGAGGGTGTTCAAAAGGTTGTGGAAGGGCTGGGGCCCCAGGTGCTGAAGCTGATCGGGCAAGTGCCGTCGGGCTGATTGGCACAGCGGTCGCACGCGCGGGCCGCAGTGACCCTGCCACACAAGGGCAGCGCCCGCCCATGGGGCGGTCGGGCGCTGCCCGGCGGTGCTAAAGCACCTTGATTCCGGGCTTTGGTGGTTGGCAGCAAAGTCCCGCACAGCAGACCTTGCCCCAAGCCGTGCCCAAGGACCGCTTTAGGTCAGAAGAGCGTGATGTTTCGATTAGCATTGCGGGGCGCCACCTCGTGGCCAGTTTCAGAAAACCAGCACCGTTCAGTCAAAGATGCGCCAAGTTCGACAGTCGGCGCGACACGAATCGCCGGTCGCACAAACAAAAACGGACGCCGAAGCGCCCGTTTCATCTATCATATCAACAAAAAGACTTATGCCAGTGCGATGTTGATCGCGCTTTCGCGGTTGTCGCGGCCATTTTCGATGTCGAAAGTGACTTTTTGGTTGTCGGCCAGACCGGTCAGGCCCGAACGCTCAACAGCCGAAATGTGCACGAACACATCTTTGCTGCCGCCATCGGGTGCGATAAAGCCGTAGCCTTTTGTTGTGTTGAACCATTTGACGGTGCCAGTAGCCATCGTCGTACTCCTTTTAATAACTGCCCACGGAATGCGGCAGGTCGGCAAAGTCTAGACAGATCGAGAGACTGAGCCCGAAAGAGGAGCAGTGTGGTCGATAGGTGTAACGTCGCAGTACGTATATGCGCATGGTCGGTCTCAAAATCAAGAGAAATCCGACTCTGGGCTGATATGGGCGTTTCCACGCCGAGGGACTGCGATGCACTATTTTTGTGCGTCGGTCTGGGAATGTCCATCCCCCGACAGTCATTTTTATTTTTTACCAATTGATGAGAGGACCTGATCCCCTTATTCCATTGGTAAATCTCAGGAGGGTTTGGTGCATCCTTACACCGTGGTGCAGTGTTTTGCACCAGAAGGCTATCTATTTGATAACACTCAATTTAGGGGAGGGGGAACCTTCGAGGACCTCCAGCGCCTTGAACATGTTGTCAGGGACAAAGTGAGCGTACCGCATGGTGGTCTTGATGTTCTCGTGACCCGCTAGAACCTGGACAGTCCGCAGATCAACCCCACCACTCACCAGACGGGTTGCGAAGGTGTGGCGGCAGATGTGCAAGGTCCACTCTCTGTTGTGTTCCTGACCAAGGTGCCGCTTCATGGCCTGCCACTTATTGAACGCAAGCTGGTAATAGATACCGTGGAAGGGATCGTTCGCGGCCACCTTCGAGCGGCTCTCCCCAGTGAACCCAGCGGCCAGCAGGCGGCGGCGGAAGATAGCCTTGCAACGGTCGGTCAAAGGGACCCTCCGAGGTGACGCAGACTTAGACTTCCAGATCGTGGCGGTGCCGTTCTTCAGGTCGATGAAGCGGGCGGGCAAGGGCAGTGCCTCGGCGGCGACCCTCATGCCTGTGTCGATGAGAACAGTCACCAGATCGTGCATGTCCTGATCACCGATGTGGTCGAAGTATTTGAGGATCATCTCCTCCTCTTCTCGGGTGAGGAAGCGGGGTTCTTTCTGCTTCTGCTTGAAGCGCGGCTTCTCAGGGATGTCCTTGACCATGCCGCCCATCTTACGAGCGTGGCGCATGATCGTGCAGAGGATCACGAGGTCTCCATTGATGGTGGAGGGGACCATATGACGGTCACGGCGCATCGCTGCGGAGTAATTGATGAAGTCCTTCGCGGTGAACTCATCAAGGGTCTTCTCGGTGCCAAAGAACTTGATGAAGTTTTCGATGCGGTTGGTGTACTGGAGGACCGTCTTCTCCGCATAGTCACCGGGGAGGAGGTGACCTTCAACGTAACTTTTGAGGGCTTGCAGTGGGGTCCAGTTCTCACTGCGAGACTTGTCTTCGAGGCCGTGCCGGATGTTGTGAGCGAGTTGCATGGCAGCTTCGAGGGTATCTGCCGTTCCGGTCTTCCTTTCTCCGTCCACCATGATGGAGACCCGATACTTAGAACCCCGTAGGGTGATGCCTTTTGGGAGCTTTGCCATTATCTCAGAACTTCCTCTATCTGTTTGATGATCGCCCGCCCCTTAGGGGACAGGCACGCGATGCGTACACGCCGATCTTCTGGGCTAATAGTTTGCTGCACGAGCCCAAGACCCATCTTCTTCGAGGTCCGCTGCCAGTGGGCATCCCCGAGGTAGGTTAGGGCGCGGTTGAGAGCCGACGAGGAGAGGTCTACCCGTTGAAGCAAGTCCCGCACCTCGATAGGTTCCCCGTCCGCCAAAGTGAAGAATGTCACAAGAACAGACATGGGAAGCTCGGGGTCCAGCCGCCGGAGGATTTCGATGGCTGGTATCATTTTCGAGGCGATCATTTGTTGGTTCCCTGAGCTCAATGGTAGCGAGGAAACAGAATACTCGGAAAGAGTATGACCGCCAACGGGTTGTGTGGGTGAATTGCCAAGAGACACGTTTTTCTCCTTCTAATAGGCGCTGAAATTGGATTGTAAAAAGTGGTAACCGCATGTCGTTTCTCTCTCTAAGATACCGTTTCTTATTTTACCACCGAGGAGCCCCCTCGTCGGCGGTCTCTTGTTTTCCCCTAAGAAAGAGTTGACCCCTCAATCTTCGAGAGGATCATTTTCAGGGCGTGGGCGACTATGCCAACACCCCAAAGGAGGCCCGCAACAGCCAGCATAAAAAGCATAATCATGCCAAAATTGTTAAGCAGTGCATAAATCACTTGGATCATTTTGGACTACTCCATTTTCCAGTTGCGCCCGTTAGTGGGAATACACCACATGCGGGAAATATCCACCTGTATTAGCAACTGAGTTGAGGGACAGGCAACCTCCCCTTGGGGAAGCCTGACCTAAAAATATGTGTCTTTCTGTCACATCCCATCACGGAGGGGGGTATGTACCTCTTGGATGACCAGTTTGGTCATCATAAGGGAACCTCGACTTTCAGGTCGGAGGAGGACATGTACTGTCGGGCGAGGCGATCAACGGGGGACACCTGTTGGGTCTCCCACTGGGTCACCATGTTCTGCAACAGGATGTCCTCACGGTCGCGGGTGAAGTCAGAGTGGGCGCAGGCTTTGGCCAGATCGCGGAGGACCTCGTATTCTTCACGGGTAAGCTTGATCGTGCTGGTGTTCATCTCAGGTTCCTTTCAAGGTTCGTTTGGGGTTCTCAGGGAGGCGACCTCCCCAGTCATCACAAGGGTCATCCGTTTGGGTCCCCCTCATCACCAGAACCTCCGCCACATTAGGGGGTAGGCCACTGCGGCAAGGATGATTGACACGGCGACCGTGAAGGCGATGGTTTCGAGGTTACCTGCGAGGTAGGAGATGAAGGTCATGACTGTACTCCTTACGGGTGAATGAAGCGGGCGGAGGGGATAACCAACGCTCCGGTATTGTCTTGAAGCTGGCCCCCTTCGCGGACGAGGTAGAGCCATCCTGCGGTGAACGCGGGGTTACCCATGCTGCACTTGCAGCGGACGACTGCGCCCGCAGGGAGACCCATATCGTCAAGGTAGAAGCTGCGTTTCGGGCGAGGGTATCCGGTCATGCGACTGCACCCCATTGCTCGGCCATCGCCCGTGCCATGCCGGGGAAGAAACGGCTACGTTCAGTGGCGCGGTCGGCACCTGGACTTGCGAAGTGAACGCTGTTGCGGGCTGTTGAGCCGTCGAGCTTGCCCGTGGGTTTCAGCTTAGGGAGACCCTTGCACCAGAACCCTGTCCGCTTCTTCTCGTTGTCGGGGCTGTCCTCGGCTTCTGCGAAGTGCCACGGCTGGACGTAGAAGGGTTCCACGTCGCCAAAGTTGATGCGCTCCTTGGCGTACTTGTGCATCACGGGGTTCTCAACTGCGACCAAGGGGATATGGCTGTTGAGGCAGGCATCGAACAACGCCGCACCCTCTTCCAGTTCACGCCACATGTCTTCGAGGGTGCGATTGGGTGGGGGGACCTTGAGCCACCGGACGCCGCTGTTACACAGGCGGGTGCAGGGCGGGTGCATCACTGCCAGCATGTCCCACTTGCCGTAGATCAGTTCGTTGGCGGGATCGATCACGTTCAGGATGTCGTCAATGATGTGACGATTGCTCCCACGCTCGTCCGGTTTGAGGTCACAGGACCAAGCCTCGTGGCCCAGCGCCTCGAAGGCGTCCCGCACGGTGCCGCTGCACTCGCAGCCGATCAGGATACGGGCCATCAGGCGCTCCTTTCATTGAAGAGTTCAAGTGCTGTGCACAGGTCGTGGGCGTCCTTGCCCCACCACCATCCGTCGCCCGATAGGGGTGACCATGTAGCAACACACCAGCGATAGCCGTGGAGGATCGGACTGGAACCGCTCATACGGTCGATCAGGACAACGTAGGTATCGTTGCCAGACATGTTCTTACGGGGGGCGGCTTGGACCACAGTGTGTCCGTTTAGGGTCCTCGGGGGGTGCGGGTGGTCGGGCTCCTCCCATTCTTCATTACTCGGATCGGTGCCGTCCTCTTCGCTCATATCCACGTCGAGGTCCTCGGCAATCCACGCCATCGCATCGCAGACCTCTTGCCACTGCTCATCGTGAGGTCCGTTTTCGTCCTCGGAGATGCAATCCTCGCGGGCCATTGCGAGAACCTCCCAGATTGCGTCGAGTTGGGCGCGGGTGTTGCTGCGGGTGACCATGCGGGTTCTCCTTAGAGAAAGTTGAGGGTTTCGGCGTCGATGGCCACGATCCGGCCATCATCCAGTTCAAAGACCCAGCCGATCATGTCAGGGCGACCAAAGAGGTTCTTCGAGGCATGTTCGAGGGTGTTCAGGTGGTCCCGCAGGACCGAAGGACCCCAATCAACGATGCGGTTGGGCAGGAGGTAGTAAGGCCGCACTGCGGGGTTATCCGTGAGGTATTGGGCGACCTCTTCGGGTGTGTCGTGGCCGATATTCTCGACCGAATAGGTGTAGATGGCGGTAACCCAATGGTCACCATAGCGAACGTCACTCATGTGGGTTCTCCGCCTTTGCCAGCGCCTCGTTGTGACCATCGAAGCGGGCGGCAAGGTTCCACGCCATCATTGCGGCGGTGGTGGCCATAGCACGCTCCGACGCGCTCAGGCGGTCCAGCCAAGCGGTCAATTCGGCCCAGCTTTTCGGTTGGTGGGCGAAGCCTGAGGCGACGATATTTGCCCGTTTCCCCTCCATTTCGGGGAGCAGGGCGCGGGGGTGGCTCATGTCGATTGTACGAACGTCACTCATTGGTGGTTCCTTTCCAGATGTGGGATGGATCAGGCGTGGAAAACCATCACGCCCTTGGCGGTGTCGATTGTGGTCATGTCCATTTTCAGGTCACGGGCGTAGCTGTCATAGTCGAAGTAGTTGGTCAGGAACTCCGGCACCTTGCCCTCATGGCAGGCCATCATTTCATCCGCACTCTCTTCGGCATAGTCGCGGAAGCTCTCGTAGGTCCCGCAATAGCGGTCCTCTCCCATCTCCTTTGCGGCCTCCAGATCGCCGTTGTTCTCCTCGACCAGCGCCTTGACCTCATCCTCATCAAAGCCGTCCAGCGCCTCGGTCAACTCCACATAGTCCGCGATGGCTTGCAGGCCAGGGTATTCCCCAAGGTTGGGCAGGTCGTCATAGTCATGGATGGCCCACTCTTCGGCACTGGGGACCTCTCCGGTTCCCTTGCAGGTGGGGCAGGTCTCGGGGGGCTGTACCCCGCTTGCGTGGACCCGTACGCCAGTGCCTTCACACTCTGGGCAGTCCACTTCCACGTTCGGAAACTTGGAAGCCCGCAGGATTGCATCCACCTCCTCTTGCATCTCGTCCACATCACTGGAGGCATCGACCCATTTGCCGTGCAGAACCCCATTGTTATAGCTTGCCAGACAGGCGACATAAATTCTCATGGTTCTTTCCTCTCAGGTTCCTTTAGGCCGCAATCAGACGGGCCAGCACAGCCTTTGCACTGTCCAGCGCCTCATCCAGCAATTCGTTAGCGGTTTCGGTGAAGTAGGAGTTATCCAGCCCCCCATCTTTTCGGGGGAAATTGCCTTCAATACCCCAGAGGGAAGCCGCATGGTCATCCAGTTCGACCCCCTCCTTTGCTACGGACAGGACAACCCCGAAGTAATGCCACTCGTCATTGTCCCATGCAGCAATGATAGCCGCGCTCTCCTCCCCGTGGTCAGGGTCCGAGGTGTCGAAGCAGCAGCCATCCGCGTCATATTCCCGTGGGGAACTATCGGGGTCATATTCAAGCCGTGCAGTGACCACAAAGCCATCCACCTCCGCAGTGATGCTGTCATCAGCGCACACGTAGCCACCGCCATCCCCGAAGGAGCTTGTAAAACGGTTGTCCATTGTCGTGATCCTTTCGAGTATCCGTTAAGGTAACCAGTGAGGTGACCCCGCAAGGTCACCCTTCAAACCACCCTTTAGCTGTCAGTTCGGCGTGGGCGCTCTCATACGCCCGCACAAATTCATCCTCTGTGGCTATCGGCCCGACCCTCTCGCAGGCCAAGAGCCGCACAAGGTTGTGGCGTAGGTCATCAGGCATAGATCAGCCCATCATCGCCCATATAGGTGTCAAAGGTGCCGTAAGACTTGGACAGGTCGTCCAACACCTCGGCGTAGGGTGTATGATCCCAGTCACCATCCCAGAAGCCCGACCCGTGACCATTGCGGGTCAGCCAAAAGTCGTGCCCTGCCTGTTCAGGTGTCATGTCGGTCACAGCCACGTAGGACCAGACCCGTGCCCAGAAGGAATGACAGTCAGCGCGTAGTCGGTCCTCGGTCGCGGGTGACAGTTCGGCGTCAATGGGCCATTGATCCTCTTCCCCTGTGTCGGTGAAGTGGAGAGCCTCAATGCAGGCGGCGGTGAACTCATCCAGTCCGGTCATGGCAGGGTCACCCCGTACTTGGCCTCAATGGCTTTCAGGGCGTCTTGCAGGGTTTCGGGACGTTCTTTCATTGGTGGTTCCTTTCCACTTGTGAGAGTTTATGAAGGTGGCCCATGCCTATCCGGTAGGGTCACCCGCTAAATCCTCAATTGATGGTCACAGTTGCCAGCCAGTCCCCAGCAGGCCCGATGTAGTGGCTTGCAGAGTTACCCCAGCAGGCGGCGTAGACCCGACGCCATCGGCCTTCCCATTGGATCATATAACCCGTGGGTATCCGTGAACCGTATCCCGTCACCGTCTGCCCAGAGCGGGGCGCGGCGGTTTCTTTCAAGGGGACCTCTACGGTCTGGCAGGGTTCCCCGAAGGTGGCCCGACCGAATTGCAGATATGCCTTGCGTTCCATTCCTAATCCTTTCCACTTGTGAGAGTTTATCCAGACAACCCCGAAGGTCACCCCTAGGGTTGCCCGTTAAAGTCTCATTCGCACCCTTCATCCTTTCCAGTCCTGCCCTAGCCTGTCGCGGCCCGTGGCGTTCCTAGTCCGGTGGTGCTGGCATTATCGGGTGACCCCTAGCCGTGGACTTGTTCACAATGTCAAAGAGCGTTCGGCCCGTAAGCCTCATAGTGCGTTCCCATCGCCGGACCTCTTGCACATCGCCGTGCGTTCCGTGGCCCTTAGGGTCTGCCCCGTACCGTCCCGAAGCTGCCTAGTGTGTGGCTGTCTGCGTCGTTTCGATGAGTGTTTGTCCCATATGTGGAAAGGAACCACAAGTGAAAAAAACAGGTAAATCGGAACTTATTTTGAAAAGGTAACAGTTTCAGTAACTTAGGTAGTAACTTTTCTGGTCTGGTGCAAGGTTTCTGGTGCAAATTGAGGGGGAAAGGGTGACCTAGGCGGTGCTGAACAGGTGATTTGTAAGGGTGATTTGCAAGGGTGATTTGCAGTCCCGTCCTAGGCGGTTTGCCCGTGGCGGTGACCTAGGCGGTGACCTGTCGGGTGACCTAGGCGGTGACCTGTCGGGTGACCTAGGCGGTGACCAGGGAATAGGTCCGCTTCGGTCCTATTAGGGTGACCTGCTCGGCGTGGGTTGGAAAGGGTCCGCTTCGGTCCTATTTGGGTGACTTGTGAGGTGACCTTTAATTGAACGGGTGTTCATTAATGAAACAGATAGGAGACATGAAGATAGGTAAACAATGCTGACCTATTGCAAGAGATAGGCGCGGGTGACCTTGCGGGTGCCCTAGGCGGTGCAGCCGTGGGTCATCAAACGGGTTATTTGATAAACACCCCCATGCCCTATGGGTTTTTTGGGGGGTTGGTGCAAAGTCTGGTGAAAAACCCCCCTAGGTAGGTAATAGATACGCGGGCGGGTGCCTGCGCGGGCGCGTGGGCGGGGGTACGGGGGGAGACTGGGCGCTCGGCTCTACCGAAGAAGGGGTTTCAGAAACGCGACCCAAAAATAGTCCGGGTCTCACTCACCGCGTAGGAAGTGAGGACCCCAAGGACTGCGGCATAGCCTAACTGACCCCGAACCAGCATGGTCAATGTGGCTAGGATCAGGATTATGGATGTGATGATCAGTGCTGATCTAAGGAGTATGGATGTCATGGGTTACCTCTTACATGAGCGAACAAGGAACCTCAATCACTCCTATAAGGTATCCCCTGAGGTCCCATTTAAGGCTTTACTTGGGTATTGAAGGTATGTGTTCATACATACCGAGATACCCAAGAGGTCCCATCACGGTTCCCCTTGAGCTCATCAATCATCCAAGTTCATTCAAGAAGAATGAGGCAAGCAGGGAACCTCTACAGTTACCCTATAAGTAACCTTAGGAGCGTCCCCTCTATAGGTGCAACCTAATTGCTTCGTTTTGCTGTCAAGCACAAAATAGCCCCCAAGGAACCTTTTTGGAACCTTGAGGGCAGGGGTCTAGCGGCTGATTGCCCATCCGAGGAAGAGCATGAAGAAGAGGAAGGCGAGGGCACCCAACAAGGGAACCCCCGCCACGATGATCAGCAGGGCGAAGAGGATTTCGAGAGTGGTCATTCGGTATCCTCAGAAGACAGAGGCGAGGCATACATCCGCCACAGCTTCATAGTCGTCCTCTGGGCCTCTCCCCTCGGCGTTACAGGGGATGATCAGCTCCACCGGGGACCCATCCTCCATGAGCACCGGGACGTTATCCACGCCCTCGCTACGGGCTCTTAGGAGGCAAGCGATCAGGTCGTCAATGTTCATGTGGATGATCCTCGTCCTGGGTGACCTCAACGGAGACCACTTTGGTATACTTCGCGCCACAGACGCAGGTGATCTTCGGCTCCCCGAAGTAGCGGAACTTGATGATCCGCTGGCAGAAGTTGCAGGTGAATTTCACGGCTTCTGTTTCTTTCTTGTTCGTTTCCTCTGCGCTGGGCCCCCTAGGAGCTCCCACACGGCACCTTTCACAATCTCAGGGTAGTCGCGGTTATCCCCGAGAAGGAACGTACCAGCGTGCAGCATATCCAGCGTGAGGAAGTGTTTGTGTCGATGATCAATCTCCCCCCAATGGCTCAGGAGGAACTTTGCAAGCCACTCCCAAGCGCCATCAGTAAGGAAGGCATCATCCAACTCATAATAAGCATAGGCAGCGCACAGGTAGAGGGGAACCGCTGTGTTCGGTTTCGCCTCCACCCTTCGCTTCAGGACTGTATCCGAGAGCATCACTTACGCCCCAGCCAGTTACCTTTACGGTTACCTCCGGGGACGCCCCCAAGGAACGCTGCAAGGCCCGCCTTGGCGAGGTCCAGCATGTTGGTGACTTCCTGTTGCAGCATCTCTTCACGGCGCTCATCGACCGCCTCAGCGGCGATAGTCCCCATCTGGTCCACCCAGTAGGCCACGGCCATCGCAACGGCATCCAAACGGTCGTCATGGACGATAGCGCCCCGATCCTTGGTGATCCGTGTAAGCTGATAGAAGAGCTGGTACTTGAGCTGGTCCTCAGGGGGTAGGCTGGACGTGGACTTGAAGTCGTACTCGACCACGCCCCGATCCACGATAAGGCGGTGCTGGTTCATCACAGGCTCAAGCGTGTCGATGATCCGCTGTTCTTTCTGGGTGTTGTGCCGCACTTCCTCAATGGCCACCTGATAGCCGATCTTTTTGAGGAAGGGCTTGAAGAGCTCGGTGAACATGCCGTCCCCGAAGTTGCTTTCGATCAGGATGAGGTTGACCTTCTGATCCTTGGCGGTCTGCGCCAGCGCCGTCAGGTTCTCCTCCGAATAGCCGCCCATGACCCCACCCATCTCTGTGAGGTAGAGGAGGGAGTTCAGGTTCTTGACCACGGCCCAGCTCGTTTCGTCTTTACCGCGACCCGAGGGGTCAATCGACATCACCGCTCCGGTGTAAGGCAACCAGTCCCCTTCGATACGTTGGGGACGATGGAAGGCATCACCCGCGAAGCCTACCGCAGGCAGCTCCAGCTTGTTCTCAGGGGCTCGGGACCAAATGACGTTCTGCGGTGCCTTGTCCGCATCACAGTCGATCACTGAGAGGTCAGAGAGCCGCAGGGGGTACTTCTCAGCGTCACTCAGGGAGGTGTCCAGCATGAATTGCAGGGCGAAGCCTGAGCGGCCATAGGAGAGCTCACGCTCTGCTAGGTCGAAGTCGGAGAACCGCTGAGGGTCCGTGGTGGTGCCAACTTCGGCACCCTTGCCCATCAGCTTGAGAATGAACTTGGCGATCTTCTCGCCATAGCTACGGAGGCGCTTCTCGTCCGGGAACCGTGCGGGCCAGATGAAGGTACGATACCCACGGGTGGCCAGAGCGTTGTAGATAGACATCTCGGTCTGGGGGGTCCCGAGGTACGCAATGCGCCCACCCGGCTTCAGGATGGCGTCAAATTCCTTAACGCTCTCCGAGAGCTTGTCTCTCATGCCCTGGGTGGCGGAGTTGTTCTGCACTTCGATGTCATCGGGGACAATGATGTCCGCACGGGACCCCGCAAGCTGCCCGTTGATGCCCAGCGATTTGACCGAAGGGGCATGGGACGCTTTGGCAGGCGCGACATCGAAGGCCACAGCCGATTGGCGCTGGTGGCGGTCTGGGATCAGGTGCGCCAAGAAGGGCACTTCCTTGATCAGTCGAAGGGTGAAGGTCGTAAACTCGTCCGCACGCATTTTCGAGGCGGAGATAACGAGTACGTTGAGCTGCGGGTTCATGTAGAGGAGCCACAGGACGAACGCGGAGGTAACCCACGACTTGCCCACACCCCGGAACGCCTGAATGATGATACGGACGCCCACCTCGTCGTTACCATAGGCCATCTTTTGGAGGACGTTCGCCATGTCATACTGGACACGGGTGGGCTGTGGGAGATTGAGGTGCTTCCAGATCAGGTAGAGGAACCGCCGGAAGTCGGCCAGCGGGTCCACAGTGGTGTCATGGAGGGGTTTCTTGGGTTCCCCCTCAGGAAGAGCCGCATTTTCTTCCCTGATCTTCGCGTTCAGCGCCTCGTACTTGGGCACAAGGGCTAGGGATACGAGCTTCCCTGTGCTGGTCCGGCCCTTGAACAGGGGTTCCGGCCTGTTGGTTTTGATTTCGGTTGTTTCTGTCATGTTTCTTCCACGCGAAACGCAAAAAGGGCCCCCGAAGGGACCCTTTCTGGCTCAGTTTGAGGTGGAGGAGGGGGCTAACCCCCCAGTGCGACCACGTTGTCGTCATCATCGAAGGTCGGAAGGTCGCTCATGCGATCATCCAGCTCTCCGAGAGGCGTCCCTTTGGCCGGAACGCTCGTGGTGTTGTTGTCCTTCAGGAATTGCCGCGCCACAGAGAGGTCAGCGGATGTAGCCGTCCCCTTTTTGATGCGTTCAAGCAAGTCCTCAGCAAGTTGTACGTGGATGCTGTTCAGCAGCTCTTGCAGGTCAGCCATTTCAGGTTCCTTTCTTGGTGGAGGTGAACCCGATCTTCTCGAAGATACCCGTGCGGATACCGAACGAGGCGCTGATAGAGGCCGCAATCGCCCACATGTACCACTCAGGGACGCTGTGCAGGGCTTGGAAGCCTTCGATCACCCACTCGCGGGTTGTAGGCCAGAATACGAAAGGGATGGGAAGAGCGATCAGGAGGGTCCAGAACTCGTCCTTCCAGCTTGATGCGGCGTTCTCAGCCTGCACCCGCTCCCAGTCAGCGATGGATTGGGCGTTGGTGACCAGCACGGTCGCCTCTGCCTTCGCCTTTGCGGTTGCCACGAGGATGCGGCCATCCGCCTCTACCCGTTTGAGCTCAAGGAATTTCCCGCCCATCTCTTTTACTACGGCCAACAGGGGGCCGATGATTGGAATAGCACTCATGTCTATTTTCCTTAGGGGTTAATCGTTGCTGGTGATGTGGGAGGGGTCACGCAAGTACCGGATAAGTCGTATGGTATCATAGACCAAACGGACCAGCATGACCGCCGCCCCCAGTGCAAACATGACGTTCGCTTGGGAGAGCATCCCTACACCCGCAACAAAGTAGCTCGTCACCGAACTTTGGAAGTTGTCGAAGTGGTGTAGCATCCTTACGCGAACCGTGGCCCGTTGGACGCGATCTGATCAGCAATCCATGCCTCGTGATCTTCCACCGTGTAGGTAGCAGGATCGACCTGCTGAACTTCAACACGGCGGTGAACCACGTTTGCCGCCCCAGTCAGCCCACCCGACCCGCCAAGGCTAGGAATAGTACTTCCACCACC
>TARA_R110002012_G_scaffold292055_1_pt1 | contig 126107 bp, 119 predicted proteins | sample TARA_R110002012 | Tara Oceans TARA_R110002012 (sample SAMEA4396515) | marine metagenome | biome: Westerlies Biome; feature: [DCM] deep chlorophyll maximum layer (ENVO:01000326); material: water (ENVO:00002006), including particulate matter (ENVO:01000060) such as... | depth 40 m
GACCAGTACAGCTTAAGCACTTCTTTCGAAGACATTGAAGCCTTGAGCGAGCATTGCAAATTCAAGAACTGCACACACACCGATGAAAAAGGCTGTGCCATCACCCAGGCGCTGGACGAAGGTTCGGTGGACGAAGCACACTGGATCAACTATGTCAAAATGATAAAGGAACTGGCGTACCTGGAAACAAGGCAGGATGTAAGTGCCATGCTTGAGAAAAAGAATAAGTGGAAGAAGATTCACAAAGAGCAAAGAGAACTTTACAAACGAAGGAACATATAGCCTTACATCTTGTTATTATGGTGAAGAATTGGACGAATTACTGTGTTAAAATTTAATGAAAAATAAGTATTTCTGACAATTTTACAATTGTGATAGATACTATTAACTTCGAAGTAACAAACCTATATCAACAATGAAAAAACTTAGCTATTTCTTTGCCGCTGCCGTTTTGGTGGCCTGCCAAAGTGGAAAGAAGACCGAAGAAACCGTCGTGGAAGAAACTCCTGTGACAACGGTCTCTCTTGTGAAAAAATGGGAGACTGACACAACGCTGACTACGCCTGAGTCTGTTTACTACGATGTAACAAATAGCGTGCTGTACGTTGCTTGCATCGGAGCGGTGCCACCGGATGCGAAAGATGGAGACGGATTTATAGCCAAAGTAGGGCTTGATGGAGCCATCATCGACACCCAATGGGTGGTCGGCTTGGACGGCCCTAAAGGCATGGGCATGGTTGGCAACCTGCTTTACGTAAGCAATATCGACGAAGTGGTGGAGATAGATGTCAACACCGGTGAGATCACCAATAGATTTCCGGTAGACGGGGCCTCCTTCCTCAACGATATCACCGTTGACGCTTCAGGAACCGTCTATATCAGCGATTCGAACTTGAGCAAAATCTTCGCACTGTCCAACGGCGCTGTGGCACTATGGACAGAAGGCGAGGTCCTCGGCGGCCCCAATGGCCTATTGGCGGAAGATGGAAGGTTGATGGTGGCATCCTTTGGCGCAGGCAAATTCAGCACTATCAGCATCGCCGATAAGGACGTGAAAATGGTGGTGGACTCAATTCCCGGTGGTGATGGCGTGGTAGCGCTGGATGGCGACTACTTTGTGTCTAACTGGAACGGCGAGGTATACTACGTGACAGAGGACTGGAAGAAAACAAAACTGCTTGACACCAAAGCAGCCGGTGCCAATGCGGCGGATATTGAAATTGCGGCGGATCAAAGCTTACTATTTGTTCCTACGTTTTTCGGCAACACAGTGGTCGCTTATGACATCGTGAAAAAGTAGTCTTCCGTTCTAGAAAATCCGTGGCCACTCGAAAAGACAGAATTTTATGGTTCTCCGTCGTTTCAATAATTTACTTTATTGGCAGAGTGGTGGCCATCGGATGGAATAGAGAATACCTGGTGCCCAAAGATTGGTGGTTTTCAGCGACAGTTGCCGTATTGGCCGGTGCAGGCTCGGCTTATTTTGGCCCCAGGGCTGTTGACGTCGTTAAAGCCACAAAGTCCAACAAGAATTCCTGACTCAAAAAAAACAGGCTGGTTTCCCCAGTCTGTTTTTTTAGTATAAACCATTCATAAACCTCAGGCTATTGGCTTAAAACCTGCCTAGCCTGATCGAAAACGTTCCTCCCCAGCTGGTCAAATCATCATCCGAAATATTCCTCAAATCCGACCCCTTTATGAGGCGATAGGTAGCGCCCACTCCCACCCGCAAAAATTGCGTGATATTGACTTCAAGCTGCGCACTGGGCTTCACAACAAAAAACGCCGTTGACTCAAGTACATACTCCTTATCGAAGGAAGTGGGGAAATACTGCTTGTCGACAATATGGAAAGCACCGGCGCCAAATAGTACCGGGATCGTTAAGTGCACCACTTCGTTGGGGAACAGAATGCCCCCAAGGTACAGCCCACCATAACCACCTTCGATATTGAACATAGTGCCGGCCTCGCCCCTGAATTGGTTCTCAGTAGAGATGCCATAACCTGCCAGACCGAACATCACATGCTTGTTGATGATTGCACCCCCGTATGCCCCCAGCAGAAGGCTTCTTTCCTGATACACGTCTGTAATATTGATGTCCACACCACCGAAGCCCTTGATCTCATTTTCTTTGCTAAAAAGAGACTTGATTTCCTCGGGATTCTCAATACCCTGTGCAGCGCTACTGAGCCAACCGCATGTGATAGAAAGTATAAAAACAATTTTGACAGCTTTCATCGATCTTTTTTAAAAAATGTACTTAAATGAAATGGCTGAGTCCCAGAACCTCGAATCCGTTTTGCGGAAACCGATATAGTCGAAATAGGGTTTTACATCAAAAGAAACCGTAATCGGGGCTGCCAGCCACCTGTATTCCACACCAATAAGGAAGTCAGCTCCCATGGTAAAAAAGGTCGCCCCATTTTCATAGCTGAACGCACTCCCGTCTGTCCCTACCAATATCTTGGTCAGGTTGTTTCGCTCCTCAAATCCGAAATGGCCACCAGCGCCGTAGTAGGCATAGAAGTTTGGAGAAAAAGCCAAATCCATCGGCACATGGAACACATACATAGTAGTGAGCTGCAGCCCTTCGTGCCTGCCACTTACCATAATTTCCAGTGCCTCTTCGGTTACCAGAAACTTCTTGTAAGTCAGCGCTGACGTGGCGCCAAATCGTACGCCGGCTGACTGCGAGTATTCCTGCGTCGTTTGCGCATTGGCCAATTGACATGTAGCAAGACTAAGGGCAGCTATCAACAGCTGCGCACCAAAAAATAAGCTCTTCATTGTTAGTATTAGTTCTTCGTAAACGGCAGAGCCTCCATATAGCGAAGGGTTACCGAGGCACCTTGCAAATCCAGTTGCATGATGCCTTGTTTGTCATTCGTTCTACCCACCTGGCCACTCAACTGGATGTAACCTTCCTTTCCAGCTACCGGGCTATTGGTCAGCATGGGAATCCAGTTGCCAGGGATATAAATCTTATCCTGCTCCGCCTTGATATCAAGATTTACCCAACTGGCAGGATCCATAGTTACATCCAGGTCCGTGTACTTACTTGCCAGCCTTACCTTTGCAAAGTCTTTATTAAGGCTATGAAGTATCACCTGCCCGTAGTTCACCTCCAAATCGAGGTTCTCCTGTATTTCACCCAACGTCCAGTCGGTAAACATTCCTTTGCCACTGATCCAACCTATCTTCTGAAAATTAAGCTTGTCGTTTCTGGAATCTACCCTCGCTGAAAGCGCACTTTCTACCCTGAGTTCGGAAGTCATCGATTGTAGTATGATACCCTTTGCCTGCTGAATGTCGACCTGAGCAGCCTTAAGCGTCAGCTCCACATCATGCACCCGTCTAATATTCGCCTTACCAAAACTTAAATCAACGATCGACTTACCCTTCAACTCATTGGCCTTCAAATCACCATGGGCAAGGGTAAGTTTAATGGGCCCCCCATGATCGGCAATAAAAACATTCCCAAAGCGGTTGTCCAAAAATAGGCTTGCTCCCTCTGGCAAAGTTATTTCGTAATCTATGGTCAGCTTGTTGCTGCTCAAAACCGTCTTCGACACATCACCAACCGTGTTCAGCAATTCCTTAAAGGTTCCGCTGCCCCTGTCCAGCACAGTTTCAACGGTTAAAAAAGGCCCAAGATTGCTAAAGTCAATTTCAACCCTTTCCATCAGCTTTTGAGTGGACCTGGAGTCCTTGGCATACGCCGTTATCTCCACCGAGATAAGCACAGAATCCTTTGCCCACGACTTTACCGCTACCCGTCCATATTTATTGCTCACGTCAACAGTAATGTCCTTCGGAACCTTGTACGCTTTGTTAATGCTCTTCGTCAGTTTCGTATCGCTCTGCGATTGTGCGTGGTTTCCCGCCAACACAAGCAACAGCATGATCAACCACCTAAAGAGACGATTCTTTCCTACCTGCTCCATTTTTTGCCTCCTTTATTTGTGCCAGTATCCTGTCTAGGATGTCCAGCTTAATTTTATAATTCACAATCATTGCATGAATGACCTCTTCATTGTCTACGTTGTCTGCCAGGTCAGTCTGGAGCTCAGTATAGGCCTGATCGAGGGCCAGCATGTCCTCCACCACTTCCTTGTCTACCCACTGCCCATTGGCTTCTATTTCATTCATTTTTTCAGAAATCATCATGGCATAATACTGCTCAGTCTCTGCCATTTCCGGCGACACCATAGAAAGTGTCGGTTGCGACTTTGATGATCCCACACCGTTCCACATGAATGCGATGGATGCCGCCAACAATAATGTAACAGCAGCGGCTACCCGGACTACTTTACCGCTCCAGCCCCACATGTGCACTACCTTTCCTGATTTCTTGCCGCCATTGAGTCGCTTGTCAATGTTTTCCCAGGCCAAATCAAGGTCCGTGTCGAAAACATCGAAGCTGTCCCGGCGCTCATCAATGTTCTTTTTTAGAAAATCTGTCATTGGTTGGCTACTTTCAATTTTTCCATTCCTAACAAGTCTCTCACTTTTGCTTTTCCTTTACAGTACTGGGCCTTCGAAGCCGACTCCGTTATACCCAATATTTGTCCGATCTCTCCATGGTCATACCCTTCAAAGAGGTACAGATTCATCACCGTTTTGCAGCCCACCGAAATCTGATCCATGGCTTGCAGTATTTTACCGGCCTCCATCCGTGCATAGTAGTTGTCGTCGTCATCTTCATAAGCCAGGTCAAACTTTTCCTCAATGCTGATAGTGAAAAGTCGCTTCTTCCTGAGCGTATTGATGCAATGATTCACCACTACCCGCTTGATCCACGCAGGGAAAGTCTTGGGTTGCTGGAGCTTTTTCAAGCTGGCAAAGGCATCGACAAACGCATCCTGAAGCACATCTCTGGCTTCTTCCTCGTCGCCTATCATCCGGCGGCAGATATTGTACATAGCCTTTGAGTACAGCTTGTACAACTCATTGATCGCCCGACGATCGCCCTCCTGGCTCCTCACCACAAGGTATTCCTGTAAACTCGTACTTTCTGAATCCAATTTCTAATTAGGTTGCAGGGTAAAAGACATCCAAAAAATGAATAGGTTTCGATTGAATCGGTTGGATCAAAAAAATATTTAGCTTCTCGCTAAAAGGTGAGTACCTATCATTCCTCTACAATACGTGGCACTCTCCTTAATGTTCCATCCAGCTCTGGCAAATGCCTCCTGCCAATTGGGAAGCCTATGTGCCTCAATATCACAAGTTAAGCGAAAAAATAAGTACATACCCCTTATGAGAAGTGATTTCCACCCTCGTTTTTCCTGTTTCACAAAATCAGTCACGATCAACAGTGTGTTCGGTTTACTCACCTGCGATACCGACTTCACAATACCTTCCACCGACTCGTCGGAGAACATGTCCAGAAAAAACGGCAGTAACACAAGGTCATAAGGATCGGTTTCGCTGTAAGTCAAAAAGTCCGACCGCACAAAACCAATATTCATCCCCGGCATCGTTCTAGACTGTGCCTTTGCGATCATGCCTGCCGACTTCTCAATAAAAGCCAATTGGCTATCCGGATGCTGCTTGAAGTATTCTTCAAAAAACCGGCCAGTGCCGCCGCCTGCTACCAGTGTAGACTTGACACTCACTGCCCTTCCGAAGAAGTGGCATTGGCTTCTGTCAATGCACTTTCCAAAGACAAGCCGGGCCAGCGGGTCGTACACAGGAGCCAAAAGGTTAAATCCATTGGCCATGCTAAATCAGAAGAAGTATCGGCATCAGAAAAATGCCATCGCCAATGAGCCGATAGGTGAAAGAGGTTTCAAAATCAGCCATTCGCTGATAAAGTATCCAAAGTACACCAAGCATCAGCATCAGCAACCCTTGCAGAGCAAGGAGGCTGTCACTGAACCAGGAGAAGCCAGCTATCCCGATAATGGCCATAGTAAAAGCAGCCCGCAACAGCAAGCCTATTTTTTCGGGTTTCCACCGGGTTATGAATGATTCCTGACTATCGGCCATGTCGTACTGCCGCTCTTGGCGGGAGAATAAAATCAGGTTGATAAAAGCAATGAGGAATATCACCATGAAAATCAGCAGATCCACGGGCCCCACACCACTGCTCGCCAAGGCCCGGGGTGCCAGCGAAATTCCGGCAGTATAAAGCGCTGCCACAACCACTTCTTTAGGCAGGCTCCGGGTCGACAAAAATACCCACAGCAAATACAGCAGGCAGCTTCCCATCACCAACACACCATAAAGCAACACTGGTGCCGGCAAATAGACCAGCGAGCCGAGGCCCACGCATCCCACTATCACAAGGACTGTAAGCAACTGTGAGAAGTGCTCCTGGTAGAAATGATGCCGGGGGTTGCTGGCGGATGTGGGTATTTTTCTGGCATCAAAAAGCCGGTCGAGAATATAGATGAACCAAACAGCCAAAAACAGGGAGACATAAACGGAGCCTGGCACATAGGCACCGCAGGTAGAGGCAACAACCATCGACATGACGACAGCACCCAGAGCTACCTCCAGGCTGCCATGTTTAAGCAGTCCTATTATGAAAGACCTGCCCATCAACAAAAAAGCCCATGAATATTCACGGGCTCAATTTATCGTCAAATATTGGTTTTAGCTACTATTGCGGGCTTCCGTGCTGCCAACAACTCAAAGCATCCGCCAAGAATCTGGTGAGCCCATGACCTGCATTTGAAATGCAGGGCCCTATTCTTGTTGACAACTAATGACATTCTGGTCAAGGCACCATCGTCGACTGCTATTCCGGAGCTTGACGGCTCACAAAGGGGAATTCCACCGAAAAGCAAAGAAAGTTATTGAAGGCACAAGAAATGGTAATATATTTAGAAATGTTATATTCTGTAACCAGTAGAGCAACCATAATTTCTATTGTCTATTTTCTTCTTTTTACGCAAGAAGTGCGGTCACAATCGGTGTCACTAAGCTTTGAATCCACTTATGGCACCTACAATATGGAAGATTTTAAGACGGCGCAAGATAACATTCCTTTCATTTTCCTTGGTTACGGAAGAATCAACCTGCCTTACAAGATATATAGCAACTTTGAACCATACTATGGCTACAATGGAATGCTGACTCTTCATCTTGAGAAGCTAGAAGTGTCAATTGAAAATGGGGCCAATTCAACTGGTTCCAGAATGAGCTATAAAGATTATTCAGGGACGTTTAAAAGTGATCAACTAGTGTCCAATAAGTATTGGGGTGCAGGAATATCACCATTTAAGATGTCGCTCACCGACGCCTTTTTTATAAGACCTCGCCTGGTAAGTGGGGTTTCCCTATCCAATTACAGCATGCGGAACTTCGCTGAATTGACTAATACCAATTCTTATATCAACCAGTCAATCGTTGTGAAATCAAATCAACTTTTCTTTGAACCGCAAGCTTCAATAGGCTTTACGAAGTATCGTTTCGTAGTAAGTGCAAGTGTCGGCTACCACCTGCAGGTAGTGTCCCTAAAAGAAAATGTTATCGAGGGTAATCAGGCTGAATGGCGGGCTTATTTCCCTTCAGGCGAGCCGAAGCCTCAGTGGAATGGTATTAGACTTAAAGCTGGCCTTGGCTTCATCCTCTTAAAAAAGAAGAGCAAAGCTATTATAACAAAAGCCTGATGAAAAATAATATCGTTTTCGCTGTTCTACTCATTCTGCTCTCGTCAGTCTTTGCATGTGAGTTTCAATTAGAAGGAGAATATTATGTGGAAATAGAACAAGAGATTAACTCTAGCTTATCAGAGTACGAGCTAACTGCGATAGCCGATGACGAGTTTATCGTTCGTCCCAAGGAAATCACCTACAGTTTTGAGGTCACCGATGGGCTCTTTTATTTAGTTGTAGCTACCCTAGATGACAAGGAGATTTATGTTTCTGACCTACCATCAGGTAGTTTCATACTTAGGCCTGGTATGGCTGTAGCCGATTATGGTTTTGCTGAACTTGTTGTGAATGTTTACACAAGCACAAATACTAACAGCCTTGCCGATCAGGTGCAGGCCGAGGCCGCCATTTATCAATTTAAAAAGCGAATCCGAATTGATAAACGACCGGCCGAAGCCATCCCTTTTACCATTACAAGCACCACAAATGCACTCACCTTCAATTTTCAGCAATATCCTAAAAACAACTTGTGGAGAGTAAACATATATGGAGGCCCCGATCCTGACCAGCTGTTCAACAATGAAAATCAGCTGTCGTCGGTTTTCGAAGTTCCCGCTCAATATATCGATCTTGGATACGTAGGCGGAACGATGTATTACGGGGTAGAAACACAGGTATTTCGGGGTGATATAATGGATAGTGAAAGATCAAATATTACGACTATCAACTTATCGGATGGGCCAAAAATTGTTGAGTATGAATCAACAGCAGATGGACACCTCAAAGTATATTGGTCGAGGGCCCCATTTGAAAGTAGTTTCTCAACTTATACCTTGAAATGGCTATTCAACGGAGGACAAAGCATTACCAATACAAATTTCTATGACACAACAGCATCAATTAGTGGTTTGCCAATGGGTGACACTATCCGCTTTGAATTGATGACTACAAGTGCCAATCAGTTGAATAAAGTAGTCGACTCAAGTCCCGGCGCTTTAGGTGACCCAGCTTTCCAATTTGATGAATTGTATACCGACCGAAATACACCATCCGGAAAACTAAGTTATGTTGTCAGCTCCCAAATACTTCGAAAAACCGAAAATGAACAGATTTCAATTTCCCTCCCAATATCTGGATTATCTTTTTCAAATACCGGAAGCACCATTGCTACTTACAACCGTGACATCATTAGTCTCTTGAATTCTTCGACGCTGACATATATAAGACAAATTGAATTGAACGGTTTGGCCAACAATTCATTCTCACGGCCAATAGCACGCTTGCAGGTCATCGATGATAGGTACATCGCCTACACTGACGGAGTTTTTAAGTTGTTGGATTATGTCGAGGACGCTATAGTATATCAAGGCAATTTTAATAACAATGTGATTTATTATGAGGAATCGAAAAACCTGGTACTTATCGGCAGAGATTTCTCCGGAAACTCAAGGGCATATAAAGCAGAACACTTCGTGGTTGAAAATGGTACGTTGACAGAGCTTCCCAACGAGTTCAAATTCATGAATTATACCAATTCTATAGGCTTCGGAAACTACGTAGCGATAGTAACTACCACAGAAAACAAAATTAATGTTCTAAAAATACCAGAAATGGAGAGTATTGCCGAGTATACTCTTGGCACTCGATATTTTTTAAAGAGTGCGGATGCTGCCACTAACTGGGGGCTATTCTTTATTGAAAGCTCCGTGCAAGTAAGGGACATGTTAACTGGAACTATTATCTACTCCGGCCCTAACAAAATTGAGCAAAATTATGCTCTTGTCGATGGTGTCTTGTATAGCGGCAATGGCTTTTCTCTTAATTTAAACCGATGAGAATCCCTCTGAACCTGAACCATCAGCCCGCCCTGCCAATACCCGGATAAACCACAAAAAAAGCCCATGAATATTCATGGGCTCAATTTATCGTCAAATATTTATTTTAACTACTCTTTAGTGCTTCAGCACCACCAACGATCTCTAGGATCTCCTTGGTGATCGCTGCCTGACGGGTTCTATTGTACATCAGCTTCAGCTCTTTCAAAAGCTCACCGGCGTTATCAGTCGCCTTGTCCATGGCTGTCATCCTGGCGCCTTGCTCTGAAGCATTGGATTCCAAAGTAGCCTTGTACACCTGAATCTTCAGCGACTTGGGGATTAGCTCCTTTACAATGAACTCCTTTGATGGCTCATAAATGTAGTCGATGGCATTTGAGTTGGAGGTGCCCTCTTCTTCCACCTCAGACGGCTCAATAGGAAGGAACTTTTCTACCCTCAACACCTGAGTAGCCACGTTTTTGAACTCGTTGTATACAAGCTCTACGGCATCAAAATCTCCAGCCTTATAGGCTTCCATCAGGTACTCGGCTACCGGGCGAACTTCATCAAACGAAAGGTTAGAGAAAATGTCCCAGTATTTCGTGTCCACTTTGTAGTTTCTCTTTTTGAAAAACTCCATGGCCTTCTTCCCCAGAGGAATGATGGTAACTCCGCCGAACTCATTCTGCTCCTTGTACTTTGTCTTCAGAAGGTTGACAGCTGCTTTAAAAACGGAGCTATTAAAAGCACCGCACAAGCCTTTGTCGGAAGAAACAACAACCAAAGCGACCCTGTTCACCTCCCTTACAACGGCATATTCATTCTCCAAATCGTCACTAACAGATGAAGTAACATTTCTAAGTATACCTGTCAGCTTCTCAGAGTAGGGGCGCATTTGGGTAATACGGTCTTGTGCTCTCCTCAACTTTGCCGCCGCCACCATTTTCATGGCCTTGGTGATCTGCTGAGTAGAAGTAACCGACTGAATTCTGCCCTTAACCTCTTTTAGGTTCGCCATATACTTTCTATTTGAAAAGTCCGCCAGTGGGCGGACTCACCATTCTATTTAGGATACGTAACTTTTTTGAAGACTCTTAGCCGTCTCGGCCAGGGTGTTTATCACGCTGTCTTCCAGCTTACCTGCACGAAGCAAATCCAGGGCATCCTGATGCTGCGCCGATAATAGTGTCAAAAACTCTTTCTCAAAGGCTTTCACCTTGTCCAAAGGCACCTTATCAAGGAAGCCTTTTGTTGACACGTAAATGATAGCAATCTGATGCTCAACCGACATAGGGCTGAACTGAGGCTGCTTCAATATTTCCTGATTTCTTCTACCCCTGTCGATAGTCAGCTTAGTAGAAGCATCGAGGTCAGAGCCGAACTTGGCAAAAGCCTCAAGTTCACGGAACTGGGCCTGATCCAGTTTCAGCGTACCTGCCACTTTCTTCATCGACTTGATCTGGGCATTACCACCTACCCTTGATACAGAAATACCAACGTTGATCGCAGGACGCACACCTGAGTTAAACAGGTTGGTTTCAAGGAAAATCTGTCCGTCAGTAATTGAGATTACGTTAGTCGGGATGTAAGCAGAAACGTCACCGGCTTGCGTCTCAATAATAGGAAGGGCTGTCAATGATCCGCCTCCTTTTACTTTGCCTTTCAATGACTCCGGAAGGTCATTCATTTGGCTGGCAATCTCATCGTTGTCGTTGATTTTGGCAGCACGCTCCAGCAAACGAGAGTGAAGATAGAATACGTCACCTGGGTAGGCCTCACGTCCTGGCGGGCGACGAAGAAGAAGTGACACCTCACGGTAAGAAACCGCCTGCTTGGAAAGGTCATCATAAATAACCAAAGCAGGGCGTCCTGTATCACGGAAGTACTCCCCGATAGATGCACCTGTAAACGGCGAGAAGAACTGCATTGGCGCAGGGTCAGATGCAGCAGCCGACACGATAACGGTATAAGGCATAGCTCCTGCTTTTTCAAGAGAAGCAACAATACCCGCAACGGTAGAAGCCTTTTGGCCTACCGCCACATATATACAATAAACAGGTTCGCCCTTTTCGTAAAACTCTTTCTGGTTGATGATGGTATCGATGGCCACAGCGGTCTTACCTGTCTGACGGTCACCAATGATCAACTCCCTTTGACCGCGACCAATTGGAATCATGGCATCAATAGCCTTTACACCAGTTTGCAGCGGCTCATTTACCGGCTGACGATAGATAACACCAGGCGCTTTTCTTTCAAGCGGCATTTCGTACAAGTCGCCAGTCAAAGGACCTTTACCGTCGATAGGATTGCCAAGTGTATCTACTACTCTGCCGCACATGCTATCGCCCACTTTAATGGAGGCAATTGTCTTTGTGCGCTTTACAGTAGCACCTTCTTTAATTCCTTTTGGGTCGCCCAGCAATACCGCACCTACGTTGTCTTCTTCCAGGTTAAGTACCAATGCCTTCAAGCCGTTTTCGAACTCTAAAAGTTCACCGGCCTGTGCCTGAGTAAGTCCGTAAATACGGGCCACTCCATCACCTACCTGAAGAACTGTTCCTACTTCTTCGAGCTCAGCCTCAGTTCTGAAGTTTGAGAGCTGCTCTCTCAAAATCGCTGATACCTCGTCAGGTCTTACGTCTGCCATTAGTGTATTATTATGGTGTTTTTAAAACTTCTTAATGTATGAACTTGAAATCAATTTCGTCTTCAAATCTTTGAGACGAGAATCGACGCTGTCGTCTAATTGAAGGTCGCCCACTTTAATGATGTAGCCTCCCAACATCTCCTTGTCTACCTTTTCCGTCAACTCGATTTCCTTCTTGGTAATCTCTTTCAACAGCCTCATGAATTCTTTACGAAGATCAGGCGTCAAGGCAAAATTGGTAGTGACAGTTGCCTCGGAAATTCCCTTCCTCACATTATACTGATGGGTAAATTCACTTGCGAGCATTGGCAAAATGAATTCCCTGTTCTTTCTTGTGATAATATCGAAAATGGACAGGGTCAGGTCATGCACCTTGCCAGCGAATATCTTTTTAAGAATGGCCAGCTTCCGATGGTGCTGAATAATTGGGTTTTTAAGCATCAAAGCAAAATCCCTGTTAGCCTTGCACAAGTGATCAAATGCGATCATGTCTTCGTTGACCTTATCAAGCACTCCCTTTTCCTCTGCCAACTCCAGCAAAGACTTGGCGTATCTTGTGGCTATCCTGAATTCTGACATCTTAGTTGACTTTTAGGTCTTTGATGTATTCGTCTACCAGCGCCTTTTGTGCTTTGTCGCCACTTAGGTTCTTTCTCAAAACCTTCTCAGCAATGTCTAAAGAAATTTCAGCCACGAGGTTTTGTACCTCAGCCAGAGCAGCCTTCTTCTCATTTTCGATAGAAGACTTGGCATCGGCTATCATTTTTTCGGCAATTTTTGAAGTGTCGGCTTTTGCTTCTTCCTTGATTCTATTGGCGGCAGCAAGAGCCTCTTTCAATATGTGGTCTCTTTCTTTTCTGGCATCCTCCAAAAGAAGCTCATTGTCTTCTTTCAATTGTGCCATTTCCTCTTTGGCCAGCTCAGCTGATTTCAAGGCATCGTTGATGAAGCCTTCTCTCGCTTTAAGGGCGTCAGCAATCGGCCTCCAGGCAAATGTAAGCAGAACAATAAAAACGATTATGAAAATAACCGTTTGCCAAAATATAAGGCCAATCCCGGGTGTTAAGAGTTCCATTACTTTATCACGTTTACAGTCAAAAACAAACGGAGGCTACTAAGTGCAGCCTCCGTGAAGCCATTTTTAGGCTTTGAATGAGATAAGCAAACATACTACCACACCAAAGAGGGCAATTACCTCAATAAGTGCAGCAATAATAAGCATACCGGTTTGGATTCTGCCGGCAGCTTCTGGCTGACGAGCCATTGCTTCCATTGCAGAGCCACCGATGCGACCGATACCAATACCTGCGCCTATCGCAACAAGTCCGGCACCGATACCAGCGCCCATAATTGCCAAACTCATGTCAAGCAAAATAGATAACCACATAGTTTTATTATTTAATAGTGAAAATGGTTTCGTAATTAATGATGCTCTTCGTGATGCTCCTCAATGGCAAGGCCAATATAGAGCGACGAAAACATCGTAAAAACATAAGCCTGGATCGTGGCAACGAGCAACTCGATAAAGGTAATGAAAACCACTATCAATGTTGACGCAAAGCCCACCATATAGCTCTCGAATATGAATATCAAACTAATCAAGCTCAGAATTACAATGTGGCCTGCGGTGATCGCCACAAACAATCGTATCATGAGAGAAATAGGCTTAGTGAAAACGCCAATGATCTCAACAGGAACAATGATGAACTTCAATGCAAACGGAACTCCGGGGGTATTAAAAACGTGTCCCCAATAAGTCTTGTTTCCGCTAAAATTTGTGAAAAGGAAAGTGATGATGGCCATTACACCAGTCACGGCGATATTTCCAGTGAGGTTGGCAGCACCTGGCATCAAACCAAGCAGATTACCAAACCAGATGAAGAAAAACAACGTCAACAAATACGGCAGATACCTTTCGTACTTGGGGCCAATATTAGGCTTAACTATGTCGTCTCTCACAAAAACGATGATTGGCTCGAACAAAGACTGAATGCCTTTTGGTGCTTCTTTCGGCCGCTTTTTGTATCCTCTTGCCACCGCAAGGAAGATTACTATCATCAAAGTGGCATTCAGGAAAAGAAAGGCTACATTTTTCGTGATCGAGAAGTCAATAACTGTACGGCCTTCTGCTACAGGCAGAATATGTCCGTGCTCATACTTGTAGCCGTTGTATTCAACGATGTTGTGATGTTCATCATAGAAATTACTGCTGGAAAATACTTCCAGCCCATTGTCTGACGAATACAAAATAACTGGCAGGAAAAGCGTGCCATAGTGGCCGTCGAAAAAATGCCACTCATGTGCATCCAAAATGTGATGATTGATCAATTCTGAAGGATTAAAGGTTCCCCCTGTTTCCTCTGCAGCTACCGCCAACGGGCTATTAAATAAAATAATCACCAGTGATAACACGGTGATTTTTAATAGGTTGGCCCTCTTATGATTTACACCTTCATCCATCAATTTGAACGCTTTTCGAATTTGAGCGCAAGTTAGTCATAAGCATAAATAATTCAAACCCAAGAAATAATAAATACAGGGCAAAGAAAGTCATGATGAAACTGGTGTTTTCTTCGCCAATTGCCACAAGGTAGGTGATTGCAACCAATAAACTTGTCAGAAGACGAAAGGAAATACTGCCAATGACAAAAAGGACGAAATTTTGACCATCGTTGTTTACAAAAATACCTTCGGCCCAAAGTAGCAGCATGGATTGGAGCGAGTAGAAAATAATAGCCGCTATCGCCGTGGAATGGATGTATTGACCGAAGCCGGAGGCCTGCAATCCGAAATATGCCCCAACGACAACTGCTGAGAAAATAAACAGCTTGAGATAGTTATTCATTATTCTTTAGGAAGGCGCTTGTAAAGCAAATAAAGAGAACCAAAAAGTGAAATGAACGAAAGAGACAACAAAAACACCGGGAACTGAAGCTGAAAGTACTTGTCGGCATAGTATCCGGCGGCTACTCCCACGCCTATAGTCGCCAACATTTCAAAACCGACACCGGTAAACCTCAGAAAAGTTGAACCGGTGCCAGCGTCTTTTAGTTTTCCTGCCTCAGATTGGTCAGGACTGGGCTTTAAGGAGCGGTCTTTCTTCCGAATTTTTTTCTCCAATTTTTATTTCCTTAACGGTTACACCCATCTGGCATTTTCCATTGAAAGAAGCACCCGATTCAATAACCAGTTTGTTGGTAACGATATCTCCGTTAATAACCGCCGAAGGTTTTAACACAAGCATTTCCGTCACTTCCACTTTGCCGTCCACCGTACCGGCGATTTCAGCATTTTGTGCCAACACATTTCCCTCAATGTAAGAGGAATGACCAAACGCTGCTTTTGACTTAGTGATAATATCACCAATAACTTTCCCTTCTACCCTGATGTTGCCGAAGGTTTCAATACCTCCTCGAAGGATGGTTCCCTTTCCAATAATGTTGCTGGAGTTGCTGAGCTCTTCGGCTTCCTTAATTTCCTTGTTATTAAACATGGTCATGATAAATAAATTAAAAAGCTACGAATTCTTCAGGATCCACCGGCATTCCATTGTGCCAAAGCTCAAAATGCAAGTGAGGCCCGGTTGTCAATTCGCCTGTGTTGCCTATAATAGATATAATCTCGCCGGCGCTGACAAAGCTACCAACGTTTTTCAATAATTCCGAATTGTGCTTGTATACTGAAATCAAATTACTTCTGTGCTGAATACCAATCACATAGCCGTCATTTTGTGTCCAGTCGGCAAGTATAACAGTACCGTCAGCCACACACTTGACCGGCTCATCTTTTTTTGCCACCACATCAGTCCCATAGTGGTTGTTCTTAGGGTTGAATTTGTCAGAAATGATGCCTGAAATGGGCTGAAAAAGGTAGATGTCCTGAAGATCGGAGCCAATAGAAGAGCTTACAGGCAATATCTCAGAATCAGCGCTTTCGAACCTTTGTCTGAAAATAGAATCGATAGGGGCCAGTCTTTCGCTGTTGATCTCAGAAGCCGACAGCACCCTTTCCTGTTGCTCGGAGGCCCTAAGGTCCGACTCGGTTTCCAACATGCTTGTGTCGCCCGAAAGCACCAGTTTCAGGTTATCGATGTACAAGTCTTTGTTATCCATCTCAACAAGCATAGAATCCACTTTGAGTGAAAGACTCACTAATTTCCGATTGGTTTCCATTTGCTGATGGCGTGGGTCGTACCACTTGGCTAAAATGGTGGTAGCCAGGTAAAAGCAAATCGCAAAAAAAACTGAAACTACAACAAAGGCTAAAAGCAGGAGCCTTGCGTAGTTGAACCTGATGGTGCTTTTTTCCGCAAAATTCTCCTCACTCCTTATGATCAGCAGATAGCCAGTGGTAAGCCAGCTGGATAATGTTTTCTTATTTTTCAAATCCTTTTAGGTTCTGGGAGCCACAAAATTATAGAATAAAATAAGACCTTCTTATTTTTATGTATTATTGAGACATTTTTGAGCGTTAGCAATTCAAATCAATTCAGTTGGCCCAACGTATTTTACCATACCATTTCCTCAGTTTTCTTCTTTTCTCCTACCTGCTCATTGGCTGCAAAGGAAGCAAAATAACTCCGGTGGGCGACGTGTATCACAATACGACTGCTCACTACAATGCCTATTTCTACGCCAGAGAACGAATCCTCGAAGTTGAACAAAATTTGCTCAATTATGGCGAAAGAAATTACAATAGGATTTTACCTATCTATCCTCCCATGGATTCGTCTTTTTCCAAGGCTAACGAGGAGCTGATAGAGGATGTTGTTAAAAAGGCTTCCATCGCTATTCAAAGACATGAAAATAGTAAGTGGGTTGATGACAGCTACATCACCGTAGGCAAGGCACGGCTTTTCAGTCTCGATTTTCCGAATGCTGTAGAAACGTTCAAATATGTGAATGTGAAGAGCAAAGACAAGGACACACGCCACCTGTCGCTGGTTTGGCTTTTTCGCACATTTGTTGATGCCGGGGAATACAACAATGCCACAGCTGTGATCGACTACCTGCAAAGAGAAAAACTCAGCAAGGATAACAAAAGACTATTCGCTCTTTTTAAGGCCCGTTATTATCAGTTGACCGACGACCTCGACAACATGGTGAAAAACCTGGTCGAAGCGGTTCCTCTTGAAACTAATCACGACGAGAGGGCAAAAATCTATTTCATTATTGGTCAGGTGTATCAGCAATTGACCTTTGATGCGCTGGCGTATGAAAACTATCAGTCCTGCCTGCAGAACAACCCTCCCTATGAGCTGTCGTTTTATGCCAAGCTCAACATGGCGTCGGTTACCCAGCTCACCAATTCGGATGACCTCAAAACTGTGAGAAGGTATTTTCGGAAGCTCTTAAAGGACGAGAAAAACATTGACTTCAAAGACAAGATTTACTACGAGCTGGCCAACTTTGAGCTAAAGCAGGGAAATTATGATGAGGCCATTGAAAACTACAACTACTCTATTCAATCCAGCACATCGAACCCCAGGCAGAAGGGTTATTCATACCTTCAGCTTGCCGAGGTGTACTACCGCCATTTCAAAAAATATAAGACTGCTCAAAGCTACTACGACAGCACCCTGAGTGTGCTACCGAAAGACGAACCCAACTACGAAGCGCTGAGCCAACGGCTCGAAATACTTACCGCTTTTGTGGAACAGGTTACAATCATTGAAACCCAGGACAGCCTGCTAATGCTTGCAAAAATGCCCGAGGATGAGCTGGACAAGTACCTCGATGATTACATCGCTGCCAAGGCCAAGGAAGCTGAAGACAAAGAGAAAGCCATTGCTGAAAGCAAAAAGGGCCGACGTGGAAACCAGGCCGTGAACTTCCAGACTCAGGGTAGGGAAATTAATGTGCAACAGCAGGGCACCTGGTATTTTTACAGCGCTTCGGCTGTCAGCCAGGGCCGGCAGGAGTTCGCCAGGGTTTGGGGCAACAGGCCCCTGGCCGACAACTGGAGGCGATCAGTGAAGCAGGGAGAGATTGCAGCAACGGTAAGGGATGCCGAGGCACCAAAACAAACAGCACAGGCTAATCCTGACGAAGCGATTGCGTCCATTTCCAAGGAAGATTTAATAAAAACACTTCCATTGACTCAAGAGGCGCAAAATGAAGCACTTGCGAAAGTGGAGGAAGCCCATTTCCAGCTCGGCAACATCTACAACTTCCAGTTATTGGAAAAAGATAATGCCGGGATCACGTTCAACACCCTCATTGTAAGGTTTCCGGATTCAGAGCATGCCCCAGAGGCGCTGTATGAACTGTATCTCATCTACAAAGAGTTGGACAGTGCTATCTATTCTGATTATGAGAGACAGCTAATTACCCGCTTTCCGGAATCCATTTTTGCCAAACTGATTGTAAATCCACGGTATCGGGAAGAAAGCTCCGCAGCGTCGGCCAAGCTCCAGAAAATGTACGCAGAGGCGTATGGCTATTATCAGCGGGGTGAGTACAAAAAAGCAAGGGAAATCACTTCTGAGGGGCTTTTGGCTTACGACGATAACGATTTTACTGACAATATGAAGCTGCTGGACGTTATGCTGATCGCAAAGCTGGACGACGTGTACAGGTACCAGTTTGAGCTGAACAACTTCATTACCACCTACTCCGAGAGTGAGCTAATTCCTTATGCGAAAACACTCGTGAAGGCATACGATGATTTCCAGCTAAACCTTGTCAATAGCGCAAAGGCAAAATTCAAACAAGAGTTCGATCAGCTCCATTTCTTCGTAATTATTTATCCGCCTGACGGCAAATTGCCCGATGAACTTCCGGGGAAAGTCGACACTTATATTAAAACCAACCTACAAATTCAGGGGCTTACACTCGGCAATTTGATTCTTGACGCCAGAAGATCGATGATTTTAGTTAACTCGTTTCCAGGTAAAAAAGAGGCGGCTGAGTTTTATCAAAATTTCAACAGCAACAATACCTTGTTTAAGGAATATGGCACCATAAAATTTTATAATTTCGTAATCACAAGAGAAAACTTCAACGTTTTCTATCAAACCAAAGACCTGGAAGCTTACTTAACCTTCTTTAACAATAACTATTAATGAAGAGCAATAAAATCAAATGGCTATTGATCACCCTTTGGGTGGTTTTCATTTGCACGATGGTTGGTGTTCCTGTGTTCTTTAACATGATCGGAAACAATTCCTTTGGTCTTTTTGGCGAACTCCCCGGCCTTGAAAGCCTTGAAAACCCCGAAGAAGAAACTGCTTCACAGCTATTTTCAGCTGACAACGTGCTGCTGGGTAAATACTTTAGAGAAAACAGAACGCCGGTAACCTACGATGAACTTTCGAGAGAGCTCACAGAAACGCTTCTTGTCACCGAAGATCTCAGGTTTAGTGAGCACTCCGGTATCGACTTGCGGGCACTGGTAAGAGCGGTCGTCGGAAAACTCACCTTCAGCTTTGCCGGTGGGGGCAGCACCATAACGATGCAGCTAGCGGAGAACCTCTATAAAACTGAGCAAGAGAACAAAGGGAAATTGCATAATGTCCCTGGCCTTGGGCAAATCATCACCAAGTTCAAAGAATGGATCATTGCCGTGCAGTTGGAGAAAAACTACACCAAAGAAGAGATCCTGGCGATGTACCTCAACACCGTTCCGTTTGGCAGCAACGCCTTCGGAATTAAAGCGGCAGCCAAAACCTTTTTCAACAAAGAGCCGAAACAAATTACCTACCACGAGGCTGCCCTCCTCGTTGGCCTGGTAAATGCGCCAACCAGGTACAGCCCTATTCTCAATCCTGAAACCTCCATGCGCAAAAGGAATGAGGTACTATACAACCTTCGCAAATACAATCGAATAGATCAGATAGCCTACGATTCTCTCAGAGCCAAAGAATTTGATTTGCAGTACAAGGTTGATGGACACAATGAAGGCCTCGCTACCTACTTCAGAACAGTCATAAGAAACTTCCTGATGGACTGGACCACGCAGCACGGCTATGACCTTTTCGAGGATGGTCTCAAGATTTATACTACCATAGACAGCAGAATGCAGACCTACGCCGAAGATGCAGTCAGACAACATATGGACACACTTCAATCAGTGTTTATCAAACACCTTGAAGGCAGAAATCCCTGGATCAATGAGGATTTCACCGAAGTGGAAAACTTCATTGAAACTACCATGCAGAGAACCAGCTACTACAAAAGCCTGGTAAAAGAATACGGCAAGGACGCTGACTCGGTCGATATATTGCTCAACCTGAAAAGGCCTATGAAAGTATTTAGCTGGGACGGCGAAATTGACACACTTATGTCGGCTTATGACTCGCTGAAGTACTATAAGCACTTTCTTCAGGCTGGTTTCATGGCAATGGATCCACATTCCGGCCACATAAAAGCCTGGGTCGGGGGAATAGATCACAAATACTTTCAGTTTGACCACGTGATGCAGGGAAAACGGCAGCCCGGTTCTACGATCAAACCCTTCGTTTATTCAGCTGTAATAGATAATGGATACTCCCCTTGCTATGAGGTTGCTGATGCCCCCATCACCTTTTCGTTCCCCGGGCAGGATCCTCCCACTTGGACACCCAGCAATGCCGTAGGAAACCCCACCGGCCAAATGATGACCATCAGAAGTGCTCTGGCACAAAGCGTCAATACTATTACCGCCTATTGGATGAAAAAACTCGGCCCACAAACTGTCGTCGACTACGCACACCGCATCGGTATTCAAAGCGACTTAGCAGCTGTTCCTGCGTTATGTTTGGGTGCCGGCGGCGAAGTTTCAGTTTATGAAATGGTCGGTGCTTACTCCACTTTCGTGAACCAGGGAGTATGGACAGAACCGATCTTTATTACCCGTATTGAAGATGAAAACGGCCGAGTGCTCCAGGACTTTGTTCCGCAAACCAGGGAAGCGCTGAGTGAAGAAACTGCCTACACCATGCTGTACATGTTGCGAGGAGCCACCGAAGAACCTCATGGAAGCGGAGGCGGCCTTTCAAGAGAAATAAAAGCTAACAACCAGGTGGGCGCAAAAACAGGTACCACGCAAAACGCCTCCGATGGCTGGTTTATGGGAGTGACCAAGGATCTCGTTGCAGGTGGCTGGGTTGGTGGAGACGACAGAAGTATTCACTTCCGCAATTGGGCCATGGGGCAAGGTGCCAGAACAGCCATGCCCATCTGGAACAATTTCATGCTGAAAGTGTACGCCGATCCCGACCTTGGCATTGAAAAAGGCCCTTTTCCGAAACCTGTCAATGGTCTCTCCGTTGAGCTCGACTGTTCGAAGCATGATCGCACGCAAGGCATCGATTCTCTTGGCGTTGATATTGAAAAAGTATCGGAAGACGACATCTTTTAAGGCATGTCATCAGGTGAAATTTCGCTGACCTCTTACAAGACGGAAGATGTCCTCTTGCTTCCACATGATCCCGGTGTCTACAGGTTCAAAAATAAACACGGCAAGCTCATTTATGTAGGTAAAGCAAAAGACCTAAAAAAACGGGTAGCTAGTTATTTCAACCGGTCCAATCAGCTTAGTCGCAAAACCATCAAGATGGTCGGTGAGGTTGCTGAAATAGAATTCACTATCGTCAATTCTGAGTTCGATGCGCTACTTCTTGAAAACAACCTGATTAAGGAAAATCAGCCGAAATACAATATCCTGCTCAAGGACGACAAAACCTTCCCTTACATTGTCATCCTGAAAGAACAGTTTCCGAGAATTATTTCCACCAGAAAGGTCGACAGGACGAAAGGTGAATATTTCGGCCCTTACACCAGCGTGAAGGCCATGAAAAATGTGCTTCAGCTCCTTCGTCAGCTCTACAAAATAAGAACCTGCAATTTTGACCTCTCTCCTCAAAACATAAGAAAAAAGAAATTCAAGGTCTGCCTTGAATACCATTTAGGGAACTGCCTGGGGCCCTGTGAGGGGCTACAGGATCACAATGACTACCTGGAAGAAATCAATCAATCAAAAGAGGCCCTGAAAGGCAATCTATCGGTTGTAAGAAACTACTTCAAAGAGAGAATGCAAACCGCAGCCGAGCAGCTGGCGTTTGAAGAAGCGCAAAAGTTTAAGAACAAGCTAGACCTGCTTGAAAAATTCCAGTCAAAGTCATTGATTGTCAGCAACAAGATTACCAATACCGATGTATTTACGCTGGTGTCAGATGAGTCCTCAGCATTTGTCAACTATATGAGGGTGGACGGTGGTATTATCAATATTTCCGACACCCTGGAGATAAAAAGAAAACTTGACGAAACCGATGAGGAAATACTACAGTTGTTAATGATAAGCCTGCGAAGCAAATATGAGAGCAGCAACAAGGAAATCCTTACCAACAAACAGGTAAGTCTTTACGATGAGACGCTGAGTATCACGCAACCAGCAATAGGTGACAAAAAGAAACTAGTTGACCTTTCAGTAAAAAATGCCCTTTTCTTCAAAAAGGAACGTTTTAATCAAAAACTCCAAAGTCAAACCAAGGAAAACCGGGTGCTCCTTCAAATGAAGGAAGATTTAAAGCTGACTCAAACACCCATGAGGATTGAGTGTTTCGACAACTCCAACATTCAGGGCACTCACCCTGTTGCGTCAATGGTCTGCTTTATCAATGGCAAAGCGGCCAAAAAAGAGTACCGTCATTTCAACATTAAAACCGTGGTAGGTCCCGACGACTTTGGCTCCATGCGTGAAATTGTCTACCGAAGGTACAAACGGGTTATTGATGAAGGTCTTCCTCTCGCCAACCTGATCATCATCGACGGAGGCAAAGGCCAACTAAGTGCAGCGGTCAGCTCTCTTAAAGAACTGGGTATCTATGGCAAGGTTCCCATCATCGGCATAGCCAAAAAACTGGAAGAGCTCTATTACCCGGAAGACTCGATTCCAATCCACCTGGCAAAAAAGTCAGAGTCCCTCAAAATCATCCAGCAACTACGTGATGAGGCCCATAGGTTTGCCATCACATTTCACAGAGCCAAGAGATCCAAAACTCAAACCAAATCTGCTCTTGATGACATTGATGGTATTGGAGAAAAGACAAGAAGTCTCCTGTTAAGTGAGCTGAAATCTGTCGAAAAAATCAAGCGGGCTTCTATTACTGAACTTTCGAACCTGATAGGTCAAAAAAAGGCGTTGCTCGTCAAGGATCACTTTACGTCAATAGACACAAATAAAAAAGGGGCTTAGCGCCCCTTTTTGCATATAACTGAAAGTAATTAATACTCCCACAATTCATTTTCGAAATCCACCAGTTCATACTCCAGTCTCTGAGAAGCAAGTACACCTTCTTTCTGCGACTTTGAATACACATCAATAATCCTTTGATCCTGAGGGTTAGAGTATTTCACCAGCGTGGCACTAAAGAGTCTAAGCAAAAACGCATCTGACATCTTTCTATGCTCTGCCATATTCTGAGCGTTGTACCAAACAGCTTCGTCGGGCATGGTTGCAAACAAGTCCACTATATCCTTATATCTAAACGAAGCGATTGGCTTCTCGTACAAGGCAGGGTTCTTGTCAGCAGGCAAAAACATGCTCAGTGCCTGAATGTCATGATACATTCTAGAACGGTTCCTGTCAAAATACCAATCCTCACGCAATTCAAAAATAGAAAAATCACGGGTATTAAACTCTAGCGCTGCTGGAGCTGCAGCCTCACCACCACCAGCCGGAGCTGCTGCGCCGCCACCGCCCCAGTCACTGGCACCCCAGTCGCTAGCGCCCTGATCGGCACCAAAACCCATCGCTTTTTCCTCCTCGGTCAAGCCGCCACCCTCTTCGGGTAACTTCAGGTTTTCAAGAAACATCTCTTTTGACATTCTGTTGGTAAGGGAATCATTCATATAAGGAAACAACAACCCAGCCTTAACTGCCTTCACCAATAATGTAGGCAATTCTCCATTTATCGCATAGAATGGTTGATTTTGTTTTTCACGCAAATCCATTCTCCACCACAACTCTTTCTTGAACATGATCTGAGATTCATGTACCGGAAATTCCGAGTTTGGGTTATACCCCGGCTTTGCCTCCTGCGCCTGCAATTCTCCCATAGAGAGGACTGCGATAAACAGAACAAAACCAATTACATAAACAAACTTTTTCATACCTGTATAATTTATTGTATTCGAACTGTAAGAATTCTGGGGCCATAGTTATTAAAGTCCTCTGTGGCACCTTTGAAATTCATACGTTGTACTTGCTTAATGTCAATTACTATGGCATCACCGCTCCTTGCCTGGCCAGCTATGTCAGCCAAGTTGATGTCCGGCCCCTGGAACCGGCGAACTACAACAGCTCTCGCACCTCTTACCAATGCAATTTCTGAGTCGGTTACTCTGAATCTTGCATCGTTAGGGAGCAAAGAAGCAAATGACTCATCAGGCTCGGCTCTCAATTGAAGCGCTCTTGGTGGCTGAGCCACACCCATTTTCATGTCAACCGCTCTACCACGGTCATACACCACTATTTCAGGCTTGGGTATTCTCTTTACCGTGAAAGTTTCTGTTCCAATCAAGTTTCCTCCACTCGATACGGCTATGTCCACTTTTGCTGCCTGAGGTACAACGGTAACAAAGCCCTTCTTTGAAGGATCTTTTGTAGCAGTACCACCTGTTACATTAAATGAAGGATCATATGCTTCTCCCATTGCGGGCACCTGTATGTTCAGCTCGTTACCGCAATTCAAGTACAAAGCTGACAATGAAGCAGACTGCACCTGTATTACCGGCTTTGAGACGAAGTATTTCACAGTATTTACGAAAGTCGTATCCTTGCCTCTTGAGTTTACCGTAATAGCAGCCTCAAACGTCTTCTCAGCCCGTCCGTTTACGTAGTTTCCAGGCGTGGCAGTAAATTCTACCTGACCCATTCCACCTACAACTGGAATCTCTTTCCCATCAATTGTCATCTTGGGGTTAGCAGAGGATGACGATGCTGCAATAAACAACTCAGCCCGGAACTTGGTACCCGCAGCCACTATGTTTGACTCAGGCCTAACCATGGCAACAATCTGGTCAAACTTAAGGTCAGCAGCACCCACCTGCCTCGCCAGCAAATCCAATGCTCTTGCTTCTGAATCTATCACCTCCATTTGAAGCTGACTCAGTGTAGCAAGTGCACCCACCATCGGTGTATTATGTCCGAAGTTGAGGTCTGCAAATCCTTTAGAGTTCTGTTCAGGGTCGTTAGCAAATACTTCTACGTCTTTGGCATCAAGAGCAATATTTTTAAACGTTTCGTCACCAGTTGTCTTACGCAAATAGTCCGAATAGCTGTTCAAAAGTTCCCTTAGTTTATCGCCTTCCCCCTCGTTGATAAACAAGGCCGGAGCTGTATCGATATCCTTTTGACCTATAAGCTGTCCGTGCTCATCTTTACCTCCGGTTAGTTCAACTAACCTGGTTTTATAGGTTTCAACTTCCTGAACGGTCTTTTCTGTTTCTTCCCTAAGAGCTTTAGCCTTTTCAAGTACAGCCACGTCATCGGCTCTTTCACCAGACTCAGTAACAGCGGCTTCGATTCTTCCAATTGTTCCTAAATTGCTCGCAACCTTCTCTTGAACGGTTGCTTCGAGACTCATATTGATCAGTACAAATTTCTCCAGCACACTGTTACTTACCTGCAAAGCAAGAAGTGCAGTAAGCACCAGGTACATCATACCAATCATTTTATCTCTTGCCGATTGTTTCCCTCCAGCCATAGTTTTACTTTTTGGTGGTTAGTAGAAATAAATTAACCTTTCATGGCAGTAAGCATGTTGCCATAAACTTTGTTCAGTTGCGTAATATTCGTTGTAAGTTTAGACAGTTCGCCTTTGAACTGCTCTGTGTCCTTACCGGCCTGCGCAATGCTTTCCATGGCAGTGCCTATGTTTGAATAAAACTTCTGCATCGCCTTCAGGTGAGTATTAGCATCCTGAAGTTCCATCTCATACACTGCATTCAGCGCACTAAGGTTTTTAGTTACACTTTGCACCTGAGAATGATATTCTTTAGCATCTTTTGAAGCGTTGGCCATCTCTGTCATAGCTGTAGCTGTAGTAGCATAAGCTTTGTTCATATCTGTCAACGACTTGGAAGCGGCTTTCACATTATTTGCGTACTCGTTGGTAGCAACTGACGCTTCCCCTAGTGCAGCCATCTTGTTAGATGTGTCTGCAAGGCCTCTCATGCCTTTACCTAAACTGTCCAATAACTCGGGGCCAATTTTAGCTTCCGCCAGAATTTTGTCCATTTTTTGGCTTGTTCCGTCACCCACAGCAACCGCAGTTGGTCTAGGTCTTGCCGGGCCTCCGTCGAAGTCGTCAGCCAATTCTGGATAAACTTTTGACCAGTCTACCTCCTTGTGCTTCGGTTCGAATGCACTTAGAAAGAAAATGATTGCTTCTGTGGTAAGTCCAATACCCAACATCTCACTCGCACCGGGAAGGTGAAGGATTTTGAACATGGCACCGACAATTACGACAGCAGCGCCAATACCATAGACTTTGGGCATTATTGTTGAAAAGAGAAGCTCCTGAAATCCGCCTTTTTTGCTCATCTGTTTAAAAATTTAAGTTCTTAGAATGGGTTTAGGTTAGTGTTTAGAATTCACTGCCAGCTGACCTTCCGAGGTAAGTCATAGCACAACGGAAGCCTATACTTGCTCTGGAAGTGTCCTTATATTCAAATGTTCTTGTACCTGTCTCAAGATAGTAGGCGATGTCTTTCCACGATCCTCCTCTTATTACTTTCCTAGGTTCATTATCATCGTTATAAGTTGGGTTCAGATCCCACACTAACGGAACTGAAGCCTCATCAAATGCATCTTCGCACCACTCGGCTACGTTGCCCGACATGTCATAAAGACCGAAGTCGTTGGCAAAAAACGTTGCCACCGGTGCTGTGTAAGCGAATCCATCATCGAAATAGTTACCTCTGCCTGGCTTAAAGTTGGCCAACAGACAACCTTTCGTGTTTCTTATATACGGGTTACCCCATGGATACTTGGCCATATCTCTGCCTCCTCTTGAGGCATATTCCCACTCGGCTTCAGAAGGGAGCCTGAAGTTAGGCATCCTGAATAAGCCCTGGTCGGCCCGATAAGAATTCAAATGCTCTGTTCTCCAGTCGCAAAATGCTTGCGCAGATTCCCAATCGACACCTACCACAGGATAGTTGTCAAAGGCAGGGTGAGACCAATAGTACACCATCATAGGGTCACCCATATGGTGTGTGTAATCTCTTACCCAAACAGCAGTATCGGGATAGATATCTTCCAGCGTGATACCCTCTGGCATGTCTACTTCTGATCCCTCGGACATTGCTACAACAAACTGACGATACTCATTGTTGGTAATCTCAGTATCATCCATGTAAAAACCACCAATTGTGATTTGCTTGTTGAAGTTGATCTGCGTAGCAGCCACATCTTCGTCCGCCTGTCCCATGTGAAAAGTACCCGGAGGTACTGACACCATTCCAAATGGTATCGTCATCTCCCAACCTTCCCGGTCAGGAACACCCACAAGCTCTCCTCTGTCGTCATACCCACCACCGCCAAGGCCAAGTAGCCCACACGATTGTGACACGACAGCAAAAATAATCAGAAGAGCTAAGTTTTTTACAACACTCTTTTTATTCATAACACCTAGTTTATAAAAAATCCTGCAACTATAAAACAACACAAAGTTTACAAATATTATCATTAAGGTCTTTTATACCAATTTTTTTAGAGTCGGTTAACGCAATTTTAACAAAAAAAAGAATAATTCCGTTAATTACCCCTCTTTTGTTTCACAAATAATCCACTTCGGGCGGTAAAAAGCTTCCGCTATCAGAACCTAAACCTTGGTGTGCGGATGATTTTCTTTCCGCCGCCGCCTGTGAGCCCACCTAATTTGTATCTGACAAAAACTTCGTGAGAGGTAGATTGTTTTGCTTCTCTGCTTTCTATTACATAGTCAAAAGAATATCCGACTTTCAAGATACCGTCTTTGAGGAAGTTATACCCCAGAAGTACAATCATAGCTTCAGACTCCCTAAAGCCCAAGCCTCCCCAAAGTTTATTTTGGTAGGTAGCAATGGCGCTTGCATCAAAAGTAAATGTTTTGAAGGTAGACCTGACAAGAACGCTTGGACTCACTTCCAGATTGTAAGTGGGCTTAAAGGAGTAGCCGGCCATCAGGTTAACTGATCTTTCAAGCCTGTTTTCTATTTGTGCGATTCCAAAGTCAAATGACGGCGATAAAATATGGTTGATGCCTACTCCAAGATAAAAATCGGTATTGGAATACATGGCTCCGAAGCTAAGGTCTGGCCTAAGCTGAGACTCACGGCCGCCCTTGTTAAGTGGGTCATTCGGATCGACAAATCTCCACTGATCAAAGTCTATGGTTTGCATGACCAATGAAGGGCGAAGACCGATGCTGACCCTTCCCCGGTTAAAGTTTTTGTAGTAAGCCCCAAGGAACTGCAGGTGCACGTTGGTCAACGGCCCCAACTGATCGTGAATGGCTGTTACGCCAACTGCGCCGGGCATGGTTGCCAGCGGCATACCGAAGTTGAACTGCTGAGTAGTGGGGGCGCCGCCGGACCCGTCGAAAGAAGTTGCATAACCAGCCCACTGCGTTCGGTGCAGGGCAGACACATAGCCACTTTTTTCCTGCGTCAGCCAGGCTGGGTTATAAAGGGCCTGGTTGAACATGTAGTGGCTAAAATGAGCATCTTGTTGTGCAGAAGCTGTGTAACCAGCACCCGTCAGAAGAATAATAAAAAACAATTTGTTTCTCATGCAGCTTATTCGTTGCCGTTAAGGTAGTTAAACTAGCGTAAAAGCTAAAGTACTTTCTACAACAACCTGAAAGCCTGCCAACCTTAGCTCAAGCTACACTAATCCGTTTGCCATTTTAATATAGAGCTCAATGGCACCAGTCATAGAAGGGGCATTGGGAAGAGGCGCTTCAATGTCGAGCACCAGGTTCGCATCTCTGGCAGCTTTTGCTGTCGTCGGGCCAAACACCGCAATTCGTGTGTCGTTTTGCTTAAAATCCTTAAAGTTGACAAACAGGGAGTTGATCCCTGATGGGCTAAAGAAAGCCAATATGTCATAGTAAACATCCTCAAGATCTGAGAGATCGCTTGCTACGGTTTTGTATATGATAGCCTCAGAAAACTTGTACCCATTTTCCTCAAGAAAAACAGGGATGTCTTCCTTCCTTATGTCGGAACATGGGAAAAGGTATTTTTCGTTTTTGTGCTTTTTGATAATCTCTATCAGGTCGGTCGCTGTGCGAAGACCAGTAAAGATTTTTCTCTTCCTGATGACGATGTACTTCTGGAGATAGTTTGCTGTTTGTTCTGAAATACAAAAATATTTCATGTCAGCTGGTATCTCAATCTTGCTTTCAGCAGCGAGTCTGAAAAAGTGGTCAACAGCATTTCGGCTTGTAAATATCACGGCTGTGTGCGCCAAAATATCCACTTTCTGCTGCCTGAACTCTTTAATATTGGTTGGCTCAATTTTTATAAATGGCCTAAAGTCAACCTTAATATTATATTGCTCTGCAAGTTTGAAGTATGGGGAATTTGGGTCAGAAGGTTTTGGCTGAGAAACTAAGATACTTGATACCTTTTTAAGCCTACTCTTATCTTCCAAGATCATATCTGCGCTATTTCCTGTTTTGAGTGACTGCTACACTTTCGATCAAAAAAACATCCATTTGATCAAAAGAATCGCTGGTAATATTTCGGTGGCGCAAAGATATGAAAATAAATGAAGTTTTTGATAGCGGGTTTCAAAAGCTAATTTATAAAACATTAAAAGCATGACGGAAATTAGGAAGGCAATTGCAAACCCGGCCATATTACTAATAAGCCACTGTGATGCTGTTCCGAAAAGATAAAAAAAGAGCACGTAGACGAAAAGTGCTATACTAAGCAGTATAAAAATGGTGCGGAGGTATTCAAAAACCTGTAGGTAGATGGCTCCTCTCATTTGGAAGATTTCTCCAAAAATTTGGATGAGGAACCTCTTCGACAACAGGAATGCCATTATAAGCAATGCATAAACAACCCATTCGCTAATATAGTTTGATAGCGTTGGGGCAATGGCGGCCTCCGTAGACAGGTAAGACTGGCCGATAGTCAAAAAGAATGCGGCCAGCATACTAACCAGCATGTGTATGGTGATGGAAGGAGTGGAAAGAAGCCGGAAGCCGCTCACCATTTCATCCCTTACCCTGAAGCTTAGCACCCTGTTGAGGTCGATAAAAGATCGGAAAATACGAGAGAACTGCAGGCGGAAGAAACCCGTGGTAACTAAGAAGGCTATTGTAAACAAAAGTATAAAATGATCCCTCTTGTCGATAGAGCGTTTGACCGGGAGAATTACTTTGTCATTCGTCCCGCTGCTTTCCCCATGAGCGATTGCAGTTATGTCAGCCGATGACAGCAACCCCGTGTCTTTGTGTAGCACGACAAAAACAGAATCCCTGGCAAACTTGCTTCGCCATTCGCCCAAATCAAGCTGAAAGCAATCTTCCTGGGTTTCACCAAGTATAAGCTGGGTATCCACCCAAACAGCAGTGCCAATCGGTGCACATATCCTCAAAAAATGGAGGTAATCGCCGTTTAGCTGGATATAAAACCCTACAAGTGCCGGATCGGGCAGCGTAGCTTTGAAAGAAGGTTCAAAACTGTTGGATTCTGTGCTATAAAACCATCGCTCCTCCAGAATCCGTCTGGTTGCACCACTCTCCTGTGCGGAAGCCTTGCTCAAGCCAAAAAAGGAAAGAAGAAGTAAGAGACAATGGTATTTACTCATGGGCGGACATATCGTCACAAAAATGACAGCTTAAATTGTATAAGCAAAACACTTGGGTTTTTTAACTCAACCTTGCTGCGGCGCACTTTCTAAAACCTGTTGACAAAGCCGAAATGAACTTTGGGCTGAGTTACGTCCATCGGCTGCCCTTTGGTGCCTCCTACCGCCAGCATCAGTCTGAAAATCCCGTTGTTGACTTTCAATACCATGCCCCCTCCTACCCCAGCTGCATACACCCAGCTACCCGCTTCACTGCTAATAATTCCCTGGTCAGCAAATGTGACGAAATAGCTTTCCTCCTGAAACAAAAACCTGAGCTCAGCCACTCCCACGCCATAGTGCTGGCCATAAAATTGATTTTCGTTGAACCCACGAAGCCTTCTCAAACCACCAAACCTGAAGAGGTCATTCCTGAAAACCTGGTCGTTGAGAATGGAGCCCACATACACCTGCTGGGCAAAAACAACAGCCTTCGCCGGCTTCAAATAGTTTTCGAGATACCCTTCAATGGTCGTCTGAATTGATTTGAGCTGGACATCATTGTATAGCTCAGGATCAACCATACTATTTCTGACTATCTCTTTTTGGCCAACGCCAATTGTCAGCCCCGATGACATGCCTTTTGACGGCAGCAGCAGATCATCAAGCTGAGTATAAGTTATACCCACCTGGTACTGGTTCATCCGGCTATCGGCACTGATGAGTTTGTCGGCACTACTGATTCGATTAGCCGACAAAAGACTGTTTTGTCTGAAGTCTACTCCAAACCTAAGCTTCAGGAAATAACCAATGGGAAGCTTAAAGCCAGCCTGGGCCGACCTGGTGACAAAAGAGGAATCTTGTTTGAGCTGCTGAAATGCACCATGAAAGTCGAGCGGCGAGCCAAGCAGCACAGGATGATCGTAGGCTACTTCCAGCTTTTGAGAAGCCACATTGAAGTTCTGCCAGTTTAAATACACATGTTTGCCGGTTCCAAACAGGTTGTGCAAGTCGGTTTCGACCTGACCGGTTAGCAGCAGCTTGCCCGTTTCGGAGTTTTGATCCGGCAAAAACCCAATGACTCCGTCAATTTGGTTGACCTTCAATTCGTCGACGGCGAGGCTAACTCTCGCCTTGCCGGCGTAAAACTCTACCTGGGGGCTTGATGAGGTTCTTAAATATCCGCTGTTATTAATTCTGGAAGCGATGCCTTGAAAGGCCTTCTCAGAATAAGGGCTACCTGTTGCGATAAAAAGATACTTCTGAAGGAAACTGGCCTTGGTCTTGCCTTTTTCTCGTATCACCAGTGAGTCAAACACGATCTGCGGCCCTTTCTCCACCTCAAGCGTAGCCCTAAGCGTGTCGTGTGAAAACACCGCCTCTGTGAAGTAGAGGCGGGCAAACGGGTAGCCGTTGTTGAGGTACAACTCAAGGTCTCTGGTAAATCCTGCTTTATTTTGAAGGCTTCTCCAGGATGAATATTGTTTGCCGTTCCTGGCGTTTCGAAGAGACAAGTATCGCTTTTTGCCTGCTGACAGAAATCCGTTGACCGTATCACCTTTCCAACGTAGGTCATGAAAATCAGCGAAGATGTATCCGGCGAGCCTGAGCTTCGAGGTGATTTGCCTAAGGGTTGAAATTACCTGAACGGAGTCTGTAAATTTTCTGTTGTCCAGGGTTTTTAGGGCATAGCTGGCCAGTGTGTCGGCAGGTTGAATGTTTATTGTGTATACCTGCGACATCGCTTCGGTGGTGCCGAAAAGAGTTAACGCCCCCCATGCCAACAGGTAGCTTGCGAGTCTCCCCAATGTTTTGCTTAGTTTTGCTGGATAAAGTAAACGCTCTTGGCCGGAATTTACATTCATATTCCTTTTTGTTCACAGGCATGTCACTATTGCGACTTTCATTTCAGCACCTCGCTGAAGCTAAAAAGTGACCTTATTGCATCAATCTGCCATGAAATTACGCTTCAAAAAGGGTATTTAAACAATGAAGCCATAGAAACCGTCTATTTAGGCGGTGGAACACCGTCGCTGCTTGACGAGGGCGACTTGCAGCAGGTTTTTGGCGCATTGAAAGAAAGCTTTGAGTTGACGCAGGTAGCGGAAGTGACGCTGGAAGCTAATCCGGAGGATTTGACAACAGCTAAGCTTGACACTTTCAAGAAACTTGGAGTCAACAGGCTGAGCATCGGGATTCAATCGTTTTGGGATGAACATCTGAGATTTATGAACCGGTCGCATAGTAGCAGCCAGGCGCTGAAATGCGTGGAGCTTGCACAAAAGGCCGGTTTCGAGAACATCAGCATTGACCTGATTTATGGCGTACCCTTCAGAGATCACTCAGTGTGGCAAAATGATCTGAAAAAAGCGATTGAATTAAATGTTCCGCACATTTCGGCGTACTGCCTGACAATTGAAGAAAAAACGGCCTTTGGCCAATGGCAAAAGACAGGCAAGCTGGCCCCGATAGACGATCATTTTGCTGCTGAGCAATTTGAAATGCTGGTTTCAGTTTTGGAAAGCGCCGGTTATGAGCAATACGAGATTTCCAACTTTGCCAAGCCCGGGAGGTATTCGAAACACAACACTGCCTACTGGCAGCAAAAGCCCTACCTGGGCATTGGCCCAAGTGCTCACTCCTACAATAGCGTAAGCAGGCAGTATAATGTCGCCAACAATGCCGCCTATATCAAGGCACTCAATGAAAGTAAAATTCCGACAACGGTGGAGGTGCTGGAGGCTAATCAGGCTTTTAACGAGTATCTGCTAACCACGCTTAGAACCATGTGGGGCACCAGCCTTGAACTGGCGGGTACAAAGTTCGGTGTTGACCTTTTGAAGGAAAAAGAAAGGGAGCTTTCGCTTCTTCGCAAGGAGGAGTTATTATTTACAACCGATAGTACACTATATTTAACAAAAAAAGGCAAACTTTTTGCAGATGAAATCACTTCTCAACTTATGCTGTAGTGAGCAAAAGTGAGATTGATTGCCGGACACCTTAGGATTAAAATGGAAAAAGAAGAGAAAAAGGCCTTTATGCTTCTTAAGTCGCTTATCTTCCATTATCATGGACTAGATGAAGATGAGCAAAACATGTTGAACGACTCGGCCGAATCGCTTGATGCGTTTGATGAGTTGCAATGGGCCAATACTTTTATTGCCGAGGATTATCTTTCTGCGTTCGACCGCTCCAGAGAATACCTGAACAAGGTGATAAGCAAACTTGAGAAAGAAAAAAGGATAAAATATCTCCTTTCCGTGTGGCAGGACAATGACAAAAAGGGCTACCTCACTGAAATGGAGGCCACCGCCATGCTAAACCTTGCCAAGGACTGGCACATCGAAAAGGAGATTATCAATATTGTGAAGCAGTAGCTTACAAAGACATCATGTCTTTGAACTTGGCAGCCTGCCTCCTGCTCACTTCCACCTTTTCACCGCCTTTCAGCTGCACCATTAGCCCACCATTGAACCAGGGCTCGATAGACTCCACCCAGTCGAGATTAACGATATGCTTGCGGCTTGCCCTGAAGAAAGTTCTGTCATCCAATCGTTCATCAAGAGCGTTGAGCGACTTATGAATCATGGGCTTGAAGTTATCGAAATAGACCTTTATGTAATTGCCATCTGATTCAAATAACCTGATGTTTGAGAGCCTGACAAACCAACACTTGTCGCCATCCTTCACAAATACCTGATCGGTGGCGCCAAGTTTTTTCTGCGGCAAACCTGACAGATCTTCCTCGCCTTGCGCTACTCCTTCGTTGAACAGTTTCTTAACAGTTTCATTCAATCGTTCCGGCTGAATGGGCTTTAGCAAATAATCAAGCGCATTGTACTGAAACGCTTTGATAGCAAATTCATCGTACGCCGTGGTGAATATAACCTTTGGCACTCTTTCCAGGCTCTCAAGAAGCTCAAACCCAGTTTTGCCCGGCATTTGGATATCCAGAAAAATCAGGTCCGGCTGCATGGTGTTGATTTTTTCAAACGCATCATCAGCATTGACGGCTTCTCCTATCAGTTCAATGTCTTTGTGTACGCTCAGTAAAGTTGTTAGCTCCTTCCGTGCCAACCTCTCGTCGTCGATTATCAGTGCTCTCATGTCTAGATCTATTATCAGTAATTAAATTGTTTCAGGAAATTTTAGTTCAGTCAAAACCATATTTGTACCCTCGTTCGCAATTTTAAAGGAGGCGCCGCTTCCGTAAATAAGCTTCAATCGGCGCTTGGTGTTTTGCAGACCATATCCACCGTTGGGACTCACCACCCCATTCTTGTACGACCCGCTGTTTCTGATCTGCACCATCAGGGTGTTGTTTTTCACTTCCGTGGTCACCTTAATATGTCCGCCGTGCTTAAGGTTGGACACGCCATGTTTAATTCCATTCTCAACCAGGGTTTGAATCATCATGGGCGGCACCATGTAAAGGTAGGAATCGGGATGGATTTGAAATTCTGTCTTAAGTCTTTCTTCGAATCGGATTGTTTCGAGCGCAAGGTAATCCTTTACTGTTTGAAGCTCGTCCTGAAAAGGAATCAGCTTCTTTTTGTCAAGAATCAGGGAATATCGCAGTATGTTGGATAACTGTGTAATGGCTATTTTCGACTTCGACGGGTTTTCGTCAACCAACGCCCTGATGCTATTGAGTGCATTAAAAATAAAATGCGGGTTCAACTGCGACTTCAGGTTGTTGAGCTCTATTTCGTTGATGGTTGCTTCAAACTGAAGAGACTTGTTGTACCTCTCAAAATAATGAAAGGTAAAATAAATCAACGCCCAAATAAAGGTGAGTGTCCAGGAGATGAGGACGTTCGCACTCATTGTTTCAAAACTGAAATCACTCTTCATCAAAGTGCCCAGGCTGTACTGAAGCGCCAATAGAAAGAAGTAGTCGATAATGCCCACCAGAAAGGTGGAGAATATCACCTTAGGGATAAGAATTGGCCATGAATTGCCAAGCCAATTTCTTTTTATAACCAATAACCGTAAGAAGTGCGTGATAAGGATATAGAAAGCCGTCGAAATGATTTGCCCTGTAATGTCGGATAGCGTGAGTGTTTTTGCCGTCGACAGCAAAAACAAATTGCTGAAGCCGTAAATCGACCATCCACCAATCTGACAAATCCAATATATCCGCCTCTTATTGATCATCTTATGGGCGAAATATAAATAAAATCCACACTTGGTCTAATACATTCCGGTTAAGTGGAGTGTTTCTCAATTTCAAACCGTTAGCGGGCCCTTTCAACGGGAGGTAACTTCCTCCTTCTCAGGTTCTTTTTCTTGTCTGGCAGGTTTCTTCACGTAAGGCCTTATGATAAGTCTTGTGCTTCGGTCAAACGTAAAATAGTTCCATATCCAGTTGCTAAGCACGATCCACTTGTTGCGGAAGCCAATAATGGACAGCAGGTGAATGAACATCCAAACCCACCAGGCGATGAAGCCTTTCATTCTTATGTTGCCTGGCAAATCGACAACGGCTTTGTTTCTTCCAATGGTGGCCATGCTGCCCTTATCAAGGTACTCGAATTTCTTCATTTCCTTCCCCTTGTCGAGGTTAACGAGGTTCTTTGCCAACAAGGTTCCCTGCTGAATGGCCACAGGCGCAAGCATAGGCAAGCCATTCGGGTAGGCTTCCGTTGGGAAATAAGCCACGTCGCCAATGGCATAAACATTGTCGGTGCCAATCACCTTGCAGTATTCATCTACTTTGATACGGCTTTTGAAAACAGAGGCATCTGCCACTCCAGGCAAAATGTTGCCTTTTACACCGGCCGCCCAAATCAGCGTACTTGCCGGAATGCTCATGCCATCATCCAGAGTAACCGTTTTCCCATCATACGATTTGAGCTTCTTGTCAACCAACACCTGCACATCGAATCGCTTAAGGTAGTTGAAAGCGTTTTCGCCGGCCTCATGGCTCATGCCATTGAGCAGCCTCGGCAGGCCCTCCACTAAATAGATCATCATCTTTTTGAAGTTGATCTCAGGGTAGTCCTTGGGCAGCACATGCAATTTCAATTCTCCAAGCGCCCCTGCCAGCTCAACTCCCGTGGGGCCACCCCCTACGATGACAAAGTTCATCAGGCTTTGCTTTTCTTCCGTGTCAGATTGCAACACAGCTTTTTCGAACGACTGTAAAAGCTGGCTTCTCAGGTTGAGTGCGTGAGGAATTTGCTTTAGAGGAAAAACATTTCTCTCCAGCTCACTGTCGCCGAAATAGTTGGTGAGCGACCCGTTGGCTATGACAAGGTAGTCATAGGTCAGTTCTCCTATCTCAGTAATTATACAATTCCTAGACGTATCGACGGACTCAACCGTGGCCATTCTAAAGTAGAAGTCTTTGAAATTCTTTAGTCGCTTTCTCAAAGGGCCTGCGATAGAGTCGGGTTCAAGCCCAGCCGTGGCCACCTGATAAAGGAGAGGTTGAAAAGTGTGATAGTTGTGTCGATCAAAAAGAACTACCTGAAAGTTTTTTTTCCTCAATCCTTTCGCTATTTTTAAGCCTCCGAATCCACCTCCGATGATTACCACTCTTTTTTTGGAGGTCTGAGGAATCATGATATCGCCCGATTTTTTTGTTTGTTCTGACATAATAGGAGATAAAGGTACATTGACTAACTTCTTATAATTATTCTATTTTTTTACTAAATTATACCAGAATTATATTCTGATTTTTTTAAGCATTGGCAATTATTATTTTGATATTGTGGCTGCCCCAGTTCTTAAAAAATTCCCTTCTTCCGTTCCTCTTCATAGCCAATTTGGTAAGGTTCATCAGCTCATAAATTGTACTTTTTAAATAAAACTGGAGTAAGCCTATCTCATTTTCTGAAGTTCGCTCACTTTTCTTACCTCAGAACGCACCTTTTCATTAATATGTTCTGTAAAAATAAGAAACAAAGAATATAATTTTGCGTTCATTTTGGTCGGAACCAAGAAACAGAACATTATTAAAGAATTGGAAAAGACCAAAATTATGAAAAGTATTTTTTTGAGCATTGCGGGTATAGTCTTGATAGGAAGCACCTTCACGAGCGACCTTGTAGCTAAAAATCCCTACAAGCTCTCGCAGGCGGAGATTGCAGAAATCATCAACAGCCTCAATAACGAATTAAGTGTCAAAGACATTCCTGTGTTGCAGGATAAAATTGTAGTGTTTGACGAAAGCTGGAATGTGTTGCTGGAGCAGCCACTTCAGGAAGTGTTGGAAAAAGATCCTTCTTCAAAAGAAAGATCACTGATAAAGAAAAGTGAGTTCCTGATGGAGTACGCTGGAAACAGCTACTACATGTTGGAAGACTAAAAACATAAAGGTTAGTAGTTAGTTTAAGTAGGTGGTTTACCCCGATTCATCGGGGTAACACATGGTAGGTTTAGGTGTGGAAATCCCGCTGTTTTTTCAGTGGGATTTTTTATTTACGCCCTTTCGAGTTCTTCCTTCAGAAACTTCGACGTATACCCTACCTGCCTTTTTGCCACTTCCTCGGGTGTGCCTTCCACAAGTATCTGCCCCCCTTTGTCGCCACCTTCAAGCCCCAGATCGATGACGTGATCGGCTACTTTGATCACGTCGAGGTTGTGCTCAATGATAAGGACAGTATTGCCTTTGTTCACAAGCTTGTTCAATACGTCAATCAGGTGCTGGATGTCTTTAAAGTGCAGGCCGGTGGTAGGCTCGTCAAGAATGTACAGCGTTTTGCCCGTGTCTTTCTTTGAAAGCTCAGTTGCCAGCTTCACCCGCTGCGCCTCCCCGCCCGAAAGCGTTGTGGCATGCTGGCCAAGTGTGATGTAGTCCAGGCCGACCTCGTGCAGGGTCTGAATCCGTCTGAGGATTTTGGGCTGGAACTCGAAAAACTCTACGGCTTGCTCCACAGTCATGTCAAGTACGTCTGAAATTGACTTGCCCTTGAACCTTACCTCCAGCGTCTCCCTATTATAGCGCTTGCCCTTGCAGGTTTCGCACGGCACATGCACATCGGGGAGGAAATCCATTTCGATGACTTTCATGCCCGCCCCTTCGCAGGTTTCGCAACGGCCACCTTTTACGTTGAAAGAGAAGCGGCCCGGCTTGTAGCCTCTTATTTTCGCCTCGGGAAGGTTCGAGAACAACAGACGAATATCTGAAAAGGCACCAGTATAAGTGGCTGGGTTAGAGCGTGGCGTTCTGCCAATAGGTGCCTGATCCACTTCTATTACTTTGTCGATATGTTCAACCCCTTTGATTTCGGCATAAGGAAGGGGCTCGGATCTGCTGCCGTAAAAATGCTTCCTGAGAATGGGGAAAAGCGTTTCGTGGATCAACGAAGACTTGCCACTACCTGACACACCGGTGATGCAGAGCATCTTGCCAATTGGCAAAGTCAATGTTACATTTTTCAGGTTGTGGCCTGTGGCGCCTTTCAGCACAATGCTCTCTCCCTTTCCTTTTCTTCTTTCCTTCGGTACAGCGATCTTGTTAATTCCGTTGAGATAACCGGCTGTTAGCGAATTGCTTTCTAAAACCTCCTGAGGCGTGCCAGCAGCTACCACCTGGCCACCGTGCCTTCCAGCTCCCGGCCCGATATCAATGAGGAAGTCACTCTCCATCATCATATCACGGTCGTGCTCCACCACTATGACGGTGTTGCCAAGATCCCGGAGGTCTTTCAATGCCTTGATCAGCTTCACGTTGTCACGCTGGTGCAAGCCAATGCTTGGCTCATCAAGAATATATAACACGCCAACAAGCTGAGTGCCTATTTGTGTTGCAAGTCGAATACGCTGAGCTTCTCCTCCGGAAAGCGTTCTTAGAGGCCTGTCCAGGTTCAGGTAATCCAGGCCAACGTCCAGCAAAAAGCCGATTCGCTTCCTGATTTCCTTCAATACCTCGGCTGCTATGATGTTCTGCCGCTCGTCGAGCCGGGTTTCCAGCCCTTCAAACCATTCCGAAAGCTGGGTGATGTTCATGAAAGACAGCTCGGAAATGTTCTTGTTGTCGATTTTGTAGTGCAGTGCTTCCTTTTTAAGCCGGGCACCCTGGCAGGATGGGCAGATGGTGCTGACTGTAAATTCATCCACCCATTGCTGCATTTTGTCGGAGCCGCCGTCCTTTTGCTTTTCAAGGAAATTGATGATGCCCTCAAATTTGGTATTCCACTCTGTGCCTGGGTATTTGACTGAAGCAACTGCTACAGGTTCGTCGTCGCCAAACAATATTATCTTCAACGCCTCCTCCGGGATATTCTTAATCGGGGTAGCCAGACTTAGCCTGTGTCTTTTGAGAATGACCTCCAGCTTCTTGAAAATCCATATATCCCGGTATTCACCCAAGGGTGCTATCCCTCCCCGGCTGATACTGATGTTGGGATCTGGCATGACCGACTCTCTGGATATTTCCTGAATAACCCCCAGGCCATTGCAGTCCGGGCAGGCACCATAGGGTGAATTGAAGGAGAAGGTATTTGGAGCCGGGTCGTCGTATGCAAGCCCCGTCTCAGGATCCATCAGTGTCTTGGAAAAATGAGCCACACTTCCATCTTCCAGCAAAATCATCATGACCCCCTTGCCCTGCGTCATTGCTGTCTTGGTAGACTGGGTAATGCGACTGGCGTCTTTCTCACTTACAACCACCCGGTCGATCACAATTTCGATGTCGTGGGTTTTGTAGCGATCCAACTGCATCTTGGGGGTGATCTCTTCCAAGGCACCATCTATCCTGGCCCTTGAAAAGCCCAGTTTCCTGATTTGCTGAAAAAGCTCCCTGTAGTGACCTTTTCGGCCTTTGACAACCGGAGCAAGGATAGCCAATTTTTGGCCATCGTATTGCTTAAGAATCTGCCTGATGATCTGATCCTCACTTTGCTTGGTCATTTTCTTGCCTGTGAGGTAAGAATAGGCGTCGCCTGCCCTGGCATAAAGCAAACGAAGAAAATCATAAATTTCAGTGACCGTGCCTACTGTAGAACGAGGGTTTTTAGAGGTGGTCTTTTGTTCAATCGAAATGACCGGACTAAGTCCATTGATTTTGTCAACATCGGGTCTCTCAAGCTCGCCAATGAACGAACGTGCGTAGGCGCTGAAGCTTTCCATGTAGCGGCGCTGGCCTTCTGCGTAGATGGTGTCAAACGCCAACGATGACTTACCGCTACCACTAATGCCCGTAATGACCACCAACTGATTTCTTTTGAATCTCAGGTCAATGTTTTTCAGGTTGTGCTCCCTGGCTCCGAAAATCTCGAGAAAGTCAATACCATCTGTGGCCCCATTCACCAACTGCTCCCCATTGCTTTCGGTTGTGGGTTGTGGTGCTTTTAAAGTATCTTTTGGCATGCTGTTGATGGATACAAAACGTTTTTAAAATAAATCAATTTCCGGAATTCAAGGCATCGGTTTGGTTGTCGGTTGGCAGTACTTCAACATGCCCCTTCGGTAGCCTGAGCAAATAGCTTTTTCCTTTCCTGACATTTAAAGCACCCCTCCTTAACCACGGATTGTGCAGTCTGAGTTCCTTGTATGACAAGCCTCTCGCCTGGGCAAAGTCAACGAGACTGGGTATGTCTTCCGTAACCCGCAATGTATCGAGCGGAATCACGGGGTACAGTAGCTCCTGCGGAATATCATACCCGTACTTCTTGGGGTGCTCAAGAATCTCTTTGATGGCCAGAAGGCGAAACATGTATCTGGAAGTTTCTTCGTTCAACAACAGGTCGTAGTAGGAGTTTGTCTTCTGCTCTTCAAGTTCATCTGACAGACCTTTCATCCCCATATTGTAGGAGGCTGCTGCATTTGTCCAGTCCCCAAACTTCTCTTTTGCTTTGAGCAAGTATTTTGCGGCGGCGGCTGTTGAGGCAATCGGATCATATCGCTGATCAACTTCCCGGTTAATTTCCAGGCCAAAATCATTGCCAGTGCCTTCTCGTATTTGCCAGAAGCCCACCGCTTGCCTTGGAGAAACAACATTCTCAAGGCCACTTTCTATTACGGACAAATACTTAAAGTCTGTGGGAATACCATTTTCCTTAAGCAGCTCTTCGAGCAAAGGCAGCCATCGGTTGGATCGCTTGATGAGGAAGATAGTGCTGCTGTGCCAATAAGAGTTGACATGTATTTCTCTGTCCAGCCGCTCCCGCACGTCAGTCATATTTAAAGGAACCGGCTCTCCAGCAAAACTCAGGGTGTCGGGCAGCTCGAAAACTTTGACATAGTTGTCGGGCAGCGTAACCTCTAACGGCACTGTTTCCATGGAAGCGGGGGGCGGCGTCAGGTATTCATCTTTGCCCGTGGTGCGCTTGTAAACAAAATAACCGCCGATGATAAGGATGCCGAGCCAAAGCTGCAACATGATGAATTTACGCATACTCTTATGTTCTTGGGGGCAGTACAGAATTGCCAAAACGCAAAAATACGTTTAAATCGAGACAATTAAAACGAAGGCGAAAACATGATTTGCTCATTGGCAGTAGCAAAAAAAAAGCTATTTCAGCAAAATGTTCTTCAAAGCACTGTTGAGGTGGGTATAATCAAACTTAAATCCCATCTCCTCCGCCTTTCTTGAAGAAATCTTACTGCCACCCAGAACTATCTGCGCCATTTCGCCAAGCGCCACTTTCAGAACGAAGCCAAGAACCGGCGGCAGCCAAAGGGGTTTTTTCAATACCTTAGCGGCCTCCGTGGTGATTTCTTTGTTGGTGGCTGGCGACGGGCTCACCCCGTTGTAAACTCCAGTGTAAGCAGTATTCTCAATGGCTTCCAGAAACAAGCGGCAAAGGTCATCGATATGAATCCAACTCATCCACTGCCTGCCAGTTCCCAAAGGGGCGCCGAGCCCAAATTTAAGCGGGGCCAGCAGTTGCGGCAGTGCACCACCACTTGCACTCAGCACCACTCCCACCCGGATAAGTACCCTCCTGCTTCCCATGCCTTCAACGGGTGCGGATGATGCTTCCCAAGACTTTACCACCTGGGCAAGAAAATCGTCTCCAGCAGGTGACTTTTCATCAATCATCACATCGCCAGTATCGGCACCGTAATAGCCAATCGCCGAAGCGCCAATAAATACTTTCGGTTTCCGCTCTAGAGCCGAGAGCTTTTCCATGAGCAGTGCCGTCGACTGCGTTCTGCTTTCAAGTATCAGCTTTTTCCTTGCTTCTGTCCAGCGCTTATCAGCAACGCCAGCACCAGCCAAATGGACAATAGCCTCAACGCCTTCCAGAGCATCATGTTGTATCTCCCCCCTTTCAATATCCCAGGTATAAGTTTTGTACTTGTCGGCCTTTCCGGACGACCTGCTTAGCCAAGCCACTTCATACCCAGCCTGTGTCAGCAACTCGCTCAGCCGGCTGCCGATTAAGCCGCTTCCTCCCGTCACAAGTATTTTGCCTTTCGTTGTCTCTCTCATTCTTGGTGCAGTTGCTGCTGGTTATCTCTGTATAATTCACTTTTCAACTTCCGTATTAATTACGCATTTTTAGCGAACATTTGCGTTAGATAAGAAATGGTGTTTGAATGAAAAACTGCATATTCCTGCTTTCTGTTTTAATTATCTTCATTTCAGCAGGAGGCTTGTCGGCTCAAAGCAAAAATACCGGAGCCAGCTCAAATGCCGTACCTGATTTCGGCCCGGCAGTGACATCGGCTTCCCTTACAATTGGCAGCGACAAGCACGCTGGTTATGTTGCCCAGTTCGACTTCCCTCCAAAAAACCTGAAAAAGGGCTGGTGGCGGTACCTTAAAACCGTAGCCAGGGTAAAAAACCGAAAGACTTACTGGAAACTTTCAGTGCCGCCGGAAAAAGGCTCGTCAAATGTGCCAATAGAAATGTTTTCCGAGATAAAGGTTGATGGTAATTCTTCCAGGTTAACGCTTGTGCTGAATAGTGTGAATATGGATGCGTCGACACGGAAAGAGTACATGCAACAGACAAAGAATTTTCTGGAGGAATTTAAGTCGAAATTCTATGGCGACTACATTCAACAACTCATAGTAGCTGCCGAAAAACAAGCCAGAAAAACCAGCGCCGATCATCAACGGGCCGTAGCAAAAAGACAGAAGCTCATAGCTAAGCTGGAAAAGTCGAAGGCCCGAAGTGCCAATGAAGACACCGCCTTTGAAGATGGAGAGCTGGTGGCCGCCATCAACACGCTGGGACAACTGATAGCAGAGAAAACGGCAGCGGTGGATGCTTCCCAAAAGGAAATTGCCTCATTGAAAAAGACCCTTCTGAACTATATTCAAAAAAGCGGGCGCTAGTGTAAGTTCCTATTTATCACACCGCATGTCGATCCCTTGTCTTTAAAGGCTTATATTTGCAAAATCTTTGTGAATGAGGCCTTTTTATCCACCAAATCCAGAGTAAATCACGAATAGTTAAGGAGTTGTATGAAGAACACTGCAGAATTAGATCGCCGCAGAACATTTGCCATTATCAGTCACCCCGATGCGGGAAAAACGACGTTGACGGAGAAATTACTTCTTTTTGGTGGTGCTATTCAGTCAGCCGGAGCCGTTAAAAACAACAAAATTAAGAAGACCGCCACCTCCGACTTTATGGAGATAGAGAAGCAGCGTGGTATTTCCGTGGCTACCTCGGTGATGGGCTTCGAATACAAAGGCATAAAGATCAATCTGCTGGACACTCCCGGTCACAAAGACTTTGCAGAAGACACCTACCGGACGCTAACGGCCGTCGACAGTGTGATACTTGTGGTGGACTCTGTGAAGGGTGTGGAAGAGCAAACTGAAAAACTCATGAGTGTGTGCCGCATGCGAGACACACCGGTGATTGTGTTCGTGAACAAAATGGACCGACCGGGCAAAGACCCTTTTGAGCTCATGGACGAGCTGGAGGACAAGCTGAGCATTAAAGTGCGTCCCCTCAGCTGGCCTATCAACAACGGTTCGGATTTTAAAGGAGTATATAACCTGTATAAAAAGCACCTCAACCTGTTCAATGCCAACAAGACTGCCGTTGAGCGAGACATTGTATCATTTTCGGATCTCCAAAGTCCCAAGCTGGAAGAGATCATAGGCAAAGATGCCGATACGCTCAGGGAAGATGCCGAGCTGGTAGAGATGGCCTACGAGCCTTTCGACAAAGAAAATTATCTGGACGGGCTGTTAGCTCCGGTGTTTTTTGGCAGTGCACTAAATAATTTTGGTGTGCAGGAGTTGCTCGACACCTTCATCGAAATTGCCCCAACGCCCCTGCCAAGAAACACCAATTTGCGTCAGGTGCTTCCGACCGAAAAGAACTTCTCAGGCTTTGTTTTTAAGATACACGCCAACCTGGATCCCCGCCACCGTGACAGAATTGCCTTCCTCAGGGTATGCAGCGGCGTGTTTGAACGTAACAAGTTTTATCACCACGTCAGGCTCAACAAGAATGTGCGCTTTGCCAACCCCACCAGCTTTATGGCGCAGGACAAGGAAACAATTGACTCGGCGTTCCCGGGCGACGTAGTGGGCTTGTACGACACCGGCAATTTCAAGATAGGTGATACCCTAAGCGAAGGTGAGATGATCACTTACAAAGGGATTCCGAGTTTCTCTCCTGAGATTTTCAGAGAGCTGGAAAATGCTGACCCCATGAAGGCGAAGCAGATGGAAAAAGGGATTCACCAGCTGACGGACGAAGGCGTGGCGCAGCTTTTCATCAAGCAGCCGGGCAATAGAAAAATTGTAGGCACAGTGGGTGAACTCCAGTTCGACGTTATTCAATACAGACTGCTTCATGAGTATGGGGCCAGTTGCCATTTCAGGGCTATGTCAATGTATAAAGCCTGCTGGGTAAGCTCCAACAACCCGGCCAAACTGAAGGACTTCCTCGACTTTAAGGCCAACTCTATCGCACTGGATAAAGATGGTTTACCCGTTTATCTGGCGGAATCGAAAGGAATGCTCGACGTGATGATTTCCAAGTATCCGGAGATCAACTTTGCCTTTCAGTCGGAGCACAACAGGATGGCAGATAGTGAGGCGTAAACTTGCTTCCCAGAACCTAGCTGCATGATTATCACCCAAGTTTTGTAAATTAGGGTTGCATTTGCTCTAAAGCCAGAAAAACACGGCTACGCTGATGAACGAAAAACCCAATTTACCCGGCCACTTGCTTTGGGAGTACGACCTTGAGACTTTCAACTATGAGAACTCATACAAGATCGTCATTGAGAGAGTCTTGGAAAGAGGAAATCTAGAAGAATGGAGAGAGATCGTTCGGTACTATGGCGAGTCTAAGATACTTGAAACAATAGATTGGAGTGCTCAGCTGGGCACAAGGGAAAAGGAGTGGTCGAAATTCTTCCTTAAATCCGATTTTTTGGATGTTGCATAAGGATCCATTGGAAGACATAGCCGCCATGAAGCTCAATGCCATTTCCAACTCCGGTAAGCGGCTCAAGGACTTTATTGATGTCTACTATCTACTAGAGCATTTCTCTATGGACGAAATGATCGCCTTCTACACTACTAAGTACCCTAATTTCAACCCGCTCATTGCTTTGCGGTCAGTCAACTACTTTGATGATATCGACCCCGCCATTGACCCTCCCAAATTGAAGGAAAAATTGTCCTTGTCTGAAATAAAAAAACGAATTAATGATGCTGTGTTGCATTCGAAAAAGCGTTTCGGGTAGTGCAAGCTTCTACCCGGCTGTAGCATACTTTTTAATAATCGCCATTTGACCGGCATGCCATGCGGTGTGCGTAGTAATGCGGGAGAGTGCTTCTGCTTTGGTCATGGTTCCAAACTCCCGGGTAGTAACCTCAGTAGTCCAGCTTCCATCTTCCTGATCCAAAATGGCCGCCTCCAGCTCCCTGCCCGATTCGTCGAGCAACCCTTTGAGCTCCTCAAGGTTGGTAAAGTGCCCCAAGTCCTTTATGCCCTGCCCGACTGTCGATAGCTTCACCTGCAAAGGCCTTCCAAATACATTTTTGGCAAAAAGCAGTTCCACTTCTGCGATGTGCCTGAATAGCCAACCTATTGAATTGCTATCAGGATGGATTCTCCTGGAAAGGCATTCGGGTGTGATGGCTGCTAGCTGGTTGGTGAGCCTGGTTCGGCCCATTTTCCATATCGGAAGTAAGATGTCAGTGGTCATGCGCTCTCGTTTAACTTGTTGATGAATGTAAGGGATAAAATTTTACAGGCTTGCTTGGTCAGCAAATTTATTAATCGTAATATTGCAATGTAATTATAAATTATGGGTGTAACAAAGACAGATCTGTTTACGGCTGAACAAAACGACCTGGCCCTTATCGCCAAGGCATTTGCGCATCCGGCTCGTGTGGCCATCGTTGACTACTTACTCAAAGCTAATGCCTGTATCAACGGCGACCTTGTGGAAGAACTCGGTTTGGCACAAGCCACCATCAGTCAGCACTTGAGAGAGCTAAAAGACATGGGCATTATTAAAGGCACGATTGAGGGAGTCTCTGTAAGCTATTGCATTGACCCTGTTCGCTGGGCTGAAATAAAGGGCCTTTTCAATAAGATGTTTGACAGGCACCCCTTCTGCTGTTAAAAAATTTACTTACAGGCATCGTAATATTGCAATTAAACATTAAGAAATATGCAAACCTCTGAAGAACTAAAATCCATCGTTCGGGAAAAATACAGCAAGATTGCCGAACAAGACATCGCTGTGAACCAATCATCGTGCTGCGGGGCAGGCGGTTTTTCAAACGAGGTGTATAATATCATGACTGACGACTACACCGGAATGCAGGGCTATGCTCAGGAAGCAGATCTTGGGTTGGGATGCGGGCTTCCTACCCAGTTTGCTAAAATCCAAAAGGGAGATACGGTTATTGACTTAGGATCTGGCGCTGGAAACGACTGTTTTCTGGCACGGCACGAAACCGGCGAAACTGGCAAAGTAATCGGCGTAGATTTTACTGACGCCATGATCAAAAAAGCACGCACCAACGCTGAAAAGCTTGGGTACAACAACGTAGAATTCCGCCAGGGTGATATTGAAGAAATGCCCGTTTCAGACAGTGCTGCTGACGTAATAGTCAGCAACTGTGTACTTAACCTTGTCCCCAACAAACAAAACGTTATCAAAGAAATATACCGGGTGCTGAAGCCAGGAGGCCATTTCAGTATTTCAGACATTGTGTTGGTAGGCGACTTGCCAAAAGCTCTTCAGGAGGATGCTGAAATGTATGCTGGTTGCGTAGCTGGTGCTATTCAAAAGGATGAGTACCTGGGATATATCAGCGAAATGGGATTTGAAAATATCACCGTGCAAAAAGAAAAAGCGATTGTGATACCCAATGATATATTGAGTAAGTATCTTTCTTCAGCCGAAATAAATGCTTTTAATAATGGACAAACAGGGATTTTTAGTGCTACGGTCTTTGCCCAAAAACCTGGCAAATCAGTTAAAATAGCTGTAGTAACAATGGATAAGCTTCCTGCCAATGCCTGCGCTCCTGGCTCGGGTTGCTGCTAATCTTATTCACAATATCAAGACAAAACATATGGTGCTACTGCCCAAGATCGAAGCCAGCATTAAGACATTGCCAGTCGACAGTATTCCTCTGGAAAGAAGGGAATTACTCAAGTTATTAATCGACTATGTGCAAGACAAAAAAAACGAGGGGGTAGTGCCCCGGCTCAATTTCATCTGTACCCATAATTCCCGGCGCAGTCAGCTATCGCAAATATGGGCCAAAACAGCAGCCGACTACTTTGGCGTTGACGTTGAAACGTTCTCCGGCGGTGTGGAAGTCACTGCGTTTAATGAAAGGGCAGTGGCGGCCATTGAACGAGCTGGTTTTAAAGTGACCGAAAAAGCGAATGGCAGTAATCCCATTTACTTCGTTTCTAACCAGAAACCAGGCGATCCCATTACCGCCTTCTCAAAAGTCTACGACGATACCACTAACCCAAATGCTGAATTTGCAGCGGTAATGACTTGTTCAGATGCTGACGAAAACTGTCCTTTTATACCGGGTGCTGAAGCCCGGTTACCGATTAGGTACGAAGACCCAAAAGCGTTTGACAATACACCAGAGGAGGCTGCCAGGTACGACGAGCGCTCCCGGCAAATCGCTACTGAAATGTGCTATGTGTTTTCGGAGATAAAATAAGCTTTTCCGATAGATACTGACCAACGGGAAAATTGGGTGGTTGCGCCTGATTTTATATTTTCGCAGCAAACCAAACACGACATGAACAAGACTATTCTTTTTTCCGGGTTGCTATTTTTTACCCTGATTGGTTGCAAACACCGGGTAGTTGTAGATGCGCCAGCTATTTTAAGACATTCTCCGGAGGAAGTAGAGGCCATTTTGGGCAAACCAGATAGTACTTATGCCACCGAGACACTTGCAGGCCCCGCTCTCGCACAGCATTTCAGGATGTATAATGTGGAGGTGGAGTATGTAGACAACAAAGCCAGCTACATTTCTGTAAAAGGCCCTCATGGGCTCCCATTTTCAGAAGAAGCACTAGAGGCTTTCAATGCAAAAGCCTTGGGGGAACCCACCAAGTCGGCGGATGAAAAGGTGCTGCGCTGGATAAAAATGCAGGCACCAATTGAAGCCATTAGCTTTGCCGCCACTCATTACGACAGTCTGCAAAATGTAGACAACTTTACTGTTACTATTATTGGAAGGAAATAGGGAGAATCGCCGACGAAAGACTATTAAACGGGAAAAAGGGAGCTGAGCTCCCCTTTTCCCGTCTATCATTTCTATCTCAATAGTAGGCTGTTAACTAAATTGCAGCGCCTAAGTATTCAAATCAGAAAGTGTAAGTATACTTCAGAGAGAAGAGTCGTTGCGGCATGTAAAGCGAGAACAGCTCCTCTTCGTTACCAAATTTATATACCTGCTGATCTTTTGCATTAAGAAGGTTCTTTGCAGTAAAGCTTAGCGCTGACTGGCGGCTTCCTCCAAACTGCTGTGTCACGTTCAGGTTCAGGCTATTGAATGGCTTTTGATAGACGTCAGGAATATTAGATATGCCGATGAAAGTGATCGTTTCGCCCTGGACGTTGTATGACAAGTTTGTTGAAAACCCAATTTCATCATTCTGATACAACAGGTAAGCGTTTACGACATAAGGCGATTGGCCGGTCATTTCTCTGTAAAGTTTTACAGAAGAAGCATCACCACCTTTGTAGCTCACCTCACTATCGTATTCGGTTTGCCCCTGCTCACTTACCGTTACTGTCTTTCTGTTAACCCGTGAGGCCACAATCGACACGTTGGAGCCTATTGAGAAGTTCTGCAAAGCAGGAGTGATAAAGCTCAGGTCTTTCCTTACTTCAAACTCTGCACCATACACCTGGGCTTCGCCCACATTTCTTGGCTTTAGCTGACCGGGATTGTTAGGGAAGAAAACCAATGCGATGTGGTCAGTAAAGTCTTTATAAAAAACTGATGCAGATACCATTTCGCCTGGGGTGAAGAAATACTCCCACCTCAAGTCATAGTTGAGTATTTGTGCCTGCTTCAGGTCCAAATTACCCGAGAATTGTATTCTGGTGATAGGGTCTTCGATAAACGCTGAAGACTTCTCTTTGAAAGATGGACGTGCCAGTGTCTTATTAAATGAAGCCCTCAGGTTCATATTCTCCTGTAGCGCATATACAAAATTCAACGAAGGCAGCAAGTTAGTCTTGTCCAATGTTTTAGTGTTCTCTTCCAGCTGGCTGGAGTTGTCCTCATTTAATCGGATTCCAGTATAGAACATCTTGACGTTTTCTACTCTCACACCATAAATTGACTTCAACTTGCTTGTGATATTCATTTCATTCATCACATAGGCAGCATATGTAGACTGGCTACCATCGTAGTTGTTGTAGGCGTTACTGTTGTTTTGAACATACAGACCTCTGGGGTTTTCCGCAGAATACAAATTAGCATCAGTCAGCAACCAGTTAGCGTCGTTTTGCTCAATCTGAAATGCTTCAAGTGGATCGTAGTTATACGCATTCACTTTGAATTCTCTCCACTTCAAAGCCACCATGGCCCCAGCCTTCAACTTATTATTGTCGTTTAGATCGTATGTAAGGTCTGCCTTGAAGCTTTCATTTGTTTCCTTCAACTCTCTCCAAAATCTGTCAATGCCACCACCATTTCTAAAGGCATAGGTGTCGTCATCTTCATTGATTCTGGTATCACGATAATCCGGATCGGTAATTCCTGAAAATAAAAGTGAGTTTGTCCAATCCACCCGGAGCCTGCCAAACTGATGCTTACCGTACAAGATGTTGTTAGTCATCTGGCGTTGGGTATAAGCAAGGATATCGTTATGGATATGAGTTGGGTTGTTCAGCGTAGTGAAGTCTATCTCACGATCCAAAGCAGTGCTTACGCCATTCTGCGTACGAAATATATTTGTACCAATGGTGTGATTATCAACCTTAGCGGCCAGGGTTCCCAATGCACTCCAAAGCACGTTGTTAGAGCTCAAATCACCCACGGCTGTAAAGTCCCTCTCGAGGCTAACCTCAGCAGAAGTACGGTCTTTTTCAAAACGCTTTCTTGTGAAACCTTCGTAAAAAGTGTTGGTATTAGTGTAGTTGAATATGGCGTTGTAGCCCCATGTCACTTTGTTTCTTTGCACCTGATTGCCATGTGACAGAGAAAAATTGGTGTTCATGAAGTTGGTAGACCGGGATGTTCCTAAAAGAGGTGAGAACTTCTTTGTTGTTTCTTCTACAAAGGAATTAGGCAATGTTGGGATAGAAGCGCTGGCTGATATTGGAAGCGCTCTTGCTCCGTTGTCCCAGCCCAGCGCATCAGTAGATGAGCCTTTGTATGACACGGCGTTGCTATTGAAATGCATGGCCGGGTTGTAGCCAAAGCTTAAAGAAGCTGAACTGGTCTGCTCTTCAGGAAAAGCTTTGGTTTGAATATTAACCAAGCCTCCGGCAAAATCCCCTACCAGATTTGGGGTGAATGTTTTGTAAACAATCACATTCTCAAGCACACCTGTTGGGAATAGATCCACTTGCACATCGTTTCTATCTGGGTCGAGGCCAGGGATAATCATCCCATTCAGCGACGTCTTTGTGTACCTGTCACCCAGGCCACGTACGTACACATACTTATCACCCTGAATGGTCACGCCAGTCACCCTGTTCATGGCTGAAGACAGGTTGCTGTCACCTACTCTTCTGAAAGAAGCAGAAGAAATGCCATCCATGGTGTTGATAGATTTCTTTTGAACAGACAACAAACCAACGTCGTTGTTTCTGATTACTTCAGCTGTAACAACTACAGACTCGAGCTCCGTTACATCCTCACTGATAGGAATGTCGAGTGTGGTAGTTTGTCCGGCAACTATTTCAACGCCTTCGATAGTTTTGGACTGATAAGAGACGAATTGCACTTCGATGGTATGGGTGCCTGGCTCAAGGGTCAATGAAAAGTTGCCATCGAAATCGGCAACAGCACCAGTGGTAGTGCCCTTCTTGATAACAGCCGCCCCAAACAATGCCTCACCGGAGATTTGGTCGTAAACTTTACCTCTTAAGAACCCGGTTTGAGAAAATGCCGACGAGGAGATACAAACCGCCAGCGCAACAATAAAGAACTTCTTCATAAATAGACTCAAAATTAATTCGCTGCAAAGGTAGACACCGACAGGGCTAGAACTGATTAGGGGAACTTTATCAGTTTTTTAATAAAAAGACTCAAAAGTGAGGATTTGATAACATTTCCGTAATATTGAATCGAGTGGTGTCAAGTATGGAAAAACAAAAAAGGTAGCCGTGGAACACCACAACTACCATTTTCAGTACGAGTCTTATTTATGAATTATCTTCTATAAGTTCGCTTCGACTATTATCAATCGAAGCTCTTAGTGTATACTTCAAAGGCTGAAGTTGAAACTTTAGAGAATACAAGTGAACCAGCAGCTGTGTTAGAAGCCGCATCTTCAGTCTCCTCGTATGTTTCTGTATCGAATGAAGCGGACAATATTACTTTGCCACTCTTCAAGACCACGTTGGTAACTGTAGCTTTGGCTTTGGCTTTGAAGTCAGCTGTTGTAGCCTTTCCGCCAACACTCTCAATAGTTCCGTTTTTGATAGTGAATGATTTATCCAAGCTGCCTTCTCTGCCGTCGATTTCCAATCCTTTGTCAGAGTCAGAGCTAACGTACACAACGAAGTTGTCTATAGTTCCAGCGTATGACTGATCCACATCAAGACCATCATCACCAACAGTGTATATAAGCACACTCTTAACATTTACAGTACCCCCGAAAAATTCGATACCATCGTCAGAGTTAGAATAAACTTCAATGTTTTCGATTGTTGTGCCAGTTCCCACACCACCGAGGGTAAGCCCATTAATTTCACTTCCGGCAGCGATTTCAGCGCCACCGTGGCGGATCGAAACATACTTAATAACTCCTGAGTTGTCATCAGCGGCGGTTCCTCCGTATCTTCCGTTAGTGTCGGCTGCGTCAACACCTTCAATCTGAGGGTCTTCAGTTTTGGCACTTACAGGCGCTTTGCCCAAGACTACTAATCCACCCCATTTACCCCGATCGCTTTCGGTCAAAGTAGTGCCCGAAAGGTCACCAGGCTGAATGTCGTCGTCGGTTGAAGTCATAATGATAGGATCCTCAGCAGTACCTTCGGCCATAAGCTTTCCGCCTCTGGCAATCATTAGCACGGCAGCGTTAGCTCCGGTCAGTTCGGCATTACCTTTAATGATTGTTCCGGCTTCGATTGTTAGCGTCACGCCATCAAGAACGGTAACACGGGCGTCCAACTGATACACTTTGTCTTTTGTCCATTCAGTATCTTCAGAGATGTTAGCAGATACTTTAACTACAGTAGCCTCAGCTGATGGCTCAGATGGAGTCTGATCAGTGCCTCCCAGTTGACCTTTAACAAAAGCCAGCGTCCAGTCTTCGAATACTGATGCATCAGTAACGCCAGTTGCAGATGCGTCTGAAGAAGCTTTTGCGCTTACTGCCGTTTGAGAAGCAGCAACTGCATCAGCAATTTTTTCTTCTGTTGTCTTTTCAGGCTCTGGCTCATCGTCGCCGCCACATGATGATGCGAACACTAAAACGCCCGCCATAAAAAGTAATGATAAGATCTTGTTCATGATTCAACTTTGTTTTTTGATTTCAAAAGTCTTTGAGCCGCAAAGTTGAGCACTTAATGTTAAGAGGGAGGAAAAGCGATGTTACGATATGATTAAACTAATTTTAAAAAAATTACCCCTGCGTGACGTTTGTTAACATGGTGTTACGTCGCAGGGGTAAATCAATATGGGTTCAGCAATAAGTTATCGAGTCGCTTATTTACCTATAGATACTTTGTTGAGCAATTCTTTAACGATCTGCTGGGTGGTAATTCCATCAGCCTCCGCCTCATAGTTAAGAAGAATACGATGGTTGAGCACGTCGCTGGCTATTTCCTTGATGTCTTCCGGTAACACATAATCTCTCTCATCAAAAAAAGCGATGGCCTTGGCCGCAAGGTTCAGGTTGATGGAAGCTCTGGGAGAAGCTCCAAATTGGATATAGCCGGCAAAGTCTTTAAGACCATTGTCAGCCGCCGTTCTTGTGGCAAAGACCAGCTCCACAATATATTTTTCAAGTGACTCGGAAATAGAAACCTGGTTGATTTCATCACGGATCGCAAAAATATCTTCTTTGGAAAGCACCGTATCCACCTTGGCATTAAAGCTCATATTCGCCATTCTGCGCATAATCTCTAGCTCTTCGGCCTTGGTAGGGTATTCAATATTTACTTTCAGCATGAAACGGTCGACCTGCGCCTCTGGCAGCGGGTATGTGCCTTCCTGCTCCACTGGGTTCTGTGTGGCCAGCACCAGGAAAGGCCTGTCAAGGTAAAAGGTGGTTTCCCCAATAGTCACCTGCTTTTCCTGCATGGCTTCCAGTAGCGCCGACTGCACCTTGGCGGGCGAGCGGTTCACCTCATCGGCCAGGATAATGTTGGCAAAAATGGGGCCCTTTTTCACTTCAAAATCAGCCTTTTGCTGATTGTATATCATCGTACCCACCAAATCGGCGGGCAGCAAATCCGGCGTAAATTGTATCCTCTTAAAATCGAGATGCAACACATTGGCCAGCGTGTTCACGGTGAGGGTTTTTGCCAGCCCGGGCACACCTTCGAGCAGGATGTGGCCGTTGGTGAACAGGCCAATCAACAGCCTGTTGATCATGTACTCCTGACCGACTACTACTTTTCCGACCTCACTTATTACCTTCTTTATTTTCTCCTGGTGCTCTCTTTTAAGATCTGTTGTCGATGTTTCCATTATGCACGAACTTTTCCTGGATGTAAACTATGTATTGTTGAACTCCTGACACTTTAACAAACGGCTAAGTTACCTCAACCCTGTATACATAAACAAACATGGTTTACGTGGAAGTGTTAATTAATGTTAAAAACGGTTATAATATTGAAAGCAATAGGTTTGGCGAGGTGCTGTTGCACCGCAACAAATAGCATTTCATGTAGGGTGGATTTGATTCAACAATTAATTGACAGTCAGCTATTGAACACATATTTTCGAAAAAGAATAAAAGGAAACTATGACTTTCGACGAATACAAGGTATCCATTCAGGGCCAAGCTCCACCGTTGAACTTGAGTGAAGAATTAAAAGGGCTCTGGTGGGACGGAAAGGGCAGCTGGGACAAGTCGCACGAAACAGTTCAGGACCTGGATAGTGAAAACGCCGCCTGGGTGCACGCCTATCTTCACCGCAAAGAAGGTGATGTTTGGAACGCTGACTATTGGTACCGGCGAGCTGGCAAGGTGAGACCAAAAGTGACCCTTGACGAAGAATGGGAGCACATCGTGAAAGCTTTGCTGGACTGAACATGCGTAAAAATATTTCATTCAAAAGAGTCGGAACCGACCAGGCAGAAACCCTGCTTGACATAGCGGAGCTTACCTTTCGGGTGGGCTTCCAGCACCTCAACGACCCGGAGGATTTCGAAGCCTATATGGCAGAGGCCTTTTCGCTGCAGCAAACGAAAAAGGAACTGGTTACCGAGGGGTCGGAGTTTTACTTTGCCATCATGGGAGAGGAAGTTGTCGGTTATATCAAGCTGAATCATGGCGCAGCGCAAACGGACATCGCTACAGAGCCAGGCATCGAACTGCAACGCATTTATGTAATGCCGGAGCATCAGGGGAAAGGAATAGGGCAACAGCTACTGGACTTTGCCATCGGTACTGGCAAAGAAAGGCAATTCCCTTACCTCTGGCTGGGCGTGTGGGAGAAAAATGATGGTGCCATCCGGTTTTACAAACGCCACGGCTTCCAGCAATTTGGTAGTCACACCTTTATGCTGGGCAACGACCCACAAACCGACCTTCTGATGAAGCTGCCATTGGGTTAATCTGAAAAGGTAACTTTAATTTATTCAAGAGCTTACCTTAATAATTTGAAAAAGGCGTATTTTCATACCCTTATTAAAATCCTACAACCATGAAAAAGAATTTTTTATTAACGCTGGCTTTCCTGGCCTTCGTTGCCAGCAGCAAATGCTTTGCCGTTGACCCGGCCTTCCTTGTGAAAGAATGGGAAAGAGCCAAGGCCTTCACTTTAGAGTATCTGGAAGCGATGCCAGCTGACAAGTACGGCTACAAGCCTACACCTGAGATCAGGTCGTTCGAACAGCAGTTGCTGCATTTAGCAGACGCCAACTTCGGCTTTACAGCTGGAATCACCGGAACGGCTAGCCCTGTTGAAAGAGGAGGCGCCGAAAAATCAGCCGGGAAATCGAAAGAAGTCACCGTGAAAATGGTGTCGGACAGTTATGATTTCGTGATCAATGCGCTGAAAGGAATGACTGCGGCTCAGATGGCCGAAACGGTTAGTCTTTTTGGTATGGACATGACCCGGGAAGTTGCCTTCGGTAAAGCTTTTGAGCATCAAACGCATCACCGGGGTCAAACTACGCCATATATCAGGCTGGCTGGTGCCACTCCGCCGAACGAGAAGTTATTTTAATACTTTATAAAACCTTACTAAGTCTTGCGGCTTAGTAGGGTTTTTTACCAGCTCCCTTTCAACCCAATTTTCAAGGCAGCGTTGTATTTCTTTACATCAAAGCTATAGAGATAAGGCGCTTTGTGTGCACCCCCTTTTCTTCTCTCGCCCAAATCTTTCAAAATGCCATAAGCGAGCATTTTACGTTGGAAATTTCTTCGATCCAGCTCTTTTCCTAAAATAGTTTCATACAACCTCTGAAGCTCTGGCATGGTAAACTTGACCGGAAGCAACTTGTGACCAATAGGCTGGTAGTTGATCTGAAATCGTAGCGTATCCAGCGCTTTATCCGCTATCTCCCGGTGATCAAGTATCATGTCTGGCAGCTCGTCAACGCTTTTCCATTCGCAGGCGTCAGAAATATCATCAGGCCGTGGACTTGCCTTCGAAAATTCTATCAGGGCATAGTACCCCATGGTAATGAATCGCTGTAAAAACCAGTGATCCTTCACCGGATCCCGGCCACTTTGTTTGAAAAGCTCAAGATCCATTTCGTGATCGTGCCTGTCCGGATCCCCAAACGTGTAGAACTGTTTTAGGAAGATATCCTTCAACCCGGTTCTGTTCTCCAGCACTCTAATAGCCGCCAGGTCAATATGCTCATTCTTCTCTACGAAACCTCCGGGCAAGGCCCATTTGGACGTGTGCTTCATTTTCAGCAGCAGCACCTTTAATTCATTTTCATGAAACCCAAAAATCACACAATCTACCGAAAGACCGGGGTGGTATTTTTCAGCAGCTTTATCCAGAAATTCCGACATTTTCTAACGTATTCAATCAATCCGGCAAGTAAGAAAAAGAATATTACATCATTCAAGTTTAAAAAGAAAACTGTAGGTTGTGTCACTAATACACATTTTACAATACCACCAACAAAAGTTATGAAGAAATTAGTTGTGCTGATCATACTACTCACATCATTTAAGGCAAAATCGCAGGACTTCTCCCTTTTTGAAAAAAAAGAGTTTGTGAGCGAAAAAGGCGGCGTGCTGCCCTACCGGGTTTTGTATCCGGAAAACTATGACAAGACTAAAAAGTACCCTTTGGTGCTGTTTCTGCATGGTGGGGGAGAGCGAGGCACTGACAATGAAAAGCAGCTGGTAAATGGTGTGAAAGCATTTCTGGAGCCTGAAAACAGAAGCAAGTTTCCCTGTATTGTTATAGCACCGCAGTGCCCCGAGGATAGCTACTGGGCATCGGTAAAGTTTGAACGAACCAAGTATCCGTTGGAGCTTGATTTCAACTATGGCTACGACATCACCAAAGGTTTACAACTGGCCATTGACCTTACGAAAAGCGTGATGAAAAGTGAGTCTGTCGATAGCAAGCGTGTCTATATCACTGGCCTCTCCATGGGAGGCATGGGGTCGTTGGAGGCTGTGTATCGCTATCCAAAAATGTTCGCTGCCATTGCTGCCGTGTGCGGGGGTGCCGACCTCAATGCCTACTCGAAAAAGCAGGCAAGAATACCCTTTTGGCTCTTCCATGGCAGTGAGGATGGCGTGATTGCCGTTGACAATTCAAGGAAACTTAACGAAAAGCTGAAGGAGATGGGGGCCGATGTGCAGTACACAGAATATCCGGGTGTCAATCACAATAGCTGGGAAAATGCATATGTAGAGCCTGGCCTGTTTCCCTGGATGTTTTCAAAAAGCAGGTAGCTTTCCCCGATCAAACCAAGCCGTCCCCAAGAGAAGTGAACACTTGTTGGTCGGGTCAATTTTACTTATGTTGTTAGTCTGGAACCTACTCAATGCTACAACTCTTTCAAAAGGCTAAAATTTACGCTCAGAAAACCGCCATTGTATCAAATGGCGGCTCCTACACTTACCAACAGCTTCTTTTTGCTTCTCAGCAGCTTGCCGCTCTCCTTCTGGATAGGACTTCTGATTTAAAGGAACAGCGAATTGCCTTTCTTGTGGAACCCGGTTTTGACTACGTCAGGGTGCAATGGGGTATTTGGCAGGCGGGAGGCATTGCGGTGCCACTTTGTATCACACATCCGCTTCCTTCCCTTCAATACGTCATTGAAGACACAGAGGCCTCGGCTATCGTGGTGTCGCCTTCCTTCAGAGAGGTTTTGCAAGGCTATGCAGAAGATAAAACCATTAGGTTCGTAGTGCTGGAGCCTGAGAACGATCGCAAGCCAGCAGAACTACCTGAGATTGACAAGTCTCGCCGGGCGATGATTCTGTATACCAGTGGCACCACCAACCTACCCAAAGGGGTGGTAACAACGCATGCCAATCTGGAAGCACAAATTTCAACGCTCGTAGCCGCCTGGGGCTGGACTTCTGCTGATCACACGTTATGCATTCTGCCACTGCACCACGTGCACGGCATCATCAACGTAGTCAGCTGCGCTTTATGGTCAGGGGCGGTCTGTGAGTTCTTGCCCTCTTTTTCTACGGAAAAAGTGTTCGACCTATTTGCAGCCAGCAGGCTCAATGTGTTCATGGCAGTGCCCACAATCTATTTCAAGCTCATTGCCCATTTTGAAAGCCTTGATGAAGGTGAACAGCAACGACTCACCGCCGCTATGAAAAGGTTTCGGCTTATGGTGTCGGGCTCTGCCGCCTTGCCAGTTTCGGTAATGGAAAAATGGGAAACAATAAGCGGACACCGCCTGCTGGAGCGCTACGGCATGACCGAGATAGGCATGGCCATCAGCAATCCCTATGTGGGCGAAAGAAAAGCGGGATTTATTGGACTACCGCTGCCAGGCGTCAGTATCAGGTTGGCTGACGAGGCAAACATTAAACTGGCAGATACTTCTGAGCCCGGGGAAATTCAGGTAAAGGGACCAAATGTCTTCAAAGAATATTGGCGAAAGCCCGAGGCTACGACCACATCTTTCACCACGGATGGTTGGTTCAAAACAGGCGATATTGCCGAGGTTGAACATGGCTACTACAAAATTCTTGGCAGGAATTCAGTGGATATCATTAAATCGGGCGGATACAAAATATCGGCCCTGGAAATTGAAGAAGTCCTCAGAAGCCATCCGGCCGTCAGCGATTGCGCCGTAGTTGGCCTTCCCGATGAAGAATGGGGGGAAACAGTGGCTGCGGCCATTGTTGGCGATGCCTCGCTCGACACTGAAGAGCTCACCCCCTGGCTCAAAGCCCGCATGCCGGGCTACCGGGTACCGAGAAAATACCTGTCACTTTCAGAGCTTCCCCGAAATGCGATGGGCAAAGTGACAAAAAACGACGTGAAAAAGCTTTTCAACACCTAACCCAACGCTATGAGCTTCTGGATCAGCTTTCCCTTTTGGATGATGCTTTTACTTCTTGTACTTAATAGCTTTCTGGTATCCGGCTTCAGCGATAGTATCAAAGACGATGACACCAACAACCCCGTGGAACACTGATCAACATGGACTACCTATCACAACACGGGCTCACGCTCCTTTTAATTGCGGTTTATGTAGGACTTATTATCTACATCGGCTGGCACTTTCAGAAGAGGGCTTCTCAAAATGTAAATGAGTATTATCTGGCCAACCGAAAAATCCCGGGTTGGGTAGTGTCCCTGGCCTTTTTCTCTACATTCATTAGCACCAGCACCTATATCGGTCAGGCAGGTGAGTCTTTCAAATACGGCCTTTCCTGGGCCTATGTAGCGCTGTTTTGGGTAGTATTTTGCATGATTTCCTGGCTGGTGATGGGGCCCAGAATGCGTAGTCAATCCATCCGGCTAAAGTCAGTAACGGTGCCGGATTATTTTCACCTGCGCTACCAAAGTAATCTCTCCAAGAGTATTCGGGTGCTCTCCTCCTTCATTATTCTTTTTGCCACGCTGTGGTACATGACTGGTATTGCCAAAGGTGGTGCCAATTTGCTCAATACCGTATTGGATGTCGACTATGGACTCGGTGCCTTTATCCTGATCTTCTTCACCTGTGGCTATACCATGGCAGGCGGCATGTACGGTGTGATGTGGACCGATGCCATCCAGGGGATCCTCATGTTCCTTGTGGCCATTATTATGCTGATTATCCCTTTCTACTTTGCAGGCGGTTATTCACCACTAATGGAGAAGCTCGCCAACCTCCAGCATGTAACGCCCGATGGCTCCCCAATTGGCGACGGCATGATGACGTTTGGGGGAGTAGCCAGCATGTATTACATCATTGCGATAGGGCTCACGATAGGCATGAAGCAGGTGTCCGATCCTAAGCTGATTATCCGGTTTTACTCCATCAAGGACAAAGCCAGCATGAAGTTTGCCATGACCTGGACACCCATTTTCCTTGGGATTTCGCTGATTTGTGTAATGTGCGTGGGGGCTTTGGTGCATGTGATGGTGAGTGATGAAGAGGCTGCCTATCTCATCAACAATACGGATGAAGTTGTTGGCGTAATGTTCAACAAGCTCAATAGCCCAACAGTAAGTGGCATTTGCATGATGGGGCTTTTTGCTGCAGGCATGTCCTCGCTAGCCTCTGTCACGTTTATCGCAGGCACCTCTATTGTTAAAGACATCTGGAATATCTGGAAGCCGATGGAGGAACAAAAGATTGTGAGGCGTACGAAGTGGGCGATGCTCGGCTATTGCGTAGTGGTGTTCCTTTTCACACTCTATCCTCCGGCGGGCGTGGTAGAAATGTCTTCCTTTGCAGGATCAGTCTTCGCTGCCAGTTTTTTTCCAACCATCTTTGGAGGCCTTTACCTGCGCTGGGGCACCGACATCGGAGCGCTATCCAGCATGGTGGCTGGTATGGTGGTGAATGTGATCTGGCGCTTCGGAATCCGGTTCAATTTTGAAGGCATGGAGCAGGTGCATGAGGTCTTTCCGGCTTTTGTTATTTCCTTTTTGGTGTACGTGGTGGCTAGTAAATTGACTTCAAATAGGGTACCTGACAAAGACCATCTGAAATTAGTTTTCAGCTAGAGTTTGTCGTACAGGTATTCATTTGCCTCTTCATATATTTAATAATAAGAATTTTCATTGAATTAGGCTTGTATTCTCTACTTTTGTCTTACATAGATACTGTATGAGAAATAAGGCTTTTTCAATACTAGTTTTAGTAACTACGGCCTTTATCATGGCCGGGTGCGGAAATGATATTGAGTCGCCAACCAAGTCTACCTGGCACAAAACTTTCGGTGGAGCGGGCGATGACTTTGGAATTGATATTAAGACTACTTCAGTTGGAGAAATTATTATACTTGGACAAAGTCAAAACTTAGCTTCGGATTCATCATTTGCAAGAGTCATCAAACTTTCCGCAGACGGCATCATCCTGTTTGATCGAACGATTAAGACAAGAAAATTCTCTGTTCCAAATGGTTTGATGCTTAATGCCACTGATGAAATTATTGTCTTTGGCAAAACCTATGATATCGAAGGCGAGTCAAACTCCTATATCCTCAACCTGTCGTCTTCTGATGGATCAATTAACTGGGAAAAAGTTCATGACCTGGGAATCGGTGACGAAATAACGGGTATGATAGGAGGCGAGAATGGAAAGTACCTAGCTGTTGGAAATTTGAAAAATGAAGATGGCGGCTTTCCCGGAGCCGGCCTACAAATGAGTGTCGTTATAGAATTCAGTTCTACGGGCGACTTGCTGGGTTCCGGACATTATATTCGCTTCTACGATCCAGGATTAATTTCGAAAGGTATATCAATTGATAAAAATGGCAACTACCTCGTTCTGGCGGCGACATCCCCTAGCGTCTCACCATATGAAAACGACACTTACAGAGGCTTTTCGTACTTCTACATGCGCAAAGATAATTTTGGGCAAATATATTTCGCATATACTCTCGATTTCGAAATTGAAAACATCGCAAATAGTACCGGTTCCTATGCCCAGAAAATGGACGGCTCTGATGTAGCTTTTCTGATGGCTTCAGGCACCAGTGCTGGAGGAGCAAAATCTCAGACCATTCTGCATGAGCTAAATTTGTCGTCTTCCGATGATCCAATGAACGCTAGTTTTATTGACATATTCGCCAAAGACCTGCTTCTAACTGCAGAAGGAAATTTCATTTTAGTTGGCGATCAGGCGTCTACCCGAGACCTGATGGTTAAAAAGGTGGGGCCGGGTTTGGTTGAGGAATGGTCCAAGGTATTTGGAGGTAAAAACAGGGACACTGGTAGCGGAATTATTCAGATAGGCGACTATTACTATATCTTAGGCAGCACCGAGTCAGAAGGGGCCGGGCTAAATGATATCTGGGTACTTAAGATTGACGCATCAGGGAATTTATAGTGCTAAACCCCAAAATTCACATACTCAACTTCCCGCTGCTGCTGCACCGCCTCTTCTGACATGATCACACCACCACTGCCTGTGTTCTTGATCACTTTGGACGGAGAGCCGTTGTAAATAACTCTCCCATTGTTAGTTGCTTCTATCTCCAGCGACTCGGTTGCATGTATGACGACCGATCCTTCATCCCAAATCCTCACTTCTGCACTCTTTGACTCAAGCCCTGACCCATACAGTCTGCCCTTCTCGGCCATCACATGCAGGTTTTCCACTTTACCTTCAAGCTTTACAGTACCCTTGAGTAAATCCAGGCTCAAGCTTTGTCCGTTTACGTGATGCATATAGATGATTGACTCCTGTGTCGACTCGATACGTGCCAGGTTAGGGGAACCGAGCTTCAAATTAATCGGGCCAGCCACAGACTTGCCTTCCTTCGCAGAAATAATCAATGTTTCTCCCAGCAGCTCCCATTTTAGGTTTTCAAAATCAGCCTCTGACACCACCAAAGTTCCATGAGAAGGCTGGCTGGCATCCACCTCAATATTGGCCTGAACATCGACAACCAGGGAGGTGTAGTGGCCAAAGTCCCTTTCATGAGCTACATAATCGTTTGACTGCGACATTGAGGGTGCAGCACTCAGAAGGCTAACGCCAATAAAAAAGGCTGAGAGTAGTTTCATAGTGGTGGAGATTTAACTTCAATATGATCATAACAAGTAAAGCGAGTGTCACCCTTGCGTTAATTTATGTCAATTTTTGTCACCAACTGACACTGAACTATTTCACTCACGCCAACTTCCTTGCCCCAGCTTTTAGTAATTTGCACCCAACAAAACCACTATGCAGATACCGATTCTTACTGAAATAGTCATCATCCTTGGCATTTCGGTGGTGATGATCCTCATCTTCAACCGCTTTAAGCTGCCGTCCATTTTAGGTCTTTTAGCTACCGGCATGGTGGCCGGACCACATGGCATGGGGCTCATTCAGGCCTCTCACGAAGTGGAGATGCTGTCGGAGATTGGTGTGATTTTCCTGCTTTTTGTCATTGGTGTGGAGTTTTCTTTCAAACATTTAACATCCATAAGGAAAACAGTATTTGTCGGCGGAACCGTGCAGGTGGCTGGCACCATTTTGGTCACATTTAGCATTGTTTACATGTTTGGGCTGTCCTTCAAGGAGTCGATTTTTGCAGGCTTTCTCGTATCGTTAAGCTCCACCGCCATCGTGCTGAAGCTGCTGCAGGAAAAAGGCGAGATCAATACCCCTCACGGCCGCATTGCCCTGGGCATTCTGATTTTTCAGGACATCATTGTCGTTCCGATGATACTTTTTACCCCTATCATCGCCGGTAAAACCGGAAATATTGGCGAAACCATTCTCATTTTGCTGCTTAAAGTGGTTGCGGTAGTCGGGCTGGTGCTAATCATGGCTCGCTATATTGTTCCAAAACTGCTTTTCAGGGTGGCCCAGGCAAAAAGTCGTGAGCTCTTTATTCTGACGATAATTGTCATCTGCTTTGCTACAGCCTGGCTTACGTCCTCCATTGGTCTGTCGCTGGCCCTGGGTGCATTCTTTGCTGGCCTCATCATTTCCGAATCAGACTACAGTCATCAAGCCACTGCCAATATTCTGCCTTTCAGAGAAATATTTATCAGCTTCTTTTTTGTGTCGATCGGAATGCTACTCGATCTCAAATTCCTTTTTGACCACCTTAGCGTCGTTTTACTATTAACCTTTCTAACACTTTTTGGAAAAGCGCTGATTGCAGGCTTCGGAGCGGTGCTGCTCAGGTATCCCTTCCGAACGGTTATTCTTTCCGGTCTCATGCTCTGTCAGGTAGGAGAATTTGCCTTCCTGTTGTCGGCAACAGGTATCGAAAACCAAATTCTCAGCCCATTGACGTATCAATATTTTCTCAGTGTGTCGCTGATCACCATGGGACTTACGCCATTCATTCTCAGTTACGCTTCCAAAATTACCGATGTGGTGCATAGCAAAACGCCGAACCCGCTGGTAAGAAAGATTCAGGCACTGTCGTCGGATGTTGAAGCAGAAGAGCCCGACGAGCATGAACTGAAGGATCATCTGGTGATCATTGGGTACGGTATCAACGGAAAAAATGTAGCGAAAGCAGCAAGAAAGGCCGCTATTTCTTACGCCATCGTTGAAATGAACCCGGCCACTGTTAAACAGGAGAAAGAAAGAGGGGAGCCGATAATATATGGAGACGCCAGTGATGATGTGATTTTAAGGCACGTCCAGATTCAGTCAGCCCGGGTGGTGGTCATTGCCATATCGGATCCTTCTTCTACCAAACGAATCGTTGCTAAGATCAGAGAGTTCTCCAACACGGTGCATATCATTGTTCGCACCCGCTACATCAACGAAATTGAAGAGTCGAAAAAGCTTGGAGCTGACGAAGTTATTCCGGAGGAATTTGAAACCTCCATCGAAATTTTTACCCGGGTACTTCGGCACTACCTGGTTCCGCTAAATGAGATAGAGGCCTTTACGCAGGAGGTTCGCTCAGGCAGCTATGAAATGCTCCGCAGCCCGCTGATGAGAACCGAGCAGGCAGCAAAAAATCTCAGCATTCAGGACCTGGAGATGGCATGTGTTGTATTGGAACGGGAGGATAGATCAATCGTTGGAAAAAGCATTGCAGAATCGAGAATAAAAAGCCGCTACAACCTCTTCATACTGGCCATCCAAAGAGGGCAAGAGCTGCTTACCGACATAGACGGAGACACGGAAATCAGGCTCGACGACAGGCTGTATGTGTTTGGTAAACCCGTTAACATCCTGAAGCTCAATCAGAAGGTAAAGGTATGACTAGCCCCTGTAAACAAGGTAAACTATGTAGCCCACATAAAGGAGAACAAAAACAATTCCGTTTACCCTGTCTATGGCATTGCGCCTGCCTGTAGTGAGCGACAAAATCATGAGCGCACTGGCTACTATTAACACCAGAATGTCGGCATTGTTAACCAGAGAAAACTGCAGAGGTTTAATAAAAGCGCTGATCCCAAGTATCCAAAGAAGATTAAAAATATTTGAGCCTACTACGTTGCCAACTGCAATGTCCGTATTGCCTTTATAGGCTGCCATCGCCGAGGTAACCAGCTCCGGCAAAGAGGTGCCAATGGCAACGATAGTTAACCCAATAAAAGTTTGCGACATGCCAAAATACTCCGCCATAGCTACGGCTCCGTCAACCACCCACTTACCTCCCAAAAACAAGCCGAGAATGCCAATGCCAATGTAAAGCACCGACTTTGGCAACAGCATAATTTCCACATGCTCCGTACTTTGTATCTCCTGCTCCTTGTTTTCTCCGGCAATTTTGAAAATATAAGCCATAAAAAGTGCAAAGAACGCCAATAGTATCAGGCCATCCCAACGACTAATGCTTAATGTTCCCGGGTCGCCAAACAAGGCGGCGTTGGCCAGGTAAGCAACCAGTAATGTGGCGGTCAGTGAAAAAGGTATTTCGGAAAGTACAGTGTTTCTCTGAATGGGTAGCGGGCTAATAATTGAAGAGATTCCGAGAATCAGCAAAATATTGGAAATATTGCTGCCTATGATATTGCCGACAGCAATGTCTGCGTTACCGTCGAGGCTGGCAAAAATATTTACTATCAACTCCGGCATGGAAGTGCCAAAGGACACAATCGTCAGCCCAATAATAAAATCCGAAATATTGAATCGCTTCGCAAGTGAAGAGGCCCCTTCAACCAGCAAATCAGCCCCTTTAATCAGCGCCGGAAAACCCAGCACAAAAAGTAAGTACGTTAACATAAGTAGTCCAGTTGATGGCTCCCCTGCAGCATATTCCCCACAAAAGAATAATTAAACTAATTCCTCTAATAGTACTAAATACTTGCGTGTGTAATAAAAGTAACCTCCTTGTCAGTTTACAAAAAATTGTTGTGAACCATATCAAAAAGCCTCAAATGGTCGATTTCACGGTAGTTATAGTTGAATTTGAGGTAGTTAGTCCTAAAGATATCATATTGCCATCGAAATACTATAATTGAAAAAAAATTCCTTATTCAAAGAAGCAATATCACTTATCGATGCAATAAATGCCGCTGGGTTTTCAAAAGTGAAAGATAAAACCTCCATTTGAAACAAATCCGTCAGTAGGAGCCCAAACCTCAGCAAAAGCAGGGTTGTTGTAAGGGGGAGTTACCATGGACTGATACCTCGATTGCCGGGTGTCAGTAAAATTTTCAAAGTTGAGGAACACACTAAACTTCTCCCATTCCTTCATAGCCATTATGCCCATGATCCAGAAGTCCGGAGTAGACGACCTGTCGTATCGGTACTGGCTTCCCGTATAGTAAAGCTCGTAGCCGATACGAAACGATTCATGTTTTTCGTACATCAACACAAAACCTGCAGCATGCTTTGGTGTTATTGCCTTCTGGCGGTAGCCCGATCCTTCATCAACATTTACCTGAGTGAGAGCGTACTGCAAGAATAGCTTCCAATGATCATATCCGAGCTTGAGGTTACTTTCAAAGCCCTTACTAACGACAGGCTCTTGCCTGTTGGAAAGGTAATAATTAGTGAAGCCACCCATCTCAACCTCATCCAGAAATACTGGTTTGTCGAGCTGAGTTAAAAAGAAGAGCTGGTTGGCCGACAGTGTCCAGTCGTCTCCGAGGGCGGTTCTGAAATTGACATCAAAATTTGAGCCCCACGACCTTTCCATTTCGGGCTGCTGATTGAGGGCGTTGTAAGGCAGCACCCTGGTGAAGGCCCTTTGCTCAGCCTCCTCAAGGAAAATGGTCGGCAGTTTGTAACCTCTTCCTCCTCCCAGGCGCATGGTCAACTGCTTTGACGGCTTGACCATCCAGGAAAACCGGGGAAGCAAAACAGCGCCATACTCATTGTTAAAATCCGTGCGAAGACCCAACTCCAGGGTGTTTTGCTCAGAAACTTCCCAGGTGTCTTGTGCAAATAATCCAGCTGTCAAAAAGTTGTATGATCTGTCCACATCTCCCAAGCCAGGCATAAAGTTGTCGCCTGGGTCTGAAAAATGGTCGGACACCAGGTTCATACCCGTAACCAGTTCGTGTTTCGCTACCTTAAAATTATAAGCCAACTCAGAAAATGAAGCCAACTGCTCACCATAAAAACTATAAATTGGAGAGTCGATATTCCTTGCAAACAGGTTGACACTGTTTTTGAAAGACCACTGTGAACCGTTCGAAGTCGTATGCACAAAGTTGATCAACGACCCGAGCCGTCCTGTGTAGTTCTCTTCACTAAAACTACGGCCGCTTACGCCTTCATTTTCAATCGCTACTATATCGCCTCCTTCTCTGGCTTCATATGAGCTGTTCAAGCCTATGCTTAGCGTTGTGCGTTCGGATGGGTAGAAAAACACCTTCGGGTTGACCGCTATACCCCGCACTCTCGGAATATCAGAAAAATCGTCTTTGTTTGGGTCGTATGGCTGCTGACGATTAGCGGAAGCATACAGCGTGAAGCCCCTTTTTTCATTGCGGCCCGACAAGAAAGTGTTGAGTGTGGTGCCGCCTGCCGTAGTTTGGTTGAGCATGACGCTGCGCTCTGGCTCGCTACCCGGCGTTTTCGAAACCAGGTTTACCAGGCCGGCAATAGCACCGCCGCCATAAAGAGTAGAGGCGCTGCCCTTGATTACCTCCACCTGCCGAAGATCCAGTGGGGGAATTTGCATGATGCTCAACCCGCTGGAAAAACCACCGTACAAAGGAAGTCCGTCCCGAAGTAGCTGGGTGTAGCGACCATCCAGTCCCTGTATTCGAAGGGTTTGGTTGGCTGAGTTGGTAGAAGTCTGCTGCATTTGAATACCTGAGCTTTCTCTCAGCAGCATGGCAATGTTCGTGGAGTTCATAGCGGCCTTTTCATCCAGCTCTTCTCCGGAGATTACCTCCATCCTGATGGGGATATCCTCGATGGTTCTGCTGCTACGGGTAGCAGTAACGATTACCTCCTCAAGCGCCTCCTCGGGTTCCAAATTGAAAACCAGCTCATTTGTACCCGTCACTACCTTTCTCTTTACAGAAGAATAGCCAACGAAAGATGCCACTAAACTTATTGGTTCAGTACCGGAAACGGTAATTTGACCTTCTCCATTCAAGTCTGTTATCGTTCCTTGTGTGGTTCCCGCTATTTGAATGGTAGCGCCTACAAGAGGTTCTTGTGTGTCGGCGTCGAGCACCCTGACTTTAAGAACAGATTGTGCGGAAACTTCAGTGGCGAAAAGCAAGACCCCAAAGAAAAAAGCATAAAAGAAAGACCGTTTCATCCGGCAAAGGTAGGCAGCCGGTATTTGCAACAAAACAGTATTTACACGTATTCTTTGATTTCTTCTACAGTGGATTTTGCAGACCGGCCAACGCCAATAAGCGTGGCCGAGGCGAAGCCCGTCCATTGGCCGTAACCCACCAGCCAAAGGCCTGGCACCTCGGCCGACCGGGTGGCAACCGTTGCCACTTTCCCCGCACTAACATTGAGGGCCAAGCCCTTGAGGTGGTTCAACGCCGGCCGAAACCCGGTGCAGAAAATCACACTGTCGACGAGCAGCTCCTGGCCATTCACCAACATAATTCCCAGATCCGTGAAATGATCGATTGGCGGGTAAGCCCGCTCCAATACTCCTCTTTTCCTGGCTTCTTTTACCGGCGGAACCATCACCACATCCCCAAGCGACGGCGGAGTGAATTCCCTCCCTGCCTTTTTGGATTCATACATTTGAGTGGCTGCATCGAAAAGATAACGTCCGTCTACCTCATCAGGAAGGAACTTCGGCGGCTTTGACGTGACCCAAAAAGTCTGCGCCACCTTGCTCACTTCAGCAAGTATCTGGGCACCAGAATTCCCTTCGCCGACAATTGCTACCTGTTGGCTCTTGAATGGATCCGGTCTTTTGTAGGCAGTGGAATGGAAAACCTTCCCTTTGAATTTGTCTCTTCCGGGCAACTCCGGCACCCACGGATTGGCAAATGATCCAGTGGCAGACACGACCGTCTTCGACTGGTAAGCTCCTTTGCTGGTAACAATATCAAAACGCCCTTCTGCCTTTTTTACATCTTTTACCGTCACACCTCTTTGTACGGCGAATTTATATTTCTCCTCGTACTTTCTCAGGTAGTCGATCGTTTCGTTGCGGGTGGGATAATAGTCGGGGCCGCCAGTCATGAGCACGCCGGGTAGTGAGCTCCATTGCGCAGGCGAAAACAAACGGAGCGAGTGCCAATAATGCTGCCAGCTTCCGCCTGCGTTGTCGCTGGCGTCAAGAACAACATAATTTAAACCGGCCCTATTCAGATAATAAGCTACAGCAAGGCCACTTTGCCCTCCGCCAATCACAATGACGTCGTACACAGTTGGAGTCATGCTGCAAAGAAAAGAATTTGCGAGGAAAAGGAGCGCAGTTACTTCGTGGGCTCTTTATCAACACTCGCTTTATCCTTCTTGTGCTCCGGCACTATTCCATGAAGGTTCTGCCCCACAAAATCGTGTGGAAACTGCTCCACGCCGGGGAAACCTAGCTTAATGTCCCGACCGTCGTAAGGAATATAATCTGTTTTGAACAGATAGTCCCAAATGCTCAGCGTGATCCCAAAATTAACCCCATAGCCCCTCTCCCTGGGAAGGTCATAGGCATGATGCCAGATGTGCATCTGAGGATTGTTGAAAAAGTACTTGAAAGGCCCCAACGGCACTTTGATATTGGAGTGATTGAAATGGCCGACAGCCAGGGTAAAAATGTGAATAATGAAGAAGTCTCTCAACCCAATGCCGATCAGCGCCAACGGAATATACTCGATAGTGCGGTACACCACGTTTTCCATCCAATGGTAGCGAAGGTGGGCCGCAAAACCCATTTGCTCCACGGAATGATGAACTTTGTGAAACTCCCAGAGCCAGGGCGACCGGTGAAGCAAGCGGTGCACCCACCATTGCACAAAGTCACGCACCACAAACCCAATGAGCAGGTGCGACCACATGGGCCACTTCATTACCTCAAAGGCCAAAAGGTTGTTGATACCGATAACTGCCAGGGCGTCGTTAAAAAGATTGACAACCGAGTTGGAGACAGCATTGTAAATAATGAGCGAAAAGAGAAAGAAGTTAAAGAACATGTAAAAGAAGTCCAGCCAGAAGTCCTTTCTGAACCTGGACTGATCCTTCCTCCAGGGCTTCACCCATTCGAGAATGAAGAAAAAGGCGGATACCAGCAGCAGCCAATAGAAATAATTGTGCCAGCTAGGGTGTAAAATCTCGTTGACCAGATAATTCCAGTAACCCGTATACGAGCCAACGATGATGTTCCAATACTTTTCCACTTTCTCTTAGCTGATTTAACTAACTACTACTGCTTTTCGGTGGCAAGTCCACTGGCGTTCCATGAAATTATTCCGCCTTCCAGCTCGAAAATTTGCTTGAAGCCCAACTCTTGAAATACTTTGGCTGCCCTGGCGCTCCTGCCTCCTACCTTACAGTAAACTGCAACCGGCTTATTCGGGTCAAGCTTAGCGGCTATCTCCTCAAAATTGACGGTGTTGTAATCGATATTTATTGCATTGGGTATTTTGCCGGTAGCTACCTCCCCCGCTGTTCTCACATCTACAAGCTGAACTTCGGCTTCCTTCACTTTCTCAGCAAAGTCTGGCGCATTAAGCTGAACAATTTTTGCGGATGTCTGACCTGCTGGCTTGGTAACCACTTCCGAGGCAGCCTCCTTCTCAGTGGAAGACGAGCTGCATGCTGTGCCTATGGCTGAAACAAAAAGAAAAGCTAGCGATGCAACAATGTTTGTACTGGTTTTCATATCTCTTTTTTAAAATTGATCTGTTTATTGGTAACACATGTAAATGTAACAAAGTTGAGATTTTCGAAGAGGCTTCTCTCGAACTTAGAAGAAGTAGCTTCGCCAGGGTGTATCATCAGAATATAAGTTCTTTGGTAAGGATAAAAACAGCCATAACAAGCACGAAATAGCCAAAACCTTTTTTTAGCGCTGCCCCTGATATGAAGCGGGAAAGATACTCTCCCAGAAAAAGCCCTCCAATAGACAAACTGGTAAATATCAGCATAAATGGCCAATCGATTGGCTGGGTTCCCAGGTCACCAGTGAATCCGATCAGCGATTTGGCAGCAATGATCAGCAACGAAGTGCCGACTGCCAACTTCATTGGGATATGGGCCAGCAGCACAAGTGCAGGAATGATAAGAAAGCCGCCGCCTGCCCCTACCAGGCCCGTTAACGCCCCCACCACCAGGCCTTCCAAAGCAATCATCGGGTAATTATAGGATAGCTCCTCTTCTATCATCTTGTTTTCCTTCTTGTCTCTGATCATCGACCAGGCAGCCACCAGCATAATGACGGCAAACAGCACCATTATTGCCAAGTCCTTTGTTACCGGAAATCCCCCCAAAGAGAAAACCGGATCCGGGATGGCAGGAATGACGAATTTTCTGGTGACAAAGACAGAAATGAAGGAAGGAATGGCGAATATGATAGCCGTTTTAAGACTTACCAACCCTTTTCTAAGAAAGTTGACCGACCCTACCAGGGCAGTGCTGCCGACCACAAACAAAGAGTAGGCTGTCGCCAGCACTGGGTCGATGTGAATCATGTAAACCAGCACCGGCACGGTTAGAATGGAGCCCCCTCCTCCAATTAGCCCCAGGCTAACCCCTATAAGTATTGATGCTGCAAACCCCAAAATTTCGATAACCGGCATACTGTGTGACTCTTACTGTGACATTGTCTGAACACAAAAGTCTGAATAACAAAGGCGGCCGTCAGTGACTTAGATCACGCAGTCAGAAATTATGATGCACCTAGCAAATCACATCAAAAAAAAAGTGACAATCTTACCCCCAGTATGACTCAAGTCATAAAATAGTAGCCTTTGATGTCACCACATTTGACCATCAATAGTCAAAATCCAAAAACTTATGGAATCTCCCATACGCATCGATGTTTCCCTTTTGCCCCCTGCAACCCGCCACGATACCATTTTCAAAGCCTATGAAAGCCTTGACGAAGGGCATTCGCTGGTGCTTGCCGTCGACCACGATCCTCAGCCACTTTTTTACGAATTCAGCCACAAGTATCCTAAAAGCTTTGGCTGGGACTACCTTGATAAAGGGCCTGAAAAATGGCGGGTACTCATAACCCGCCAACAGTCGATCACCAACAGAATAGTGGCTGACCTGGTCATGGAAGACCTCAGCCTGGGCAAAGTCTTCGACGCCTACGGCATAGATTTTTGCTGCCACGGCGATATTTCTCTCGAAGAGGCCTGTCGCCGCCAAAAATTGGATATCAACGAGGTGCTGGTGGCCATGAAAAAAAAGAGCGGGCCTGGTGCTTTTTGGCAGCCACATTTTGAGGAATGGTCGGTGTCTTTACTCATTCAGTACATCCTTGAAAATCACCACAGCTGGGAAAGGCATACACTTTCCGACATCGAGGATCTCACTATCAAAGTGGCGGATCACCATGGAGCGGACTTTCCGAATCTAAAAAAGGTAAAAGAGTTAGTCGGCCACCTTAAATACGCCATCATTGATCACTTCTTTGAGGAAGAGAATGAGCTCTTTCCAATGATTTTGAAGGGCTCAAAAAGTGTTGAGTTGCTCAAAGAAATCGAGAAGATGAAGGTGGAGCACGCCGAAGTGGGTGCCATACTCACGGACCTCACCCTGCTGACTAACAATTTCCAGCCTCCCCAGCAAGCATGTAGTTCATTTCGGCTGCTCTACTCAAAGCTGGGAGAGTTCAAACAGGATATTCTTCAGCATATTCATTTGGAAAACACGCTGCTCGTCGCCAAAGCTGTCGCATGACAATAATTCACAGCTGGTAAGGTTGTGTTAAAATACAAAGCACAAATCTTACTAAATTGGCACCATGTCAATGATTCCTGAAGAGTTGCTTACGACGTTTGGTGCGAGAAAAGTTAAGCTCAACAAAGACGAGTTTCTGTTTGCAAAAGACACCGAGGCGCATTTTTATTATCAGGTTTCGATCGGCACAATCAAAATGGTTAACTACAACTACGATGGCCAGGAGTTTATTCTAGGCATGTTTAAGGCTGGGCAAAGCTTTGGTGAACCTCCCCTTTTCGGCCACTTTCCCTACCCGGCCAATGCTGTGGCTGTGGAAGATTGTGAAATATGCAAGCTGCCCAAGGACAACTTCTTCAGGCTTTTGGAAGCCAATTTTGATATCCATCGCAAATTCAACTACGAGCTTTCCAACAGGCTGCGCTACAAGGGAATGATTTTATCAGAGGTATCTTCCTACCCGCCGGAGCATCGCATTCTTACGCTCGTCAACTATTTGAAGGCGATGATGCCCAACCAGGATCTTTTCACTGTGCCATACACAAGGCAGCAGCTAGCCGACATGACAGGGCTGCGGGTAGAAACGGTGATCCGCACCATCAAAAAAATGGAGCAGGAGGGCAAAATTAAGCTCAAAAGCCACAAAATAGTTGTCTAATACCATTTGCACTGAAAACCGCCGCCGCAGTAGGTTCAGCGGACTGACTTTGCCTTTCTCAAGGGCCAATATCTCTCGTTTTTCCGGCCTTGTCCCTCAACGAAATCCATTCTAACTATCAATTTTTCAGGTAGTTAAAATTTTATCGAAAATCATACTGCTATATGATTTAGATCATAAAACCGGTGGGCAGGCTCAGTCTACCTTTACACTATCAAACAAAATAGTGTATCATGAAAAAGTATTTTTTGAAAGCGTTCATATTCGCATTGCCCCTATCGATCATCCTCGCTAGCTGCGGAGAAACCAAAAAGAAAGACATCTCAGATTTCCAGGCAAAGCCAACAGAACAAGAAACCGCTAAAGCCTCAGACCCTCTGAAGAATAAAGGAGTAGGGCCTGTAAAAAGCGTTACGCTGGGAGAAATTGACCAGGCACTTGCAGATGCAGGCAAGGCCATTTTCGACGCCAACTGTACTGCCTGCCACAAGGTCGACAAAAAATTCATTGGCCCATCCCCAAAAGACATCCTTAGCCGAAGATCTCCCGAATGGGTAATGAATATGATTCTCAACCCTGAGGTGATGATTCAGGAGGATCCGATTGCTAAGCAATTGCTGGCAGAAGCCAACGGAGCACCTATGGCCAACCAAAACCTCACAGAGGAACAAGCCAGGCAGGTACTTGAGTACTTCCGAACCCTTAAATAATCACTCTATGAAAACACCCTTGAAATTTCTAGCCTTTGGCCTGATCACGCTCGTCGTGGCGAGCTGTTCGACGCCAACCAATAAGACCGAAGAGGCCGGTGCAGTAGCTGACGCAACGCCAAAAGGACAAGCTTCAGTGGTCGACGATGAATCTGCCAAGAACATCCTGCAAGTAGCCGCTTCATCGCCCGACCATACCACACTTGTGGCGGCTGTCACCGCTGCTCAAATAGAGCATGTGCTGGTTAACGCAGGCCCACTTACCGTTTTTGCCCCCAATAATGTTGCATTTGAAAAATTGCCAGCCGGGACTGTCGAAAATCTGCTAAAACCAGAGAACAAAGCACAGTTGGCTACGATTCTGACGAGGCACGCAGCACCAGGTTCCTACGATGTGGCAGCGCTGAAAAAAATGGTAGCGAAAGGCCGCACGCTGTACATGGCCACCGGAGATTATCTTGAAGTAACCGTGGATGGAGACGACGTGCTGATCAACGGGTGTAAAATCATTGGAACAATAAATACATCAAACGGAATAATCAATGTGGTGGATCAGGTGATCCTGCCAAAATAACCTATGAACGTAAAAACTATGAAAAAGCAACATATTATAAATAAGCTGTTTGCTCTGGTCGTTTTGGCCGGGGTTGTTACTTCGTGTGGCAGCAGCGAGAATTCAAAAGGAGCGCTGGGCAGCGACGTTGCCTCTCAGGCATATGTCACGCCAGGCGAACACGATGACTTTTACGCCTTTATGTCAGGCGGGTTCAGTGGACAAATATCTGTTTACGGCTTGCCTTCGGGCCGTTTGTTCAGGGTGATCCCGGTGTTTTCGCAGGATCCTGAAAAAGGATATGGCTACAACGAGGAAACCAAACCTATGCTCGAAACTTCGTTTGGCTTTGTGCCCTGGGATGATGCCCACCACCCCGAGCTATCTCAAACTAACGGTGTTCCCGATGGCCGGTGGATCTTTATCAACGGCAACAACACACCACGTATCGCACGAATTGATCTTAAAACATTCGAAACCGCCGAGATCATAGAGATACCGAACAGCGGTGGTAACCACAGTTCTCCATTCACAACAGAGAACTCAGAATATATTGTGGCCGGCACCCGATTCAGTGTGCCTTTTCCCCAGAAAGACGTAGCCATCGACACCTACAAAGAAAACTTCAAAGGCACCCTCAGCTTTATCAGTGTAGCCGAAGATGGTGACATGGACGTGGCCTTTCAAGTGCTGCTGCCTGGCTACGACTACGACCTTGCTCATGCGGGCAAAGGCAAGTCACATGGCTGGATGTTCTTCACTTCCTATAACACGGAAGAGGAGCATACACTTTTGGAAGTCAACGCTTCACAAAGAGACAAGGACTATATAGCCGCTATCAACTGGAAAAAAGCTGAAGAGTATATGGCTCAGGGCAAATTTAAAGAAATGCCTGCCAGCTATGTGGATAACCACTATGACGAAAGCAAGCAAATGGCCTTCTCAGACACAAGGAACACTGTAAAAGTGCTGATCCCTTCAGAGTGCCCTGGCCTGGTGTATTTCCTTCCCACGCCAAAATCACCACACGGTGTAGACGTTGACCCCACCGGAGAATTCATCGTAGGCAATGGCAAGCTTTCCAGCGACATGAGTATTCACTCGTTTGATAAAATGATCAAGGCGATTGAAGGTGAGAAATTCGAAACTACTATCGACGGCATTCCCGTCCTTCAGTACGAAGAAGTGTTGAGCGGCATTGTGGCTCAACCAGGTCTGGGGCCATTACACACCGAGTTCGACGGAAAAGGCAACGCCTATACATCGTTTTTTATCTCATCGGAGATTGTAAAGTGGAACCTGGAAACAAAGGAAGTGCTTGACAGAGTGCCAGCCTACTACTCTATCGGTCACTTGATGATCCCCGGTGGCGACTCCAAAAAGCCCTGGGGAAAATATGTGGTGGCTCTTAACAAGATCACAAAAGACCGGTTTCTGCCCACTGGCCCTGAGTTGACACAATCAGCTCAACTTTACGATATCTCGGGCGAAAAGATGAAACTGATTCTTGATTTCCCAACGATTGGCGAGCCGCACTATGCGCAAGGCATCGCCGCCGAGCTCATTGCACCCAATTCGCTGAAGTACTATAAGCTGGAAGACAATAACCACCCCCACGCTATGAAGTCACCCAACGACTCACGTATAGTGAGAGACGGAAATGTGGTTCGGGTGTATATGGGTGCTATCAGAAGTCACTTTACTGTTGACAACCTGGAAGGGATCAAAGTAGGTGACAAGGTCTACTTCCACGTGACGAACCTTGAGCAAGACTGGGACGTCCCTCACGGCTTTAGCGTGATGGGTGCCAATAATGCAGAATTGTTGATCATGCCCGGCCAAACCGAGACCCTACTCTGGGAACCACAACGGGAAGGGGTTTACCCTTTCTACTGCACCGACTTCTGTTCCGCCCTTCACCAGGAGATGCAGGGCTATGCCCGGGTATCGGCCAAAGGCGCCACCACCGAGCTCAAGTGGAGCTTAGACGAATAAACTCATACCTTTTCGGTCGTTCTTCCTGATTCACAGGAAGAGCGACTGCGAGGGTTAACCCCTTTCGATTATGAAAGTTAAATTCAATTACCTTTTCTTGCTGGCCATACTTTTGCCGCTTGCATTGTTTGCTTTTCCGCTATGGAAAATCACGCTACAAGCTCCCCAATACCCTGACGGTATTTCTATGTATATCTGGATCAATCAGATAACAGGGGACTCGCCCAGCACATTGCAAAATATCAACATCCTCAACCACTACGTGGGCATGCAATTCATCGTACCCGACTCAATTCCTGAGCTGAAATATTTCCCCTGGATTGTAGGTGGCATGTCGCTTTTGGGGCTGCTGTTCTTCCTGGTAAAAAAGAAATCGCTCTACCTCACCTGGGCCATGATTATGATTGTCCTTGGAGGCCTCGGTGTCTACGACTTCTACCTCTGGGAATACGACTATGGGCACAATCTCAGCCCTAAGGCACCCATCAAAGTACCCGGCATGGCTTATCAGCCACCTGTAATTGGCTCGAAAATGCTGCTGAATTTTAAGGCTGACTCCTGGCCGTCAACAGGTGGCTACTTCCTTGGAGCAGGCATAGCACTTGCCCTGCTGGCATTTTGGCTGGAGAAGAAGAAAACTCGCAAAACAGCAGTGCTGGAAAAGGCTATGGCAATGGTCGCTTTGATCACGGTTTTTGGCCTCACGTCATGCTCGGTAACTCCCCGGCCGCTTGCTTTGGGCAGCGACCATTGTCACCATTGCAAAATGAAGATCGTACAGCCACAATATGGAGCTGAGCTGGTTTCCAGCACTGGCAAAATCTATACCTTCGACGCTGTGGAGTGCCTTGTGCAATATGCAGACGAAAACAAGATAAGTGCTGAGAATATAGCCTTTGAAATGGTGGTGCCCTACGACCAGCCAGGCACACTTATGGATGCGGCCAAATGCGTTTTCATCAGAAGTGCCAAGCTACCAAGCCCTATGGGCATGTACATCACAGCGTTGAGCTCCAAGTCCAAAATTGAGCCCATTATTGACGGATACGATGGAGAAATATATACTTGGGAGAAACTTCAATCAGGCATAGACAACCTGCCTGGCCTTACCGCCCAGCTCCCATGAGGTTTCCTAGTCGTTTCATCATCCCATTTTTAGTTATCGCCACCTTTCAGGCCTTGGGTGCAGTGCCCGACACCCTGGAGGTGGGAAAAAAATACGCTTCAATCAAGCAGGCGCTGGCCGCAGCAGCATCAGGAGACGTAATAAAGGTGTTTCCTGGTGTGTACTTTGAAAACGAGATGATCATTGACAAGCCATGCACCCTGTTGGGTGTGGGCTACCCCATTCTTGATGCCGGTCTTAAGAACGATGCGATCATTATCAGGGCGGATTCCGTCAGTATCATAGGCTTTCATATCCGAAACGTGGCCACCAACTATGTGAGAGACCTGGCGGCCATTCACGTGGAAGAAGCCCGGCACTTCAACATTCAGGACAACAAACTTGAAAACACCTTCTTTGGTATTTACCTGCAAAAGAGTCGGGACGGCAGGGTCGCCGGAAACTCCATCATCGGGCAGGCAGTGGTTGAAGCCAGCTCAGGCAATGCCATCCACCTTTGGTATTGCAAAAATGTAGACGTAAGTAACAACGAAGCCCGCCACCACAGGGATGGTATCTATCTGGAGTTTTCCGATAGCATCCGTATAGTGCGCAATGTGAGCCAGGACAACCTGCGGTATGGCCTCCACTTTATGTTCTCAAATTACAATGATTACCTCGAAAACACCTTTCAGTCTAACGGTGCCGGAGTAGCGGTTATGTTTTCCTCTCAGATTGTGATGAAGCGAAACAGGTTTATCGACAATTGGGGCAGTGCTTCTTATGGCATACTGCTCAAGGAAATTAAAGACGGGCTGATCAGCAACAACCTTTTTCAGGGCAACACCATCGGTATCTATGGAGAAAGCTCTGACAGGATGACCATCAGCCAAAACGATTTTACTGAGAACGGATATGCACTGCGAATACTCGGGAGCTGCAGAGACAACATTATTACCGAGAACAATTTTATAGACAATACCTTTGACGTAGGCACCAACGCCACCAGACAGTACAACCAATACACAAGAAACTACTGGTCGGAGTATACTGGTTACGACCTCGACAAAAATGGCCTGGGCGATGTGCCCTACCGGCCTGTGAAGCTTTTCTCTTTTGTAGTAGAAAAGGTGCCACAAGCCATTGTGCTCCTTCGAAGTCTTTTTGTTGATCTCATGAATTTCACTGAAAAAGTGACGCCGGTATTCACGCCGCAAAACCTGTTCGACGATCAGCCACTTATGAAACCTCATCCCCATGATCAATATTCAACATCTTCATAAGTCCTTTGGCAAACTGGAAGTGCTGAAGGACGTCCAACTGGAAATTCTTCCCGGAAAGGTAACCGCTGTGTTAGGACCCAACGGCTCTGGAAAAACCACCCTGATGAAAAGCATTCTGGGTATGACCCTACCTGATAAAGGAACTATCGAGGTAAGAGGCGAGCCTACCCGCCATGCATGGAACTACAGGAAACACCTGAGCTATGTGCCACAAATTGCACAGTTTCCCTCTAACCTCACAGTGCAGGAGCTGCTACAAATGATCAAAGAAGTGCGGCAGGAGCCCGCCAACGAGGGTTCCTTGGTCGACCGGCTTTCTCTTCAGCCGTTTCTCGACAAAAAGCTCGGGACGCTCAGTGGTGGCACCCGGCAAAAAGTGAATCTGGTACTTGCCCTCATGTTCGATGCGCCCATTGTGCTGATGGACGAGCCTACTGCGGGGCTTGACCCCGTAGCGTTGCTGGCACTGAAGCGACTGATACAGGACATGCGCAAGGCAGGAAAGTGCATCTTGGTCACCACGCATATCATGCCACTCGTGGAAGAACTGGCTGACGAAATCGTGTTCCTGCTAGATGGCAAGGTGTACTTCCAGGGAAGCCTGAGCGAGCTGTTTTCACTTACTGAAAAGAACACACTGGAAGAAGCCATCGCTCATTTTCTCATTCAACGGAAGGACAGAACGTCCGTCAACGCTTAATAAAAATCGCCATGTGGAAAATATTCAAATACAGCTTTTTTGACCTCCTGCGCAGCCGGTGGACCTACTTCTATTTCCTGTTTTTTATGATTGTTACCGCTGGTCTCCTGCATTTAAGCGGGCAGGTGGCAGCAGCCATTACGAGCCTGCTCAATATTGTGGTGGTGCTTATTCCACTCATCAGTACATTGTACGGTATCGTCTACTTTTACAACTCCTCAGAATTTACCGAGCTGCTGCTGGCCCAACCTGTAAGGCGACGCTCGATTTTCCTGGGACAGTACCTGGGCCTATTCACGTCGCTCGCCGCCAGCTTCCTGCTTGGTATTTTGATTCCAGCCATCTTTTTGGGCCACTTTGAGGTCAGGCTCTGGCTTGATTTGTTCTACCTGCTTGGCATCGGAACGCTGCTCACAGCCATATTTACGGCCATCGCCTTTCTCATTGCCCTCAGGCAAACCAACCGCATGAAAGGATTTGCCATAGCCATCCTTACCTGGTTGTTCCTGGCCGTGCTGTACGACGGTCTGTTTATTATCTTTCTGCTCTTTTTTGAAGACTATCCACTGGAAAAATTCTCCCTGATCGCTACCGTGCTCAATCCAATCGACCTGTCACGAACCTCCCTGCTGCTGAAATTGGATATGGCAGCGCTGATGGGGTATACCGGAGCAGTATTCAATAAGTTTTTCGGCACGTCCATGGGTATGCTGGTATCCATCTCAGCACTGGTTCTGTGGGTAGTGGGCCCTTTGCTTGGTTTTCTGAGAGTGGCTGCCCGCAAAGACTTCTAGTATGAAATCAAAGCTCCCCTTCTTTGCGTTGGCGCTTATCGGGCTGCTGTCGGGAATTTGGGCCGGCTTAATCAGAATCGGCTTCAACCTGCCTGCTGTTGACCTGGCGACACTACACGGGCCGCTCATGGTGGGTGGCTTTGTGGGCACCCTGATTGGGGTAGAAAGAAGTCTGCTCGCCGGCAATGGCAAATGGTGGCTCATTCCTGCGTTCTCGGGTGCGGCGGTCATTGCCTGGCTCCTCGGCTTTCAGCAGGTGGCTCCCTATTGCCTGGTGACTGCTTCCGCATTGCTGGTTTTGCTGCAGGCTATTCACCTGCTGTCGTCCCGGCTCACGTGGGTCAGTATTGTCCAGCTTTGCGGTGCCCTGTGCTTTGCCGGTGGCAATATTCGCTTGTTGTACAATCCGCTAATGCCTGCTATCATCCCTTTCTGGATGGGCTTTGTACTTTGCTTCATCTTGGCCACCCGGCTCTCGGAAAACTCAGCAAAAAACATGTTCACGGGAAGCGTGATCAAGTTGGGGCTGATCCTGTTTATTGCCAGCCTGATGATTCCATTTCACCTTGGTGGCTACTATCTCACGGGAGCAGGTCTGATTTTAATTGCATCTGGCATGTTTTTCATCGAGATCCAAACAGATCAGGGCATGGGCTGGAGCTACGAAAAGTATTCGTTCATTGCCATCATGCTAGGCTGGTTTTGGCTGCTCACATCCGGCGTTGGTGTTATTCTGTGGAAGGAGCACATTTACGGCTACGATGCCACCACGCATTCGTTCTTTGTCGGCTTCCTTTTCTCCATGGTATTTATTCATGCCCTGGCCAAGGCTTCCTACCTTGCAGGCCTGGGCGCCCCTCCTTTTCACCCAGTGCTTTTTGTCTGGCTTATCCTCCTGTCTGCCTCTCTGTTGCTAAGGGTCTTCGCAGCCGATATTCTGCTTCTCACGACCGTAAAAAAATGGAGTGGTCTGCTCAATGCCATTAGCATACTGGGTTTTCTGTTGACCCTTATTAGTTTTACATTGATCAGAAAATATCGTTCTGCTCATGAGTCGGTTTGATCCTGGCAAGTTTGCCCGTTTCCCTTTACTATATCTCGTCGCCTTATCCGCCCTTGGGCTGCTACTTCGCTGGCAAATGGTAAGCCCGCTGCCCATCACCTACAGGTATTTTGTGCATGCCCACTCCCACACTGCCTTCATGGGGTGGGTATACAATGCGCTGTTTCTTCTCATGCTCCAACATTTTGTGGCCAAAGAAAACAATGGCAAACTGTTCCGGGGCTACTTTTTCGCCCTGCAGATAGGCGTGCTGGGCATGCTGGGCAGCTTTCCCTTTCAGGGCTATGGCCCCGTGGCAATTGCCTTCAGCACGCTCCACATGGCAGTGACCATCGCCATCGCCGTATCAATATTCAAAGTGATAAGGGGCGATAGCAGCCTTGCAGCAAGCTTTTTGCGCTGGGCACTGGTGTATGAGCTTATTTCGGGTGTCGGGCCACTGATGCTGGGCCCGCTTTCGGCCATGGGCTTAAAAGACAGCTCGTTCTACTCACTATCCATCTACTTTTTTATGCACTTCCAGTTCAATGGCTGGTTTGTGCTTGCCTGCCTGGCCATGCTATTCAGGCTGCTGGAAAGAAGCGGCTGGAGCCTTGCCGACACTGAGAGGAAATGGCTCAAATACACCCTGCTGTACACTGTTGGGCCAGCCTATGTCATGAGCGCCTTGTGGACCGATCTGGGCGACTGGAAATATCTGTTGGCGATGGCTACCGGTGTCTTACAAATAGTCGGTGTCCTGCTATTGCTTAGGTTTGTTTGGAAGCACCTGAAGCAAAATTTACCAGTGCCCTGGGCCAGAAAGTGCCTTCAGTTAGGCATTACGCTACTCACCGTGAAATACTTTTTGCAACTGGCAGGCAGCATTCCCGGTATCGATAGCTGGGTGATGGCAAACAATGGGATCATCATTGCCTTTATCCACTTGATTTTTATTGGCGTGGTTAGCTTTATGCTGCTGGGATTCTACATTTTAGGGGGCTGGTTGCACCTCACTGCCATGTCAAAAACCGGAATATCGGTCTTCTTTGGTGGTTTTGCCATCACCGAAATAGCACTTGCTGCACTACCTTCTATTTCGTTGGTGGGGCTTTCTGCTCATTTTTCCTATTTTGAAACACTGGTGGTGGCAGCCGCCATGCTGTTGATCGGCAGTGTGTTAATGGCATTGGAAGTCAAACGGTTACAGGCTCAGCAGGCAATATTTTAAAAGTTGCCTGGTAGCAGCTGAATAAAATGTGTGAAAAATTTCACTCAGAATATTGCAGAATCATTCCCGCTCATTATTTTTGCAATCCGTTTCCGAAAGGAGCCGGGTCAAAAGCGAAAGTAGCTCAGTTGGTAGAGCACGACCTTGCCAAGGTCGGGGTCGCGGGTTCGAATCCCGTCTTTCGCTCCAAATCATTCTTTGATTTATTGATTTTGTTATTTGTTGATTTCCCTTCACGATGACCTCGGAAGAGTTAAAGGATCGAACATTTAAGTTCTCTCTATCCATTTTGGCTGTTTTCCGACAGCTAAAATCCACAGATGAAGGGAGGATCATTGGCAGACAACTTCTTCGTTCTTCAAGCTCTGTTGCTGCTAACTACCGGGCAGCCTGTAGAGCAAGATCAAAACCTGAATTTTACGCCAAGCTTAATATCGTTTTAGAAGAGGCTGATGAAAGTCTTTTTTGGCTGGAATATGCCCGGGAGGGTGGCATTCTGGAAAAAGAGTTGTTATCACCTTATATTTCTGAAAGCCTCGAGCTGGTAAAGATTTTTTCAGCTTCCAGAAGCAAGATGAGGCAGGACAAATCACAAAATCAATAAATACTAAAATCTTTCAATGCCCTGCCGGGATGGTGGAACTGGTAGACACGCAGGACTTAAAATCCTGTGACCCTTAAAGGTCGTGCGGGTTCGATCCCCGCTCCTGGTACTTGACGCCGAGCTGCAAAGTTCGGCGTTTTGGTTTTTGTGTGATCTGAAAACCCTACTTCCCCTTCAATGTCGTTATCACCTCATTCAGCTTGAGCAATGCCTCCACCGGCGAAATGGTGTTGATGTCGATCTTGCCTAGCAGCTCCCTCACTTTCTCAAACTTGGGGTCGGCTTCGAACAGTGCCAGCTGAAAGTTGGACTTCGGCATGGATTCCAGTATGTCAGCCGTTTCGTCCCTGATCTTGTCTTTTTCCAGGTTGTGCATGATCTCGTTGGAGCGGATCACCACAGTGTTGGGCATGCCGGCCATTTGCGCCACGTGGATACCGAAGCTGTGGTGGCTGCCGCCTTCCTGCAGCTTCCTCAGGAAGATCACCCGGTTGTCGAGCTCTTTAACGGACACATTGAAGTTCTTCACCCTTGGCAGGTCGTTCGCCAGCTGGTTGAGCTCATGATAGTGAGTAGCAAACAGCGTTTTGGCCTTGAACTTGGGGTGGTTGTGCAAATACTCCACAATCGACCAGGCAATGGAAATACCATCGTAGGTACTCGTGCCTCGGCCTATTTCATCCATCAATATCAGGCTGTCGCCACTCAGGTTGTTCAGAATGCTGGCCGTTTCGGTCATTTCCACCATAAAGGTAGACTCCCCACGGCTCAGGTTGTCAGAAGCACCCACCCTTGTAAAGACTTTGTCGACCAACCCCACATGCGCATAGGTTGCTGGTACAAAGCAGCCCATCTGTGCCATGAGCACCACCAGCGCCGTTTGTCTCAGCAGGGCCGACTTACCAGCCATGTTTGGCCCGGTAATCACCATCACCTGCTGCGACTGGTCGTCGAGGTACACATCGTTGGGCACGTAGATTTCCCCCACCGGCAGTTGGCTCTCAATCACCGGGTGGCGGCCTTCTTTGATATCGATAATTCTATCGTCGCTAATGACAGGCTTGACGTAGCGGTTCTTTTTTGAAATGGTGGCGAACGAAGCCAGGCAGTCGATGCGGGCAAGCACCCGTGCATTCTGCTGAATGGCCTCCACGTAGTCGCAGGCAAACTGCACCAACTCAAGGTACAGCCGCTGCTCTATCACCGACATTTTCTCCTCGGCCGTCAGAATTTTGTCTTCGTACTCCTTGAGCTCCGGAGTAATATAGCGCTCTGCATTTACCAGCGTCTGCTTACGGATCCACTCCACAGGCACCTTGTCTTTGTGCGCATGCGTCACCTCCAGGTAGTAGCCAAACACCTTATTAAAGGCGATCTTTAATGAACTGATCCCTGTCGCTTCTACCTCTCTTTGCTGAATTTGCAGGAGCACATCTTTTCCGTGAAAGGCTATGTTTCGCAGCTCGTCCAGCTCCTCATGCACGCCTTCTTTTATCACTTGCCCCTGGGTAATGGAAAGCGGAGGCTCGTCTTTCAGCTCCTTTTCAATTTTCTCAAGCAGCAACTCACAAGGGTTGAGCACATCCCCCAATCTTTTGAGTGAGGGCGATTCCGATTCCAGCAACAGCTCCTTCAGCGGCCCTATGTGCTTCAGGGCTTTCTTTAATTGCATGAACTCTCTGGGGTTCACCCGGCCAACAGCCACCTTGGAAATCAGCCTTTCCAGATCGCCGATGTTCTTTAGTATGTCTCTCGTCTTCTGTTGTAAGTCCTCGTTTTCATACAACTCCTCCACCACCTGTAGCCTTGCCTCTATTTCGCTCTTGTCTTTCAAAGGCAGCACCAACCACTTGCGCAAAAGCCTGGCTCCCATGGGCGTAAGCGTTTGATCCATTACATGGAACAAAGCCACGCCGTCGGGTTGCTGCGGGTTGATCAGCTCCAGGTTGCGGATGGTGAACTTGTCGAGCCATACAAACTTCTCATCTTCAATCCTGCTGATGGAAGAAATATGGCTGACCTCCCTGTGCTCGGTGTCCTCCAGGTATTGCAGCACAGCGCCGGCAGCCGAAACGGCCAGTGCCAGACCATCGATACCGAAGCCCTTCAGGTTTTTGGTTTTGAAATGCTTGGTGAGTTTCTCGAAGGAATAGTCAGGCCCATACACCCATTCGTCGAGCGCAAAGGTGGTGTTGTAGTCTCGGTACTTTTCCTTGAAAACCGCTTTTTGGTTTTTGGGGTAAATCACCTCAGAAGGATCAAATCCCTGCATCAGCTTTTCCACCTGCAAGTGTGTGCCCTCTGAGGCCATAAACTCACCCGTCGACAGGTCGAGAAATGCCACTCCTGCTTTCTCTTTGTCAAAATATAGTGAAGCCAGAAAGTTGTTGCTCCGCCGGTCAAGCACATTGTCGTTGAAAGAAAGCCCGGGCGTTACCAACTCAGTTACTCCCCGCTTCACAATGCCCTTCACCATTTTCGGGTCTTCCAGCTGATCACAAATGGCGACCCTATGGCCTGCCCTTACCAGCTTGGGAAGGTAATTGTCGAGGGAATGATGAGGAAAGCCTGCCAGTTCAATATGTGAGGCAGAGCCGTTGGCCCTTTTGGTAAGCACAATGTCGAGGATTTGGCTGGCTGTTACGGCGTCTTCACGAAAGGTCTCGTAGAAATCGCCCACTCTGAAAAGCAAAAGTGCCCCGGGATATTTTGATTTGATGGCATTGTATTGCTTCATCAGCGGGGTTTCCGCCACCTCATTTGTACTTGCTTTTTTAGCCATGTGCTCTTTCCTGAAAAAGTTTACTTTTGCCGATACGCCGGGGACATCTTTTCCCTGAAAAAATACTTCTTCATGAGAAAAATCAGTAACGACGAACTCAATCGGCTGTCAGTAGATGACTTCAAAACTACTAAAAAATTTCCGATCGCTGTGGTGCTCGACAATGTAAGAAGCATGCACAATGTGGGCGCTGCTTTCAGGACTGCCGACGCCTTTGCGGTGAAAAAAATACTGCTTTGTGGCATCACGGCAACGCCCCCTCACAGAGAGATTCACAAGACGGCCCTGGGGTCAACTGATACTGTTGAATGGAAGTATTTTCCAACAACTACAGAAGCTATCCAATCGCTGAAAAAAGAGGGATATAAAATTTTCGTGGTCGAGCAAACGGACGAAAAAATCTTTCTGCAAGACTTCCAACCAGACACTGACGAAAAATACGCTTTCGTTTTCGGGCACGAGGTGTTCGGCGTGTCAGAAGAAGCAGTAGCCTTAGCGGATGCAGCCATTGAAATTCCTCAGTTCGGCACCAAGCACTCGCTCAATATCACCGTTAGCCTCGGCGTAGTTGTTTGGGATGTGGTGAGCAAAATGCTCAAAGCTTAATCCCAATCGAAAAGTAAATACTGCGACCATCGGAGGGGATAATACCAGGTCCCGGGTAACCAGCTGCTCGGCGGGTAAAGTACATATTGTCAGTCATGTTGTTTACTCCCGATTCAAAATAGAACCTATTCGGTGCATATCGTGCCGAAAAATCGAAGACAAAATAGGCAGGAATAACGCCTTCCACCGCGGTGGGAACAGGGGGGTTACTATCGGCATTGGAAGCGTCGGAAAACTGCTGGGACAGATAGGTATATTGTACAGACAACTGCAGGGGCCCTCCCCGGTAGGTTAACCCTGTACGGTAGCTCACTTTGGGCACCAGCTCCACCTGGTTACCTTCGATTCCAGGCTCGCCACTTCTCAGGTACACCGAGTGGATGATCGCCAGGTTATTGAAGAAGGCAAGCTGCCACCTATCCTGATCGGGGGCTATCAGCCTGTCGATATTCAGTTCGACAAGTGATTCAAGTCCTACAATACCAGCGTCTGCAATGTTGGTGCGGTAACGAAAAGTTCTGTCAATCAGGTTATTGAATCGTGGGTCAGGTTCGGTGCGCAGTACCGTCCCTATTCTATTATTGTAGCCAAGGTAGAAGCCACTTACATCGTAGCTTATCAGTTGGCCCCCCACGCCTCTGGCTCCCACATCCAAATTATACCCCGTTTCATCCGTCAGGTTTTCGTCGACTGAGAGCGAGGGATTATTAACCCTGATATCATTGAAGTTAATTGCCCGATAGTTCTGAGAGAAGTTGCCATAGAGTTCTATTTGACCAGTAGGCTTGAAGCTTAGTCCAATCCCGCCAAAGAGGAACGTTCTTTCATTGGTCTTATTCTCATACACGGTAGAATCATAAATCACATTTCCGGCAAGGTCTGTTCTTGTGTCCCTGTAATAGCCGTCTGCGCCTGTTCGGATGTGCTCAAGTCGCAAGCCCGGCGTCACACTGAATTTTTCCGAGATGGTGAAAATATTTTCTACAAATGCGGCAGTATTGAAGCTCGGCAAGTCAAAATCTGAGCCCTCCAGTCGTTCTGGGTTCAGGTACCTGAAATCTGCTTCTTTTCCGGCGGGTCCTGCACCCTGCTTTCGCACTGTAAATCCATTGTAAATTCTTCCACCTACGAGTAGCGCCGAATACTGCCTGCCTACTTTATAATTCCAGATCAGTCGGGTTTCGTTACCGAAATTTCGAAAAGAATCGCTTAAAAAGTCCCTGTTTTGCGTCTCATCGTCTGGTCTGTCGATCCGGCCAAGGTTGCCCAGCGCCTCCCGGCCTGCCACGAGCCCGAAAAATCTGGAATTCAACCTCAACGTCGACGTAAACGAATGATTAAGCTGTGCAGACATCAGGTTCCAGTTCACTTTGAACCAATTTCGCTCCCTTTTCGACTGCCTCGGGTCGGCATAAAATTCATTATCAGTAAGGCCGCCGGGTTGTTGGGCCAGATAGTATAAATGGGTATAATCTGCTTCCAGTGAGGTGCTGGCCGACAGTTGGTAAGCCACCCTTCCGTAGGTGGTGGTTGAATTGAAATCTGAATTGCAACGCCAGCATTGGCCTGAAGCAGTGCGGTTATAGGCATAGTAATTCACCTTGCCAACCTGCCCACCAGCCGACAAAAAGCTGTTGTAAAACCCGAGACTATTATAGGTTTGTTCGGTGCTTACGGCCAGTTTTCGATCAACAGGCCCCTTTTTCATGACAAAATTCACCAGTCCACCGAATTGTGTGCCATATTGAAGCGAAGCTGCTCCTCTCACAATCTCTATGCGATCCACTGCCTGAATAGCTGGCGAATAGTAACTTTCCGGGTAGCCGAGAGCGTCTGCTGCTATATCATATCCATTCTGGCGTGTATTAAAATTCGAGTTCCTGTTCGGACTGAGGCCCCTCGTGGCAACCCCTATTTGCAACCCGGCGCAGTCACTTTCCCAAACATTGGCACCAGGAATTCGGCTAAACACCTGCCTCGCATTATTGGCAGACTTATTTGCCACTATCTCCTCTAGCTGGATCACCTCTGTTTTCTTGGCTTCGTAGATGCTGGTTCCTTCCACACCCCTCAGCGTTTTCATGCTGAACATTTCATCTGATGATCCATCGATCACCAATTCATGAAGTTCCTTCTCGAGCTCTTTCAGGCGAAGCACAATGGGTGATATCCCCCGATCATCTAATTTATGCCTCAGTGCTTCGTAACCATAAAGGTAGGCTGTCAGCTCCCCGGTTCCCTTTGGTAATCCTGATAACGAAAAATACCCATCAGCATCTGAGACGACAAACAGCGACGTGCCCTCAACAAAAATTCTCACACCAGGAAGCGACGACCCGGCCATGTCTTCTATTCGGCCTTGCACTGTCTCCTGTGCCACAACAACAGCTGTAGGGAGTAATGCTATTAACACAATCAGAAGGCATTTTTTCATTCGGCAGGGAGTATCCAGGTCTTTGGGGAAAATGATTCTTGTTGGCGCACCAGGTTAACCGTTGGGTCTATCAAAGGCCGGCTGCGTCTTCCATTGAGACTCACGGCACTCTCCGCCCTTATCTCTGGGTCAACCAACCCCTTCCTTTTAAGTTCTTCAGCCAGGAAATGTGCAAACTGTAGGATCATGTCAGGCTGTGTCGCCATCATCTTTTCTTGCTGAGGCGTCAAATACTCGTACGCAGCCACCTGGCCCTTGCGGCCAGAAGCCTGATCGTGCACGTGGAAGGTGACGGTGCCGGCCTTTTCCATCAGCATTACCCGCCAGCTAAATCTGTAACCTTCTTCCCGCCAAAACAATGGCCCGGGGTAAAGAACATATCGCATGGGCATGAGAAGCTGCCAGCTTACAAACAACACCACGGCCATCCGCCAAACGCCTGTCAACGCCTGCGAAGAACTGCCTGGCTGCTGGACGGGCGGTTGTATCGAAAAGAGGTCCTCCAGCTTTCCCAGCACCTTTTCATGAAAATCAGCGGAAAAATAAATGAGCGTCAGGCCAACCATGATAAATGGGAACATGCCGATCCCTGGAAATAAGAGGTAGGTCAGCACATGAAAAACCACTACAAAGCCATAAGCAATTGGGCGGGACTTTGCCCATAGGAGAAAGAACACGATAAGCAGATCGTACAGAGCGCCCCCCCAGCTTAGCAAATAGGCCGCCCATGGTTCTTCCAAGATGCTTCCGATAAGTGGAAGATTTGACTTGGCTGGTAGCCAGATTTTGAGAGGCTGAGCCTCCAAAAGCCAATCGGCATTGAGCTTGGCCACTCCGGCAAAAAAATATACCACTCCCAATTGAAACTTGAGAAGAAATGGTGCCCAAGAGGGCGTTTGCCCCGAGAAAAGCTTTGGATTGCGGTGGCTGTCAATTGAAAATCGCCGATGAGCAGGCATAAAAATCAGCAAAAAGCTGACCAGAGAAATGGCATAGTAGTGGTTGAGATAATTTGTTTTATCGATGAGTTCTACATAGGTAAACGATAAAAAAAAGACGATAGCCGACAATCGATAGCGCCAGCCCAATGCAATCGTTACTGCCGAGATGAATATCAGGGCAAAGACGAAGTACATTCCTATTCCCGGAAGGGGTTTGACCCATTCAAACCCATAAAAAGTAAAAAAATACCTGGGCTCAATATACAGTTCGCTGATCCACCCTTTGGCTGCAAATCTGATGGTACTCAGGGCCATTAAGATGCCGAATAGCATTCTGAATATCACCAGAGGCGCAATCGACTCATGGCCGGAAAAAATTGACTGAGCCCTGAACATCATTGTCTAGTCGCCATCGTTGTCCTGATAAGAAATCACAACGCCTAAAATGGATGCCATATCAGTTTTTAGTAAGACCGAAAGCTTTTGAAGCTGCGCAAAAGCTTGCTGGGCCGGTGCCGGATCTATAGAGATGGATGTGGAAAGAGGATCCTCCAGCGCCTGTAGCGAAGCGATAGCTGCATCAAATTCCACAAGAATTGCTGCTTCAAGCGATAATTCATTGCTATTACTGCTCACGCTGGAACGAGCTTGCAAATAGTCACTAAATCCCGTTCCCCGCTCACCATTAAAATTCTCCCCAAGAAACAACCTCTTAAAAGTCATTAAATTGGCCACCGCCAATTGTTTCGAATATCCTCCATAATAAGCTTCGGTGGCTTCCGGGATTATAATGCCCAGTGACCTGATTCCTGCGGGAATTCCAATTTTTGCATCACGAGTGTTTCGCTCCAAACTTAGGTTCAATGCATTCACGAGTATTCCCAACGAGCTTCCGGCATCGGCCCCAAGGGCTCCGTCGCTGGTAAATTCCGCCAGATAATTCCCGCCGGATGGATCCCAGGCCGTAAAGACTGCCGCTGCCGATGTGCTAATGGTTTCGGCGACATCCAAAAGATAGGCAGCCCTCCGATCGTCATTTAGGAAATCGTTACCAATCTCCTCATCCGGCTTTTCGCTTCCGTAAAGCAAATACCCCAATGCCGGAAAGCCTTTCGCTGCACTGTTACTCAACAGCTTGAGGTCATAACTACCGCTAAGGATATTGGATTCAATCCTGTTTTTGTCCGTTGGAAATATGTTTAGATCCGCTACCAGGCCCAGCTGCTCTGCAGGTCCAAACTGGTAGGGGGCACAGTACTGGAACGCCATTCTTGCCTCCAACAATGCATCCCTGGCAGCTTCCAGGTTTGATGGGTTAGGAGTTGCCACAAATGCCTGTATGCTGGCATAAAGTTCGTCAGACCTATCTTTCAGTTCAGCATAAGCCGGGACAATCAAGTTCGTCCCAATATTCACTAAAAAGCTTTTCTGATCGAAGTTGTCATCAACCCTTGGATCGTCATCCTCTCCACACGACCAGATAAACAGGCCCAGCGCAGTTAGCAGACTCCATGTAACTAATTTTTGCATTTTTATAATTGATCTTTCACTGGCTCCAATTCTTCATAAACGAGTACAAGTGTACTTTTTGCTTGATTGAGTCCTGCAATAGTCACGGTCCAAAAATCACCATCAGTTCCAAAGTCTTCGGATAGAATTTTTACGACCTGCGCCTGGGATAACCTTTTATAGGGACTGTACTGCAATGCCTTTACAAATGGATAGCCTTCGGAAAGGTGGTGAAACGCATTGCCAGTATCGCCATTGTTGAAGTCGCTGATCGCCTCGTTGATATAATGCAAGGCGCTGGCGGCAGCCACCAATTCATGGCCTGCATACAAAACAGCCCGCTGTGCGTCACGCACCTGGTAGTCTTTATTGACTATCGCTGTTCGTCCGGTCAGGTAAGCATCCATGAGCAACTTGTTGGTGCCCAGGAAAGGATTCGCCTTGTGGGTATACTCAGCCCAAAATCGGTCTTCGTCGTCTTCAAGCACTACCTCTCCCTGAGGAAAATCGAATGGAACACCAAAGTATCCGAAGGCCTCGTCCCAATGGTGCTCCATGGCAGTATAGTTTGTACCTTCAACCACATTGGTGTTATCAACGCCGTCTCCCACCCGTCCGTCGGTGAGGTACACATTGTATATCTGATGATAAAAACAAGAGCCCATCAATCCCTTTTCGACAAACTGAGAAAACTCCCAGCCTTTTTCATTTACTAATATATACCCTGATCCTCTTGGCAATTTTCCAGGTATTCCCTGTGCCGCCAGCGTACCGTTATCGGCTACGTCAGCACTTACTTCCGCCACCTTTGCGAACATGTCTTTCAAAGCACCCGCCTCTGAAATCAATGTTTTATCCTCCAATTTCCTTGTCGAACTATTGAGCGCCTCATCGTCAAAAGGAGCGTTCAGATTTTGAAACATATCCATGATGTGTTCACCACTGACCTTGTCGCCGTTATTTGCTGAAGCGATGTACGCCTTTATCTCAGCTAACATGTTTAACCTATCAGTCTGCCCGCTAAAGTCTACCGTACTCAGCCCATTCCTCTCAAATGCATACGATGCAGGCACTTCAGCAGCCGGCGCCCCGGCATCGTCGTCGTTGTCGCATGCAGCGACCAATACAATTAACGTCAGCGGCCACAACACCCTGAATCTTTCGTATAATCTCATTGTTTCAAATTATTTAGATTAATTATAAACAACGGCAAAATTATCTTTATTTAGATTTAATACAAATAAAGGCGCTGGAAAAAATGCGGGATAATTGTTGGGCAGGAAGGGCCGTTAATATGTAATCTCTACTCTTAAGGCCGGAGCCATTTCTTCCTTGAGCAGATAAGACAAAGCCTTCAATTGATTGTTGAGCTCTTGCACCGCTGGCAGGTTGTTCACTATTTGATCTGAGAGTGGATCGGTCATTAATTGGAGAGTGGTTAAAACCGAGTCCATGCCTGAAGCCAACGCCTCGGACAATTGCTGGTCTGTGCCAGAAAGCCTGGCCCCTTTGATGTTAAGGTATTCATCAAAGCCCAACCCATCTACTCCACTTCTTGAAGTGCCGGTAAAAATCAATTGATATGCTTCGATGCTTGCTTTGAGTAGCTCAAGAGAATAGCCACCATAGTGGCCCTCTGTTGCTTCAGGGGCAGCCAGTCCACCGCTATAGTCGCCTATAGGAATACCAACTTTGGCTTTCGTCACTGCCAGTTCAAGGCTTTTCGCAAGGCCATTGACCAGGTCTGAAACAGAACTTCCTTCCTTCACTCCCAGGGCGTCGTCATCAGTAAAAAAGACGTAATAAACGCCGCCTATGGCCGGATCCCAGGAGCGATAAACCAAATTTGACGACAGCGAAATCTGGTCGGCAACTCCCAGCATATACCCATTTAGGGCAGTCTTTTTTTCGATTGTGGCAAGCAACTTTTCATCCGTGATAGATTTATTATTAAGAAGGTAGTCTAAGGTAGCAAAGCCTTTAGCGTGGCTGTTTTCCGGAAGATTCAAGTCAATGCTAGTACTTTTCAGATTTGCCTCTATTTGAGTCGTGTTGGCTGGAAACGAATTCAGGTCAGCCTTCAGGCCACGCAGTTCTGAGGGGCCGAATTCAAACGGCAGGCAATACTGCCATGACAACCAGGCATCTTTCAGGCTTTGCCTTGCCACAAGTAAGTTGTTCTTGCCGGGCTGTTCGACTAAGCGAGTCAGGGCAGTGTCGAGGGCCATGCTCTTTTCAGTCAGGTCTTTGTAAGACGGAATGATCAAATTCTTCCCAATATTTTCAACAAACCCCTTCTGGTCAAAAAACCTAAAAAGTGATGGGTCAGGGCCTCTTTCATGGCACGATACGCCGGAGATCAAAAAAAACATTCCCAAAAAATAGATCTTTATTTTACTCTTCATTGACTGCTCATTATATACTGTTGACTCTATTCCGGGAGAGAACGTTGCAAGTTATTTTACTCTTGTCAAAAATCTATTCGCAAAGCGCAAAAACCTGAAAGCGATTCTCTTTGCATCTCTTGCCACATGTAATAGAATAGCCGTAAGAAAATTAGGTGTCAATTCGGCTTGGTTTTTACTAATTTAGCCGTGAGAATTAACCAACAGTACAATGAGTATAAGAATAGAGAAAGATACAATGGGCCCGGTGGAGGTGCCCGCTGAAAAATATTGGGGCGCTCAGACACAACGATCAAGAGACAATTTCAAAATCGGCGGAGACAGCGCCCGTATGCCCATTGAAATAATCAGGGCGTTTGCCGTACTCAAAAAAGCTGCTGCCCAGGCCAACAACGAGCTTGGGGTATTGCCAAAAGACAAGCTGGAGCTCATTTCCAAGGCTTGTGACGAGGTGCTGGAAGGGAAATTAGACGATCAGTTTCCGCTGGTGATCTGGCAAACCGGCTCAGGCACCCAGTCGAACATGAATGTGAATGAAGTGGTGGCCAACAGGGCCCACGTTATAAACGGCGGCAAGCTGCTCGATGAAAAGAAAATCATCCACCCCAACGACGACGTCAACAAGTCACAGTCGTCTAACGACACCTTCCCCACCGCCATGCACATTGCCGGTTACAAAATGGTGGTTGAAGTGACGATCCCCAAAGTTCAGAAGCTTCGTGATACACTCGCTGCCAAGGCAGCCACCTTTAAAGATGTGGTAAAAATTGGCCGGACGCATTTTATGGATGCTACCCCGCTCACGCTGGGCCAGGAGTTTTCTGGCTATGTGTCGCAGCTGGATCATGCACTCAAGGCACTGAAAAACACCCTCCCTCATTTATCAGAGCTGGCCCTAGGTGGCACTGCTGTAGGTACAGGCCTCAACACACCAAAAGGATACGACGTGTTGGTGGCGAAAAAAATCGCTGCTATATCAGGTCACCCCTTTGTTACAGCCGAAAACAAGTTCGAGTCGCTGGCTGCTCACGATGCCATCGTTGAATCGTCGGGCGCACTCAAGCAGCTGGCTGTGAGCCTGATGAAAATTGCCAACGACATCCGGATGCTTTCCTCAGGGCCCCGCAGTGGTATCGGGGAAATCCTCATCCCTGAAAACGAACCTGGTTCGTCCATCATGCCTGGCAAAGTGAATCCTACTCAGTGTGAAGCACTGACGATGGTATGCGCTCAAGCCATTGGTAACGACGCAGCCATTACCGTGGGAGGCATGAACGGCCATTTTGAACTGAATGTATTCAAGCCGGTTATGATTGCGAATTTTCTTCAATCAGCCCGCCTTTTAGGCGACGCCTGCGAGTCTTTCAACGACCATTGCGCCATTGGCATCGAGCCTAATCATCCTGAAATAAAAGACAAGCTGGAAAAGTCATTAATGCTCGTAACAGCGCTGAATACGCATATCGGATATGAAAATGCAGCTAAAATCGCCAAGAAGGCGCACAAGGAAGGAACCACCCTCCGGCAGGCCGCTATTGAGCTAGGACTTCTTACCAATGAACAATTCGATGAGTGGGTAGTGCCTAAAAATATGGTTGGCAGCTTGAAATAGTGCAAATTGAAATTTGACATTATCAAACATATTTTTGTACATTGCTAACGAGTTATATTAAAATTTCAATTTAAGATGAAAAAACTCTTCAAATTTTTACCAATTATCTTTGGTCTTGCTGTAGCCTTGCCTACTCAGGCACAGATGTCGAAGAAAGAAAAAAAGGAATGGAAGAAAAGGACTAAGTCCCTGGAGCCAGAACAATATAAAACCCTATTAGAGGAAAACCAGTCGCTGAAGAGCCAGGTAAGTACATTAAAGAATCAAACAGCTGACTTTGACAGCAAACTGGCCGACAAAGATTCTCAGATCAGCGAGTATCAGGAAACGATCAGCTCTCTTCGCTCCGACTTGTCAGCAACCAGAAAGCAACTTCAGGATGCCAATGCTGCACCTGCGAAACCAGCTGGTATTAACGCCAATGTTGGTGTTGTCTTCAAAGTGCAGGTGGGTGCCTTCAAAAACAAGGATCTCACCAAGTTTGCCAAAGACAATGAGAACTTCAGTGCGGAAACAGATGGCGACGTGAACAAGTACACACTGGGCGTCTTCAAAGACTACTATGAAGCTGATGCTTTCAAAAAGTATCTCAGGGAAATGGGCGTGAAGGATGCCTGGATTGTCTCTTTCAAAGATGGACAAAGAGTGCCTATTAAAGATGTGCTGGAAGGCATCATATAAAAAATTCTAATTAACTGAAAGGGCGGCTACAAGGTCGCCTTTTTTGTTTTCCCCTGGCACAAGGAGTCGAGCTACCTTTTGAGGATTATTTAGCTTATCTTTGTGGTCTTTTTGAAAGGCAGGCCCTGGTGCCGGGCCGATATTGATTACTGAGAGATTCTGATTTATATGATTCAATACAAGACCGCAGAGGAAATTGAGCTAATGAGAATAAGTGCCCAGCTGGTTTCACGCACACTGGGTATGCTGGCAAAAGAAGTACAACCGGGTGTCACGCCTCTGCATCTCGACAAACTTGCTGAAGAATTTATCAGAGATCATAAAGCTATTCCGGGGTTTCTTGGTCTTTATGATTTTCCCAACTCCTTGTGTATGTCGCTCAACGAGCAGGTTGTGCACGGCATTCCTTCGGGCAAGCCACTCGCAGAGGGCGATATCATCTCAATTGACTGCGGGGTGCTGAAAAATGGTTACTATGGAGACCAGGCCTATACTTTTATGGTGGGAGAGGTGTCAGACGAGATTAAAAAGCTTCTTAGGGTGACCAAAGAATGCCTCGCATTGGGCATTGAGCAGGCCACTTCCTCCAACAGAATTGGTGACATTAGTTTTGCTATTCAAGCGCATGCCGAAGCCAATGGTTATGGGGTGGTGAGGGAGCTTGTAGGGCATGGCCTGGGCAAGAAAATGCATGAGTCTCCCGAAGTACCCAATTACGGAAGAAGAGGGAGTGGCCCAAAAATCAAAGAAGGTCTCGTAATAGCCATCGAACCCATGATCAACATGGGCACAAGAAGGGTAAAGCAACTCCGGGACGGCTGGACAATTATTACTGCCGACAACAGGCCTTCGGCCCATTACGAGCATGATGTAGCCATTGTTGATGGCAAGCCAGATGTACTTACCACCTTTGATTTCGTGGAAGAAGCGCTCGGCGTACTCCAGAGCAACTAGTATCTTCTACCAAAGCCCCGGGGGCACAATCTCAATCACATGCCCATCGGGGTCTTCAAAGTAGAAAGAGTAAATTTCTTCCTTCCACTTCTGCTCGTGCGTTATTTCGACACCCTTTTTTAGCAGTGCAGCCTTCCACCTGTCATACGTCGACGCCGGCACTTCAAATGCTATGTGTTGCTTGCCTTCAGCATAATGTGGCGGCAGCACCTTTTCATTTCGTGTGGCCGATGCATCGAAACAGAGCAACACTGTGTCTCCGACGTCAAAAAAAACATGACGGCCGGGCACCATTGCAATGACCGGCAGGCTCAGGCATTCGTGGTAGAACTTCCGGGTAGCCTCAAGGTCAGACACATATAGACATGTTTCTTTTATCCTTGTTATCTTCATTTAAATCTATCTCTTGAAAAAACTCGCTAAAGAGTTTACGTTCAATAAGTTTGGTCTGTTCGCCGTTTCCCCATTTCACAGAAATTTCGTACATTCCATTATACTTCCTTCCCTGGTAAACCGAACCCTGTTCATATCCGTTTAAACCAACAAATGGTTTTGGCGCCTTAACGCACTCAAATCTAATTTTAAATTTATCAACCAACGCCGTGCTATTTATTTTGGGGGGCAAATATAGGCTTATCTCTAGTTTTGCTGTTACATTTCTTACAATAATTGTTAACATTTATTTTTTGTACTTTTCCAATATGCTGTTTCTCTATTCCGTGTGTTCAAGTCATCCGATAGTTGGCAGAAATCCATGTTGGGGTTCTCGCTCTCCCGTTTACCAAACGCTCTGTAAATTAATTCTTAGCATAAAACCCTTGAATCCGTTATAATTTATTTAATTTAATCTTTAGAAGGCTTTATCCTACGACTGTTTTGCTGTTTTGGGGTAAAATTCGGCACTTGAATCAGTATACTCTATTGTTTTCACAAATTGTACTCTTTACGTATTAGCACATTATAATGGAAGAACTAGTTAAGCTCATTGAAATTGCAAAAAAGAAAGGTCAGCGAAGCATACAGCTCGTTAACCAGAATTTTCGAAAGAAGGAAATCTCAAAAGACAATCAACTTTATGAGGGGATTATAACAGGAGAGTTTCTCAACGATGATGATGCAGCCACGAAAATGTTTGACACTGATCCTGGCAACAGAAATTACAGAAACGCCAAGACAAAGCTAAAACAGCGGCTTCTCAATCATCTTTACTTTCTGGATTACGACAAGGACATCTACACGTTGCACAACAAGATGTCCTACGAATGTCTTCATACGCTACATCAAACGAAGATTCTTTTCATGGAAGGATCTTCAGAAATCGGCATTCGGCTTATCCCCCAATTAATAAGGGCTACAACCGAGTTTGAATTCCATGAGATAAAAATCGAGGCACTCATTATTCTGAGGAACGAATATGCGCACATGGGAAAGCTGACTCCCTACCTTGAAACTCAGGCCGAAATTGATGTTGTAACGAACACACTCAAAATAACCCGGCAGTGCGAGGAGCTTTACTTTAGCACCCTGGTAAACATTAATAAATCGGTAAGTGCGCAGCAGCGGGTTATTGATGCTATTCCGAAGACAATCAAGCAAATAGATGAGGCTGCTAAACAGCTCAAAAGCAATCGACTGGACGTGCTGTCGTATAAGCTAAAGTTACTTTACAACCAGCTTACCTGGAAGTTCAAAGAGAACCTCACCATTTGTACAGACATAGAGAAAAAGTACCTCAACAAGCACAACCATGAGGTGGAGGTCGATTTGAGCAAAAATCAGATTTCTCTGATCAAAATCTATTGCTACTACAATACAGGCGACGTCGAGAACGGAAAGGCGTATGCCACCAAGGCGCTTAGCCTCTTCAAAAACGGCAGCCCTGAGTGGTTTGACTTCATGGAGTACTACTTCCTGCTGCTAATGAAAGGGGAGATGTACAAAGACGCCGGAAAAGCCTTCAGAGCCATCAGAACCAACAAGAACTACGTGCATCTTGACGAGGTGGACAAAGATCGCTGGTTGATTTACAGAGCCTTCCTTGTTTTCGTAAACGACGAAAAGCTACTCAAATGGGGCTTTGACCTTGAGGAGTTCCTCAACAAGGTGCCTGACTACTCTAAGGACATGAATAACTACGCCGTGGGCACACTGGTTATTCAATTCCTATATCTGTTGAGAGATGCGGAAGTTATCAAGCTCAAAGCAGTGCTTCAGGAGCTTGAGAAATACAATTCCGAGCATTTGGACAAGAGAACAAACTACCGGAACAGCATCTTCATCAGGCTGATCTCCATGGTAACTGAAAATGAGTTTAGTCACGACGCCATCAAAGACCGGGGCAAGGTATACTTCTCGAAACTGAAGAGAACAAAAATCCCTTGTGAGATCAAGGTAGACCTGGAAGTAATTCCTTATGAAATCCTTTGGAGTTACATCCTAAAGATTTTGTCGAGCAATAAGTTTTATGTACACTATCGTTTCTACGACATTCACTTTAAGCAGATGGCCGAACAAGCGAAGTAACTGATATCGAAGGTCGACATCTCTTATATTTTGTAGTACATTTGACGATATGAGAGGAAATGATGTGCTTCTGAAATTTCTCATTTGGAGGCTCAGAAACATCAGCGATAAGAACTTCATTCTGATCCTGGCTGGGATTGTCGGGGCCATTGCAGGCATTGCTGCTGTGGTGTTGAAGAGCAGCGTCCACTTCATTCAACGAATGCTGGAGAGAAATTTTTATCTGTATGATATCAATTTCTCCTATCTGGTGTATCCGTTGATTGGTATTGTGATCACGCTGATCATTTCCAAATACGTCCTCAAAGAGAAGCTCGGCCACGGTATCACCCACGTCCTCTACTCGATATCCAAAAATTCGAGTATCATCAAGAGGTCGAAAATGTACTCCCGCATGATCACCAGTGCCATCACTGTTGGCTTTGGTGGTTCTGTGGGGCTGGAGGCCCCTATAGTGGTCACAGGCTCGGCTATCGGCTCCAATATTGCCCAGCTTGTTCATCTTAACTACAAAAAGAGAACGCTTTTAATAGGTTGTGGAACAGCTGGTGCCATCTCGGCTATATTCAACTCACCTGTTGCTGGCGTTATATTCGCCATCGAGGTAATCCTGGCCGATGTCACCATTTCATTGTTTATTCCGATTTTGATTGCCTCGGTAACCGGCTCCCTTGTGTCAAAAGCGTTGTTGGGAAACGACATCCTTTTCTCATTTCAGCTAAAAGATTCCTTTGCGGCGGCCGATACCCCCTATTACATTTTGCTTGGTGTAGCATGCGGTTTAGTCTCCTTATACTTTACCCGGCTCACCTATTTTGTTGAAGGGAAGCTGTCCCGAATAAACAATGACTTTAACAGGGCCCTTATGGGTGGTGCTGCCCTTGCGCTCATCATTCTCATTCTTCCCCCAATTTATGGTGAAGGCTATGAAACCATTAAGTCGCTTCTCAACGGAAACGAAGATGAAGTGCTTCAGCGGAGCTTATTTTATGGCCTCAGGGAGAACGGGCTTATCATCATCTTCTTCTTGTTTGCGGTCATGCTCCTTAAGCCAATCGCATCTGCCACCACCATTGGCGCTGGTGGCAGCGGTGGTATCTTCGCTCCCTCCCTCTTCCTGGGTGGCGTTACTGGCTACTTTTACGCCCGCACCATCACGCAGGTATTTCCATTTACCAACCTGAGTTTGAGCAATTTTACGCTGGTGGGCATGTGTGGCGTTATGAGCGGCGTGTTGCATGCCCCGCTTACGGCCATCTTCCTTATTGCCGAAATCACAAGCGGCTATACGTTGTTCGTTCCATTGATGCTGGTTTCCGCTATATCGTATAGCACTATTTCCTATTTCGAAAAATATTCCATTTACACCAAGCACCTTGTGGAAAAGGGCGACCTCATCCCCAACGACAAAGACAGGCTGGTACTTAGCCAGATACTGCTTGAGAAAATAGTGGAAACTGATCTTTTAACCATTCATCCAAATGCCACACTGGATGACCTGGTGAAGTTGGTCAGGAAGTCGAGGCGCAATATCTTCCCAGTTGTGAATGACCTGGGTGAGCTGGAAGGAATCATCACTTTGGACGATGTGAGAGAGATCATGTTCAATGAAGAGGCCCGAAAAAGCATTATTGTGAGAACCTGGATGACAGCGCCTCCGGCATTTGTCTCTTCTAATGAAAAAATGCAAAGCGTGATGAACAAGTTCGAAATTTCGCAGGCCTGGAATCTTCCGGTTATCGACAACGGGAAGTACATCGGCTTCGTCTCTAAATCCAGTATTTTCAGCGCCTACCGCAGCAAACTCATCCGTCAAAACCAGGAAGAGTAACCGTATTTGTGGAAAACGGGCGAACTTATCCACGAGGTTTCCATTCGGAGTACTTTTATATTCTATTGATAATCAAACTCTTGTGGAAAGGGCAGCGGGCGGATGTGGATAACTCTTACTAAATGTGGATATCTGTGGGGTTAAGATCCACATCGCTTCGTTGACAAAAACATTACTGACGTATAATTCGTAAATTGTGGTATGCCACGCTCAGTACTTTTGTTATTTTTTCTATTCGGTGCCAGTGCTACCATTGCGCAAGATGTAGAGGTAATAAAGTATCCGCAGCTGGGGGCGATTATCAATGCCAAAGAGGATGGGATCAAAGTCATTAACTTTTGGGCTACCTGGTGTAAACCGTGCGTAGAAGAAATAGGCTATTTTGAAGCTGCTGACAGTCAATTCAGAGACAAAGGGGTTTCTGTTATTCTGGTCAGCTTTGACTTCGGCAAGGATGTTGAAAAGAAAGTACAAAAGTTCATTGATAAAAATGACCTTCACTCAAGAGTGCTTTTGCTAGACGAAACCGATTATAATTCGTTTATAGATAAAGTCTCTCCTTCGTGGTCGGGGGCCATTCCGGCGACACTCATTGTGAACTCAAAAACCGGCAAAAAACAGTTCTATGAAAAGACGTTTAAAGAAGGGGAACTGTCTGAGGTTATTGAAGCTTTTATAAACTAAACCCTGCTTACTATGAAAAAGACAATCAGTTTGCTAGTGTTGCTGGCCATTGTTCAGATCAGTGCCGCACCTTTTGATGGGGGATACGAGGTAGGAGATATAGCCAGGGACTTTCAGCTTAAAAATGTGGACGGTGCCTCAGTAAGCCTGTCAGACTACAAAGAGGCTAAAGGCTTTATTGTGGTTTTTACTTGTAACACCTGCCCCTATGCCAAGCTGTACGAGCAAAGGATCATTGCTCTTGACAAAAAATACAAGGGAGATGGCTATCCGGTCATTGCCATTCAGCCCAACAACGGCTCGCTGTCGCCCGGCGATTCGTTTGAAGCGATGCAGGCCAATAGCAAAAAGAAAGGCTTTAGCTTCCCTTACCTGCTTGATGAAACCCAGGAAATAGCCCGTGCTTATGGTGCTGCCCGAACGCCTCATGTTTTTTTGCTGAACAAAGAAAGTGGCAAGCTTAGGGTCGCTTATATCGGCGCCATCGACAACAACCACCAGGACTCGGATAAGGCTGACAAGAAGTATGTAGAAGATGCCGTAGATGCGCTGATTTCCAGCAAGAAAGTTCCTGTAACGCTTACCAAAGCCATTGGCTGTACAATTAAATGGAGCGGCACCTGACCTTAATGAGAAAGGCTGGGATCGCCAGCCCTTCTCATGTACTTTAATGAAGCTTGTAAATAATCGGCAGCACCATCCTCACTTTGACGGGCCGCCCGCCCTGCCTGCCTGGCTTCCACGCAGGTGCTTTGGAAAGCACCCTCAGCGACTCGTTATCGAAGTCTTCGTTGATGCCCTTAATCACCTTTAAGTCCGTCAGGTTGCCCTGCTCATCTACAATGAACTGCACATAGACCTTGCCCTGAATATCGTTTCTGATGCCGCTTTTTGGGTACCTGATATTCTTTCCCAGGAATGCCATGAAATCAGCCATGCCGCCCATTGGTTCTGGCATTTTTTCAACATATTCATAAAACTTATCGACCTCCTCATCAGGAAGTTCCTCAGTCAAAAAAGGAATGTCTTCAACTTTCTCAGCCTCGTCGCTATCAAAAATCACCGGTTCCTCCTTGAGAATCTCTTCGTCAGGGACAGGAACAACTTCTGGCATGACAACTTTTGGCTTCGGAGGTTCAGGTATATCCGTAGCAATTACCTCATCAAGCAAGGGTATCGGGTTATCAATATCCTCATAAGTAATCGGCGGTTCATAAGCCGTGCGCCATTCAAAAGCAGTGACTACCAGGGCCAGGGCCACCATAAATCCAATGGACAGATGCAGGCCGTATCGGCGCTGTACATCTGCTCGGGGGTTTTTCTTTGCTTCCATTTTTGTAGTGTTTAAAGTTTACGGTTATCGAAATAGAAAAAAGAGTGCTACGCTTACTGCCACCAGAAATAGTAAATAGAACAATCTGGTCATCACCTGTTTGACCCGTTCCTTCTTGTACCGACGGCTCAGCTGGTCGAAGTTCTTGTACCTCGACGTCCGCTTTTCCTGAAAAGCTCCCCTCCGTATCCGTATATCGTACTTCTTCATTGCCCCGACACCTTTTCTTTTAACTTTTGCAACGCCCTGTAATACCTCATCTTCACTGTGCTCTCATTCTTTTCGAGGATGAAAGCGATCTCATAAAATGCCTTCCCTTCAAAAAACTTGAGCTCCAGAATGGCCACTTCGTCCTCATCGAGCAGGTCGATAAGACTGATCACTTTTTCAGCCTCCATTTTCACTTCTACCTCGTTCTGTAGAATCTCTCTCAGGTTGGTCTCATCAATGCTGATCACCATCCGCTTCTTTGTTCGCTGATAGTGGGCCAGCACCTCGTTTCTGGCTATTTTCATCAGGTAGGCCTGATAGGGCACACCATAGTACTGAAACCTTTTTATGGCCAGCATGGCCTTAAGAAACACTTCCGAAACAAGGTCGGCTGCCAACTCATCGTCGTCCGTTTTGCGCAAGACAAATCGGAAAATCGAGTCGTATTGCTGGTTATAAATCTTGCCGAAATGGTCAATATTTTTCTTCGAAAGAAGGAGGAGCTCTTCTTCGTTGTAGTCCGATCGTGCGTTTTCTATGTGAGTCTCCTCTTTCAAAAGAACCAACTTTCCTATTAAAATCAGGAGATCAGCAGAAAAGTCACAATAGAAGCAGAAAAAGTTTTAGGGGGTTTCTAATTATACTGCAGGTAGTGCTCCCATTTGTCGATTACAGAAGTGAAATCTTCCGGCAGTTCGGACTCAAATTGCACAAACTCTTTGGTGGCAGGGTGTATGAACCCCAGCGACTTGGCATGAAGGGCCTGCCTGGGTATTAGCTTGAAGCAATTGTCCACAAATTGTTTGTACTTGGTGAAAATGGTGCCCTTTACTACCCTGTCACCTCCATAGGTAGCATCGTTGAATATCGGGTGCCCGATGTACTTCATGTGTGCCCTGATCTGGTGAGTGCGGCCCGTTTCCAGGTTGCACTTGATCAGCGCTACATACCTCAAATCCTTCAGCATCTCATAATGCGTGACAGCATTTCTGCCGAAGTCACCATCGGGGAAGGCTGTAGTAACCCGGCGGTCCTTCAAGCTTCTTCCGAGAAAGACATCAACAGTACCCTTTTCCTGCTCAGGCACCCCCCACACCAGGGCATAGTATGTGCGTTCGATAGAGTGGTCGAAAAACTGTTTGGCCAGAGAGTTCATGGCAAGCTCTGTTTTGGCAATTACCAGCAGTCCACTGGTATCTTTATCGATTCTATGCACCAAGCCGGGCCTTCCTTCATTGCCTTTCATTTCCGGCAGCTGCTGAAAATGGTAGGTAAGGGCATTTACAAGCGTGCCTGACCAGTTATTAAAAGCCGGATGAACTACCATGCCAGCGGGTTTATTGACCACAAGCAGGTGCTCATCTTCATAAACAATATTAAGTGGAATGTTTTCGGGCACCACCTCAGTGTCTCTGGGAGGCTCAGGCAGTGAAACCGTGATCACGTCATCCGGGTGAATCTTATAGTTTGGCTTTACAGCCTTTTCATTTACCTGAACAAACTCATCCCGAATGGCATCTTGTACTCTGTTGCGGGTAGTATTGGGAAGCCTGTCAGTCAAGAACTTATCTATTCGCACAGGGCTCTGCTTTTTATCCACCACAATCCTGTGGTGTTCAAAAAGCTCACCTTCTTCATCCAAAAAATCTTCTCCCAAATCAATTTCTTCGCTCATGGTGCAAAAATACACAGAAGTTCTGCCAATTTTGAATCAATGATTTATCCAGCAGCACAGCCTGTTCCCGAGATTGAAATTAAGGCACCTTTTATTGAAAAGGCTGGCGTACAACTCATTGTACGAAGAGAAGACTTAAACCATCCTCACATTTCGGGAAATAAGTACTGGAAACTAAAATATAACCTTCTGGAAGCCGGCAAACTCGGCCACCACACATTGCTGACCTTCGGTGGGGCGTTCTCTAACCACATCGCCGCTACTGCAGCCGCTTGCAAGGCCGTTGGGCTGAAGTCGATTGGTGTCATCAGAGGCGAGGATGCCGACCTGACCAACCCCACCCTGGCACTAGCGCTTGAGAACGGAATGGTCTTGCACAGGATATCAAGAGCCAAATACAGAGAGAAGGAATTTGCTTCATTTGCCGATGAAATGAGGATGCTATTCGGTGATTTCTTTCTCATTCCGGAGGGTGGCACGAACGACCTGGCCATAAAAGGAGCATCAGAGATGGTCGCCCGAATCGATACTCCTTTTGACTATCTGGCCTTACCGGTGGGAACGGGTGGCACGATGGCTGGATGCATAGACTGCCTGAGGGGACAGGGGCAAATACTTGGCTTCTCAGCGTTGAAAGGCAATTTCCTTACCGAAGAAATAATAGCGCTGCAACAGCAATACAGCCTAAGCGCTTTTGGCAATTGGGACATGATAAACCACTACCATTTTGGTGGATATGGAAAGGTCAAAGATGATTTGATTGTGTTTATGAAGGCCTTCGAAGACCAATATGCCATCCCTTTAGATCCCGTCTACACTGGGAAAATGATGTTTGGCCTGCTTGAGATGATTAAAAATGCTTACTTTCGTAAAGGCTCTGTCATTTATACAATTCATACCGGCGGGCTACAGGGCAGGGCCGGTTTTAGGAGAATACCTGCGTAAAGGAACAACATGCGTTTCTGCGTGACGACTTCTTCATGTTATTATTTTTTTTATACTATCGACCTTAATGACTTTTTTGGAGAAAAGTCCATTGTCCTTGCTAATGAAAGGGGCTTTGGCCATTCTGATTTCTGGCTGCGGAATAAATGACCTCGAATTTGGCAACCTGGATATTCCCGACTACCAGCCAACGCTCGCTGTTCCGTTGGGAGTGTCGAGATACACCATGCGGGAACTGGTAGGCGACCTTCAGGACAATGCGTTGACCATTGAAGAAGGTGAGGATTTGTTCATGACCATCGTGTATATGGACACCTCGTACAATGACGAACGGGAAGCTTTTCTCTATTTCCCCCCTATTAATAAAAGTGATATAGTCTTTCCATTCGTGTCTTCGTCTCCTGGCGGAGAGACCGAGGAGATCGAATTCGAAAAGGTGATCACCTTCTCTTTCGATGCCTTTTTTGGTGAGCAGGTCGATTCTATTTTTTTTAATAGCGGAAACCTGGCACTGGAAATTAACTCCCGCTTCCGGAGTGACGTCATTCTGGAGTTTGGCTTTCCTTCTATGTTTGAGACGGCCGAAAATTCATCGGTTGGCATTTCGGATACTTTAAACTTTGGCACAACAGTGCCGGTAACATCGATCAAAAAAATGACGCTGGCTGGCAAAAAGTTTCTTTTCCGAAGGCGGGAAGAGGCCAACGATTTTGATGTTATCATCAAAGGAAAAGTAGTGGTGAAGCCTGGCCAGTCGGTCGATTTCTCGGATTTTTTTCGTTTTTCGATTGACTTCTCCGAAGCAACATACTCTCATGTGCATGGCTACTTCGACCGGAAAGAAGGGCTCCTGCAGGACAGGACGATAGAGCTAAAGTTTTTTGAAACGTTTGGAGACTACGGGCTCGACTTTAAAGATCCCAAAATTATTCTCAAAGTTGATAACTCATTTGGGTTTCCATCGGGCCTGTTGATGAACAACCTTTCCGCAAGTAATAATGACAGCACTTCAGTTGCGCTTACCGGATCAATAACCGAGTCGCTACAATTTGTGAACTATCCAAAGCTCGATTCCATCGGAAAAACCAGCCACTCAGAGTTTGTCATCAACGCACAAAACTCAAACATCAGGGAGCTTTTTGGCATCACCCCCGTCAAATTCAACTTGCCTTTGACAGTCATCTCCAACCCCGATGTTTTTGAAAAGGACTACCTGAATTTCATGACAGACAGCAGCAGGTTCAGGACCATCACTGTGGTGGAGTTACCCTTCGAAGTGAGGATGCAGGAGTTCACCACCAACCTTAAGTTTGGAACCGACGAAATCGACCTGAAAAATCTTCAGGAAGCAGCTTTGAGATTTTACACCGAAAATGAAATGCCCTTTGAGGGGCGACTCGCTGTCAACTTTGCTGACGAACACGACACCATTCTCTTCACCGTGCCAGAAGAGCTGGTGCTGTCAGCCCCGCAAGTTGACGCATCGGGGCGTACACTGGAATCAAAAAAGCTGCTTTCAGAAATTGTGTTGGGAACAGAGGGCACTCAGGCCCTAAAGAGCGCTGACCATCTCAATGTGGCCATTATAATCAATACGTTTAATGCCGCCGACGAGGAGTACGTCAAGCTGTATGCCGACTACAAACTTGACATCAATATTTCTGTTTTGGGCCGCTTGAAAATAAAAACCCAATGAGGCGCTGGCTAACAACCATATTGGTCATTATTTGCTGCTTCGCAACTGTGAAGGGGCAAAATGGGCTGGGACTATACACGCTGGGTGATGCTGTGCCGCAAAACAGCCGGTTGAATCCGGCGAATGAGATAAAAGGAAAACTGGTTTTGGGCCTGCCGGTCATTTCCGAAATGGGACTGCATGTTAACAACAGATTCGGTTACAACAGGGCGTTCACCAAACTGGAAAATGACTCCGTGAAGCTGGACGTTGACAAGGTGGTCTCTCACCTCAAAAAGAGGAATGCCCTGCTATTTGAAACTAGTATCCCCCTGCTCTATGTGGGTATCAAGCCGGAAAAGTCTTCCTTTGGCTACAGCTTCTTTGTCAACGAACGAATTAATGTGCGGGGCCAGTACACCAAAAATCTGATAAAGGCAGCCTGGGAAGGCACCAACTCGCTTGTAGGCCAGCCGCTCAATATAGGCAAGTCGGCTTTCAGCGCTTCCTACTTCAGAGAGTATGGCGTTGGCGTGAATACGTCCCTGATGAATGATGACCTGAAAATTGGCGCCAGAATAAAGCTGATCCAGGGGATATACAATGTGAAAACACTATGGGGGATGGACGCCAGAGTGGATATTGAGCCGGAAACCTATAGCTACGGTTTTCTATTCAAAAGGGCTGGCTTAAATGCAGCCGGAGTAAATGAATATCCCTCCGTTGGCTACCTGCTTTCGAACCCAAACAAGGGGGCAGCTATCGACCTCGGTGCCACGTGGACTCATCAAAACCTGTACAGCCTGTCGGCCTCTATCACCGACCTCGGCTATGTCCGTTGGAAGGAGTTTAGCCAGAATTTCATTCTTAGCGACACCTCATTTGCTTTTCAGGGTGTCTATTTCACAGCTGATGGTGATATAGAAAGCACTATTGACTCACTAAAGAACGCCTTTACACCAAAGGAAACGGCCGATCCATATTCGGCCATGTTGAGTGCCAAATCAATAGTAAGCGGATCGCTGCTACTTGGTCCTGTGGATAGAGTCACAGTTACAATGATGAATCAACTCCTCGTAGGCAAAGTAAAATCGGCCTTCGCCGTGTCTTATGTCAAACAGCTAACGCCAGGCATTGTTGCCTCAGGCAGCGTGGTGAAGCTTCCGCAGCAATGGCCCCGGCCAGGGCTCGCTTTGTCGATGACTGGCGGTCCTGTTCAGTATTATATCGCTTCAGACAATCTGATTGGATTTGCCAATGTAGGCAACATGAACACACTGGACTTTAAAATGGGGGTTAACCTTATTATCGGAAGTGGCAAAGCGAAGAAAGAAACTGATTTACCGCCAGCACACAGGTCCAAACCGAAGTTTTCCAGCAACGATGAAGGAGTGGACTACCCCACCGACCCAAGACTGAAAAAGCCTACGGTGATCCGCAAAAAGGATATTTATACCATCATCACCAAAAAGAAGCAGCCAAAAACCTGGAAGAGCTGGTTCAAGAAGAAGAAGAAGGAGGATAACTAACGCCTAGCTCCTGTTGATCCCTCTGAGTCGCCCCAGCACTCCCTGGTAGGCAGCAGGCTGATCGAATACATCGTCGTCGCTTACCTTTTTCACACTCTCCACAGTGTAGTAAGCCTGGGGATTGTATTTTTTGATGATGTTGATGTAGGTTGGCAGCTCGTCCCTTTTCACAACGGTAAAAAGCACATTGACTTTGCCATCATTGCTTTCCGCATCGAGGTTAGAGTAGCGGTAGCCTTTCTCTTTTAAGAAGGCTGTCAGCTGCTCAGCTGGATTTTGGGTAATCACCCTTACTACGACCCGGCCAAGGGCAAGTTTTTCTTCGATGACCATGCCCAGGAACGTGCCCGTCGCAAAGCCTCCTGCATAGGCAAAATAAGAATAGAAGGCATCGATATTGGTGATAATTTGACGGATAGCCAATAACCAGATAAAGGCCTCAAAAAAACCCAGAAGCGGTGCGAGCAACTTCTTACCATGCATCACAAAGATGATCCGTATCGTGTTAATGGACACGTCGCACACTCTGGCGAGAAATATCAGCGCAGGGATAACTACGTAGGTGAACACCGACTCACTGATACCCAAACCTTCGAAAAACTCTTTCATTGCCTCTTTTAGTTAGCCAAACAAATCGGATATCACCTCGTGGATTCTTCCAAACTGCCTGACGGCTATTTTAAACTTCTTTCCCTCTATTGCCCGTTGCGCAAACTTAGAAACATAAATGGCCTCAAAGCCCAGTTTTTCAGCCTCCATGATTCTCCCATCGATCCTGTTCACTGCTCTGATCTCACCACCCAATCCCACTTCTGCAGCAAAGCAAACTTTTGAGGATACAGGGATTTCTTCCAGAGAAGAAATCATGGCCATACAGATGGCCAAATCCGCTGCCGGATCATCCAGCTTCAAACCACCGGCCACATTCAGGAAAACGTCTTGCGTCCCCAACCGAAAGCCTCCCCTCTTCTCGAGCACTGCCAGCAGCATACTCAATCGCTTATTGTCGAAGCCTGTAGACGTCCTTTGAGGGTTGCCATAGGTGGCGGGGCTCACCAAACTCTGAATCTCGATCAGCAAAGGCCGATTGCCTTCCAGCGTAGCGGCAATGGCCACACCACTCACATCGCCATCTTTTTGTGAAATAAGGATTTCCGATGGATTTTTGACCTCCCGAAGCCCCTCCCCTTGCATTTCGTAAATGCCGAGCTCGGAGGCGGCGCCGAATCGGTTTTTAGTAGTTCGTAAGATGCGATATACTAAATGCCGATCACCTTCGAACTGTAGTACCGTGTCCACCATGTGCTCCAACACTTTTGGCCCGGCGATAGCGCCCTCTTTGTTGATGTGGCCAATGAGAAACACGGGGGTGTTGGTTTCTTTGGCGAACTTCATAAGCTCTGCTGTGCATTCCCTTATCTGAGAAATACTGCCAGCCGCTGATTCTACCTTATCGGAGTAAAGCGTTTGGATCGAATCGATGACCAAAAGCTGGGGTTCCAGCTCTTCGATTTGTCTGAACACATTGGCAATGCCTACCTCAGAAAGCACAAAACAGTTATTGTTTTTGATGCCAATACGCTCCGCCCGCATTTTGATCTGCTGCTCACTTTCTTCACCCGATACGTACAGCACCTTGAGGTTGGGTAGCTGCAGCGCAATTTGCAGCAGCAGCGTCGACTTGCCGATGCCCGGTTCTCCGCCAATCAGCACCAGGCTTCCCGGAACAATGCCTCCTCCCAGCACCCTGTTGAGCTCTTCATCGGCAGTTTTGATCCGCTGCATAGCCACGGACTCCACCTGGTCAATCGCCTGAGGCTTAGAGGCACGGGCAGGGCCGCTGGCTTTTTTCCAGGAGGGCGAGGAAGCGTGTTCCTTTTCTATTACCTCTTCAACGTAGGTGTTCCACTCTCCGCAAGAGGGGCATTTACCAGTCCACTTCGGTGATTGCGCACCACAATTCTGACAGAAAAAAGCTGATTTTACTTTGGCCACGATGCGCCAAAATTAGAATAAAAATAAGAGAAGACTTACTTACTGAATACTTTTCGGTAAATGGGTTTGCGGTAGAGGAATTGCAAGTACAGAATCGGATAAATTAGCCAATTGGTAAGCAACGCAGGCGTGGTAAATTCGATATCATCGGTGATGCTTGTGCCTCCTGCGTCGTTGGCTTCATTAAGGTGGTGATGCTTCCAGCTTTTCAGAAAGAAGGGCAGCCGCACGCCTTCGTCGACAAAAGAAAAAACGGTCTCATTTGTGAGATCATGCGTGATGAGACTTTCCCAGGTTTGCTTAAAAAAGATAAAGTTCAGTTCAAGCTCCACCTTATCTCCTTTTTTGCAACCATCAAAGCGCCGGAGCTTCACAGGTGGAAAAGGGGGATTTAACTTTAAAAAAAGCTTGTCGGTGAACCCGGCTATTACCGTTTGCAAATCGGCTTTTACATGGGTCTTTATTCGAATTTTCATACTTGAAAGGCAAAGGATATGCCCTATTAATCAATAACAAAGGGCAATTGTTTAGATCGTCTCGTTGAACCCGATCGTAAAAAGAAATAGAGAAATGATTTCACTACTTGGAACAGGTAAAATTGAGCGGAATAGGTTTCCCTTCCTGGTATATTTTCAGTTCTACTATGTCGGCCGGCAAACTATAGCCCTGCTTCATAAGGCTCGAAACTATCCCATTCATTACATCATTCTGCAGCACCGCCACCGAGCCTTCGTATCGCTGCGAATTGACCCAATAATATGTCCTTATGTTAACGGTACTTGTACCAAACTCTTCAATCAAAATAAAGGGTTTAAGGTCAGGGCTATGTTCTATCCGCCTCTCGGCGGATAATGTATCGATGATCAGTTTGCCTACGGCTGCAATGTCGTCTCCATAGTCAATACCTATCAAAAAATCGTACCGAAGAAGTCCGTCACGGGTGTAATTGATCAAAGGGCTCTTGATTAAAGAAGAGTTGGGTAGAAAAATATCTTTTCCATCAAATGTTCGAATATGTGTATTACGAAAGTTCAGTGCCTTCACTACTCCTTTCAATTCCAACACCTCGATAGTGTCTCCAATGGAAAAAGGGCGGCTGAATGCGAGAAAAAAGCCAGCAAGAAAGTTTTCTCCAATGTCTTTGAAGGCAAATCCGATCACAATCGCAGACACTCCGGCACCTGCCAGCAGGCCACTGGCTGCTTTGCCAAGCCCTATTTGGTTCAAAAATATTACGACTCCAAATGCACTTACGAACAGAAAAACCATCCTGCCTATGAAGTTGACGAGGAGCTTGTCCTCTATCCTACGGGTAAGTCTCTTTTGGGTGAGCGATCGCAGCCCTGAGGCAACAAACAGAAATATCACCAACAGAATAATGCCTATAAAAATTGCGGGCGCATTTCTGATGACGATGTCCAGGAACCGTTCAAATGACTCAACCAATTGGGTAGTAATATTGTCCATAGTAGGATGTTTTAACTTTCAAACCTGCGTGCTTTGCTGTGTCAATTCTAGTCCGCAAAATCAAAATTTCTAGGATTTGTTTCCTATTGTTGGTGTATCGCCAGCTAAGCCTGTCGAACCAATAATGATCCATTTTTTTTAATCTCATATCATTCGTCGGTTTCTATTTCCACCGTCTTCACTCTAACGGCGTTTGATTTGGGTTCGATTTTGCTATTGAATATTTCGGCGTATGAATAGGTAAGTTTGGCTCCGAACAGGAATATTATTGCCGCATAATACACCCAGGCAAGCACAACTACCACTGAACCTGCAGCGCCATAGGCGGTGGTAATAGAGCTCGACCCCAAATAAATGCCAATAAGGTATTTGCCGAGCGAGAACAGGATGGCGGTGATCAGAGAGCCAACCCACACATCCTTCCAGTCAATTTTCGCATCGGGAAGAATTTTGAACATCAGTGCAAAAATCAACGAGACTATCCCCAGGGAAACGATAAACGAAAAAACAGACACAACATAAACGGAAACCCCTCCCAGATTCGCCATCAGAAAGTCATGCAATATTACAAGCAAGCTTTCAAGCAGTAGCGACACCAGCATTATAAACCCAATACTGATAACCATCGCCAAAGAAAGAAGCCTATTGATTATGTACTTAACAACTCCCCTTTTTGGTTTAGCTTTTACATTCCAAACTCTGTTGATACTCAGCTGTAGAGATATGAAAACAGTGGTTGAACTAACAATCAAGGCCACAATCCCCAAAGTCTTAGCCAAAGAGTTGGAAGAGCTTTCTATCGCCACTTTTTCTAGCATTTTCTCAATTTCTGCAGCACTGGTTGATCCTATCAAAGCTGAAATTTGATTAGTCAGCTCCATTTGCACTTTATTTTCTTCGTAAAACGCTGCTCCAACCGAAACTGCAATGAGCAAAACGGCTGGCATTGAAAAAATGGTATAGTAAGCGATTGATGCTGCGTATGTAAAAGCATCCTCCTGAAAAAAACTCAGAGATCCTCTCTTAAGTACCATCCACGCCTTTTTAAAGAACTCGATCATGTCTTTTGTATGTTTTCCCAAGTATTCCGACAATACTCATTTCTGCAAAAAGAAGCTGTAAAAGGGCCTGTTTTTGAGGTAAGCGATTTGCTCAGTTTCTACAGGGTGGAAGAACGTCCCCAAGCTGCACGGCACTAACGGTGTCTCAAAAGCGCCGCATTCTGCTCAAATCCCTCCAGGAGTTTGCAGAAAGACACATCTTTACAATGCGCAGTGCGGGGAGTTAGGTTTAGGCCAAAGAGGCTGATACTACAAGGCAAAAGTCAATGAAATTGAAGATGCATTTTTCGGCAATCCTCAGAAGCACAGCATTTTCAGGTGCGGTCTAGCCGGGCAATCTCGCAGCGATGGCTTCAAACACTGCTCCAACAATTTTGTACATAACCCGACTAGAAGAACTTTCCCTTCGATTGGAAGAAATTGCAGCGAAGGATTTGAATGACATTGCTAAAGTAAAGAAAAAAGCACTACAGAGAGAAGTAAAGTCATTAAAAGTAGGGCTTCTGTCACGCCTATTGGTCGCCATCACCTCTTTAGATACATTCCAAATTGATGAGTGGCCATTGTAAGAGTTTATCAAATTATACATTTGCATTGTGAAAAGTCTGCTTTCATTGGCTTTTGTCGGGTACTTCATCATCGGAAGCATCCTGCCCCGTTCCAATTTCAAAGAATTGGAGAAGGTGCCCTCTATGATTGCACACTATGAGCATCACAAGAAGGTTTTTGATAAGGATCTCACCTTTCCTCAATTCCTCGTGCTCCATTTCAGCCTCAGTTCCGACCACAGTGAACCTTCACACGAAACAGAGCTGCCTTTACACAATGGTGTGGTGGCGTCTTTTTTCTTCACTATCCCCCAAGCACCCGATTTACAAGCTTCGGTGCAGGAGTATGCGGTGAAACACTTTAAGCCTTTTTCTATCAATTACCAGTTTCAGTACGCATCCAACTGGTTTCAGCCTCCTCAAAGCGCCTGATAATCTTCTTGGTTATCTAATTTTCATGCCCTTTCGGGCGCTTTAAATCTATTTGTTAATGGTCGATTCAATCATTCGATTCAGCATACACAATAAGCTGATCGTTTCATTATTTTCCTTAGCCATTATGGGCGTTGGCCTGTTTTCGCTAAGTCAAATTCCACTTGGAGCTGTGCCGGATATTACGAACAATCAGGTGCAGGTATTAACCGTGTCAAGAAACCTGGCTACTCAGGATGTCGAGCAATTTATAACCTACCCGGTTGAACTGGAAATGGCCAACCTTCCGGGTGTGCAGGAAATACGCTCTATCTCGAAGTTTGGGCTGTCCGTTGTCACCATCGTGTTCGACGAAGACCTGGGCACCTACTTACCTCGTCAGCTTATTGCGGAAAAAATCAAGAAGGCCCAGGAGTCCATCCCGGCTGGGTTTGGCACGCCGGAAATGGGCCCTATTACTACCGGCCTCGGCGAAATTTACCAGTATATCCTGGATGTGAAACCGGGTTATGAAGGCAAATATTCCACCACAGAGCTTCGCACAATTCAGGACTGGATAGTCAAACGCTATTTGTCGGGGATACCAGGCGTGGTGGAAGTAAATACCTGGGGTGGCTTTCTCAAGCAATACGAAGTTGCCGTGGATCCGGCACTCTTGAATGCCACAGGCGTTACGATCACAGAAGTATTTGATGCGCTTGAAGCCAGTAATGACGTGACTGGAGGTGCTTATATAGAAAAGGCCTCCCAGAGCTACTTCATCAGGGGAGAGGGTCAGATCAAGTCCCTGGAGGACCTTGGCAATGTGGTGATCGGCAACCGGGATGGCATTCCCATCCTGATCAGGCAGGTGGGAGAAGTCAGGTTTGGTACTGCCGTGCGGTTTGGTGCCATTACCGCCAACGGCCAGGGCGAAAAGGTCATGGGCCAGGTGATGATGCTCAAGGGCGCCAACAGTAGCCAGGTAATCAATGCAGTGAAAGATCGTGTAAGTGAAATAGGGGAGTTTCTACCTGAAGGCGTGTACATCAACCCCTTTCTGGAGAGAACTGAACTAATTGACAAGACCACAACAACCGTGGCCGAAAACCTTATTCTTGGAGCACTCATCGTTATCTTCGTACTGGTTCTTCTGCTTGGCAACTTCCGCTCGGGAATGATAGTAGCCTCGGTTATTCCATTGAGCCTTTTGTTTGGTATCACGCTGATGAACTACTTCGGCGTGTCGGCCAATCTCATGAGCCTCGGCGCCATCGACTTCGGTATTATCATCGATGGTGCGGTTATCATTGTAGAATATACGGTGCATCAGATCTCTGCCAGGGCAAACGGCCTTCTGAAGCTATCAGACGAAGAGCGAACCGCCGAAATGGATACTCTTACTGCGACGAGTGCCTCCACAATGATGCGATCCGCCATTTTCGGGCAGGTCATCATTCTGATCGTTTTCATTCCCATCCTTTCGCTTTCGGGCATTGAGGGAAAAATGTTCAAGCCGATGGCATTGTCATTCAGTTTTGCCCTCATAGGTGCCATGATCCTTTGTCTGACCTACGTGCCAGCCATGTCGGCTTACTTTCTTAAGCCCAAAAAAGCGAAGGCCTCAAAAGGAGGGTTTTCTGACGCCCTGATTGAAAAAATACAAAACCTGTATCTGCCCACCATCCGCTTCGCTTTGAGGTTCAAGGCGTTGGTTATTGGTGCAGCCATCACTATGCTGGCAGCTAGCGTATTCCTATTCATTCAGCTTGGTGGCGAGTTCATCCCCACACTCGATGAAGGTGATTACGTGATACAGCCCATTCTCAAGCCGGGCACCTCCTTGTCGGAAACGGTGGACATCAGCACTAAGCTCGAAAGGATTCTGCTTCAGAATTTTCCAGAGGTGAGTCAGGTGATCACCAGAATTGGAGCGGCGGAAGTTCCCACTGACCCTATGTCGATGGAAATGACGGATGTCATTGTGAGGCTGAAGCCAAAAGATCAGTGGGTATCCGCTGCATCAAAAGATGAGCTTGCTGATAAAATGAAAGCTGCCATGTCGGTGCTGCCTGGCATTGGTTTTGAATTTACTCAGCCCATCGAAATGAGGTTCAATGAGCTTGTTACGGGTGTAAGGGCTGATGTGGCCATTAAGATCTTTGGGGAAAATCTCGATACGCTTTTCAATATGGGCAACCGTGTAAAGTCTCTTATCCAGCATGTGGAAGGTGCAGCTGACGTAAGTGTGGAGCAAATTGCAGGTCTGCCGCAAATGTCGGTGCAATACGACCGCCGCAAATTGGCGTCTTACGGCCTCATGGTTAAAGAAGTGAACAGGGTGATCAGAATGGCTTTTGCCGGGGAAGCCACCGGCGTTGTGTTTGAGGGAGAAAAGCGCTTCGACCTTGTAGTGAGAACGGCCGTGAAAAACAGAAAAGACATGCAGGATTTGAGCAATTTATTCATTGCCCTTCCAGCTGGAGGCCAGGTTCCGCTACGGGAAGTGGCCAGTATCACCTACGAAGCAGGCCCAGCCCAAATTTCACGGGATGATACCCGGCGAAGGATTGTGGTCAGTATCAACGTGCGAAACCGAGATATGGAGTCATTGGTACAGGAAATGCAGCAAATCATCGCCGCCGATATGAAGGTGCCTGTCGGCTACTATATCACTTATGGCGGGCAGTTTGAAAACCTTCAAAATGCAAAGAAAAGGCTGATGGTGGCGGTGCCAGTGGCGTTGTTCCTCATCTTCATCATGCTCTATTTTACCTTTGGGGCTGTCAGTGAGGCATTACTTGTTTTCTCCGCCATTCCACTGGCCGCAATAGGTGGGGTCATCGCTTTAACTATCAGGGGCATGCCCTTCAGTATCTCTGCTGGCGTTGGATTCATTGCACTTTTCGGCATTGCCGTGCTAAACGGCATTGTACTGATTGAATTCTTCAACGAACTAAAGCACAAAGGAATTAACGACATCCACAAAAGAGTAATCATGGGCACAAAAATGAGACTGCGCCCCGTGTTGCTTACGGCGTCGGCGGCAGCACTGGGCTTCTTCCCTATGGCCTTCTCAGGATCAGCTGGAGCGGAAGTGCAACGCCCTCTGGCGACCGTTGTTATCGGCGGTCTGGTGTCAGCCACCTTCCTCACACTGGTGGTGCTTCCGGTACTCTACACGCTCCTGGAAACTGGCTTTTTCAAATGGCCTGGTAAAAAGGCGACGATGCTGTTGCTGTTGGTGAGCAGCAGCCTTGCGATCAACGCTCAAAATGCTCCATCTGCGTTGACGCTGGACAAAGCCATTGAGATCGCCCTGGAGAACAATCAGGGCATCAACGCCGCCCAAAAAACGTTGCAAGGTGTGGAGAAACTGGAGAAGACCGCTTTCGATCCCGGCCCCACCCATATCTACTACGGCTACGACCAAAACAATATAGCGCCCAACGGCTTTCCGTTGAGGGTGCTTGGCGTGCAGCAGCAAATCGCCTGGCCTGGGCTCTACACGGCGTCCAAAAAGGCCCTGGGTAACCAAACAGACATTACTGCCTCACAGCTTGATATTGCCAAACGACAGCTCAGCAAAGACGTCGCTATTCTCTATCTTGGCATGGCCCAATCGCAGGAAAAATTGGAGCATTGGCGGGTACTGGATAGCCTGTATGCTGCCATGAACCAGGTGGTGATGCGGAGAGCTGAGGTGGGTGACGCCACCAAACTTGAGCTTATACAGTCTAAATCGAAAGCCAGCGAAGTGCATGCAGCGCTGACACAGTCGCAATTGGAAGTGGCGCATTACCGGGAACGGCTCAAAGGCATCCTGCAAAGTGAAGATTCAATCGTACTCCCCTCCAAGGCCCTTAGCCGCACCGATATTCTGGGAAAAAACACCTCTATTGAGGCTTCTCAGGACGATCCAAAGTATCGGGAGCTGGTAAAAAAAGAAGCCAGCAGCCTTTCACTCAAAAAAGTAGAAGAATCAAGGTTGGCACCTACCTTTCAGGCCCAGTATTTCAAAGGCTTTGGGCAGGGCGAAAACGCTGCCAATTTTGATGGCTACCAGTTCGGGATTGGCATTCCATTGCTGGGGCTTTCGCAGGTGAGGCGAGTACAGGCCAGTAAGCTGTATGCGGAAGCTGCAGGTGAGCAACTGGACAATTATGAGCGGCGAAGGGAGGCCGAATGGGCGGGCTTGCAGGCCAACCGGCTAAAGTTTGAGGAAATGGTTGCCTATTACCAAACTGAGGGGCTGAAAATGGCCGAAGAGCTTATATCAGTGGCCAACAGGTCATACACCGCAGGAGAAATAGACTTATACCAATTGCTGTTGAATTTCGAAACTGCCAGACAAATCAGGCTAAGCTACATCGACCAACTGCATCAGCTAAAGCTGGCAGAGGTCAACATTGCATTCTTTTTAATTGATTAATCTACACCACATGAAATAGCCATAAGGAATACCCCACCCAACGGAATGGATAATCTGTCAACAGACTAAGATCTATTCCGTAATGGTACAGGCTATTCCATCTGGCCGCTAAAAATTAAATTTTATACAGATGAAAAGTTGTCAAATATATATTTTAGGTCTTGCACTTCTAGCTACCGTCCAGGGCTGCAGCAACCAGGCAGAGCCGCTTGCTGAGAGTCAGCAAGCCCAAAAAACTGCTGATGGCCTGACACTGTCGGCCCAGCAGATTGCAAAAACGGGTCTCCAGTCAAAAACAATAGAGCAGCGAACGATCACAACCTCTGTATCCGCAAATGGCATGCTCGATGTTCCAACGCAGCACATGGCTTCTGTTACCACGTTTTTGGGTAGCTATGTAAAATCAGCCGACAAACACATCGGCGAAAAAGTAAAGAAAGGAGAAGTGCTGGCCGTTATGGAGGGGCCGGCATTCGTTGATCTGCAACAGCTGTATCTTGAGCACAGGAGCCAACTGGCGGTGCTAAAGTCCGAGTTTGAAAGACAAAGCAACCTGGCCGCTGACTCCATCACCTCAAAGAAGAATCTGCAACTCGCTCAGGCTGTGTATGAGCAAACGACCTCCTCAGTTGAAGCATTACAACAGAAGCTGAGCTTTCTGCATGTAAATATGGCCACACTCGACAAAGGGACTATTGCCAGGTCTTTTGTCATCCGGGCACCAATGGATGGCTACCTGACGGAAGTATCTGCAAAAATCGGGAGCTACATAACGCCCGGGCAATCCCTTATGGAAATAGTGGACCTCACCCACATCCATGCCGAACTCAGCGTTTATGAGTCGGAGGCAATGAATGTAAAAGAGGGACAAAAAATGGAGATCATGCTGCCGTCGATGCCCGGCAAGGTGCTGGAAGCAGACATCTACCTGATCGACAAGGCCTTCGACGACAACACCAGGGCTGTAAAAGTCCACGGGCACTTCGAAGAGGAGAATATCCCTTTCATCATGGGCATGTATGTGGAAGGGAAAATTATAACTGGTGAGGCCACCGGCTATGCAGTGCCCGCCATTGCAGCTGTATTTGCTGACAACAACAGGTACGTGTTCCTGGAAAAAGCCTCAGGCGATGGCGCTGCGTTTATGGCTATCGACGTTACCGAAGTGGCGGAAATGGATGGGTGGATTTTACTTCCCGAAGGTAAAATCCCAAGTGGCTTTGACAAGGTAGTGACCAAGGGAGCAGGCTACCTGCTTTCACAGTGGATGATGGGTGAGTAAACAGTCACTTTCCATATTTTTCTCTGAGTCATTACATATTATTTCATGACTCAGAGAAAAATTTCTTCAAATCTTATTTCTTCAAATCAGGAAGTTTATAATTAGAGAAAATACTCTCTTCCGCCATTAGCTTTTCTATCTCGTCGGGAGTGCGTGGCGCACGGGTGCTGAGCAGCTCGTACCCGTCTTTTGTGATCAAAATATCGTCTTCAATTCGCACTGCAATCCCCCACCACCTTTTGTCGCAGGGGCTGCCCTCCGGAATGTAGATGCCGGGCTCAACAGTCAACACCATATTCTCCTTGAATTCCTGGTAGTTCCCCCTGTCGTGCACATCCAGGCCAATGTGATGCGACACCCCGTGGGGAAAGTAATTGTGCGGCGCATCGACCGACTCAATAATGCCAAGCTCCGCCAGCCCCTGGTTGATCACTTGCCTGCAAACAAGGGTGTTGTCTGATATCTTATTGCCTGGTTTTGACCTTGCAAAAGCGGCTTCCTGGGCCTTCAGCACCAATTCGTAGATAGCCCTTTGCTCTTTGGTAAATTTACCACTGGCCGGAATCGTGCGGGTAATGTCGGCTGTGTAGCCCCGGTACTGCGCCCCAAGATCCATCAGCACCAAATCGCTCTTGATGTCCATCTTGTTGTTGCTGATATAGTGCAGTGTGCAGCCATTGTTGCCCGCCCCGACAATCGACGGATAACCCAGGTCTTCGGCGCCATATTTCTTGAAAACGAACTCATGAATGCCCTGTACCTCCGATTCCGACATGCCGGGCCGCATAGCTTTGTACACTTCTGCCTGCGCCACACAACTCACGTCGACAGCCATGCGAAGAAGTGCTATCTCTTCAGCTGACTTTACCTCCCTAAGATCCGTCAGGTATTTCTCCAGAGAGGAGCCGTCCAACTTTTGCCTGGGCTCTGGCAGCTTTTCAATCATCAGCTTGCGTTGTTCGGGAGACTTCGCCTCCAAAACAGCCTTTATCTGCTCATTTGAGGCAAAATCAGGGAAATTATTGACCAGCTGTCTCAAAATCTGAGCCGCCTGCGGGTTCTTCAGGAACTCCTCCGACTTGACATAGTCATACATTTTGTACTTGTCGGCATTAAAATCTACCGGGTAGTCAACCTTGTTTTTGAACTGCAACAGGAGACTATAGAGATCGGCTTCGTCGCCGGGTGCGTCCCTCACATCGGAGGGCAAATTGAGGAACATGATCTTGTCAAACACGGAGAAGTCCATGTTGAAATTTTTGAACTCGGTGGCGTCGTAGGCCGCCTCAAAGCCAAGCTCCCTCTTAGCTCCCTCCACACCCAATCTGGCACCGTTGTACATCTCCTTTCGAGCCTGTCTTTGTTGCGTAAATAGCACTTCTGAGAATGTATTTCCCTGACTATCTTTTTGTTTTTCTTTAAAAATAAGCACCAATGAGTGTGGCTCCTGGTAGCCAGTTAAGTAGTAAAAATCAGGATCCTGATGGTAAACATACTCCACATCGTTGGCCCGATTTCGAACGGGATTAGCAAACATAACGGCCACTGAATTGGGTGGCATCTTTTCCCGCAGCGCCTGCCGGCGTTCTTTGTGAAAATCCTTGCCGAGGTAGTCGGTGGGGTATTGGGCCAGCAGCTGGCCTGAGAAAATGGCCAGAAAGAAAAACAGGTACATCGAAAGTTTTTTCATGGAGTTGAATTTTGCGAGAAAGCACAAAATAAGCAGCCGATTGATGTGGTGAAATGAATATTTGAGGAAGAGTTAAAAATGGGTGGTAAGTTGATGCAGTGTTGAGGCTTTCCGAAAGGCAAAACGTTCGAGGCAAGCGGTGCCCGAAGGGAGAATTGGCTCCAGCAAAATGGGATAAAGCGTAAAATCTGGGGGACAAACTTTAAAGCGCAATATCCCGAGTGGCTATAAAAAAGCAAAACGTCCAAGCCTAACCCGGCCGGGCGAGACGCATTGAACCAGTTTTGCTTTTTTATTTAGCCGCACACCAATCATTCAGTCCCCAAGAATACAGATTGATCCGCAAGATGCCTACTTCTTATAAAACCCTACCCGCACCTGCCACGGGCGGGGGTATAGCGCCGTGTTGCGGTCATACAAAAAGTCATACATCAAAATGCACTGTGCGCCGATTTTGGCACTGACTGAGAACTTCTTCCCTATGCCAAGCATGGCAGAAGGCACCCATACCTTCCCAGGGCTTTTGTCGGATGGCGAGTTTGGATCCGTCTTGGCCGCCGCAAAATTGTTTTCGTAGCCTGCATAGGCGAAAATGGATTTGTACAATACATATTGCGTAAACAGTTGGTAGCCCAGCATTTCATCTTCTCCCCGCCGGAAATAAAAACCTTTTTTGAAGTTGATCTCGGTGCGGTATTTGCCGCCTATAAACACTGTCCACACCTTGTTGATCTTGTACCCGACAAAAGGCCCGAAGTCAATCGTGTTCTTCAGCCCTATCACCACATCCAGGTTGCCTCCCCAAATAAAGCGCTTGTGAAAGGGCTGTTGCTTAAACACATTTTTTTCTGGGTGACCCTTAACTGTACCATATTTAAAATACCGTTGTTTGACTTTATCTACCGATGGAATTCCTTTGGTTGCAGCAGCTTCAATTTTCGGAAGCGCCTCTAGAATGTCCTTACTTTTTGCAAGCTTACGAGCAGCTTGCCTGGCGTCGTTCAGGGCCTTGAGCTTCTCCATCTCCTCATTCGTCATCCCGGCACCCAGTAGCTGGCTGGGGTCAGGCGTGTCTCCGGGAGTGAAAGCACCAAGGTCTGGCCCCTCACCCTGTTCGGCAAGGGCCCTGGCTGCTTCCTGTTCTAACTGCCCCTCTCCGTACTCCAATGCGGTATGCGCCACAGTGTCGGCCAGCTGCGCTGCCGTGAGACTATCTTCAGACACTCCCTTTACCTGATTGTATACATTTTCTCCAGCTGCAAGCTCGTCACTGTATTGCTCGAATTCTTCGCCAAAACGTTGGTTCAAAGTGTCCCTGGCAGCCTCTTTGGCAACATCCCTAAGCCGCTCGCCCTCCTGCTCGGCCCGTGCATTTGCCAGAGAATCTCTTTCTGCTCTGCGTTGCTTTCTCGACTTCTTTTCTCTCTTTTTTGTGCGCTTGGCAGCTTTCCCTATACGCTTGACCTTGTCCACCTGATTTTGTTCCTGGCCGCCAAGGCGGATGGAGGGGGTAATTTGGGCCTCGGCTTCAAGTGAGGTAAGCACCAGTAACATAATTATACAAACGTATTTCAACAAGCGCATAGAATCGGGTTATTTTCCCAGAAGTTATCCATTGAAATATACAGGTATTTTTTGAGAAAATTGCGGTTGGAAGCGATGGAATGAGTGCAGTGAAAGCCTCTCTTTTAGCCCGGCAGCGGAGGACTAAATTTCCTGTAAGCTTTCCAGGAATTCCTGAAGGGAACCTGCTATAAAATAAAGGTTTGAGTAATCAGAATCATCTGATGTGGTATAATCAACTTCCTTTTCGTGATCCCAAAAGAAAACCTGTCCATTGTCTTCGCCAGCGCACGATAGGCAAATAAGGTTTCCGCCCGGATCGTGAGCGATAGGTAACATATAACCAGGTAGTCTCTTGCTATCCTTTTTATATATCTCAATATATCTTTTCAGGTTATCATATTTCCCATCATATATGGCCAAAAACCAGTCGACAGTGGATCGAGTTATTTTTCCGCCTTCTCCGAACTGGAAAACGTTAGGAGAACACTTCCCACCGTTGAAGGCAAGAAGATGCTCTTTATACACCCTCGGAAAATCAAAACCTACGTATTGTTCTATTTCTTGAATTTGCCTTGAATTCAAGAATTGTTCGCACTGACTAAATTTTGCCATCTTCTACTTCTGTATCGTTCAATTACTTTGTTTCGTGAACGCCCTCCAGTATGGCATGAAGGTGCTCTACTTGTAGAAATATATTCACTACTGTCCGAACAAAAATGCTCATGGCGTCCTAATTTTTTAGT
>TARA_R110002012_G_scaffold320819_4_pt1 | contig 125543 bp, 109 predicted proteins | sample TARA_R110002012 | Tara Oceans TARA_R110002012 (sample SAMEA4396515) | marine metagenome | biome: Westerlies Biome; feature: [DCM] deep chlorophyll maximum layer (ENVO:01000326); material: water (ENVO:00002006), including particulate matter (ENVO:01000060) such as... | depth 40 m
ACCTACCTAGGCGAAGGTGACCGTGAGGAGGAATTCCGCAATCTGATGGGTGCAAAATGGAGTACAATAGCGGATCAATATTGCGATGAGCAAGGTATAAATATCTTTGCAGGACACTTTTTCTTTATGAAAGAAGGTGAAAAACCTGAGCCAGAACCTGAGTCCGAACGACCTATTCTCCATGTGGGCGGAACACAGGCTCTTTTCACCAGAAATATTCCGTCCCAAATCCAATACGCGGCCTTGGGGCATTTACATCGCTACCATGCAGTCGGACATGATCATTGTCCAGTTGTTTATTCCAGTTCGCCTCTCGCCTATTCTTTCAGCGAAGCTGACCAGCAAAAGCAAGTGGTTATCATCGAAGCTGAACCTGGAAAGCCAGTTAGGTATACGCCTGTCGGTTTAAAGGAAGGAAGACCGCTTTATCGAAAAACCTTTAATAATCTGCCTGACACCTTAGCATGGCTTGAAGAAAACCCCTACTGCTTTGTAGAATTGACTTACATCACCGAAAGCTCTATTGAAGCCGCTACCCGAAAAGCGATCATGAAAGCCCACGATGGTATTGTGAATTTGATTCCGCAGATCAAAAATCCTTTGGGTCGGGAAAACTCCAGTCTTCAGGTCGAAGACCTAGGAAAAGATATGGAAAGCCTTTTCAAACTTTTCTACGAAAGTGATAAAGGCCAGGAGCCAAATGAAGAGTTGCTCACAATTTTCAAGGAAGTCATCAGCCAAAACGACGAAGCATGATCCCTATTAAACTTGAAATTAAGGGATTGTATTCCTACAAAGAGAAGCAGATTATAGAATTTGATAAGCTGACTACGGCAGGATTATTTGGAATTTTCGGAGCAGTGGGAAGTGGAAAATCATCCATCCTGGAAGCGATTCTTTTAGCTCTTTATGGGAGTACAGAACGCCTTTCAGATCGCGGGGAAAAGAATAGCATGGTCAATCTCCAAAGTGATCAACTCCTTATCTCTTTCGAATTTAGTGCAGGGAAAAATAATGTAAACACCTATTTATCTAGATATTCACTCAAAAGAAATAAGAAAAACTACGATGATGTAAAATTTGATGGGCACACATTTTATATAAAATCAAACAACAATTGGGTACCTATCAATACCAGCGCAGAGGATATCATTGGAATGAAACAAAATCATTTCAAGCAGACAGTTATTATTCCGCAAGGCAAATTCCGAGATTTCATCGATCAAAAACCTTTGGATCAGGCTAAGATGATGAAGGAGCTTTTTGGTCTGGAGCGTTTTGATCTTCAGGAAAAAACAAGAATTCTTGTAAAAGCAGTTAAAGAGCAGAAAATCCGTTTGGAAACTCAATTGCAGGGCTTGGAAGAATATTCAGAAGAAGTGCTTATAGAAAAGCAAGGTCATTTTTCTGTGCTAAAAACCCAGGCAACTGAAGCTTCGCAAAAGCTAAAAAGTGCTGAAACTGAAATTCGGCTTCAAGAAAACCTGCGAGCTAAAAACCAGCAATTGCTGAAGTTCAGAACTGAGAGAGAGAGTTTGAATCTTCAACGTCCCGAAATTGAAAAACAGCGACAGCTACATTCTGAATTCATCAAAGCCAAGACCCATCTTCGCCCTGTTTGGGATCTGATTCGTGACACCAAAGCTGACCTGGAAAAGTATAAAGTAAGCGTGATTGACTGTGAGCGCTTTAAGATAGAGTTTGCAAAAGAAGTAGCAGATCTGGAAAAAGAGGAGGAAGAGCTCAAAAAAAAGAATCAGGAGCGACCAATAAGGGAAGCAAAAATCCGTGATTTGAAAAAAGTCATAGAAATCCAATCCATAGAAACTCAGCGAGAAGCTGCGAATGCCACGCTGCTCAATTTGCAACCCTCAATAAAGACTAAAAAAGAGGCTCAAAAGGCATTAGAAACAAAAATTGCTGAGCTAGAAACTGAGGCGGAAAAGATAAGTTCAACAGACAGCTCACAATTGGCAAACCTTATTAGCTCGGCCAAAGACTGGAAAACCCTCGAAGTTCAATTGAGCAGACTGCAATCCGAGGAGAATGAATTAGCAAAAGAAGTAAGGCGAATCGAAGAAAAATTGGAAGCTCTGAAAAGCACTATTCCTGCTAAAGAAGACTCTTTCGAAGATTGGTTAACAACCCAGAAATCAACTATTCAAAAACTGGAGAAACAGCGTGATATCCTGATGCAAAAGCAAGGACTTGCTGCGCATGTTCATTTGCTTCATAACGGAGAGCCTTGTCCACTTTGTGGATCTTTGGATCATCCAAGTCCACTTCAAGGCGATGATGAAAATACCTTAGCCCAAAAAGATCGTGAAATTCAGGAAGCAAAGGTGTTTTTAGATCAGATTCAAACTTCTAAATCCAGTTTCGGAGAGTTGACATTTCATTTAGAAAACAATCAAAAAAATAGTACCTTAAAAATCGCGGAATTACAAGAAACGAATCAAAACCTCAGCACTTTAAAAGCTACTTTAGCTAAAGAGGGAATAGAATCTCACGAAGCGCTACTTTCGAAAATTCAGGCAATAGAAAGCAGCTCTCAAAGTCGGGAAAAGCTGATCCAAGAAGTAAAATCCCTTCGCAAAAACTGGGATGCAGAGCGCATTTCGATTGATCAATCTGAAAAGGAATTGCAGCAGGCACAGCTGAAACTGCAATCCGTACTTTCCAATATTTCCTCGAAAAAAGAAGAAATCCGAGATATGGCTTTCTGTAAGCAGTTTTTCACCAAAGAATCTGAGCAAATCCGATTTGCGATAGATAAAGTGGAAAAAGACATAGAAGATGCAATGCAATCACTGGAAGGAAAGCAAAAGCATTTGCGAGAAAAACGTAGTGTAGCGGATAAAAACTTAGCCGACTTATCAAATTTCATTCAGCTTCGCGATCAGAGTTCGACAAAGCTCGAAAAGCTAACAGCAGATTTTGAAGGTTTGAAAATCAAGCATGGATTCCAAGAAGAGGAGCGATTGATCAGCTTATTCCAGCGTTCACTGGATGCAGAGAAGGTAGCTCGGGATATCGCGGACTTTGATCGTAAGCATGACATCGCCGAAAATAGACTTCAGGAACTCGAAGCTGAAAAAGGTGTTGCCGATTTTCAGGAACAAGCATTTCAGGAGCTTTCTACTTCCTTCGAAAATTTTAAAACCAACGCTGAATCTTTCCAAAATCAAGTCTTATTACTTGATAAGGAAATCCAGGAAGCCAGCTTAAAATTAGCTGAAAAGAAAAGTTTGCAGGCTGACTTCGCCAAACTTGAGATCAGAGAAAGCTATCTCAAAGAATTGGACAATCTATTTCGAGGCAGTGGTTTCGTAAAATTCGTAAGTTCTATTTACCTGAAGGAGCTTTGCAATACGGCGAATGTGCGCTTTATGAAACTCTGCAAAAATCGACTTAGCCTGGAAATTGACGATAACAATACTTTCTGGGTAATTGACTATTTGAATGGAGGCAAGAAACGCCTACTCAAAACGCTCTCTGGAGGTCAGACTTTCCAAGCTTCGCTCTGCCTGGCTTTGGCTTTGGCAGAAAAAGTAAAAGCCCTTAACCAAGCTGACCAGAGTTTCTTCTTTATGGATGAGGGTTTTGGTGCCTTGGATAAAAATGCCCTTCGGGTGGTCTTTGAAACCCTTAAATCACTTCGCCACGAAAACAGGATCGTAGGAATCATCAGTCACGTGGAAGATCTACAACAGGAAATCGGTGTTTTTGCAAGCGTAGAACTCGATCCTGAGCTTGGCTCCCAAGTGAGTTATTCTTTTTGACACAAAAAAAACCTCTGACAATGTGCCAGAGTTTTTTTTGAATTAAGAAAACCTATTTACAATATATTTCTGTTTACCCAATCAATTTCCTCCTGACGGATGGTATGATCTGAGTCCTTGAATATTAGCAATTTTACTTTTGCCCCCATCCTGCTCAGTAGGGTTTCTGATTCATTTATGCGAGAAAGCGGCACATGAAAGTCTCGCTCACTACTTCCAATAAAGATGGGAGTCCCATCAAAATTACCTGAATATTTCTGCTCCTGAATACTTTCACCTATCAAACCTCCCGTGAAAGCAATGACTCCCCCAAGCTTCTGGCCATTATGCGCAGCAAACTCAAGGCTGAGACAAGCTCCCTGGGAAAAGCCAATAAATACGACGTTTTCCGAAGGAATACCAGCAGCAGCAATTTGATCCCAACCATCTTTAATAGTGGCTAATGATTCTTTTAACGCTTTCTCATTTGCCTCATCCGGAGCCATGAAACTGTAAGGATACCAAGTCCCCCCTTTCGCATCAGGTACCAAAAGCGCATATTCATTCAGATTCAAATATTTGGAAAGCGAAAGGATACTCTCTGCATTTGCTCCTCTACCGTGAATTAGAATGGCAGCTTTTTTTGCTTGATCCAAGGGAATACCGGCCGTTTTTATCTTAGGCATAAGACTCAACATTTAATTTTACTGGAATCAAACTCTCTTCAAGTTTTTTGCGATTTGGTTCAGCCCATTCAGGCAGTTTGATCAACTCGCCCAAGTGCGCTTCATCCTCATCAATTGCAAATCCTGGTTCGTCAGTAGCAACTTCGAATAAAACTCCTCCTGGTTCGCGGAAGTAGATGGATGTAAAGTAATTTCTGTCTTTCACCTCTGTCACCTGATAGCCATTTCTCATCAGCAACTCTTGAACTTGAAGTTGCGAAGCAGCATTTTCTGTGCGGAAAGCAATGTGATGAACTGTTCCGGCACTTTGCATGCCACGACTTCCAGATTTATCAATCACTATATCCACAATATCTCCTGGCTTCCCAGCTGTACCATATCGGAATCTGCCGTTTTCCTCTCCAATAAAGTGGTAATCCATGTGCTCAGTCAGCAACTTTTCAGTCAAGTCCTTTGACTTTAGATTTAACGTCGCTCCATAAAATCCTTTTATCGAATTCTCAATTGGCACCTGCCCATAAGACCAGCCTGTTCTATCATCCTCATCATTCGCCACCAATTCAATGCCCATACTGTCATGATCTTCAAATCGAATTAACTGATCTCCAAATCGAGTCAACACATCAGAGACGGGAATTCCATATTTTTTAAGCCGCTCAATCCAATATTCCAAAGAGTCTGCAGCTACTGAAAACGCGGTGTATGTGACTTCACCAGCTCCTTTGGCTCCTTTTCGGGCTCCAGTAAAAGGGAATGTGGTAAATACAGTTCCTGGTCTTCCTAACTCATCTCCAAAATAGAAATGATAGACACCAGGAGCATCGAAATTGATAGTCTTTTTCACCAGTCTCAATCCAAGAATTCCAGTGTAGAAATCAATATTTGCTTGAGGGTTTCCAGCTATCGCAGTGATATGGTGGATTCCAGTGATTAATGGTTTCATGGGTGTTAGGGAAAATGTTTAAATAGAAAGGTTTATTCAGAGTTCTAACTCTGTTAGCTTATTTAATTAGTAAACTCTTCGAGCTTTGTTAAACTCGAAGAGTTAATACTTTAAGCCTGCTTTACAAGCTGCACACTTAGGATCAAGCGAACTTGATCACTTACAACTACGCTACCAGCTTCAGTAACTGGTGACCAAGTCAAACCATATTCTTTACGGCTGATTTTACCTTCGATCTCAAATCCAGCTTTAGTTTGTCCATAAGGATCACCAGCTATGCCGCCAAATTCTACATCCAGCGTAAGTGGTTTAGTGTTACCTCTTACAGTCAGATCTCCAACTAATTTGTAATCTCCGCCTTCATTGACAATCTTACCTTCGAAAGTCAATTTAGGGTGATTTTCAGCATCAAAGAAATCAGCTGATTTCAAGTGGTTATCTCTATCCGACTGGTTTGTATTGATGCTATCAATTGAAGCAGAAAATGATACTGCTGCTCCGTCGAAATCATCAGAATCGCTTTCCGCAGTTCCTTCGAAATCTTTGAAATAACCTGTCACTGTAGAAATAACCAAGTGTTTTACTTTGAATGAAACTTCAGAGTGTGTAGGGTCGATAATCCATTTTGTAGTACTCATGATTTTTGTTATTTAGTTAAAATTTGTTTGTATTAATATTAAATGTATAGACACGTATTTTTGTAAAATTTTTTACCCTCTTAATTTATCGAGGAGGTTATTCATCAAAATTGCCTCATCCTTCGTAAGATTGACCACCTGACTGTTAAAACCCTCCATACTTTTTTGAAGATCATCCAGCATCTTCAGTCCCTTTTCAGTTATTAAAATATCGACCTGGCGTCTGTCACTTGGACATTCTCTTCTTTCCACTAAATGCTTGGATTTAAGTTTATCCACCAGTCTGCTTGCATTAGACATTTTATTTAGCATTCTATCCTGAATAGAAGAGACTGTAGTAGGAACACCGTTTTGACCTCTTAGAATTCTTAAGACATTATATTGTTCAGGAGAAAGGTCAAATGGCTTTAGAATCCCATTCTGAGCGGATACCAAATAGCTTTGAGTATAGAGTAAATTAACCACTAACTTATTGTATGGGTCCTTAAACTCCTTTTGTTTGATTGCTTCTTCAAGACTTCCCATATCATTTGTTTTTGTATTTAATGTATATACATGTAAATGTAGAAAAAGGTTTCAATTGATTAAAACTTTTTTTAGAAAAAACGAAAAAAGACCTCAAATGAGGTCTTTTGAATAAATAGAGCAACAGATACAAATAAGATTTAACTCCTCTCAATCAGCCAATCGCCAATTAACCGATTAATCTCCTTTGGCTTTTCAATGCTGCTGCAATGCCCGGCGCCAGGAATTGTATGCAATTTGGACTTAGGAATACTCATCTGAATAAACTTTGCCTTGACAGGAGTCGTCGCGACATCTTCATCACCCACAATTATCATAGTGGGACACGTGATTCCTCCAAGCTCATTTTCAATTCCCTTTCTATATATCACCCCTTCTACGGCTCCACTAATAGTTCGGTTATTTGATTTTAATTCTGACTTCCAAAAATCAATTTTCTCTGAATTCATTGGATCCCTAAGCCAACTTTCAGCAAACATAATTTTCATGACCTTGCTGGAAACTGGTGGGATTATACCTAACCATTTCACTATTCCATTTAAGGTTTTGTATTTAGGCAAGTTCTCTACAGGTTCGGAGTTTGCAGAAGTTTCCATAAGTACTAAGCTTTTGATCAACTCTGGAAATCTGGAGGCAAGTCTCATTCCTACAAAACCTCCCATAGATAAACCTGCAAAGTGCACTGGCCCATTACATAATTTCTTGATAAATTCCTTTGCATCCTCTGCAAGTGTGTCCATATCAAAAGGTCCAGTTACTTCACTTTGCCCCTGTCCTCGATGATCATAGGCAATCACCCGGAAACGTGATTGAAGAAATCCAATTTGATCAGCAAACATTTTATGACTCCAGAGTAATCCATGCGAAAAGACAACTGTCTCCTCTCCATTTCCTTGATCCGTATAGAAAATATCAACTCCGTTAACATTAATCTTGGACATTTTAACTGTTTATTTTGATTGTACTATCCAAACTTTCTTGGCTAAAAATTCGATTCCTTTTTACCAATTTAATCCGGGCTGAGTGATGTTTACACCTTCTTCTTCCTTTTGCTTGTCCACTATAGCTTTTACATCTTCCAAAAGTTTCTTAGCATCGTATACAATTCCATCTTTCACCGTATACTTTACGCCCCCTACCCGTATTGGTTTATTATTTTCATCGATTCTTATCGATCCTGTACCATAAAGTACCTTTAGGTTTTGTAGAGGATTTTCTTCCAAAATAACAAAGTCAGCCAATTTCCCTACCTCTACTGATCCTATCTCCTTCTCAGCACCGAGTAGTTCTGCGCCAGCAAGTGTGGCAGAACGTAAAACTTCCAAAGGGTGGAATCCAGCTTCTCGTAGCAGTTCGAGCTCACGGATATATGCAAATCCATAAAGTTGATATATAAAACCCGAATCTGATCCTGCCGTTACTCTACCGCCTCGGTTTTTATATTCATTAATAAAAGTCATCCAAAGCCGATAATTTTCTTTCCATTGTACCTCTTCTTCGGTAGTCCAGTCAAACCAATAAGAGCCGTGTGACTGACGGCTCGGCGCATAAAACCTCCAAAGAGATGGTAAAGTATATGCTTGGTGCCACTCAGCTGTTCTAGCACGCATCAGATCTCGATTTGCCTCATAAATATTAAAAGTAGGATCAAGTGTAAAATCCAATTCAAGCAATTCATCCATAACTTTATTCCAGTGTTCAGATCCGGGTTTAGCAGCTTGCTTCCAAAGTTTCCCTGCTTCAGCAAAACGATGTTGTTCATTTTGGTAGTTGTAGTCCAAGCGGAAATCCTGAATTGTTCTATCTTCAAATAGTGCCTCAGGCAATCCATACCAATGTTCCATAGAAGTCAGTCCAGCTCTGGCAGAATTCAGCACATTCCAACGGGCAACATCTAATTGCTGATGGTGCATAGCCGATCGCAATCCTATTTTCTTGTTTTCCGAAATTGCCGCTTCCATTACTTCTGGATTTGCTCCGAAAAACTTGATTCCGTCGGCACCTTTCTTTGCATTATCATTTACCCAAGCTCTCGCCTGCTCATCAGTTGTTATTGCAGTTTCAGCACCTTGGCCAAAAGCAGTGTAAGCGTAAATTCTGGGAGCGGTAATTTCATTGGCTAATGATCTTTTTTTCTGATCCAATACCCAGTCTAGTCCATTCCCTGCTGAAGGATCCCGAACGGTCGTGACACCATGAGCCAGCCACAGCTTAAACACATATTCCGCTGGAGTACCCTGACCTCTACCTCCTATGTGAGCATGAGAATCCACAAATCCTGGCAATAGATAATGTCCTTCCAATTCATAAACTTTGTCGTCAGGACCAGCCTTTGGTCTCCTACTGTCATTGATAGGCAAACCAGGATAACCAACAACTTGTATTTGGGCGATTTTATTTTTCTCTACCACTATATCTACTGGACCTACGGGCGGTGCCCCAGTGCCATCAATCAAGATTACCCCTCTCAAAATCAAACGACCATATTGACCATCCCCTTCACTTCGGTTTGGCGCTGGATCTATTTGTGAGAAAGAAGAATGGGATAGTAAGAAGCCAACTATGGCTAGGAGTAAAAATCTTTTTTTCATATAGTGGTGGTTTAATCTCATAAGATAAACCAAAAAGCCACAACATAAAATGAAAAAATTACGAGCTGCAGGTTAAAAAAAGCCCTCTGGGTAAATCAAAGGGCTTTCTGTAGGCAATAATGCATGAATATTACAAATCCTTAAACTTCTCCATGATATCTTCGGAAATCCCAGTAAAGGAATAACCACCATCATGAAATAGGTTTTGCATGGTAACTAATCTAGTGTAGTCTGAAAACATGGTAACAATGTATTCTGCACAAGCTTCAGCGGAAGCATTTCCAAGTGGAGAAAGCGCTTCCGCAAAATTGTAAAATGAATCAAATCCACCGATTCCAGTACCTGCAGTTGTCTTGGTAGGAGACTGAGAAATAGTATTCACCCGAACTTTCTTCAACTTGCCGAATCTGTAGCCGTATCCACGAGCGATACTTTCAAGCAATGCTTTGGCATCAGCCATATCTGTGTAGAAAGGAAAAACTTTCTGCGCTGCGATATAAGAAAGCCCGACGATCGATCCCCACTCATTCATCACATCCTGCTTTTCAGCAACCTGCATCATCTTATGAAATGAGATGGCAGAAACATCGTAAGACTTCATAGCCCAATCGTAGTTCAAATCACCATAGGATCTTCCTTTTCTGATGTTTGGTGACATTCCGATTGAATGTAGTAGGAAATCAAAGTTTCCTCCAAGGTATTCTTTTGCCTCAGTGTACAATTTCTCGATATCTTCAGTACTGGTAGCGTCTGCTGGGATCACAATGGTATCACATTCTTTTGCAAGGTCATTGATAGCACCCATACGCATGGCGATAGGTGCATTAGTCAAAACGAATTTTGCGCCTTGCTCTTTCGCTTTAAGCGCTGTTTTCCATGCAATTGAGTTCTCGTCAAGAGCACCGGTGATGATTCCCAGTTTTCCTTTTAGCAAATTTTCTGGCATATAGCTAGGGGGTTATTTTCAAAAATATTGCCCAAAAATAGGAAAAAATAATCATTCAAGCTCCGCCATTGATGGATTGCCCACATCAACGCCGCAACAACTCTTTGGCACTTTCTATAGCAGAAGCTGAAGGAGAAGCTCCGGAAATCATTTTGGCAAGCTCCAACACGCGATCTTCCTGATCTAGTAACTTTATCTTACTCACTGTTTTTTCAGAAGAATTGTCCTTGTAAACGTAATAATGTAAATCTCCTTGTCCAGCCACCTGAGGCAAATGGGTGATGCAAATCACTTGGTGCTTCTTTGAAATATCCTGCATCATCCCAACCATCTTCAGGGCAACTTCCCCGGATATCCCTGTATCGATCTCGTCAAAAATTAAAGTAGGCATGGCCATTTTATCAGCCATCAAATATTTGATTGCAAAAAGCAATCTTGAAAATTCACCACCGGAAGCCACTTTCTTCAATGGTTGTGGTGATGAACCTTTATTAGCAGAAAAAAGCAGGTCAATTTCATCCATGCCATTCGCTATCGGCTCGATGGATTTATGCTCCATTACAATCCTAGAATTCTCCATGCCTAACCCAGCCAATAAACTTTCCAGTGAACTCTGAAAACTTGCAAAACTATCCTGTCTCTTTTTACTGAGAGCCTTTCCAGAGTTATAAGCCTTCTCTCTATTTTCCTCTACTTCCAATTTAGCTTTGTTGAGATTTTCGTCCAGATTTTGGACCTGAAATACTTTATCAGCTAATTCTTTTTCCAGCTCTATCAATTCTTCTATGGTATCAACTCCATGTTTTTTCTGTAGCTGATAAATTTTACTTAGCCTCTCCCTGATTTCATCCAGCCTCTCAAAATCAACTTCCACCTTACTTTCCTCGCTGCCAAGTGTTTCTTCAATATCCTTTAATTCAATGTTTACCGCATGGAAACGCTCCTTCAGAGAAGAAAATACATGTGCCAATCTTTCCAAAGATTGCATACCATGTTGGATCTGAGACATAGCTTGGCTGATCCCAAATTGCTCATCTTGAAAAAGATTCAGCATTTCATTGATCTTCAGCTTAATCTCCTCTGCATTTTCAAGGATTTCCTGAGTAGATTCCAGGTCGGACTGCTCGTTTTGTTTCAATCCTAAAACGCTTAACTCTTCCAATTGAAACTGATTGAAATCAGCTTCCTTTTGAAGTTCTAAGGCTTTTTTACTTAACTCGTTAAATTCTTTCAGGGATTTTTGAAAAGCTCTATAATCAGATTTGTACTGCTTTATCTCTTCCTGAGTCTGAGCAAAAGCATCAATCAACTTTAATTGGTAACTACCTTCTCCTAACTGCAAAGTATCATGCTGGGAATGGACGTCCATAAGAAAGCTTCCCAATGTCTTCAGTGCATCCAACAGCACAGGTGTATCATTTACAAATGACCGTGATTTGCCCGCTGGGCTAATCTCTCTACGAATGATGCAAGTAGACTCATAGTCAAGTTCTGCTTGGTCGAAGAACTCCTTTAAGCCGTAACTACCCACATCAAAAACACCTTCGATAACGCATTTTTTATCAGCGTGTAGCAAAACTTTTGTATCAGATCTATTTCCCAAAAGAAGTCCCACGGCGCCCAGCATGATGGATTTACCTGCGCCAGTTTCACCGGTAATCATACTAAGTCCAGGACTAGGCTGCATGTGCAGCTGGTCTATCAGAGCATAATTAGAAATGCTAAGAGATTTGAGCATAGTTAAGTTTACGTTTGGGCAAAACTAAAAAATCGAAGTTAGCTTTTCAGCAACTCATTGTACTTTCTGGCATTATTAGGATCAACTTCCAAAAGTAACTCGACAATTTCTGTCCGGATCTCAAGAGATGCATTTTTCATAATCGAAGTGATCTCATCACTTTTGGCATCCATGAATGAAATTACAAAGATTCCATTCGGCTGAGTCTTGTTGGCTTTCGCTACAATACGCATTGCCTCAAGCATATTTTCATAAGCCTCTTCAGGCCGAACCTGCAGAATATCCATTCCTTGACGATGGTACAAATAATAAGCATCACGGATTACGGAAAAGACTGATGAAGTATAAATATCATTGTTCAATGCATATCGATTTCTACGATCAGAAGTACTCTGAGTCCAACCAGGCCTTCCTGATTGTTGTGCATTATTCACGATATCATTAGCAGCAGCGAAAAATTCACTTCCGCCCCTACTTTCAAAAGAATCATAATCCATTCCCAACGCGATCTGTGCATAGAATGCCAGTAGGGAACTGATGTTGTTCAGGTAGGTAAAGCGATTGAATTCAAGCGGCTGAGATTCTATGTAATCAAAACTCCAGTTTCTATCTGCAAAATTGAAAACCAAACTTTCGTAATTAGTACCATAAACAGGTCTTACTGTCTGAATCTGAACCGTTGCATTATACGTCCCTACCTGAGGAACATCATTTATTGTGATTAGTAAATTCCCTTTTATTCTTTCTTCGGGACGAAACTCATCTGTTGTCCAGGATCTACCATTGAGAAACTGCTCAAAACTGGTTTTCATCTGATTAAACACATCAGTATTTTGGATTCTAGCTCGGTCACTATTGATTATTACAGTAAAATTCAGCTCTTGCGTAAAACCAATTAGTGAGTAACTAAAAAGAATAAGAAGGATTATTCCTTTTTTCATGTCTTATATTAATCTTCAGAAGCACATCCAGATAACGAATTGGAAGAATATCACCGGATAAATTTTAGCCTAATAATAAGTTAACGGAAAAACACTCAATTTCATTGACTTAAAATTAAGTAAATAACGAAGCTTAAACCCAAACTGGGATATTTTTGATTTGATCAAGAATTAAATCTGCGATTTGATTTTTTGGCGCCACCTCAGATTGTACGGACAGTCCAGATGAATGGAAAATATGTACTTTATTAGTATCAACTTGAAAACCAGCTCCTGACTCTTTCATAGAATTGAGAACAACTAAGTCAAGGTTCTTTTTTGAAAGCTTAATCTTCGCATTTTCAGCCTCATTTTCCGTTTCTAATGCAAAACCTACATGTATTTGACCTTGCTTTTTTCTAGCACCTAATTCTGCTGCGATGTCAACATTTTTCACCAAAGAAATAGAAAGCGAAGTATTGTCTTTCTTTATTTTCTCAGGAGCGACTTCAGAAGGTGCATAATCAGCTACTGCCGCAGCAAAAACACAAATATCTACTTGGCTATGGATCTCTGATGCAGCTTCATACATTTCTTTAGCTGATGTCACATCATTCCAATGAACCCCTGCTTTATTGACGGTCAAGTAAATTGGTCCTGAAACCACAAATACTTCTGCTCCTCTTGCAAGAAAGGCATTGGCTAGAGCTAAGCCCATCTTTCCGCTGGAATGATTACTAATATACCTTACAGGATCAAGTGCTTCCTGGGTAGGCCCCATAGTAATCAAAACTTTCTTTCCAGAGAAATCCTCTCTGCTGGAGAAAAAGTCTTCGACCTTGGATAAAATATTCTCTGGCTCCATCATTCTTCCCTGGCCTGATAGGCCACTGGCTAGTTCGCCAGATTCTGCATCTAGCAGAATATTACCAAAGGATTTCAATTTTTGAATATTTGACTGAACTGAGGGATGTTGATACATATCCAAGTCCATCGCCGGAGCTATCATCACAGGACATCTAGCAGAAAGGTAGGTGGCTGAAAGTAGATTGTCGCAGATGCCATTGGCAAATTTGGACAAGGTATTCGCACTTATCGGTGCGACTAAAAATAAATCGGCCCAAAGCCCAAGCTCTACGTGATTGGTCCAGACTCCTGTATTATCATTTTGAAATTGACTAAGTACAGGTCTTTTGGAAAGCGTAGCTAAGGTGAGCGGAGTAATAAAATCAAAAGCAGAAGCGCTCATGATGATTTGCACTTCTGCTCCAGCTTTGATTAGTAAACGAGTAAGAAAGGCAGATTTGTAAGCAGCTATGCTACCAGTCACTCCAAGAATGATTTTCTTACCCTTAAGGCCCATAAGATTATTCGCCTGTAGGTTCTTCTGGTAGTCTATGGTAAACTTTACCTTCAATGAATTCCTCCATAGCAAGGGTGCTTGGCTTAGGCATTCTTTCATAAAACTTAGAGATCTCAATTTGCTCTTTGTTCTCAAATACCTCTTCCAAGTTGTCTACAGTAGAAGCAAACTCGGAAAGCTTATTATTCAACTCTTCCTTCAACGTATTGGAGATTTGTTTTGCTCTCTGCCCTACTACATGAAGAGACTCATAGATATTACCGGTTTTGTCAGCGATTTTATCAAGATCTCTTGTAATGATGGATGGATTAACTGCCATATTCTTATTTGATTAAAGTTCTAATTATTTTCTACTTTTTCCAGCGGCTTGTTCTCTAAAGCTTTTGCTTTTTGCTCAGCCAAGCGATCTGCGTATTCTTTTTTCAAAACTGAATGTGCCTCCAGTTCTGCTTTTGCTTCTTCTTCAAATTCTTTCACCTTTCCTGTGAACGGACTGCTTGGATACCTACGATAAAATGTACTTGCAAATCCCAGAGCATCCTTTAATCTATCTTCTTTCTTGGAAAAGGTGCTATTCTCTGCATAACCTGTGCTTACCTCAACTAGTTTATAGGCAAGTTCTTCATTATGCTTACTTTCCGGATAATCTTTTGCAAAGTTCTGAAAGTTAATAATGCAGGCACGATAGTAATCACCTGGATATAATCCGTCTCTAAGTCTATAATACATAGATGATTCCATGTATGCTTTCTCTTCAAATCTACCCTGCAAGTCAACCAGCATATCCATAGCCCGCTCGTAACTTGCTGATGATGGGAATTTCGTGACAAATTGCTGAATAGCAGCGACTGCTTCCTGAGAACTCTGCTGGTCTAGGTTAGCATCAGGGGCATCTAGATACAATGCATATGCATTCATAAATAAAGCTTCCTCTGCCAAGGGAGACCTATTATAGGTCCTATAAAAGTTGCTGAAATATCCAGCAGCTTCTATATACCTTTTAGTCTTAAAGTGACAATTGGCATAATTATAATCAGCCAATTCGGCCTTCTCACTTCCTCTGATTACAGGCAGAACTTTATCGTAAAGAATGATAGCCTTGTTGTATTCACCTTCCTGATAGTATTTGTTTGCCCCTGCGTATAATTCCTCCCAATTCGTGCTTTTTTCAAGCTTGTTAAATTGTCCACAGGAACTTGCAACAACTATAATAATCAGAAATAGAATGGATTGTAGGCGCATTTTCATTTTCAAGACCGCAAATATACGGGATAATTATTCGGATTCAAATGGATGATTAAGTCGAAAGTAAAGTCTTACTTCTTGACAACGAGCTTCTTGGTCACAATATTCTTATTGTCCAAGAAAAGAGTGTAGAAATATATCCCAGGGTTAAAGTCAGACACGTTGATTGCCAACGTACTTCTTTCAGGATCTAATTCATAGTCCGCAATAGGATTTCCAATGAAGCTATTAATTGTAATTTTAGCTTTTACAGCTTTATTTTTAAAATTATAATCAAATTGAGCCATTCGGACACTTGGGTTTGGATAAACATCACTAAGCACGAGATCCTTATAGTCAAATTCGTCAACTTTGATTGGATCATCCACTTCGTAACTAGCTTCAACGACAAAAAGGTCTCTTAAATTGCTCTCATTAACAAATGATAAATCAAAAGAACCTCGCGTTTCAGCAATACCCATATCAAAATCCAGATATAAATCAGTAAGAACTTCTCCAGGTTCCAATGTAAATTTAATCTTCGCTAGATCTTTTTTGGGATCATAGCACTGATCTCCAATACACACTCTCACTCTCTGAGATGACCCAATATTTCCACGAAGATTTTTAAGAAGATAGGTTTTAACCTGATTTGTTTCATTCTGAAGAATAACTGTTTTTCGCTGAATGGAACCCAAGTCACCTTTGAATTCTAAACCTTCACTCAACACACGTACTTGCTGTGACTCCGCTATTATCGGAACCAACAGCCAGAGCCATGTAAAAAATATGAGTAATCGTTTCATGTAGAGTTTTATTCGATATGCTTTCAGTTGTTGTAACTGTATTCAATATACGCACAAAATTAAGCCAATGGCTATACTTTAGTAGAAAAATGCGGTTAAAATCTGTTAACCCTAATGAAATTTTTTGTTAACTCACACGTTACCACGTGCTCTAGCCCTCACTAATTGGTGTTGTAATCTTTTTTTCTGGCTTCCAACCACGTTTTTCAAGTGATTTTAGTATTTCTTCATCTGATGGCAAGACAAATTCAATTTCCGGATTATTAAATAAATTTTCTGCTTCCGGATCAATTTCTTCAGGTTTTCTCCATTCATTTATTTCTTTCATGCCCGGTCTTTCTTCAAATCTCCAAATAAATCCTTCCAGCCTGGAATTCTCCTCAGTGATCAATTGAAATGGGGTAAATTTCCCATCAGGCTTTATCCCATAAGTTACCCGCTGAATAGCGCCGTCTTTGAACCGGAGCTTAATATTCGCACTCAGAGTTTTATTGATTCCTTGTGCGATTGTATCTGACTGCAAGGCGAAGTATAAAGATTCCCCATTCCCATCAATATCAATTTTATCCATCTGGCCATCATCAAAATATCCGATCATTGTCCTGCCCTTCATCTGATTGAAATTCTTGATGGTATCCTGAGTGATCACAAATACTTTATCTTTCATAAATACACGATCCAGCTCCTCGTTTGCCAAGTAAAAAACCATGCTGTCAGCAGTGATTTGACTCTTTTGATTCCACATTACAGGATCTTTAAACATCTGAATCGATGAATCAGCATAATTATAAATCAACGAATCAGCCACCCCTGCCAAATCCTTCTTCACCAAGTTAATGGAATGAAATGCAAGCAGATACTTCATCGAATCTGCCTCCCCATCTTGCGAAATCAGGGTGTCGGAAGTCATATAAAGAGTGTCTTTTTCGAAATATTTTCGGACCAAAGCCTTTCCATGCACCACACTATGTTTGCGCTCCTCCCAATATTCTCCTACGTCTCCAAAGACTTCTACTTGTCTCTCTTTGTTAAGTACACTTACATTTTCTTTTCCTTCATAATAACCATCCAGCTCACTGTAGAAAAGTTCCTTCGCTTTAATCCGACTGGTCTCTGACTCTACAATTCCATCAAAAAACCGGAACTTTTTAGCTTGTGTATCATAAAAACTGCCGTTCTTGGCATCCAACGTATTTCCATCTTTAGAAATCAGGTTTGTCAATCCTTTTGTCTCGGCAGTCTTTGGAATTGTAAAATAAACCAGATCATTGGTTTTCATGGTGTAGTCGGGATTAACTAGCACCACATCAGTTTTAAAAGTGATTTTCTCAATATTAACTTCGTATGTTCCTCGCTCACTAGTCAAAACATTTACCGAGTCTACTACTTTGCCGTCATTGAAATAATAGGCAATGTTTCCCGCGCGGTCGTAATCAAGGTATTCTGTATTAAGTGTAGTTTTTTGGTTTGTAAAAATTACATGATTACGAAGCTTAGCCAACTTGGTATTTCCATCATACTCTGCATAGCCACTAGTTGTCTGCACAGGATCTACCGTATCCACTATTCTCACATTGCCGAATAGGCGGGCTTTATTTTCCTCTCTAAAAAAATGGGCAGAATCACAATATATCAGTGTTTGCTGATGTTTCATCTCCACAGATCCCAACAACCGATCGTATCCTTTACCCCCACTTCCAGCTAGTTCACCAGCATTATTAATCTCCAAAACCGATTTTTCCTGGGCATGGGATGCAAATGATACGACCCAAAAACACAGAAGGAAGAATACAATACGAGATAAGAATGAAGTCATAGCTGAACGAATGTGGGCAAAATTAGTAGAAAATGATATTTTTGATCAATGGTTGAAGCTTTTATCCGGCATATCCGGAACAAATCAATTTTAGATCCTTCCAAAACCTACCTATTGGCGAGTAGTGGCGGAATAGACAGCATGTGCTTAGGCAATCTTCTTACCATAGCTGATATCCCCTTCGAAGTAGCTCATGTTAATTTCCAACTGAGGGGTCAAGACAGCAATGATGATGAAGAATTCCTTAGACAATGGGCGGCTAAACTGAACAAAACCATTCATGTTCATCATTCCGACACTTACACATTCGCTGCAAATCGAAATATCTCTACGCAAATGGCAGCAAGAGAGATTCGATACGATTGGTTTGAGAAATTAAGATCAGATAGAAATTTGGCAGGAGTCATCGTGGCTCATCATGAAGATGACCAGATCGAAACAATATTTTTAAATCTCCTTAGAGGTACTGGGATTGAAGGGATATACGGGATGTCAGAGCGTAGAGGTTGGCTGATCCGTCCTTTGCTGCCATTCAGCAGGAAAGATATTCAAAACTATGTTCTTGAAAACGGTATTGAGTGGCGTGAAGACAGTTCAAATGAAAAAACTGACTATAAGCGAAATAAACTTAGGCACATCAGTTTGCCTGCGCTATACGGAGTGGCTGATGATTCAAGGTCGAGCTTACTAAACAGCTTTGCCAGACTCAAAGACACGGGAAAAGCATTTACAGCACTTTTCGAAACCTGGAAAAGTGAGAAAATCAAAGAGTCTGATGGAATGCACATCCTTTCAGCAAATGACCTGCTGAAGACTGCAGGTGCATCTTCCCTGCTTTACTTTTGGCTTCGTCCATATGGATTCAATTCTGATCAAGCCCAGGATATTTTGGATACCTGCCAATTTAGCGAATCTGGAAAGCTATTCGAAAGTAGTACTCATCTCCTCAATATTGACCGGGATCAACTGATATTAGCCCCTATTCCAAAAGAATTCGATTCCATCACTTTATCCGAAAATGATATTGATTTTGAATTACCGGAAGCTAAGTATGAGGTTCTAAAGTTGGAAGGAAAAGAAGCTATAGATAAATCCCGCCAAAATGCGATGTTTGATCTGGAGAGACTGAGCTTTCCGTTAGAAATACGAACATGGAAGGAAGGGGATCGATTTATTCCCCTCGGTATGAAAAACGCCAAGAAAGTCTCCGACTTTTTAATAGATTTAAAAATACCTGTGGTGAAAAAACGTGCCGTTAAAGTATTAATTTCGGAAGGACAAATAGCTTGGGTAATTGGCTACAGAATAGCCGATTGGGCAAAATCCACAGCGGCAACCCGAAAATTACTTTATCTAAAAAAAAGATAGCCCATGCGTAATCCATTTTCTAAAACATACACTGAGCAAGAGGACAAGATGTTCGACTTCCTTGGGCAGATTAAGTTTTTTGAGCAATTAAAAAACAAAGAAATGGTGCGCTTCATCCCTGCTATGCATCATCGTAAATATGTTAAGGACGAAGTTGTCTTCTTCAGCAAAGACCCCAGTCAGGCACTTTATTTGGTGAAAAGCGGGAACATTTCCCTAACTATCGATATCAAGGACAATTTTGAAACAATTCTGGAAATCAAAAGAGGTGAAGCTTTCGGGGAAAATTCTTTACTTGAAAACGCTAAAAGAACATATACCGCTCTGATCGTATCAGATGAAGCTGAACTAATTGTAATTCCACACTTTGCCATCCAGGAGATTTTTGACAGCAATCCGAAGATTAAGGCAAAAATGATGACCTCTCTTTCTGAGTATTACAATCAAAATAATCAGAGACTTTTCCGCTCCTACAGAGAATCATTTGGATTCTTTAGTCTCCGCCAAATGTTTGAATAATATCATTCAAACACCCTTTTTCGCATTTGTCAAAAAACCTTAATTACTCTAAAGTATTCTTGACTCAGTTTCGAATCCTAGGCATTGTTTAATAACTTAGCGCCGCTTTTTAACACAAAAAATTCATATTAAATCTATAAATCTAATGAGCAAAGTAACCGTAGTAGGAGCTGGTAACGTAGGCGCAACTTGTGCAGACGTATTAGCTTATCGCGAAATCGCCGAGGAAATTGTACTAATTGACATTAAAGAAGGAGTTGCCGAAGGTAAAGCACTTGATATTTTCCAAAAGGCACCTATCAACCAATACGATAGCCGAACCATAGGCAGCACAAATGATTACAGCAAAACTGCTAATTCAGATGTAGTAGTGATCACTTCTGGACTTCCTCGTAAGCCAGGTATGACGCGTGATGATTTGATCGAAACCAATGCTGGTATCGTGAAGTCAGTGACTGAGAACGTAATCAAACATTCTCCTAATGCAATCATCATCGTGGTTTCTAATCCACTAGATGTAATGACTTATCAGGCACACATCACTGCAGGTACTTCTAGAAACAAAGTAATCGGTATGGCTGGTATCTTGGATACAGCTCGTTACAGAGCTTTCCTTGCCGAGGAGCTGAACATTTCTCCAAAAGAAATCCAGGCTATCTTAATGGGTGGTCATGGTGATACCATGGTTCCACTTCCTCGCTACACTACTGTAGCTGGAATCCCAGTGACTGAATTGGTAGCTAAAGATAAGCTTGACGCAATCATCGAAAGAACGAAATTCGGTGGTGGTGAGCTTGTGAAGCTAATGGGTACTTCTGCTTGGTATGCTCCAGGATCTGCAGCTGCGCAAATGGTAGAAGCTATATTGAAAAATCAAAAAAGAGTATTCCCAGTTTGTATCAAATTGGAAGGTGAATACGGAATCGATGATTGTTACCTAGGAGTTCCAGTAATTCTTGGCAAAAATGGAGTTGAGAAAGTATTGGAATTAGACCTAAACGATGAAGAAAAAGCGCTTCTTGAGACTTCTAGAGGTCACGTGAAAGAAGTAATGGAAGTTTTGAACAAGCTAGGTAAGTAATCTTAGTAACTTAATCTATCAGACCTGAGATTCTCTAGCTTTGGCAAGGGTTTCTTAGGTCTGATTTTTGTAACATACCACCTGAATCATCCTTTTGACTGTGAAGATCTGGAAAAGCCTTCTAATACTTTTTATCACCATTCTTTTAGCTGGGGGTGGATTCTGGATCTACAAAAGCTACTTTTCAACCCGAAAAATCAATAGTCTTGAGGTTATAAGCCAAAATGCAGTTTTTGTTTTCGAAACCTACCAAGGAGCAAGAAAGTGGAATGCCGTAATCAACGATCCAGTATGGCAGATTCTAAAAGCTTTCCCCGCTTTCCAAAAATTTGCCGACCAGCTTGTCACTTTGGACAGTCTCAACGGAGGCTCTGGTGAAATAGCAGAAACTATCAATGGCCAACAGGCTACAATAAGCCTACACTCAACTGGAATAGAAACATTTGAGTTACTTTTTACACTTAACCTAAATCCTTCCACCGCAGCGGGTTTTATTGACGAAATAACTTCACGGATACCGTCAGGATCAAGATTCCAATCCAGAAAATATTCAGATACCGATGTACTGGAATATTATGATTCAGACAATAATCGTATTTGGAGCATTTCAATACTTGGCGATCTAGCAGTAATTTCATCCTCATCCTTTTTAGTGGAAGAAGCAATCCGATTTTTTGTAAATGAAGATCAGCAAAGTTTTTACTCCTTGGTTAATGAGGCTCCTTATAATTCGGAAGCTGAGGGAAGACTTTTAGTTTCCGGAAAAGGAATTGCAAGCTTACTTAAGGGAGTCGGTGGACAAAGGCAAAGTGATGCTATTTCCAGTCTGGAGATTTTGCCCGGAGTAGCAGCATTGGATATGCAGCTGGAGGAAAATCAAATGGTGTTTAAAGGACCGATTATCTATGGCGAGGAGGTAAATTTCACTCCATCCATCCAAGCTAATTTAGCCTCCATCGAAGAAGTAATTTCCAATCGAACGCTATCTGTTACTCAGATTAACCTGGAGAGTATCTACGAAACACAAAAAATCACTAACAGAGCGTTTACAGCGAGATCCACATTTAGTGGTGACATTCAGAGGAAGCTTGTGGATAAAGGCTTTTTGGATAGTTTCACTGGTGAATTATATTTACTCGACTTGGAAAGTACAGGAGGTACAGATCAGAACCTGGCTCTTTTAGCTCGAACAAGAGACGCCGAACAAGCCATTCAACAGCTAAAGGAATTTCAGGTGAGCGAAAGTGATGAAGGTTTAGATTTCTATTCAGGGCACGAAATTCTTTATCTTTCTGAAGAGAATTTTCCAGCTCATTTATTTGAAGGAAAATTCCCCGGTTTTGGACAAACTTTCATTTCATCAGAAAATGAAATACTTATTTTTACCAACTCCCAGCAAGCTATGAAACTGGTATTGGATGACATCGGATCTGGAAGTACCTGGGGCAAATCCTCCAGAGCGCCTAGAGCAAAAAAAGACCTCAGCCCAACTTCAGGCTTCAGTCGAATTTTCCTGACAGATCATATTTGGGATTCTTGGACTAAAAATTCCAATCCTTCCTGGAGTTCTTTTCTGCAAAAATATGCTGAAGCCTTCCAATCTTTTCCTTGGATTTCATTCAAAATAAATCAGCTCCAAGACAGAACTGAAGCCACATTGAGCTTTCCTTATGACGGAGAGTCCACCCCGAAGATTGAAACTACCGATGCTGTCTCTATACAGCCGAGCAATAAAATTTCCTTCGACCATCGTCTGATATATGGCCCGAAATCCATCACGAATTATCAGGACAACACGGAAGATCTGATCGTCCAGGACCAAAACAATGTGCTGTACCTCATCAATTCTGCCGGGGAGGAAGTATATTCTATAGGTCTTTCTGGCCCTATCGTCTCTGATGTATTTCAGATAGACTATTATAAAAATTCAAAATTACAGGTACTGCTAGCCACTGCTGATAAGATCTACGGAATCGACAGACTTGGCAATTCCCTACCCGCATATCCTTTGGAAGTAAATAATGAAAAAATTAACCATCTAAATTTGGTCGATTATAGTAACTCAAAAGATTATCGATATTTCATAAGCACCGGGGAAGGAAATCTATATTTATTGGATAAAACCGGGGAAAAGCTCGAAGGTTGGAATCCTAAAAAAATCGGTTCAAAGACTATTGGAGCTCCAGCACATTACAGAGTCCCAGGCAAAGGGGATTACATGGTAGCGTTAACGGAGAAAGGAGCTCTTCAACTATTCAATCGCAGAGGAGAGAGCCAAGCCGGCTCATCTGTTATCCTCGGTAATTCTTTCAACTCTGGCCTGATAGCCTGGAGAGATCCAAAGTCTCGCTCCTCCCAACTTGTAGGAATCACAAAAAACGGCGAAGTCATACATTCCAATTTTAATGGAGAAATAGGATATAGAAATCAATTGATCAAAAAAGATCGTGACAGTCAATTCTTGCTTATACCTGATCAGAAGCAGAATGATTTTGTGCTTATCTCCCGTCAGTTTAATGAAGTAAACGTGTTAGATCGTTCTGAAAAAGCACTTTTCAGTACCCATGTATCGGATGATAATTTGATCTATCAGTATTTTGACTTCGGATCAAACAGGCAACTTTTCGCAATCACAGATCTTAATCAGGAGTTTTGCTATCTCTATGACCTGAAAGGTAATCTACAGACTACAATGCCTCTGGAAAGTACAGGCGCTATACAGATCACATACCAGTCTTCTTTAGGTCAATATTTGATCAGAACTGTAAATGGCTCTACTCTCACAGAATTCCAACTGGCAGATTAGGCATATCGGCTTTTTCTTTTGGCTTAGTTCGATCATTGGCTAACTTGCGAAAAATCCCTAAACCTTCTAATGCTGAAAAAGTATTTCCTTTTAGTAATCTTACTTATTTGCGCTAGCACACATTCTTTTGCACAGCTGATTTCTGACAATCAGAACATTTATGATTTAGGCAGTTCGGTTAATTTAAGTTCTCCCTATCACACTACGCTTTCATTTTTTTACAATCTCGAAGAAGGGCATTATAAGCCTGAAAACGCAGCAAAGACACTTGATCTATCCGATATCGAGAATCAAAATGGTCAGCGTCTTGCAGTAAAACTAAAACAGATTTTTGAGGGAAAAGGAATTCTAATCCGAATTAATGATATCCCAAACGAGCAAAACTACTTTGACAGCACCGCTACCTCTGAGGAGAAAATCTATTATTTTGATAAGAAAAAACTTCCTGGGATTTTTCTTCAGAAAACTGGAAATAGTTGGAAATATTCTGCTTTCTCGGTCAGCCAGATAGATGAACTCCACACTGAAACTTATCCTTATGGAACGGCAAAACTTCTAAATGTCCTCCCAAAAATTGGCAATCAGGAATATTTGGGGCTCCATTTATGGCAGTTGGTTGGACTATTTATTCTTCTTTTACTGATTTTCCTCTCACACTGGATATTCACTTTGGTAGTGGATAGATTGCTACTCTATATTTTTAAGCGATATGGATACGAAAAAGTGGGTGAAGACTATATTCTTCCAGTAGCCAGAGTTGTTAGCTTTTATCTAATTGTCGTATTGCTTTCACTTTTTATCAGAGTTCTTCAGCTGCCGATAGAGATTTGGGCATGGATTGTAATAGTACTACGCACGCTTAAGCCATTCCTGGTCACGATCATTTTCTACAAATTAGCGGATGTAGTAGCAGCCTATTTCACCAAACTTGCTACTAAAACAGAATCGACACTAGATGATCAACTGGTCCCTTTGTTGCGCAAAACGCTAAAAGCATTTGTCATCATTGTAGGTACATTGTTTATCCTTCGCGACGGGCTTAATCTAGACATTATTCCATTCCTGACAGGTCTTTCCATTGGTGGTGTGGCCATAGCTCTGGCAGCTCAGGATACGATTAAAAATTTCTTCGGATCTGTCATGATTTTCATTGATAAGCCTTTTCAGGTCGGAGATTGGATTACTTCGGGAGATATAGATGGCACAGTGGAAGAGGTGGGGTTTAGGTCTACGCGTATACGGACTTTCAGAAATTCCCTGATGTATGTGCCAAACGGAAAGATTGCGGACGCCATATTGGACAACCATGGTTTAAGACAATACAGAAGGTTTTACACCACCTTGACAATTACTTACGACACACCACCGCCGTTAATAGATGAGTTTGTGATAGGTCTCCGCGAAATAGTCTTAGCTCATCCACATACCAGAAAGGATATGTATCATGTGTATTTTAATAATCTATCCTCATTTAGTCAGGACATCATGTTTTACATTTTCTTTGAAGTTCCTACCTGGGGAGATGAATTGAAATGTAGACACGAGATTTTGATACAAATAGTAAAATTGGCAAATTCTTTAGGTGTGCGCTTTGCATTCCCTACGCAGACATTGCACATGGAATCCTTCCCTGAGAAAAAAAGCCTAGTTCCTGACTATAATCCGGATCAAGAATTTTATCATAACAAACTAGGTGCATTTATGCAGCAGGAATTAAAGAAAAAAGAAGATTGAAAAAATGAATATGATCATCTAATCTTTTGAAGTACTATTTACTGTCTAACCTCAAACGTTTTAGTATATGATTTTTGATCATCGTCTTCGGCAGTTACAATAATCTTAAACTTTCCAACTAGTTCAGGTACATCAATTTCAATGGAATCTACCTCTAAAGATTTATCAGGAATTGCGGACCAATACAATACCGTGCGCCAATCTTTCAGATTTGATCCTTGCTCAGGAGCCTCAAATAAATCAGCGGCTGAAGTGATCCTAGGTAATATGCCTTGATAATCAAGGTAAATTCCATTTGATGGAATAGGAAAACCACCAAAATCATTCTTATAGGAAATAAAACTCATTACTCCATCAAACGCTTCCTCATTTAGATAAAATGATCGGGTGAGTACTTCGAGTTTTTCAAATCCCTTTGGGTTAAAGGCTGCCAACTGATCTGCATCAAAAACAGGCATGGCATCCACCAACATAAGTGGATTGCTGTCAAAAGCATAGGAACGTACTTCATTTAGGGTTCTAAACTGTTTCTTCTTTTTGACAGTTCTAACCGATACCTCGGGTACATATTCTTTGATCACAGTCTCCACTGTTTCAAACCGAGTATAGTCATCCAACAAATAAGTCCTATCCTCCACAAATCCAGTGACTACAGGAAATAAGCTTGCGTCAAACTCATTTACAAAATATCCTTCTATTTGTCCTCCCTTGAGCAACTCTTTTAAAAGTGGCTCATCCTTAGGACTAATCTGAAGCTCTGGGAAAATAAAATTCTTCTTGAAATGAGTTAATGGAGCCGGTGAAACAATGCCGAAATCCAATAAGCTACCGTTTGCATCTGTCTGGGCCACCAGATAATTCCAGTTTTTCATACCTCCCGCATCAAAGAACATTCTCCCTTTGGAATCCGGACGATCCGTAAATAGAGCTGACTTTTCCCCATGTAGTGAAACATAATAAAGCTGTGTAGTATCTGCGGATTCCTCTTCCACTTGAGCTTCTATAATATGCCCATATAGCTCAGGAACAACGCTTCGGGTTTCAACTCCTTCATATATTTCTGTAGAGGGAATCAACCCCTCATTTTCAAGAAATGGATTTAATGCTCCAATACTTATTTCCTTTATCTTAATGTCATTAGGCAGCTTTATTTTTAAAGTGGCTCCAGGCTGGTTTATTTCCTGTGAAATTACCACTTCATTAGATTCTTCATCCTGTGGAAATGATTTCCTTTCTCTTACCACAGTAGGGGGAACTTTACTATTAAACACTGTAATAAAGCGCTGAACCAACCCTTTTTCAAGATTTTGGTATGGACTTATCCTTGTAAATATTCTTAAGAGATAATTGTCAGATGGAATATTCGTGGGTAATTGAAGGAAATTAAATCCTTTCCCTCCTTCCAAAGGAATTTTCGCCATAGCTACAGATTCATTGTATCGATCAAGCAGTTCGGCATAGATGATTTTGGATTCTGCCGGAAGGTTATTCTGCATCGCTTCACTGGATATCCATACCCGCTCTCCACCAAAATAGATGGTTTTAGGAATAGAAAAACCTACTGTCTCAAAATCATCGTTTTGTACATTCTGAGCAAAAGAAAATTCATTTGCAAAACTAATAAAAACAAAAAGTGAAAGTATTCTGCGGAGAAATTTCATATCAATAATCCCAAAAGTTTGGTTTCACATTTGTTCCTCTCAACGTACAATCTGTACACCTTCTGATAGCCCCTTGATATCCAATAGGAGAAATGGACCCGTCGGGAATTATTGGCGTCACTGGCACAAAATTGCCACTTCTAAAAGACTGATCATAATCAGCTTTTAGTACCGTATCTTGCTCAATAAAGCAATCGTAATAAGCCGGTACCTCAGCTCGCCACGGAACCACCTCTCTCACATCTATAAAAAACCTCTTTTGCTTTACCGTACCTAAACTTATATAGCCCACAACAGGTAAATCAGGGTTTTGATCATTTGTAATATTCCCTCCTATGTTTGAAGGTAATGGACTGAAAATAGATCCTAGGTCATTCGTATTTTTCCTTAGAATCTCCCAAAACTCAGATGCTTTTTTATCCAAAGCTTTCTGCGAAATCAGAATGCTGTAATGTACACCAAGTCGTTCATCACCATTCTCTATCTGAGTGATCGATTGCCTGAACACATATTGGTCCTCAAATCTGGAAGAGGTCTCCAAGATCAAATCCGAACTCACCTCGCCCCTATAACATAAATCTGTCCTATCGTCCGGTTTCCTAAATACTACATCCATACTCTCTATGTCGTATTTATAGGAAGTTGGGATTTTCGGTCTGAAAGCATAAGTTTCTTCGAATGTCCACAAGAAATCATCTGCATTTTCATCGCCTTTGGTGGTAAGATAGACCTCGACCCCATCTTCATTCCTTTCAAAACCCACATCAATTATTTCAGGAGTAAGAATAGGCTTGATCAATTCTGAAGAATAGGTTTGGCCAGTATTAGTTATAATCCGTAAGGTGTAACGCTCTTCTTCTGGAATGTCATAAGCAAACTCATAAAGACCTTCACCCAAATCGGTAAGTGGATATTCCATCCCAAGCTCTGACTCCAGGTAAACTTCAGCACCCGGATAACTTGGGACAAAGGAATCATCAGTTTGAATATTTCTTGTGTAGCTCAGCTTTAACTGGCTTGACAATCCTTCCGTATCCAAATATCCTTCTACAACTAATACAGTAAGATCTGAAGATTCTATATCCGGCTCGAAGGGTTCTCTACATCCGATAAGTAGTGCTGAGCAAAATAAAATAAGTAGGGCTAATCTATTCATCAGAAACGGAAGTTGTATGTGACAAATGGAATAGGTCTTGCAAAAATTGACAATTGGTATCCCTTAAGCTGGCCTCCTACAGGAGTGTAATACACAGAATATGGATTGCTTCTTCCAAGAAGATTATAAACACCTAATGACCAGGAAGAATGTGCCAATTTTTTGATTTTATGGCTTCCCTCTATGTTAACTGAGAAGTCCATCCTAAAATAATCAGGTATTCTATATGCATTTCTATCAGAAAAATAAACTCGCTCAGAACCAGCGTAGTCAAACTTGGAAATGGGCAAAGTAACCGGTCTACCTGTACTGTAATTAACATTAAGAGTGGTATTCACCCGCTTGCTCAGCTCATAGTTAGCGAAAACCACCAGGTGATGCGGCTGATCAAAGTTGCTGGAATAGAAATTTCCATCATTTATTTTCTCGATACTCGGTTCATCCGATGTCTTCATGAGTGATCTGGAGTAGGTATAAGCCAAGGATCCTTTAAGGGAACCAGTGCTTTTCTTTAGCAAAACTTCCACACCATAGGCTTTCCCTTTGGAATTCAAGACATCCTGCTCTATGTTTTCATTCAGGATAATGTTTGCCCCTGAGCGATAATCCAACAGATTTGTCATATACCTATAATATACTTCGGTAGAAAATTCAAGCTGGTTTTTTGCAAGATTTCTGTAGTATCCTACTGATCCCTGACCGCCTGTCTGAGGTTTGATGTAACTGTCGCTTAATTTCCAGGAGTCTGTGGGAGAAATGGAAGAAGTATTGGAAAGTAGATGTATGTTCTGTCTCATGGTATTAAATCCAGCTTTTACAGAAGATCTATTGTCCAATGTATATCGTGCTGCTACCCGGAATTCCGGTCCATGATACGTTTTCACAGTTTCTCCGCTTTTGTAAAGTTCCTCTCCTATCAGATTACTATCCGTTATCGGAGCTCCATCTACGTATTGATTTACTGTCATCGGCCCCAACATTTGATACAACATATACCGCCCTCCGTAACTTACTGACAACTTTTCACTTACAATGAATTCGTCACCTAAGTAAACCGATATCTCACGCGCATTCTCTTCATCCAGCTCCTTATCTATCACTATAGACTCAGATCCATATGGTTGATTTCTACCTGGATTGAGAGAATATTGAATTCCATGCACGCCAAAATTTATTATATGCTTCTCACTCTTTCGGTATTCGAAATCTGCTTTTAAAAATAGCTGATGCACATCAAAGCTAAACTCAAAGGAATTTAATGGATTTTCAATACCAACAATCCCAAATTCATAATTATCAGTACCCGCAGAGAATCTTCCCTCAAGCTCATCGTTAAAATAGTGCTTCCATCCAAGTGCGACATTCAGGTTTTGATATGAGTAAGTTGTATCAGGATCAAACCTAAAATCATCCTGACTTAAATAGGCAGTCAACTCTAGGATATTCCTTTCATTAAGATTATGCTGAATATTTGCATTGATATCGTAAAAGGTGATTTTGCTATCATTCAAATCCGCTTCATCATCCAATAAATCCAAAGCCCAGTCTGAATAGGTAGTTCTTCCTCCTAGGGTAAAGGTAGTTTTCTCACCTATAGGTCCCTCCATACTCAATCTACTGGTCAAAATTCCAATGCCTCCGGAACCTCCTATTTTATCATTTTTGCCAAACTTAGGATCCACTTGTAACACGGAAGAAAGCCTTCCTCCATAATTGACAGGAATGGATCCTTTGTACAGTTCCACTCCATTTACCATATCAGAATTAAATGCAGAGAAAAAACCAAAGGCGTGGGTTGGATTGAAAATTGTTGAATTGCCATATAAAATGAGGTTTTGATCAGCGGCTCCACCTCTTACGTTAAATCCGGATGTCGCCTCCCCTACAGTATTCACTCCAGGCATGATCAGAATACCTTTAAGCACATCTACTTCTCCCATCACGGCAGGAAGACGTTTCACTTCAGCTATACTGATGGACTGCACCCCCATGTCCAGCTTATTCACATTCGAAAGCGCTCCGGAGCTCACCACAACTTCATCTAAGGATAGTATGGTCTCTTCGATGCTCATATTTAGCACACCATCACCTTTTAAATCAATCTGTCGTTGCTCTTGGAATCCCCCGATATTTTGAACCCAGATAGTATGTCTTCCTTTTGGAAGTACAAGTTTATAATTGCCATTTTGATCTGTAGCCACCTGTGAAAAATTGACTTTTTCCAAAACAATAGCCCCGTTCATAGGCTTTCCCGACTCTATACTTGTCACCACTCCACTTAGGGTTGCTGTTTTGGATTGTGGATTGTCAGCGGATTTACCTATCACAAATCGCTTATTCTTGTCAAATGCGCTTAAGGAATCTCCGGCCTTTGCAAGATTATCTTCCTGCCTTTCCTGAACTTGAAAATAATCCTGTGGAAATTCAATCTGTATTTTTTGGCCTTTGCTTACCCATATTCGCTTCTCTGAATCTATGGAATAGCTGAGACCTGATTCAGCAAAGACTTGATCCAATACAAGACGTATTTCAATATCTGATGCCTGAAGGTTAACCTGAAGGTCTTTTATATCATCCTTTTTATAGTAGAACCTGAAATCCGTTTCTGATTCCAGCTTTTCAGCAAATCTCTCAAATGACATCCCTAAAAACATACCAGACACTTTAGTGGTATTGGTCTGAGCTTTTACTTCAGCAAAAAATGAAAGGAGCAAAATCAGTAGTAGAAATCTTTTCATTCGACAAAACCATTAAAAGTCTCAGCCTTACCTTCCCTTAGTCTAGCCAATGCCAGAATGTATTTCTCCTTATCCATAGAAAAGTAAACAGATTGATCCTTAGTAAATCTTTTTACCTCCCTTTTTGTCAGACCCAAGCTTTGGATCGCTTGTTTCTTTTTTCTTATAAGTACAAATTGGCCATCGTACCAATAGAAATAATCTTTATTCTCAACAAACCTATGAGTGTATTTGCCTACTTCCTTGGTGGGATCTATATACTTATAATCCTTAATTAACACTTTTATTTGCCCATCCTTAAGCACACGATAAAAACCATTTTTGTGGCGGGCATAGGAATCATTCCCCGCGAATTTCCTGAATAGGCTTTCATCTTCAAGCTGAAATTCTTCAATTTTCTCCGGCTTAATTAGAATTTTCTGCCGATGAATAGGATGGAATGTGATTACAGCATCCGCATTTTCATCATACAAAAGTGGGACCTCAGTATAGGTGATTTTATTTATTGATAGTGTCCCCTCTCCGAATTTCCTTTCCTTAAAGTAAGGATCACCATCGTAATTTAAAGGAGGTTCCTTATACTGCCCGCCTGTGATAATTTCCTGAAAGTAAGGAAGCTGCTCTTTATAGAGCGACACATAAGGTTTTGACTGTCCAAAAGAATTGGCAGCATATATAAAAAACAGAAGAAAAGGTGTGAAAAAGTTTATTTTTAGCATATGTTCACACTATACTAGATTAGATTACAGTCTTTTTATTAAGGAATAATCTGAACGGCAAATATAGTACTTGAATGGATTAAGCCTTTCAAAATTTCAATAAACCTAAGATGCAAAGAAGAAATTTACTTAAAACTATTGCGCTCGGAGCTACGGCTCTACCCTTGACTACAGCTCTTGCTACCACTACGCAGAAAAAGGAAGCAACGATACAATTTTCATTAAATACCAGTACATTACGCGGCCAAAAGTTAGATTTACCACAGATTATAGAGGTTGCTGCTAAAGCTGGATATGATGGAATAGAACTGTGGATAGCTGAAATGGAAGCTTACCTGAAGACAGGAAAATCCTTAGCATCTCTCAAACAACTTTTTTCTGATGCTAAAATAATTCCAGTAAATGCAATAGGATTTGCACCTTGGATGGCTCAGGATGTAGCAAAAAGCAAGGCTGGTTTTGAGCAGATGGAAAAGGAAATGGGAATGCTCGCAGAAATCGGATGTAAACGAGTAGCTGCACCAGCAATCGGGGCAACAGATCCCATAGACTTAATGGCGGCTGGAGAGCAATATGCTAAACTCATTGCTTTGGGAAGAAAAACTGGCGTCATGCCTCAACTCGAATTCTGGGGATCTTTCGCTCCCTTCCATCACTTAGGTCAGACATTAGCAACTGCTGCTGCCGCAAATGACCCCGATGCACGAATCTTACCAGATATTTTTCACTTGTTCAGAGGAGGATCAGGATTTGAAGGATTGAAATTGGTCAATGGAAATGCGATAGAAGTTTTCCATATGAACGATTTCACTTCCAAACCAAGATTGGAGCAAAAGGATAGTGATCGCGTTTATCCTGGGGATGGTATTGCACCAATGAAGGAAATCGCCGCAACTTTAAAAGCGATGGGAGGCCATAAATTCATGTCGCTTGAGCTATTCAATGAAACTTACTGGGCTCAGGATGCGCAGGAAGTCGCTAATACAGGATTGAAAAAGATGAAGCAGTTCTTTTGATAGAATTTCGCCTTTAAACTAAAAAGCAGGAAATTCCACATTTCCTGCTTTTTCAATTTTTATACTTCTTACTCTATATTTCAGACTTTCTCAATCCAATCTACTCCAGTATCCTTCCAAGCTCTTTCATCCGCAGAATTGATAACAGCTTCGCAAACCTTCTGGGTCTCAAATGCATCTCTGAAAGTAGGATGACAAGCCTCACCAGTCTCTAGGCTATGGAAGAAATCTGCTACTTGATGAATAAATGAATGCTCATAACCGATTGAAGTCCCAGGTATCCACCATCGACCCATATATGGATGATCGCCATCTGTTACGTGGATAGATCTCCAGCCGCGAACCTGACCTTCGTCATTGTGATCAAAGTATTCCAAGCGAGTCAAATCATGTAAATCCCAACGGATGGAAGCATGCTCACCATTGATCTCAAATGTATAAAGTGCTTTATGACCTCTTGCATAGCGAGTCGCCTCAAACAAGCCTAATGAACCGTTTTCAAAGTGACAATGGAAAACGCAGGCATCATCTATAGTCACCTTTTTCTTCTCTCCTGTTCCTTGATAAACCCGTTCCTTGATAAACGTTTCAGTCATGGCTGAAACGTCCTTAATACCTCCATTTAACCACATAGCAGTATCGATGCAATGTGCAAGCAAATCACCGGTCACTCCTGAACCTGCAGCATCTGCGTCCAATCTCCAAAGTGCATCACCTCCCTGAGGTAAGTCTGGACTGATAGTCCAATCCTGAAGGAAGTTTGCTCTATAATGGAATATTTTACCAAGTTTCCCGGAAGCAACAATTTGCTTTGCCAAGGTCACTGCAGGCACTCTTCTGTAATTGTACCAAACGGTGTTTTTCACTCCTGCTTTTTCCACTGCCTTCACCATTCCTTCGGCTTCCGCAACAGTTCGAGCTAGTGGCTTTTCACAAAGAATCATTTTTCCAGCTTCAGCAGCTGCGATAGCTATTTCCGAATGAGTATCATTTGGAGTACAGATATCTACTGCGTCTATATCATCTCTCTTTAACAGTTCTCTCCAGTCGGTTTCTACAGATTTATAGCCCCATTGCTCGGCAAAAGCCTTCGCTTTGTCTTCTCTTCGGGAGCAACAAGCCTGCAACACTGGAACGTATTCGTACTCTGGGAAAAAGTCAGGCACTCTCTTGTAACCATTGGTATGGATTCTGCCCATCAGTCCAGTTCCGATGAGGCCTATTCTTATATGTTTTTTTTCTTTCATGTTTCTACAATTTGAAATTTCAGAGATTTAAAATTTGAAATTGCCTCACTAGGCAATCTTCGCTTGTATTGGACAGGTTCGAGATTGAGTTTCAAATATCAAATCTCAAATTCTTTTTCACCAACCGTGTGCATTTCTGACCTTCACCAATGCCGCAAGGATATCATTCCAGGTTTGTTGATTGTTCATCACATCATTAGGGAACATGCATCCATCCCAGCAGATATGCTTGAACGCTTTAGTCAACTCACCTTTTTCATCCCGAAGCCAGTAGCCCGCATCATGAGCAATATCCAAAACTCCATTTGGATCTGTGGCTTGGCAATGTCTTCCAGTCTTATCGTGTGAGCCTGAACCGAATACTGAACCGTCATTTTGCGCCACATGGAAATCAATAGTCCAAGGGCGAAGTGCATCTGTTACAGTTTTCAAAGCAGCTTTCACTGCCTCGCGATCCTTCAAATCCGCGTCTTTTGGAAGGATTCTGTGCTCTGGAGCATTATAACCCATAGTATAAAGAAAGGTATGAGACATGTCTGCCTGAAAACCAATGTTTGGTCTGTCTACCATTTCAAGTAGCTCCACCATGTATTTCCAGCTATGCATAGCACCCCAGCAAATCTCACCTTCCGTCGCAAGTTTCTCTCCGTAGCCAGCCGCTACATCACAGGCTTCACGGAATGTTTCTGCAATGATTTTCGTATTTCCAGCAGGATCTTTAGCCCAATCTTCTACGCCAACAGCTGAATCAATTCTAACTACACCGTAGCTTCGAACGCCAAGATCATTTAGCTCCTTACCGAATTCACATGCTTTGCGAACCATCTCCACAAAAGTCTTGCGCTGGTCAGCAGTTCCCATAGCAGATCCAGCCCATATAGGTGCTACTAAAGAGCCTGCAACAAGGTTATGCTTCTGAAGTTTTTCTGCCAGAATTTTGGTTTCATCTGGATCATTTAAGGTGAAATGAGGCTCAAGCAAACCTAGGTCTAAACCATCAAATTTCACTCCATCCACTTCAGCTGCTGCTGTCATCGCCAGAAGTGAATCAAACGGAATTACAGGTTCAGAATCTGCTCCTTTGCCCACGATTCCAGGCCAGGTAGCATTATGTAGTTTTGGAAAATTATTTTGACTCATGGTAATATGGGTTATTAGTTAGTTAAAAGATTGAAGTACAAGCGATTTAACTTCATTATTCAAAATTCATCATTCTGCATTCTTTATTATTTTCTTTATTGAAACCGCCAAGCACTCACATTTTATCTTGAAGATTAACACTAGATTGAAGATCGTAAATCGTAAATCCCAATTCATTCCATCACTTTCAAATCAGGATTATCAGGACCAAAATGCTTCAACATCACAATAGGATCAGTCTTGGAGTGATTAGTGATTTTCACACCTGCCTGCGCAGCTTTTTCTGTAACAAAATACTCATCATGCGTTAATTGGCCAAAGCGGATAAGAGCTGGAGTTTCAATATCCCAGTCATTCATCTTACCATAACCTTGCATCATGATCATACCGTAAGCTGCCGAATCTTTAATGGTCACCGTTTGACCCGGAAAAACAGTTAATTCTTTGGCACTGTAATCATGAGAACGGTAACAAATCCACTTGTCATCATATCCCTTGGCATTCATTTCTTCTCTATCTTCTACTGGAATTGGCTCCATGTAGTGGTTATCCATGATGTTTGGATTGACATTCAATTCCCAGTCAATCATCTCGACCAGTAAATCATAGTCGCCCCAACGATCTTTTGGAGTTGCATTCCAAAGTAATTCATCGGGAATGATCGCCTCGTTCACTAAGGACTGATACATGGCAAAAATATCAGAAGCTTTCTGCGGCTCGTACGTGCACAAACTTCCTGGAGCATGGAGCATTCCAGGAGGCACATTCCAACCTGTACCTGGCTGAAGTCTGAACGCCTGCGAATAGTTAGTGATCTTATTATCTCCCTTGTTGAAGTTCTTGAGACACTCAAGAATAGTCTCTTTAGATGTCCCTGGAGCTATACCAAAGAAAGTATAAGGGAAATCCCCACCATGATTATTTACTTGAGGAGGGAAATAATACGCTTCCGGTTTCCCGTTTTGCCCTGTCAATTTACCAAACTCATCACTTGGGTGGATGTGATGCGGCAGTGGCCCCATGTTATCAAAAAACTTAGAATACATAGGCCAAGACTTGTATTTGTCCCAGAGTCGGTTGCCAATAATTTCTCCGCCTAATTCATCTATTGCATCCTTCAAAAGGAACAACTCTGTCTTACCGCCATCTTCAAAAGCAATATGGCTCAAACCTTCATTCTTGCTTGTCAAAGGGCCGTTTTCAGCTGGAGTAGTTGATGAGAACCAACGTTCATCTATCCCTCCACGCTCTCCGCCTAAACAATAATAATCATCGGGATGAAGTTTGATTCTACGGCCTGGCACACAAAACGACCGAGGAACCCAAGTAGGTGTTAATCTAAGTATTCCGCCTCCCTGTTCGAGAGCTTTTTTTGCTAAACTCATGGGTTTATTAATTTGATTTTTGAGATTCTTTATTTGAAATTGAATTGGAAGATCGAAAAATTGAAAAATTTGAAAATTCTTCAGACCATTTCATCTCTTCACATATTTTACATTTTAAATTCTTTGACTGAAGCCCCCTTTAGCACTTCCATCTTGACCTCGTAGATCCTACTTTCTCCCGGCTCCAACAAAATCAAGGTTCCATCCTTCCTAGCCGCAGCCTGTCCAATTGGCGGATTTGTTGCAGGCTCTAATGCTGTCACGTATTCATTTTTCCCCCAATGCTGCCAGTTGATTAGCCAAGGCATTTGCTTTTTGGAAAAGGAAATGCTCAAACCCAGCTCTAAATCATCATTCATATAGCCGCAGGTAACTTGATCATTTGAATCAGCTTCGGGAACGATAAAAGCCACATCTTCACCAAAAGCCGAATGCTCTTCCAAAGGAGCTGCGCATTTAGTAAATCTATTTTTCTTATTGAATTTAGACATGGAATCATCTGATTCTCTCTTTTGAATTTCGCCTTGCCAAACTATCCTTGTCCCCTCATTTATCAGGGGCCAACCACAGTTGATATGATATAAGACCATGTGGGGAGCTGGAGAATTTCCTCGATTGAAGACCTCGTCTTTGATTTTGATTTCAGCACTACCTAAAGTTCCTGAGATAGTTCTTTTCAGTTCCAGACTTGGGCCAAAAGTTGTTGTCTCACGAATGACACCGATGATTTCAAAATCCAGATTTCCTGAATAAATATCCGGCTGTTTAATGGAAATCAATTCTGCAGGAGTATTGCTGAAATTCCCATGCAAGCCTCGGCTTCCAGTCTCATCTTCATTTGGTGGTCCCATAGAGGAAATCCCACAGGTAGTCAATAAGCCTCCACCGAAAGTCCTCAACCAATCTATTCCTTGATTGGAAAATGGTTGAGAAGCAACATGTCCAGCATTACTTATCCACGAGAGGCTATGTTCATTGTGGAATGCGTCCAAAATATCCATACCTCGATCCAGTACCACCTTGAATCTGAGACCAGTTCCGGTATTTACCCATGCGATGCGGGTTCCTCGACCTGCACCATTATCAAGAATAGAGGTTTCTATTCCACCAATCTGGCGGAAATTGGACAATTTATCTTTCCAATTGGATGGATCTGAGAGGTTCATTATTGGGTTTTAGACTAGTTTGTAATCTATTAAAAAGGCCTCCTGACACTGTCCTGTCCTATATGGGTTGGGTCTAAAAGCTCGGGAATAAGTTATGCAACTTATATGTGTGAAATATGCCGTTAATAAAAAAATTGGCCCAAGTTTTTCAACTTGGGCCAATTAATTAATAGGTATGGTTCAAGTCTTCAGACTTGGACCTAAAACATTGCAGTCTTCAGACTGCTTAAAAACCGAATTTTATTGAAAGTATTTCTCACTATTAATTACCTTAATATCCGCGCATCATTTTTTTTAAATGAGTAGAAAATACAGAATCAGAAATCAAGAGAAGCTTTACTTTGTGGCCTTCACAATTGTAGAATGGATCGATGTATTTACTCGAAAACACTATAAAGACATACTAATAGAGTCTTTAAAATACTGCCAAAATAATAAAGGCCTGGATTTATGTGCCTTTTGTATCATGTCAAGCCATATTCATTTGATTGTGGGTAGAAATGGTGAACCGACAATTGAGGCAATTATTAGAGATTTCAAAAAGTTTACTGCAGTCGAAATACTCAAATATATTCAAGGAGTTCTAATGAAAGTAGAAAAGAGTTTTTACTTCATCACTTTAGGCAGGCCGGAGCTCAAAACCCAAATAATTCGACCTTCCAAATTTGGCAGCAACATAATCATCCAATTGAACTTAACTCAAATGACAAAATCACTCGCTGTCTTAACTATATCCATCAAAACCCAGTAGTTGCAGGCATTGTATTTTCTGCTGAGGATTATGTTTATAGTAGCGCATCAAATTATGCTGGTTTACCAGAAAAGTTAATTGATGTGCTTTTCATTGAATAAGTTTGGAGAAAATTATCAAGTGTATTTTGTTCAAGTCTCATGTCTTGGTCCTAAAGTAATGCAGTCTTCAGACTACATATTTGTGGAAACTGATATAGTGTAAAATCTCTTCAAACTATCTCATTCGATAGCAACTTTGCAGTCGGGAGACTGCATTAAAATGAGTCCAAGTCTAAAGACTTGAACTAATGCAGGATTAAAAAAAATTGGCCCAAGTGTTTCAACGTGGGCCAATTGTAATTCTTAAAATAAAGCCAAGAGTATCAGTCAGTAAACATTCATTAAACTGGAAAACATCTGGTTAACAATTACCCTTCGCTTTCTTCTTCCACAAACATCTGAACTTCTGCATCAAATTCAGCCTCAAGAAACTCATCTGTAGCAATCCAGTATTCGGAGGTGATTAGCTGATATTGTTGCCCTTCAATTTTTTTCAAAACCCAAATGATTGATTCTGCTTCATCGAAACTGACTTTTCCTTCCAATTGATCTGAGAAAAGACGTTTGATCAAATTGCTGTCATTCAGCGTATGCTGTAAAGCCTTCAACACAACCTCTTTGGTAATTTCTTCAGCGCCAGTATCCTCGCTAGTAATTTCAAATTCTGCTATTGTAGCTTTTGCACTAGGAAATTTTCCATTATAAGCCTTATGCAAAAGCTGGTTGATATTGAAAAGCTGATGATGTAGGCCGATTTGCGGGTATTCTTCGGAAATTTTATCCAAAAGCATATCATGCGACATTTGATCTATTTGGCCTTCATTGAGGGTGTCAGAAAGTCGATAGTCAAGCACAATCGCAGCAGCTTCTGCTGGTTCAAAATCTGAGATTGCCATATTTAGCAACTCTTTCAGCTCCGCTGGATTGGAATTGGATGCATCCGGAAAACCAAATCGATCAAGTAATTCTATTAAATCCTGATTGCTCCAACTTCCAGGTAATTCGTCGACATTTGTTACTTTATTAATGTTAATATGGTAATTCATAAATAGTGGTTTGGTAGTATATAAAATTGATTTTTGGATTTGCTAGTAAAGAGTCCTTTGGAAAGAGGTAACGCTAGCTATTTTTATAACAGGCTTAGTACAGTAAGCGTTCGGATTAGGGAAAAGTGTAAAAATTCCGAGTCAGGGATAAACAAAAAATGCCCCTTACTTTTCAGCAGGGGCATTTATACTAATAATCTTATTATTCTATTATTGCTTCAGCATAATATCCTTGTATTGGACTGTCATCGGTGGTCCGACATGAACCTGTACACCAAGGTAACCTGATTCCACTCTATTTTTTGGGTCTTCATCGTGTACCTCAGACATCAGCTGACCATTTACATAATGTTTTATCACATTGCCTTTAGCCACTATGTGAATACTGTTCCATTCACCGGCTTTGATCAATGAACCAAGTTCTGCACGATCTCCTATTTCCTTTTCTACATTAAGACCTTTCCAAGCATTTCGCTCAACATATTCACGCGTTTCTACTCCATCAGGCTGAGGTAAAATTTTTGTTTCTTGGCCTCTGTATGCAAGCGTTGTTCTCTTACGCTCCTCGTAGTTCTGGCCAGTGTAATTATTCTTACCATCAATATCTGCTTGGTAACCTTTCAAAGCAAAGGGCACATCTTCCACCATTTCACTTCGATAGTTTATTCCTGAGTTGCCACTTTCTGAGATTTTAAATTCAGCTTTCAGCTCAAAATCTCCAGGCTGTCCACCCTGCCAAATCAGGAAAGTATTTGCTTTTAAAAGCGTCTCAGGAGTGATAGTTCCGGTAATTGCTCCATCTTGAACAGTCCAATAAACCGGATCACCTTCCCAACCATCCAAGGTTTTACCATCAAAAATGGATTTAAAACTTGCTTCACTTTCAGTTATGGGCTCAATGCTGGAAGTAGATCTCTCTGCAGGCTGCTGGCAATTCACCAATCCAATCACCATCAAAGCTCCCACACTGAGCGCTTCCACTCTTAACCATTTAGATTTTAATAGATTTTTCATTCTTCAGCTTGGGCTTTAGTTTGATATACTTGATGGTCCGCTTTTCCTCCTGATATGAGGTAAGCCATCAAATCTTTCAGCTCTTCTTCATTCAATCTGTTGATCATTCCAGGCATCATGATGGAGATCTTGGAATCTTTAACTAGGACCACATTGCTCTTTTCAACTTTGCGAAGCACATCAGGCGAGAAAGGATTTTGGGAAACTGAATAGCTAGTTTCGTCTTCATTGATAATTCTTCCCATAACTGAACTTCCATCTTTTAGCTCTAGCACGCTGGCTACATATTGCTCAGAAATTTCGTCACTAGGATTAATAGTTGCTTCCAGAATGTCTTTTGGAGAAAATCTAGTTCCCAATTGAGTAAGATCAGGACCTATAATTCCACCTTCTCCACCTAAAGTGTGACAGGATTGACACTGAGAGGCTGCAAACATTGCTTTGCCTTTAGCTAAATCTCTACCACTCAAATTTGCCATTAGCGGCTCAGCTTCCTCCACAGTCCATCTTCTTCCAGGGCCTTCTGGCTCAATATCGGTATTTACTAAATCATTGCCATTTCCAGTCAACAAGGCTGCGCCGGAAAGCTCATTGTATTTGTCAAATTCATTTTTTGCGACATGTGCAAGAGCCATTTTCCTAGCTCTATCAATAAATCCAACATAACTTCGACCGCCTTTGTACTTGAAAGCATTCTGAATCCAAGTAAAATACTCCTCATGCAACTCTGGCGTCCAACCAGCCTCAGCTCCACCAAGGACCGTTGCCAAATAAGTTTGCTGGGCAGGAGGCACATTCGCAAGCATATTCGCAATGTCCAGTCCGTATTGTGGATTTCTCATGATCAAATCTGAAGAGGCTGAGAAAGTCTTTTGGTAATCAGGATCGTCTTTGGATGACTTTAACAATGCCAGCGTCTTTTCTACAGCATCCGGCGCATCTAGGTAAGATAAAAGAACTGCCAATGCGCGATCAAGATTATTGTTATTTGCAGGGTAATTATCATCCAAGTAGGCCACTAAATCTGATTTCACAGAACCTGCTGGCTCTCCCTGTCGCGCTAGGATCAACTCTACAGCTCTTAGTAGATTCTGTTTGCCTGTCTCATCAAGACTTTTATAATCAATCCCCATCAAGGCTTGTAGCATTGGAGTTCCAGTTCCCGCTTCAGAATGTCTGGCTAAAGCAATCATTGCCATGGTCAATTTCGCTGGATCAGTTTCTGTCAATGCCTTTGCTTTCCATGAACTCACAGGCTGGTGTTCTACAGCAATTCGTGCAGCATACTGGACAAATCTATCTTTGTTGCTCAAGTTTTCCCAAGCCAAATCAAGACCAGAAGCAGGAGCACCATCTACATGAAGTGCTTCAAGCTCCCTTCTCAACTTAGCCTCAGCAGGCAAGTCTGCCATTTGCAAAGGCTTTTTATCAGAATCTTCGACTTCCCCATCGTAATAAACCCGATATAGATCAGACTCTAATCTTCTACCTCCAGTCATAAAGTACATAGCCCCATCAGGACCAATTGTACCATCCGTCAATGGTAAAGGAGATCCTGAGATAAATTCCTCGGCAGTAGCTTCGTAAGTGCCACCCTTCGGTGTAAGGGTCATGGAGTAAATAATACCGAAGCTCCAGTCAAACGCGAAGAGAGAATTTCTGTATTTTTCAGGGAATTTCGATCCAGTTCCAAACATCACGTTCGTAGGAGAACCCTGCCCTATATTTAGAATTGCGGGAAGATTGTCAGGATAATTAGGTGACCATTTTTGATTTCCTGTTCGCCAGCCATATTCACTTCCAGAAGTCACATGACAGATTCTTGTAGGACGGTACCATGGCATTCCGAAATCCCATTCCATATCAGAATCATAAGTAAACAAATCACCCACTTCGTTGAACGCGATGTCAAATGGATTTCTATACCCAGCCGATATCAATTCCCAATGCTTTCCTTCCGGATCAATGTTCGCCACCCATCCACCTGGAGCCATTCTATCATTCGCATGCCCTCTAGGATCTTTGATCAGAGGAAAAAGATTGTCTTCCTGCCAAACATTAGGAAGTCTGTATGCATCCATTTCAGGTACATCTGTATGATTACCTGCTACAATGTAAAGTGATTGACCATCCGGAGAAAGCTTGATACTGTGTGGTCCGTGCTCACCTGGCTGTCCTGTAAAGGCTTTGATTTTAGTTACTGATTCATATTGATCATCACCATCCAGGTCCTGAATTCTATATAGACCCGTACTTTCTTCAAATGTCTCATTTCCATTGTGATTGACCATCACATAGATACTATTGAAAGCATATAGAAGCCCTTGAGCGTAGCCCATGCCCACCTGGGGCTCAGCCACATTTCCGATTATAAGTTTTTCAACTTTCGGCTCTAGGGAATCAGACCCAATTGGAGGAATTTCCAATCGGTATAAGAACCCGTATTGATCGGCTGTGATCAGGCGGTCCTTATCATCGAAAGTCATAGCAACCCATGATCCCTCGTCTTTTTCTCCAGGACTTAAAAGATGCTCAGCCACAAACCCGTCAGGGAGTTTGAGTTTGTCTAATTTAGGATTTCCGGTAAGCTGCCTTTTGGGAGTTTCTTTCTCTTTATCTGGGCTACATGATACAATGAATAGTACCATGACTGATAATGAAAACAAACTCCTTATTGAATATTTGAGTCGCATAGGTCAATTGTTAATTGATAACAGTATTTAGAAATTTAAATTGGGGATTAATTCTTCTATAATAAAACCACCCATGAAATATAATCGCTCTCCATCACATTAATTTTCTTTCAAAATGAGTAGCACGAAATATAAATTACCCAATGCTAATCAATATTATTGACCTAGGCATTGGGTAATTAATGTTGAAGAGTTTTAGAAATAAGGGCTTAGATCAGACTCAGCTGCCGGCAATCCATAGAATTTATTAAGATTGGTGAATACATTTGATCTAGGTACAGAGTTTTGATTTGGTGGATAATAATAATCCAAAGGATTTGCTACGATTCGTTGACCGTATGGAATTATAATTTCCTCGATAAGATCCTTTCTTTGTATATCAAACCAGCGTTTGTTTTCGAAAGCTAATTCGACTCTCCTTTCCCTGAAAATAGCATCTCCAAGTTCAGTTCCACTACTGGAAACAGGACCCAAACCAGCCCGATCCCTTACTTGATTCAGGTAGTTTCTTGCTTCCGCATCTTTACCGAGCTCATTTGATATCTCCGCCATGAATAGCAATACCTCTGAGTATCTGTAGATTGGGAAATTGGTCCCCGTATTATTATGCTGGGAATGCTTTTTAGCGTACTTTTTAATATATGGATAGGTTTTATCTTCGCGAAAACTACTGGACAGTTCCACATATCCAATGGATGCATCTTCCCGCTCATCCCCATCTTCATAAGCCGCAATAATATCCGGCGTAGGAATGTTATTCCCCTCACCATCTAAAGGTTGCGGGTTACTTGTGCCGGTGATAGGAACAAGTTCTTCGGCCAAAAGAGGTCTCGGCAACATCTGATATATAAAATTACCATTGAGTCCCGCAGATCCTTCTAAGAATTGCACTTCAAATACTGATTCGGCATTGTTCTTATTTCCTGCATTATCTGAAAAAGCCATTTCATAAGTAGGCATAAGCATGTATTCACCGCCAGTTACTACAGGAGTCAAAATTGCTTCTGCTTCAGACCATTGTTTACGGTTGATATAGACGTTTGCCAATAAAGTTCTAGCTGCTCCAGAAGTAACGCGGCCAGGTTGCTGATCTGATTTAGGAGGTAAAATGGGAACTGCTGCTACCAAATCATCAATAATTTGTCCATAGATTTCATCTTCGGAAGACAGAGGCAGAGCCGATTCTTCCCTGGTAGCTACTGGAGTAAGATGAAGTGGAACACTTCCAAAATATCTAGCTAATTCAAAATAGGCATATGCCCGAAGAAATAAAGCCTGTCCTTTTACATTATCTTTAACTTCCTGATCAATGCCAGCTTCATCTATCAGTGCCAAGACCTGATTCGCTCGCGCAATAATCTGATAATCCAGTCGGTATTGTTGAAGTACGTTGTCATTTGCTGTGACTCCATTAGCTGTAGGTACAGAAAAATCAGCCAAATCCTCTTGAGGATCCACTGCACCGAACAATACATTTCGACCATAATAAGTATTGTCAGAATGCATTTCTGCTAGCTTCCAAGCTCTATCATTTACAATCGGTCTTAATGGAACATATGCTGAATTGACTGCCTGAATAAAATCGGTTTCAGTCTTAAAGAACGTTGCTGAACTTAGTTGTGTCTCAGGAACGACCGTGAGAAAATCATCACAACTGGTCAGTCCCATACTCGCTGCTAATATTGCAATTATATATTTTTTCATTTTTTATAGAGTTTGATATGATTAGTTAGATCCTTTTAAGAAATATCAAAAGTTGATATTAACACCAAAAGTGATCGTACGTGGTACCGGATATCCTGACAAATCAACTCCAGGGCTAAGGTTTCCACCATCTCCAGCACCGTTATCCTGCATACTGACTTCCGGATTTGATCCACCCCAATACTTGGTAAATACCCACATATTCTGGCCAGAAGCATACAGTCTTAAAGACTTGATGGTTTTTGGCAGATTGCTGAACGTGTATCCAAGTGTAAGATTTCTGATAGTCAAGTAAGATGCATCCCAAACGAAATTGCTATTGTTCCAATCACGCTCAACTCCGGTGACATTACCACCACCTGTTGAAGTTCCGAAGATACCGTCGCCTGGATCTTCCGGAGATTTAAATCTTCTGGATACTTTTTCCACCATATTAAATACCCCATCCAAATTCGCTGTAGAATAAAGATGTCTCATGTACAATTGATTTCCCTGAGATCCTGATATCGCCACACTAGCGTCAAAGCCCTTCCATGTGAAATTATTAATCAGACCGTATGTAAAATCCGGGAATGGGTTACCAATGATTGTTCGGTCATCACTATCACCACCATATGTAATGACGCCATCGCCGTTTACATCTTCCAGCTTGATACTACCCACAGTAGATCTTCCGGGAATGATAGGAGAGTTATCAAGGTCTTGTTGATTCATGTAGTTACCAAGTTTCTTCAATCCGTAAAATTGACCAAACGGCTGACCTACTTGAGTAATATGATATGACCCATACACTCTATCAATTCCCTCTGCCAATTCAAGCACCTTGTTTCTGTTAATAGACAGGTTGGCATTGGTGGTCCAGCGGAAAGAACCTGTAGTATTTACTGTATTTACAGAAAACTCATGACCCCAGAAATGGATCTCCCCGATGTTATCATTGTAATTAGTAAATCCTGATTCTTGAGGAATCTGGACTGCGTAAAGAAGGTTAGTTGTGTTTTTAGTATAGAAATCATACGTAAAAAGCAATCTATCATCCCATAAACCCAACTCCAATCCAAGGTCGACTTGGGCTGTTGTCTCCCATCCCAAATTTCTATTGTTCAAAGAAGTCACTGCTGCACCTGCCACTACTGTTTCGCCAAAAACGGCATTAATGGTATTATTAACCAAAGCGTAAGAAGTGTAATTACCGATATTATTGTTACCGGTCACCCCATAACTTGCTCTTAACTTAGCAAAAGAAATGGTAGAGCTAGCATTTAAAAAACCTTCGTCAGAAAGTACCCAGCCAATAGAAGTAGATGGGAATACCCCCCATCGGTTGTCTTCGCCAAATCTTGATGATCCGTCACCTCTTACAGAAGCTGTAAACAGATATTTACCTTTAAAATTATAAGTCAATCTAGAAAAGAGGGAAGTTAGTGCCCACTCGCCTACTCCTGAGTTAGTGCCTCCACGGTTTATGTTAATTGCTCCCTGAACTGTTGGAATTCTATCATCAGCGTAGGTATCTGCCTGAATTCTTGTGCTTTCATCTCTGAATCTCTGATTAGAAAGACCACCCAAAATTTGAAAATTATGATCTCCAATGTTTTTTGAATAGGTAGCGATATTTTCATTCAACCAAGACAAGCTGGTATAATGATCACGGATCGATACAGCCACTGTAGGAATAGAAACATTGATGTTTGCTGTTGCAGTAGATGGGTTAAACCAAAAATACTTGGAATTCCTCACCTCAGCATTGAATGTGGATTTCAGCGACAGTCCTTTAATTGGTTTCCACTCCACATAGGTATTTGCCAGGATGTTCATCTGCTTGGTCTGATTCGTAATTTCCTGAGCGGATCTTACCCAGTTTGGATAAGCGTAAATATTTCCTGTACTGGCAGGCAGCTGGTTGAAGGAAGTTAATTCACCGTTTTCTTCGTAAATCGGCATAATTGGCCATGTGTGAAGAGCATTAAATAAAATTCCCGTACCTCTAGAACCATCTGTTCTCGGAGTATTATCTACCACATAGTTTGGAGCCACATTTACTCCAATGTTTACTTTATCAGATATTTTATAATCTGTGTTCATCCTTAGCGAAAACCGGGTATAGTCCGAGTTAACCACCACTCCATCCTGATCGAATACACCTGCAATAATGGCTGTATTTACATTTTCTTTGTTTGAAGTTACTGTTAGATTGTAAGAAGTGATTGGCGCCGTTTGTAGCATGGCATCATACCAATCGTTGGTTTGGCCTCTATACTGAGCTGGATTTTGAAAAATACTTGGTACTTCCTGTCCGGCAGCCTGATAATATTCATTTTTGAATGTGACAAATTCTTCAGCATCCATCATTTCAAGTCTTCCTCTTTCAGGAACAGTTTGAAAACCTGTGTACACATTCAGGTTTACATTTGTCTGACCTACTTTTCCTGTCTTGGTAGTAATCAATACCACACCATTAGCAGCACGGGAACCATACAGTGAGGTAGACGCTGCATCTTTCAGTACAGTGATTTCCTGAATTTCATCTGGGTTAATAGAGTTGATATCTCCTGTAATAGGGAAACCATCTACCACATAGAGAGGAGAGCTACCACCAGAAACAGATAGTTGGCCTCTGATCCGCACGTTCATGCCCTGACCTGGCTTACCCGTAGTCTGGTTTATCTGTACTCCCGCAAGTCTACCCTGCAGTTTTTGCGCGACAGAAGACACTGGCATATCTTTCAATTCCTCTTCCCCAACGGATTGCACCGCTCCAGTTACTTCACGTTTCACTTGGCTACCATAGCCCACGACCACCACTTCAGATAGATCGGATGTGGAATAACCTAAAGTAACCTGAAGATCGGTGGAGTTTGCATTTACCACTACTTCATTGGTGGTAAATCCAATAAAGCTTATGACCAAAGTTTCTCCGACAGACGCTTGAATTGAGAAGCTACCGTCGATGTCTGTAACAGTTCCTTTTTGAGTTCCTTTGACAGAAACAAGAGCCCCTGGGACTGGTTCATTGTCACCTTCAGATACGACCGTACCTTTTACTGTTATCGTTTGTGCAAAAGTGGGCACCGACACGATAAACAAAGCCAATAAAAATCCTAGGTTGCGGATTTTTATAAAAGTTTGATAATAGTTTAGCATAGGATTGGGTTTAAATATTAATTACAAAACTTATCACAATTAAGTATTCTATGCCCCCTATTCTATCCTGTACCATCCTGAATTATACTACCTTATATAATTTTAAAATAATTAAAATAAATCAGGATAGAACAGGATAGTTTTATTAAATAATGATTGTATTACCATCTATATAAGAACAACTCTTACCTCTTATATATAATTATTATTACACCATATATACATATTACCACCCAACCCAACCTATACTTCTCGTCGAAGGTTCTCAATTGATAATTCCAGCGTTATTCCCTATTATTAGAGTTCATTCCTTAGTAATCCAAAAATGCTTAAGAAAAATCTACATAACCTCTTTATCCTATCTATTTTAGGAATTCTGAGTTTTCAATGCACCCAAAAGGAAACGATAGAATTAAAGCCAAATTCAAGAATCACTTTAATAGGAAATAATCTAGGCTCCAGAATGATGGATTATGGAAGCTTTGAGACGGAGATGCATCTCAGGAACCCGGAAAAGAATCTCTATATCCGAAATCTTTCTGACCCTGGCGATACGCCTGGATTCAGACCTAGATCAGGAACTAATGATCCTTGGGCATTCCCAGGAGCTGAGAATTATCAAGTCGAGTATGCCACTCCATCAGGAAGTATAGGACATCTGGAAAAACCAGACGAATGGCTGACTCGACTTCAAACTGATATCATCATTTCTTTCTTTGGCTACAATGAATCATTTCAAGGAGTGGATGGACTGGAAAACTATAAGGCTGAATTGGATGCTTTCATCAAGCACACACAACGACAGAAATATCACGATACATTATCCCCAAAGCTTGTCATCGTATCTCCCATTGCATTTGAAGACTTATCTGAGAAAATAGATGTTCCGGACGGGAAAACCGAGAATGAAAATCTGAATCTCTACACCATAGCAATGAAAGAGATTGCTGAAAAAAATCATGTTCTCTTCGTAGACGCCTTTAATCCCAGCAAAGAATGGTATTTGGAAACGGAAGAAGATCTTACGATCGATGGATCTCAACTGAACGAAGCAGGCTACAGGAAATTTGCAGTACTATTGGCAGACGAGATTTTTGGCAAAACAAAAATCAAAAGTGAAGCTAATAGGGAGTTGGTTCATGAAGCGGTTCAGGAGAAAAACTGGTTTTGGAGAAATGACTATAAGATTCCGAATGGTGTGCACGTATTCGGAAGGAGGTACGATCCATTTGGTCCTGACAATTATCCATTTGAGTTGGAGAAAATCCGTCAGATGACTGCCATTCGGGACACTGCAATATGGATGGCAAATAATGGTGAAAAGAAAGATCTCGCAGCTGCCGACGCGAAGACGAAAAAACTTCCTGAAGTAGAGACTAATTATAATCCTGAACAAAACGGAAGTTTGGAATATCTCTATGGAGAAGCTGCCCTTTCCAAATTGAAAGTAGCTCCTGGATACAAAATTGAGCTTTTTGCCTCGGAAGAAGAATGGCCAAATCTTGCAAACCCTGTACAGCTCTCCTTTGACAATAAAGGGCGGCTTTGGGTAGCAACCATGCCAAGTTACCCACATTATAAGCCCGGCGATTCCAGACCAGCCGATAAGCTGCTGATCTATGAAGACACGGATAACGATGGCAAAGCAGATAAAGAAACTGTCTTTGCAGACGATCTCCATATTCCCGTTGGATTCGAACTTGCTCCAGAAGGTGTGTATGTTTCTCAGGGAAACAACCTCATTATCCTAAAGGATGATAATGGTGATGACAAGGCTGATCGTAAAGAAATTTTATTAAGTGGGTTTGATGATCACGACACACACCATGCTATTTCAGCTTTTACTACAGATGAATCCGGATCTATTTATATGGCAGAAGGAGTATTCCTACATACTAACGTGGAGACTTCATACGGACCTGTTCGCGCGACAAATGGGGGATTTTATAGATATACTCCCGCCCGGCATAAGCTGGAACGCGTGGCCCAGGTGAGCATTCCAAATCCCTGGGGTATTGCTTTTGACGAGTGGGGGCAAAACTTTTATGCCGAAACTTCCGGTCCAAATGTCAACTGGATGGAGCCTGGTTCTGTATTACCACGCTATGGAAATGCAAATGATAAAGGTGCCAACCTGATTCAAAAGGATCAAATGGTGCGTCCCACTTCCGGTCTAGAGTTTATTTATAGTAGACATTTTCCTGATGATGTTCAAGGCGACATGATTATCAATAACACAATTGGCTTTCTGGGAACTAAACAGCATCAGATGATAGATGAGGAAATTGGTTTTGGTACTAAATATAGACAGGATCTTCTTTCCTCTACAGACAGAAACTTCCGCCCGGTAGATATGGAGATTGCACCTGACGGCTCTCTTTATTTAGTTGATTGGCACAATATCCTGATCGGTCATATGCAGCACAATGCCCGTGATCCACTCAGAGATCACCAGCATGGACGGATTTACAGAATTACATATCCTTCCAGACCTTTACTCACTCCAGCCAAAATTGATGGTGCAAGTATTCCTGATCTTTTGGAAAACCTGAAACTCCCCGAATACAGAACCAGGTATAGAACCCGTAGAGAACTACGTGGAAGGGATAAAGCCGAAGTTTCAGAAGCAGTTGCTGATTGGGCTGAAAAACTCGACAAAAACGATCCAAGATATGAGCATAATCTGCTTGAAGCTCTTTGGGTAAGTTGGGGGATCAATCAAGTCAATCAAGATCTACTTAATCAATTGCTGGAAGCAAAAGACTATAGAGCACGCGCAGCAGCTGTCAGAGTATTACGATACTCAGGTCACCAGGTAAACAATCAGACTGAACTATTGACCAAGGCTGCAACAGACGAAAATGGCCGTGTGAGACTAGAGGCTATTGTAGCCGCCTCATGGCTGCCTCAAATTGAAGGAGTAAAAGTCTTGGAAGCCGCAGAAGACACTCCAATGGAGGAATGGATTACTCCCGCTTATGAAACTGCTGTCGCCCATATAAATGGACTTTCTGTAGAGGAGAAAAAAGAAGAAGACATCAAATCATCGCTCACAGGGTCGGATCGCGAGCTTTTCTTGTTGGGTAAGGAAATTTATGCAAGGGAGGGCTTTTGTAGCACCTGCCACCAGCCGGATGGACAAGGGCTCTCAGCCTCAGGTTTCCCTCCTCTTGCGGGAACACCTTGGGTAACTGGAAATGAAGAAAGGTTAATTAAAATTGTACTTAAAGGTGTGATGGGTCCGATCACTGTATTAGATAAAGATTATCCAGGGCAAGTGCCGATGACGCCTTTTGAAGGAATGTTGGATGATTCGGAAGTGGCGGCTGTATTGACCTTCGTGAGAAATTCATTTGGAAATTCCGCATCGGCAATCTCTCCTGATTTGGTAAAGAAAGTCCGTGAAGAAGTCAAAGATCATACTGGCTTTTTCCAACCTGCAGATTTGCTGAAAGCTCATCCCATGGAAAAATAGATTTCAGACAATGAAAATTTAAGTTAGAGGACAAGAGTCCCCTTTGACAGATTTTCTATCATTTCAAAAACATAAACCCTGCTTTGCCATGAACGCTTCCACAAGATGGTTTTCCTTTTTCATTGCCTTAACTCCCTTTCTGGTAAATGCCCAGGAAACAACTGTGAAATTTCAAAAACAGGTAATCGCCTTTGAGAGCACGGAATCGGTAGGAATTTTTGATGTGGACAATGACGGCACGCTGGATTTGGTTTCTGGAAGTTTTTGGTACAAAGGTCCAGCATATCTCCATCGATTTCTGATCGGGCAGGTGAAGCGATTTGGGGAGTATTATGAGGATTTCTCAACCATTCCGATGGATGTGAATGAAGATGGACAAATGGATTTTATTACAGGAGGCTGGTTTGAAGGAACCTTAATCTGGAAAGAAAACCCTGGTGATGGAAGCGAATGGCAAACCCATGAAATAGCCAATACTGGAAATATTGAAACTACGCGAGGCTTTGATATTGACGGAGATGGGATAATGGAAATAGTACCCAATACACCAGGAAAACCTCTCGCCTATTATAAAAAGACCGGACCAACTCAATTTGAAAAATATCCTGTTGCAGATACCCATGGACATGGACTGGGTTTCGGGGATATCAATGGAGATGGAAGAGGCGATCTGGTGGTTTCTCAGGGTTGGTTGGAAGCTCCCGAAAATCTAAAAGCTGGAAAATGGATTCTGCATGCAGATTTTAATTTAGGTGATGCCAGCATTCCGATGATTGTAGCAGATGTAAATCAGGATGGTTTAGCTGATCTTATCGTAGGCCAAGCACATGGTTATGGATTGTTTTGGATGGAACAAAAGAAAGAAAGTGGAAAGATCATTTTTGCAAAGCACGAAATAGATCCATATCAATCCCAGTACCATACGATGGAATGGGTAGACATCGATAATGACGGACAAAATGAATTAGTTACAGGGAAGCGCTACCGTGCCCATAATGGGAAAGATCCCGGCGGAAGAGATTACGCAGGTTTATATTATTTCAAATGGAATGGGGAATCCTTCACCAAGAATGTAATCAGCTACGGTCCGCTTGGAGAAGGGAAAGGAAGTGGGCTTTATTTTTCCATTGCAGACCTGGATGGGGATGACTGGAAAGATATAGTAGTAGCGGGAAAAGATGGTTTGGTAGTTTTTAAAAATCTTGGCCGTCCTGAAAACTAAAATCACTACTTTACTTTAGGCTTTATTTCTTTGAATAAAACGGCAAATACATCATTCGTATAAAATTGAAAGTCTCATATTTGCCTTGAAACAAAATCCAAAAAAAACCGCTTTTCTGTCAGCAAGACAAACCAACAATTTTAAATATTCACTACTATATTATGGACAGTAAAGAAGAAATTATTAACTCTATTAAAACTTCAGGTGAAATCAACTGGCAGGAATTGCTTGAAAATATAATTTCAGCTTTTGACTGTACCACTGGGACTCTTCATACGCTTGACTTTGAAACGAATCTTTTGATGCTCAAATCTCAGAAAGGAGTTCCTGATTTTCTATTACCTAAGATGTCTTCCATTCCTATCGGCAAAGGAATGGCTGGAATTGCAGCTGAGCGAAAGGCTCCTGTAGAAATGTGCAATTTGCAAACCGATGATTCGGGTGTAGCTCGTCCTGCTGCTAAAGAAACTAAAGTAGAAGGATCCATCGCCGTACCTATGTTGTTAGAAGGCAAACTGTATGGAACTTTAGGAATAGCTAAACCTGTACCTTATGATTTTACTAAGCCAGAAAGTGATGCTTTGCTAGAGATCGGTGAAGAAATTGCCAGAAATATCAAATCCTAAACCACCTCGCGTTATCAAGGAATTGATTTGGCGCGGTTACCTAAAATTTGATTATCAACCTTTATTGCAGTGCTAATCAAAGAGGTGTAATGACTTCGAATAACTTGGATTTTAACGCCACAGATTATACTTGGCAATCACGGTCAATCTAATTCACAAAATCTATAAAATCCTATTGAAAACCCTGCAGGGTAAAAAACATTCTAAAATGGAGAATTAAAGTACTATCTGACGGACAAATCGGTAGGCTAGAATTAGGGAATAAGCACATTAAAATTTTTCAAAAATTCCCCATCTTGCATTCAAATCAGCATTCCTATGAAAATCCTAGACCTAATCAAAACTTCTCCCGGAACTATCGAATTTTCTGCTGTGATCGCTTATATAGATGCGAATTACGACTTTACTCCTACCCGGTTTATCAATGGATCACTTGTCAATGAGGCTGGACAAAACAATGGTAGCTGCAAGATTTTTTCGTTTGCCAAACTTCATGACTTAAGCCCATCAGAAACGCTAATTTTATTTGGGGATTTCTACAGAAAAGATGTGCTGCAAAAACCAGATGGTACAGACCATCAAAATATCCGCAATTTTATCCATACCGGATGGGAAGGTATTAAGTTTGACGGGCAAGCGTTAAAAGAGAAGTAGATGGATAAATACCTATTACAGTTTCAACTCCCATTGATTATGAGTTTAATAAAATTCTTAGCAGAATTGTGTGATTAATTACTTCTTAACAACTTTCACCTAATATTTTTATCCTTCGATATCTTACTTTTCTACCCCCTACAGAATCTCCATAACAATTCGCTAATAAGTTTTTAATGTATGGATGCCATGGTCTTTGAACGGCTTTATTCCCCACAAACACTTAATCATAATCACTCTCGTAAGTCTCCACCCAGCGAATCTTCGGATAATTAGCATGTAGCTTATCGGTAAAGGAATCGGCATCCAGGACACTGTACAGCATACTTATTTCTATTCCTATTGGAAGATATGCTCCAAAGTATTGCTCAGTTTAATATCTTCATAGCTTACATGACTTATTCTAATGAAAACAAGACTACTTTCTCTCCTTTTTTTATTTTGTAATTCCTTTGTTTTTGCGCAAGTCAAATTCGATCAAAAACAACTGGACGAAACACTAAAATCACTTCAGGAAGCCACCCAGACCATCGGATTTTCTGTGGCAATCGTTCAGGGAAACGAACTGATTTACAGCAAAGGATTTGGATATCGGGATCTGGAAAACAAACTAGCAGCGGATGAAAACACGCTGTACGCGATAGGATCATCCTCAAAGGCTTTTACGGTCGCCTTGCTTGGTATAATGGAGGATGAAGAAGGATTGAAATTCACCGATAGTCCGAGGAAATACCTTCCTGAACTTGAATTTTATAATGACGATCTAAATAATCAGGTCACGATCATAGATATGATCAGTCACCGTACCGGCCTTCCAAGGCATGATATTTCCTGGTATCTTTTTCCTACTCATGACAAAGATAGCCTGATCGCCCGAGTGAAATACCAGGAACCTTTCACCGGGATTCGTAGTCAATGGTATTACAATAATTTCATGTACCTCGCTCAAGGTTTGATCACTGAGAAACTGACCGGAAAAAGCTGGGAAGAAAACATCAAAACGAGATTTTTTCTACCGCTTCAGATGGCTACTTCAAACACAAGTATAACAGAACTCATTAGTCAAAAGAACATATCAAAAGGCTATTCCTTGGAAAATTTCCAAACCAACACTATGATGCCTTATTATGACATAGCGGCGATCAGCCCTGCTGGAAGTATCAATAGCAGCGCTAAGGAAATGGCTAATTGGGTACGTGTATGGCTGAATAAAGGTAAATTCAACGACACTCAGATTTTACCTGAGGCTTATGTGGAAAAAGCTATCAATCCTCTAATGCTAGTCGGTGGCGGTATCGGTGACAAACAGTTCCCCGACCAGCATCTGAATAGTTATGGTTTCGCATGGTTCACTTCTTCTTATAAGGGCCATTACCGCCTGGAGCACGGAGGAAATATTGATGGGTTTTCTGCGAATGTTTCCTTTTTTCCAACAGACAGTTTAGGTATAGTGGTGCTAACTAATCAGAACGGGTCTGCTCTTCCTGATTTGGCCAGAAATGCCATTGCCGATGAGATTTTAGGACTGAATAAAACAGATTGGAAAGCTTACCATCTCGGCAAAGTGGAGGAATCCAAAAAACAGCAGGAAAAATCAAAGGAAGCAGAAAAATCCAGCACGATATCCAATACAAAACCTTCTCACAGTCTGGCTGAATACACAGGTAATTACCAAAATCCCGGATACGGGATTTTTAAAATCCTGCTCGAAAATGATTCACTTTGGGCGCAATTTCCTCGAGAAAAAATGTACCTGGGCCACAGGCATTACGATATTTTTTTACCGCATATGATGAAGAATGGGAAATTAAAAGCGGAATCCAGCTTCCCTGTAAATTTCAATTTCCAGACCAACGACGCTGGGGATATCTCAGAGGTGAAACTAAAATTTGAGCCAACAGTTGATCCCATCCCTTTCACCAGAAATCCAGAAGAAGCTTCTGTGTCGAAAGAAAAGCTGGAAAGCTACGTGGGTATATACGCTCTTTCAGGAGCAAATCTTAAAATATCCATTAATGACGGGCAATTAAAACTTTTAGTACCTGGACAACCTGAGTATACATTAATCCCAATCAAAGAAAATGAATTTGCGATCAAAGGATTGACAGGATTTAAAGTTCGGTTTGAAGAAACAGAAGAAATTTTGAATATGCTACTTATCCAACCTAACGGCACTTTCACCGCCACAAAAAAGTAAAATTGCTGCACCATGAAAAAGGTAACAGTCGTAGGGTCGGGAATTGTCGGCCTGACTTCCGCCATACTGCTACAGGAAGCTGGATTTCAGGTGAAGATAATTGCAAGAGAGAAGTTCGACAAGACTGTTTCAAGCAAAGTTGGGGCGATTTGGTTTCCTTTTGAGATCCTTCCTAAGGAGAAAACAAATGCTTGGGCCAGGATGGCCTACGAAAGATATGAGTCTGAGCATACAGAAAATAATGGCTTATCTTTTATTCCGTTTATCACTGCCTATAACGCTGAAAGTAATACCGACTGGACTAGCCAATTACCTCAGGGACGGGTGCGAGAAGCTTTTTCAAATGAGCTTCCCGATGGAATGGAAAAAGCTTTTATTTCCATAGTGCCTCTTGCCGAGCCCTTGAAATACTTACCCAATTTATTCCAGCAATTTTTGGATAATGGAGGAAGCTTTTATCAGCAAGAGATTATTTCCCTATCTGAGACGTCAAAATTGGACAAATACGTGATCAATTGCACGGGTTTGGGGGCAAAAAAGCTCTGCCAGGATAATGCGCTTCATCCTATGCGTGGACAAATTCTTCGCTGTGCTAGTTTGCCTCTTATTTCCTTCGCCAACACACTTAATAAAGGTGCGCTAAGCTACGTCATACAAAGAAGTGAAGATTGCATTGTTGGCGGGACGGATTATGAGAATGATTGGAATGAGGAAATTGATCCGAAGGATACTGCATTAATTTTAGAACGATTAAAGCTTGCTGGTGTAAAAGACAAACCAGAAATCCTCGAAGAGATTGTAGGATTTAGACCGAGGCGAAATGAAGTCAGATTTGAGTTTGATCCATTTTATCCCAATGTGTTTCATAATTATGGGCATGGAGGGGCAGGATTTACCGTTGCTTGGGGATGCGCAATAGAATTGGCTGATATAATGAATCAAAAGGGACTTAGTAAATAAAGATGTTTTACTATTTTGATACGAAACTCTCAAAACCATGAAATTACCAGTTCGATATTTTTTCATTATTAGCCTTTTCACAGCCTGTACCAGTCCTGAATCTTACGATGTAATTATTAGAAACGGGCAGGTAGTTGACGGCTCAGGAAATGATTCTTTCACGGCCGATGTAGGAATCAGAGCGGATACTATCGCAGCAATCGGAGATTTGTCTGCTGCCAAATCGAACGTCGAGATTGATGCGGGCGGATTAGTGGTTGCTCCCGGATTTATCAATATGCTGAGCTGGGCAACTGAATCCCTGATCGAAGATGGGAAGTCCCAAAGCGATATTCGGCAGGGAGTAACTTTGGAAGTATTTGGCGAAGGCTGGTCCATGGGCCCTCTCAACGCAGAAATGAAAGCCTCTGAGGAAAAATCCCAGGGTGACATAAAATTTCCTATTTCCTGGTCAAGTCTCAGTGAATACTTAGACTTTTTGGTGACAAAAGGAATTTCTCCAAACGTTGCCTCTTTCGTTGGCGCCACTACTCTCCGGATCAACACGGTTGGCTATGAAGATCGTGCCCCTACGCCGGAAGAAATGGATACCATGAAGACTATGGTGAGAAAGGCTATGGAAGAAGGCGCACTTGGAGTTGGTTCTTCTTTGATCTATGCGCCTGCCTTTTACGCCAGCACAGAAGAGTTGATCGAGCTGTGCAAAGTCGCTGCGGAATACGACGGCATGTATATTTCCCACATGAGAAGTGAAGGTGGAAGGCTTTTAGAAAGCATGAATGAATTAATTCAGATAGCAGATGAAGCAGGAATCCGTGCTGAAATTTACCATCTTAAAGAAAGTGGCAGCGCAAACTGGAATAAATATGATGCAGTTGTGGCCAAAATTGATTCAGCGAGATCGGCTGGTTTGCAGATTACCGCAGACATGTACAATTACGTGGCAGGAGCTACAGGACTGGACGCCTCCATGTCTCCTTGGGTACAGGAAGGAGGATATAATAAATGGGCTGAGCGTTTACAGGATCCGGCTATCCGGAAAAAAGTTTTGAAAGAAATGAGCACCCCCACGGACGAATGGGAAAGTCTGATGCAGGCGGTGGAAGGTCCTGATAAAATTATTTTGGTGGGATTTAATAACGATAGCTTGAAATACTTAGCAGGGAAAACCCTTGCTGAAGTAGCCAAAATGAGAAATACATCTCCGGAAGAAACGGCTATGGATCTAGTGGTTCAGGATGGAAGTCGAGTCGGGACTATTTACTTTTTGATGTCTGAGGAAAATGTGAAAAAACAGATAGCCTTGCCATATATGAGTTTTGGATCGGATGCAGGATCGTATGCTATTGAAGGAGTATTTTTAAAATCGAGTTATCATCCCCGCGCCTTCGGCAATTTCTCAAGACTGCTTGGGAAGTATGTTCGGGATGAAAAAATAATTTCTTTGGAAGAAGCTATTTATAAACTGACTACTCTACCTGCAACCAATTTGAAAATCAAAAAACGTGGAGCCATTAAGGAAGGGTACTTTGCGGATTTGGCGATTTTCGATCCCGCTACCATCCAGGACCACGCTACTTTCGACAAACCTATGCAATATGCCACGGGGATGGTTCATGTTTTCGTAAATGGAAAGCAAGTACTTGATAATGGAGAGCATACCGGCGCATTGCCAGGCCAAGTGGTGAAAGGGCCAGGATTCAAAGAGTGATTCCTTTTTAAATCTCTACTTGGATCTATTCTCAAAAAGTCTCCTAGAATTCTCATCAAATCTGTTTCTCATCTCATTGAGTATATCCTGATATTTTGGATTTCCAGCCAGATTCTTTTTCTCCAAAGGATCCTTCAGCAGATTGTAAAGTTCTTCATGTTCAGGATTATCCTGATATCTGAAGTATTTCCAATCCTTGGTTCTTATCCCTTCACTAGCCGGAATGATAGCCACTTTCCAAAGATGCTCTGCCACGAATTCCGTTCTATCAATCGCCGGATTTTCCCCGGTCACATAGTCTGCCAAACTTATACCTTGCCAGATATCGGGGGCAGTGCCATGTGCAAAACTTAGAATAGTCGGAGCAATATCTATGTTCAAAGCAAAGTCGGTAATCGTTCGATGACCAGGATTTCTCGGATCGTAAATGATCATAGGAACGCGAAGAGAATTCTCATACATGAGCCATTTTCCCGCTAGCTGACGCTCTCCCTGGAAATATCCGTTATCTCCCATGAAAATTATTACTGTATTTTCTGCCATCCCTTTTTCGGCCAGTGTCTTGCGGATTTTACCGATTTCCAGATCCACTTCGGAGATCATTCTATAATAGCCCTTCATACTTTTCTGGTATTTCTCCGGCGTATCATATCTCCAATGCCACCGCGTACGGTTCTCCCCTTTCCTCACATAATCTGGCTGCTGATCAAAGAATTTTTGCTTAGCTAAAAGGGGCTTTGGAAACGTGACATCTTCATACAGATGGTCCACATCTTCGGACCAGAAATACTGATCTTCGGCAGGATCATGGGCATGCGGAGCCGAGAAACTCAGGGAAAGCATAAAAGGTTTTCCAGCTGCTTGGGCTTTGATAAATTCCTGTGCTTGGTGAGAAGTATACTTAGTAAGATGAACAGTATCTCCATCAATGGTTTTATAGAAATATCCTCTCCTATCATCGAATTTCCCATTTCGATCATAGTTATCTCCCACATCAAATAGCTCCGAAAATCCAGGATAATTCACCCCAAACTTCCCGAAAAAAGCTGTCTCATATCCCAATCTCCTCAATTTATTTGGATAGGAATTCTGAGCGTAACTTTCTTCTAGCTCTTCTCCAAATGTATATCCATGTGTTCGCTCATAAAGCCCTGTCAAGATACTGGCTCTACTCGCTGCGCAAATAGGTGTGGTGACAAAAGCATTTTTAAAATAGATTCCTTCTTCCGCCAACTTATCCATTTCAGGAGTTTGGATGATCTCATTTCCGGAAAAACCTAGTGCATCCCATCTCTGGTCATCCGTGAGGATAAAGATTATATTGGGTTTATCCTGCTGCGCAAAAGCTGAAGAACCTACGAGAAAAAATAGGTAAAAGAGAAGATTTCGCAGCGACAGATTATTTTTCATAGCTTCTAAAATAGAAAGAAATATAAAACCTATCTGTCCTGTGGAGTCTTGAATAACTCTTGGCATACTATCATTTTCCTATAGAAAAAATATAGCTCCTCATCTCGAACTTCACTAAATTACCTTTCAAACAACCCATATAACCAATTCTGGAATGAAGCTTTTTTACATTTCTCTACTTTCAATTTTCCTCCTATCATTTCAATCCAAACAGAGTAAGTCTGATTATTTGAGCGAGTTGAAAATCGAGCTGCAAAAGAAATGGCCTGAAAACAAGACAATTAATTTGGTTTTTCACGGCCATTCTGTGCCTTCCGGTTATTTCAAAACTCCGATCGTAAACTCCCTGGAGTCTTATCCATTTTTGGTTTACAAGGAACTAACTGCAGAATATCCATTTGCAGTAATCAATCTGATCAATACAGCTATCGGAGGTGAAGATTCTAAAAGTGGTGCCAGCCGTTTTGAATCAGAAGTATTGAACCATAATCCAGATGTGCTCTTCATAGACTATGCGCTAAACGATCGCAGGATCGGTCTGGATAGTGCCAAAATTGCTTGGGAGTCGATGATTCAGAAAGCGCTGGAAATGGATATTAAAGTAATTCTTTTAACTCCATCTCCCGATCAGGAAATAGATATACAGGAAGATGACACCATATTAGATCAGCATGCAAATCAAATAAGGGGATTATCGGAAAAATATGGAATCGGCTTAGTTGACAGCTATGAGCTATTTAAAAAGAAAGCTAAATCAAACAGAAAACTTAGGTCCTTCATGTCTCAGGGAAATCATCCAAATGAGAAAGGACATGCGTTGATCTCCCAAGCAATTCTTTCCTATTTCTAAATAGTATGCATCTGCAATGTTCTTCATAAATCACCGCAAAATGAAAGTATCATACTTATTACTTATCATCCTTGGATTCCTATTTTTAGGCTGCTCCAGTGGAAAAAGTATAGCTACAAAAGACTCTGACAGCAGAATTTCAAAGGAAAATCTACACCTCTACCTTCTCATGGGACAATCCAACATGGCTGGAAGAGGCAAAGTCGAATCAATAGATACACTTACACACCCACGGGTATTCATGTTAAATAAAGCTGGGAATTGGGTTTTGGCAAAGGATCCCATGCACTTTGATAAGCCTGTAGCAGGAACTGGTTTGGGTCTGACTTTTGGGAAAGTGATGGCAAATCAAAACAATGCGATAAGCATAGGCCTAATTCCCACTGCAGTCGGAGGCAGCTCAATCAATTATTGGTTTGCCGATTCGCTATATCAACAAACAAATTCATACCCCTACGATGATATGATTCGGAGAGCTAAAAAAGCAATGGAAACCGGTACGCTGAAAGGTATTCTATGGCATCAGGGGGAAGCGGATTCTAATACAGATGCGAACGTAAAAGGTTATCCAGAAAAATTCAAAGCTATGATTGATTCGCTTAAATCAGATTTGGGAATTGAATCCATTCCTATTGTGATAGGTGAAATCGGCTATTTTTTTTACTCCAAAGCTTCCTCTGCTAAAAGCATGAATGCAACCATAAATCAAATTGCCAACAAAGATGAATGTATTGAACTAGTTACCGCAGAAGGTTTGAATCACAAAGGTGACAGTACTCATTTTGATTCGGATTCTTACCATGCCCTAGGAGCAAGATATGCTGCGAAAATGCAAAAATTACAAGTTGCATGTTCTTTGAAATGGATCTTAAAATAGCCTAGACTTTATCAAAAGTCTATTCGCATCAAAAAATCAGTCTGGATTTCATCCCCAAAAGGAAAAGGATGCGAGCTGAAAATACTCAATCCATGCTTTTCATAAAATTTGATTGCCCTCTTATTCTTTTCCCACACTCCGAGCCATAGGTATTTTTTCCGGTTCAATTTGGCAAAATTAATCGTGTGATTAAACAGGATCTTACCCAAACCTAATCCTATGAATTCGTCCAGAAGATATAATCTGGCTACTTCCAAACTGGAATTATCCTGAAGATCAGTTTGGGCAGGCACAAAATTAACTTTAGCATAACCAGCCAGCTTTCTTCCCACTTCCAATAGAAAAAATACGGAAGCCGGATTCTCCATTTCCTCCGAAAATTGTTCTTCCGTGAAAGCCTCCTCCAAATAGGCATTCACATTTTCAATTTTATTTCCTTCGGTAAATGCCTGTATAAATGAAGCCCTGGCTAATTCCAATAAGGAAATCAAGTCAGCGAAATTTGCTTTTCTGATCAGATATTCCATTTATTTCTTTGCAGATTTATTGAGCACCTTTAGCGCTTGGGTGATTTGGGAATTAGGATATTCCCCCAAAATGGATCTAAAAGCACCACTTGGATGGATGACAACAAAACTACGGCAAGGATATGGAAAACGAAAGAATGTCTTCTCGAAAATATTATCCGGATCAGCTCTCCAAGCCACTATGCCTTCATATTTGTCTAAGCCCTCGTTACTTTTATAAATATAAACTGGATCTGCAACACCTTGCATGCCCACTGCTTTCACAATGGATTCATGCTCTTTTTTTAGAGAGGAAGAAGTGGTAGAAATGGTAGAATTACACCAATCCTTGCCAGGATAGTAGATGACTACTAATGACTTGCCTGCTTTCAAAGTCTGCTGCATATCCAATGCATGGTAAAATAACTCAGCCTCTACCTGTCCAAATGGCATGCGGTGGATGAGCACCTTTTCATCTCCATTACCTGGTACGCCAAAATAAGGCCCGTTGAGAATTTGCTCTTCAAATTAATCCTTCGAAATAATGCCTCCCATTTCATTTCTATAGACTGTCTGAGCAAATAAACTTTGGCTGAACAAAAGTATTCCTATCGATAAGATTATCTTAAGCATATCAGTTTTTATCCTCAAAGAAATATACCACAAGCATCTGTACTGGATCATTTCCTTCATTCATAGAATTGTGCTCCAACCTCCCATCAAACAAAATGGAGTCTCCGAATTGCAGATTTATAACCTGATCTCTAAAGATATATCGTGCAGAACCGGAAATAAGATAATTGAATTCGAATGCTTCCGTCTGGGCGAAATCACAGGTTGATCCACGCTGAATTTCTAACAATACAATTTCAACGGTACTCTGTTTTACTTTTTTAGTAAAAATCCGAAAATACTCATATCCGCTGGCAGGTTCTTTTTCAAATCGCTCATAGTCCGACTTCCTTTGTACAAGTACAGGAGCTTCTGTGGAATGTAAACTAAGTTCTTTGAAAAAGTCATCTAAATCTATCTCGAGGGCCTTTATTATCTGTATTAAAACCAGCAAAGATGGGACAGTTCGGCTGTTTTCTATCTGAGAGATCAATCCCTTTGTTACTCCTGCCCGCTCTGCCACGTCCTGAAGAGTCAGGCTTCTCTCCTTTCTCTTACTTTTGATTTTATTGCTGATCTGGACAAGTATTTCATGTTCCATGTCTGGTAATTTTGGGCGCAGTAAACTACCTATTTATCCGACTTGAAAAAAGAATTAAAAGTTATATGGTCAGATTTGCTGATGTATTACTTTAAATGTCCAATTCAGCAACGACCTCTTCTCCCAAGCTAAAGGAAGGTGTGATTCCTGAACCAACGAATTCATTGATAATAAAAAAATGAAATATTTCTGCAAAATACTCGAACAGGAATAGTTTAATTAATCATTCAAACCCTTTCCCTCCAGAATTTGCGGGATGACTTTCTCCACTCTCGCTTCTCTGGTTTTAGCTTGCTTCGCTGAATCAAAGTACAAGAGATAGCCTCTTTGTCTTCCTGGTGTCAATTTTTCAAATGCCTGTTTCAACATTTCATTCTCATCCAGTTTTACTTGAAACTCCTCCGGTACTGCATATTCCTTTGTCTTTTTCAATTCTACTTTAAGTCCGGCTTTTTCCACTTCTATAGCCTCATAAATATACGTTTTCAATACTGGTCTCAACTCTACGATCTCGTGAAGGTCAGGAAACCGAATCTGACGTGCTGACTGTACATTCTCCGTTTGCTGAATAAGGATCCCGTTGATATCATTAAGCAATGCGCCTTTATGAAATAGTAATGCGCAGTATTCTTTAAACCCATGAATTAGCACAACATTGGAACCCTGATAGGTATAGCATGGAACTCCCCATTTCAATTCTTCATTAAGTCCACACTCCAGAACTATAGCTCTTAATTGCAGGTACTCTTTCTGCCATTTGCTGGCTTTATCAAAAAAGAAGTCAACTTTTGGATTCATATCAGTGTATTCAGTTTTTTTTTAAAATCCCTAATTCCGGCAATCGTTTAACTTCATGATATCTCAAAGCTGCTTTGATACACTGCTTCAGCTCAAACTCAGGTATAGCTTGATCCAATTTAAAAACGATTGCCCGATCTCCTTCAAAATTAAAAAAATCATCAAAAACCAACCGGAAAGTAGGAACCAATTTACTTGTACACTTAAAATACATTGCGTATTTTCCAGGATCTTTTGGTTTCCAATCCATCCGTAAAGTACTTCCCTTTTTGGCAAGAAAACTAGGCTCGCCCCACTTGAGTGTCTCCTCCAAATCAGACAAACCAAGATCCTCCGCCACTTCCAGGACCAACCTCCGAAGATTTAACATTTTCTCACGAACAGATTCCGGATATCTTGTAAACACAACCTTCACGTCAGGATTTGACTTAAGATTCATATCGAATACCTTTTATGATCCTGTGAAAAAGAAGCCAAGAAAAGCATTTCTGCTAGTCTTGGCTTTGTAATTAATTGAACTTTCGAAACAAGTATTATACAGCGGAAGCACCAGCTTCTGCTACTGTATGATCATTTTCCACAGTGCTACCACTTACTCCGATTGCACCTATAATCTCGCCACTTTCATTTTTGATAGGGATTCCTCCCGGAAAAGTAATAAGGCCTCCATTGGAATGCTCAATATTATAAAGTGGACCTCCAGGCTGCGAAAGACTCCCCACAGTCCCAGTTTCCATATCAAAAAAACGAGCGGTCTTCGCTTTCTTAATAGAGATGTCCAGCGAACCTAACCACGCACCGTCCATGCGGGCAAAAGCCACCAAATTTGCTCCTGCATCTACGATAGCAATGTTCATTTTGGTATCCAAATCATAAGCTTTGTCTTTTGCTGCTGCTATGGCTAATTCGGCTTGATCTAATTTAATATTCATTTTTTTTTAGTTAGTTATAGTTTATCGTTCCCATTAAGGTATAAAAAATTAATTGAGCAACTGTCACGAGGAAGTGGCAAAATCTCATTCCCTGTCAGCAAACTTTCCTATACCAGATACTTTCCGTGTATAAAACTTATCCTTAAAAAAGCTCAGTGAAAGTGCAAAGAGCATATTAATCCACCATTCAGTTTGACTGTACTTTCTTAAAACCAATCAAAATGAATATCCCAAATTTTATTTCAGAAAATATTGCAAGTGCTATTAGCGAACGAATAGTTATAAATCAGCCAACGTGTTGAAAATTTATATGATATCTTTTCGAAAGGTCTAATATTTTATTTTTGATATATCCGCTTTTCTACAAGTAAGGAGGCGAAAGTGATCTAGGATATGTTAAAATTTATAATTGCGGCCACTTCGGTCTTCCGACCAAATAAGCGAAGAATATTAGCCGACTGGCATCATTGCGGATAATCATATTTTATTTTTTAACCAAGCAAAAAACTCTTGGAGAGTGTAGAAAATCACATCTGGATTGAGCTCTAGTAATTTTTCAGGCTCTGCAGTCTCTGCCCATGCAGCCGCCACAGAAAATACACCGACTTGCCGGCTTGCCAAAATATCGCTTGGCACATCTCCTACATATATTACCTCATCTTTCGTTACATTTTCTAGCTTATCCAAAACCCGCTGTATACCTACAGGTTTTCTTGGACCTTCCGGCGAACCAGTCTCTACATATTCGAATGCTTCACTAAGATTAAATTGTTTCAACGAGATCTCCGCACTATAGCGGCCTTTACCAGTGACCATAGAGGTATGCACTCCATTTTCCTTCAAAAAATCCAATATGTCAGCTATTCCCTCAAATGGTGCTGAACACATGGAATGGGACATCTCATAGTGTCTTAGATAATCAGCTACTCCCTGCTCATAGTGATCTGGTGCCAAAGCCATAATTGTACCTTCCTCAGAAGGCCCAAACGTTTCGATAATCTCTTCATCTGAAACCTCACGGTCAATCAAAGGCTCGATGGATTGGCGAAATGCGGAAATACAAAGAGGCAGAGTGTTGGCTATCGTACCATCTAAATCAAAAATCACTGCTTTTATTGTCTTCATAGTAATTGTATAAGCTTAACTTAATCTACAGCAAAATTCTTGGCGGAAAAGAATTAAGACTATTTCTCATAGCGCACATGCACTATAGGATAAGGCTTTCCAGTGCCATCCAGTTCAGATTGCCCAACAACTGTAAAGCCATTTCTTGCATAAAATTCAATTGCATTGGGGTTTTGCTCATTCACATCCACTTTAGTTACTTGCTGGTGTTCTATGGCATAACTTAATAATTCTTTCCCAATTCCATTTCCCATTTGATGAGGATGTACAAAAAGCATTTCCAGATTTCCTTCTGACACGCCTGAAAAACCATAAATCTCTCCCGATTCACCTCTAATACATCTTAATTCTACAGCATTCAAATAGTTGTTCAGAATCAGAGGTTTGAAAAAGGAAATATCCTCTTCTTTCAAAAAATCATGAGTTTCCCTAACGGAAATTTCCCAAAGGGTCACGACATCAACATACTCAGAAGGATCAATCCGATCAATTTTATAATTCATAAACCTTTGGATTGTATCGTTCCATATAGAAATCAGGATTATTTGGGCGAGTGAATCCAAACTTTTCATAAAGCCAAGGAGCAGTATTGGTCAATAAAATCCAGCGCCTCAATCCTTGCAAATCTTCATGCGCGGTGATGAATTCCATCATCCACTTGCTAAGACCAGATCCCCTGTAGTCGTTGAGAATGAATACATCTCCTAAATACGCAATTGTAGAAAAATCTGAAATCACTTTTGCATAACCGATCTGTTCATTCTTTAAATACAAACCAAAGTTTAGGCTATTGTCAATAGATTTATTGACAGTTTCTAGCTTAATCCCATTTGCCCAGCCTGACTCAGTGCTTAAAAAGCGATGGATTAGCTCTCGGTTCAATTTCTCCCTATCTGTGGAAATTAAATAATCATCTTTTCTTGCTTCCATAGGTAACAAGGCGGTTAATTAGTTTAGCCTTTCACTTGATCTACTTTTAAGATCTGATTTCCAATCCCATCCCACAATGAAATCCTTTGCTGAAGTGCCCGCTTCGCAACATCCATTGTTTCTTGCCATTTCTGTTCATCATCTCCGCACAATTCTGAAATCATTTTCAGGGAGAGGGGTCCATGCTCGTCCCCATCAAGCTCAATATGCCGCTCTAGGTAATAGCGAAGTTTATTGTACTGCAAATTTTCTGAATCTGCCTGCTTTAGAATTGAGATAAACATATCCGGAATTACGTCTTCTCTTCCAAAAGTAAAAGCAGAAGCAATTAAATGTGCCTTATCTGTTGCGATAACCTCAAAGGAAAATTTCACGAATTCAGCGACACTTTCGTCCACTTCCACTTGCTCAAACGCTTTCTCAATTGAATTTCCTGCTTCAATTAGTTTTACAAATTTCAACACTTGACTATTCTCAGCACCGATCTGACTCATAGCATCCAAGTACATTTCATAATGGCTCTTCGGCTCCCCCAATTCATTGATATCGCTCTCTTCACCATGGACGATTTCATTTATAAATCTCGCCAAGGTAGGATTTGGGCTTGGTGTCCAGGGTATACTTACGGTGGTCAGATTGATCTGAAGTGCTTTCAGAAGCGACATAAAGTCCCATACTGCAAAAGCATGATTTTCCATAAAAACCCGTATGTCGTTCAGATTTTGGAGATTTGCATATAATGGGTGATTCTGCAATTGCTTTCTCAGTCCTGAGATTTCTTGCTCGATGTGTGCTATTCTATTCATGTTTTTCTAATCTCTTTTTGATTGATCAGTAAAATTCTGTGGGACACAAAACTTTACGTACCAATTCGCTAATTTGGATGCAAAACTGAGAAAAAACGGAAAGAGTTTAGGTGTTCTATGAGTAAATTCACTTTTAGTGTCTAGAATTAAGACTTTTGCCCAGCTGGAAAAATGTAATCTTCGGGCTCATATTAAAACTAATTTCCCACTAATGAATGATTACAAAACGTGGAAAAAGTAATCTGCTTCAATTTAAAGAGGGAATTTTAACTTAGTCCTTTTAAAACAATAGCTCCTAATAAAAATAGCTCTTTATCAATCAATTAAAACACATCTTATTCTTTGGTAACAAACAAATATGTTCTGTATAACTATTGCTTCATTATTCCCTATTGTTTGGTGAACAATCCAAACCCATTCATTACTTGCACTTTACAATGTGAAACACCTTCTAATAAATTTTTTTCAAAAAATAAGGTATATCGTTGACAATAATTAACCAAAAGCGCTTGACTATCATGAAAGTGTTATATAAGTTTGTGCCCAAATGGCAAAGTATTTAGTTCGATTCCTTCTTTCGCTAAGTATTCTCATATCAAGTGGGTATAGTGCAATCTATGCCAGCATTGGTAGTGATGCTGCTATCGACAGCTACGGTGCCTCTTTTGAAAACTCCCTTGGAGTAAACAATTCTCGCCAACATCCCCTTTCCTATTCAGCGTCCAAAGAACACGGAAATAATATATTTGCCGTAAACAACTCAAAGGTTGAAGAGGAAGACAAGGACTTTGGAAGTAACGACAACTTTTTAGACTATCAGTACTTTAATGCACTACACTTTACCCGGATTTTTCGATATCTATTCCTAGACTTATCTGAAGACTTGTATTTCAGTAAGTTTATTCCTGATACCAGAGCACTTCGTTTGCACGTCGTAATTCAAGTATTTAGGATTTAATACTCTTTTAAGCATGGCAATATTTTTTGTTGCCAACCCTACCCCAATTATTTATTTGCCCTAAAACCATTAGCGACAAGCTGTTAGGGCTCCGTGTATTTGCTATACACACACCCAAAATCACCTGGAAATAGTATCGTTTTAAAAAAATCAACCTATGAAAAATCGAATTTTCATGCTCTTGAGCCTGTGCGGCACATTGTGGATTGCTAGTTGTAACTCACACGGAGAAGAGCATAAAGAGGCAGAAACTACGTTTTTGGTCACTAGCCCTTTGACTATGGACACATTAATCACCAAAGATTATGTCTCCCAAATACATTCAATACAACACATTGAGCTACGAGCTCAGGAGAGAGGTTACCTTCAGAAGATTTATGTAGATGAAGGTCAATTAGTAAAAAAGGGACAGCTTTTATATAAAATCATGCCTAAACTGTATGAAGCTGAGCAACAGAGTGCAGCAGCTGAAGTTGAGTTTGCTGAGATTGAATACCAAAACACGAAAACGCTGGCTGATAGAAATATCGTTGCTCCAAATGAGTTGGCGATGGCAAAAGCTAAACTAGGAAAAGCTAAAGCAGAATTGGCTTTGGCAGAAGTTCACTTACAATTCACAGAGATCAGAGCTCCTTTTGACGGCATTGTTGGCCGATTTAGAGTTAGGGAAGGTAGTCTTTTGGATGAAGGTGAATTGCTATCTGAATTCTCAGACAACAGTAAAATGTGGGTGTATTATAATGTCCCTGAAGCTGAATATCTGGAGTATAAAGCAGAAGTTAAAAAGGATGAAGATGTTATTGTGCATCTTTTAATGGCCAATAATAAGTACTTCGAACATCAAGGAATCGTGGAAACTATTGAAGCTGACTTCAATAACGAGACTGGTAATATTGCTTTCAGAGCTACTTTCCCAAACCCTGATGGTCTGCTTAGACATGGCGAAACCGGAAATATCGAGATGAGAATCCCACTAAAGGACGCATTACTTATCCCACAGAAAGCAACATTTGAAGTACTTGACAAAAAGTACGTGTATGTGGTAGATGAAGAGAATAAAATCCGCTCCCGTGAAGTAACTATCGCAGCGGAAATACCACATATTTATGTGATTTCAGGAGGCCTGGAAAAGACAGATAAAATTCTTCTTGAAGGTCTGCGACTGGTAAGAGAAAATGACGAAATACACTACGATTTCGTGCAGCCGCATACAGCATTGTCTCAGTTAGACTTATATGCAGAGTAGTCAATTCTCTCATAAAAACCAGAAGCAATAATGTTTAGCACATTCATAAAAAGACCAGTCCTCGCGATTGTAATATCGATCATTATCGTATTTATAGGCTCCCTTTCAATTAATCAACTGCCTATATCTCAATTTCCTCCGATTGCTCCTACTACGGTAAGTATTTTCATAGCCTATCCAGGATCAAGTGCGGACGTACTTGTGAAGTCCACCTTGATTACGTTGGAAAACGCTATCAACGGTGTACAGGACATGAGATACATGGCAACGGATGCTACCAGTGCGGGTGAAGCTACAATTAACATCATCTTCGAGCCAGGCACAGATCCTAACCAAGCGGTAATCAGGGTCAAAACCAGGGTGGATCAGGTAATGCCTCTCCTTCCTGAGCTTGTACAAAGAGAAGGTGTGGTAATCACGCCTATCCAACCAAGTATGTTGATGTATGTCAACCTGTATTCAACTAGCGAAAATATGGATGAGAAATTCCTATATAATTACGCTAACGTGAATATGATTCCTGAAATCAACAGGATCAAAGGGGTTGCAAGATCTCAAATATTAGGTAGCCGTACCTACGCTATGCGTGTCTGGTTAAATCCTGACCGTATGCGCGCATACAATATCTCAGTAGATGAGGTAATGGAAGCTATGCAAGAGCAAAGTATCGTTGGTCGTCCTGGTAGAATCGGGCAAAGTTCCGGTATTGAAGCACAGTCTCTGGAATATGTACTGACATACAAAGGGCGTTTCAGCAAGCCAGAGGAGTATGACAATATCATTATCAGGGCAAATTCGGAAGGTGAAAGTATTCACTTAAAGGATATAGCCAGAACTGAATTGGGTAGTGAGTTCTTTGATATTTATTCCAATTTGGATGGTCACCCATCGGCTGCAATTGTATTGAAGCAAAACTATGGTAGTAATGCAAGTGATGTAATCGAAGAAGTAAAAGCTGAGCTTGAAGTAATGAAAGCTTCCTTCCCTCCAGGAATGGATTACAGTATCAGTTATGACGTATCCCGTTTCTTGGACGCATCCACTGAGCAAGTGATCCATACATTAAGGGATGCATTCGTCTTGGTAGCTTTGGTAGTATTTATCTTCCTGGGAGACTGGAGATCGACCTTGATTCCTATCATCGCAGTACCAGTATCACTCATTGGAGCCTTCTTCGTCCTTCAGATGTTTGGCCTCTCGATCAACATCATCACGCTATTTGCCTTGGTACTTGCTATTGGTATTGTGGTCGATGATGCGATTGTAGTGGTGGAAGCAGTCCACGCCAAAATGGAGGAAATGCCTCACCTGACTCCGTATCAGGCTGTAAAAAGAGTATTGGGTGAGATCTCTGGAGCGATCATAGCCATCACAGCTGTAATGGTTTCTGTATTCTTGCCAATCTCCTTCATGAGCGGGCCAGTGGGTACTTTCTACCGGCAGTTTTCCATTACAATGGCAAGTTCTATTGTGATTTCTGCAATCATTGCCTTGACGCTGACTCCAGTGCTTTGTGCCATGTTATTGAAAAATCATCATGGAAAAGAGAAAAAGCAGAATATTCTTACGAAGGCATTGGACGGCTTTAACAGCGGTTTTGATAAGCTTACTGGCAAGTATGTAGGATTGCTCAGGTCTATGGTAAGCCGAAGATGGCTCACTTTCGGAATTCTTTTACTCTTTGGAGCTGGGATCGTATTCGAAAATCAGATCCTACCTGCAGGCTTTATCCCAAGTGAGGATCAAGGAACAATCTACGCGATTATTCAAACCCCTCCAGGCTCTACCCTAGAGCGTACAAATCAGGTTTCTCAGAAACTTCAAAAAATATGTGAGGAGATAGACGGAGTAGAATCAGTCTCTTCCCTTGCAGGATATGAAATCATGACAGAAGGCCGTGGTTCAAACGCGGGTACTTGTTTGATCAACTTAAAGCCTTGGGGAGATCGTAAGCATACCGTGAAAGAAATCATGGAAGAACTGGAAGAGGAATCAAAAGGTCTAGGTGCCGTTGTGGAATTCTTTGAACCACCAGCTATTCCTGGTTTTGGTTCTTCAGGAGGTTTCTCATTGCGACTATTAGACAAGACTACCACTACTGACTACCAGGATTTTGACCGAATCAACAAACAGTTCATGGATGACCTGAGCAAGCGTAAAGAAGTAACTGGCTTGTTCACATTCTTTGCGGCAAATTATCCTCAGTATGAATTGGAGATAGATAACGACAAAGCAATGCAGAAAGGCGTTTCTATCGGAGATGCCATGGAAAACCTGAACATACTTATTGGTAGTACTTATGAACAGGGTTTTATTCGATTTGGTAGATTCTTTAAAGTGTACGTGCAGTCAGATCCTTCCTTTAGAAGACTTCCATCTGATGTCCTAAACCTATTTGTGAAGAATGAAGCTGGTGAAATGGTTCCTTATTCAGCCTTCATGACCATGAAGAAAACTCAGGGACCTAATGAGGTTACCCGATTCAACATGTACAATTCAGCATCCATCAGAGGACTTCCAGGACCTGGTTATACTACAGCAGATGCAATTCAGGCGATTAGAGAAGTGTCTGCCCAGACATTGCCTAAAGGTTATGACATCGCATGGGAAGGTTTATCCTATGATGAATCCAACAGAGGAAATGAAGCTCTTTATGTATTCCTAATCGTGTTGGTGTTCGTTTACTTCGTGCTGGCAGCTCAATACGAGAGCTTTATCATCCCTCTTGCGGTAGTATTCTCGCTTCCGGCGGGTGTATTTGGTTCCTTCTTTTTATTGAAATTGATGGGACTAGATAATGATATCTACGCCCAAATCGGTTTGATTATGCTCGTCGGGCTTTTGGGTAAAAACGCGGTGTTGATTGTGGAATTTGCGGTGCAGAAACGTCAAGATGGACTTTCCATTTTGGAAGCAGCGATAGAAGGGGCTAAAGTCCGTTTCCGTCCAATCCTGATGACCTCATTTGCCTTTATCGCTGGTTTGATTCCTTTGATTATTGCATCTGGTGCAGGCGCGATTGGTAATCATACTATCGGTGCTTCAGCACTTGGAGGTATGCTATTCGGAACCATCTTCGGGGTGATCATTGTCCCAGGCTTATACTACATATTCGGTAGTTTGGCTGATGGCCGTCACTTGATCAAAGACGAAGATGAAACTCCATTATCCGAACAAAAACAACATTCACATGCTTAAGAGAATCATATATATATGCCTAGGGGCAGCCACTATCACTCTAGCTGTGACTGGTTGCAAAACTCCCGAGCTAATCCAAAAAGACGTCAATGATACAGTGCCTGAGAGCTACGCCAATAGCTCTCAGGACACAACAAATACTGCAGCTGAAGTGGTATGGCAGGATTATTTTACCGACCCTTACCTGAAAGCACTGATTGACACAGCTTTAAAAAACAATCAGGAATTGAATATCACCTTGCAGGAAATTCAGATCGCACAAAATGAAGTTAGAGTCCGCAAAGGCGAAATTTTACCTTCTGTAAATATTGGTGCAGGAGCTGGTGTGGATAAAGTGGGTAGATATACTAGCCAAGGTGCTAATGATGCCAATACTGACATCAAACCCGGAAAGGAAATGCCTGATCCTCTGCAGGATTACATGCTAGGAGCCTATGCTAATTGGGAGATAGATATTTGGCACAAGCTGAGAAATGCAAAAAAGTCAGCATTGACCAGATATCTGGCAACTGTAGAAGGTAAAAACTTCATGGTGACCAACCTGATTTCCGAGATTGCAAACTCTTACTACGAATTGCTAGCACTGGATAATCAATTGGCTATCGTACAGCAGAATATTGAGATTCAAAACAATGCATTTGAGATAGTAAAATATCAGAAAGATGCAGCGCGGGTAACTGAGTTGGCTGTAAGAAGATTCCAGGCTCAAGTACTAAATACCAAAAGCCTGCAATATGGAATACAGCAAAGTATTGTGGAAGTTGAGAATAGAATCAATTTCCTTGTAGGTAGATTCCCTCAGAAGGTAGATAGAGACTCAAATTCATTTGGAGATCTGTTGCCTGAGACGATCCAAGCCGGTATTCCATCTCAATTGCTGGCAAACAGACCTGACATCAGACAGGCTGAGCTTGAGCTAGCTGCTTCAAAAATAGACATTAGCGTAGCAAAAGCTGATTTCTATCCTACTCTGGAGATTACTGCAGGACTTGGTTTCAATGCCTTTAACCCTAGCTACATCTTCACATCCCCTGAGTCACTGATCTATTCTCTCACAGGTGAACTAGTGGCTCCTTTGATCAATAGAAATGCGATTAAAGCCAGGTATTTGACAGCCAATGCAAAACAGATTCAGGCTATATACGATTATGAGCGATCAATCTTGAATGCATACATAGAGGTAGCTAACCAGCTTTCAAACATTAAAAACCTGGAGCAAACCTATGATCTGAAGTCCCAGGAAGTACAAGCACTTACTCAGTCAGTTGATATTTCTAATGAACTATTCAATTCTGCAAGAGCAGACTACATGGAAGTTCTATTAACGCAGCGAGATGCGCTTGAATCAAAATTTGACCTGATCGAAACAAAATTGAAACAAATGAATGCCAAGGTCAATATTTACCAAGCCCTTGGTGGTGGTTGGAAATAAATTGGTTGATTAAAGGTTGAAGCTATCCATTTAATGGTATGGATAGCATATTCGAAAGTCCCTCTAAGCGTTTGGAGGGACTTTTTTGTTCAGAAAGAGTTTGAACAAACTCTTTCTTAAATTAAAATTGTAGATCTCAGTATCCTTAATATTGATTATTATTATCAGCCAGTGAAGTAAGCATCCAGCTCAGCTAGCATGGCGGATTTATCCCTTAGATCATTGATAATTCTTCCTTTCTCAAGCAGCACGATTCGATCACAAATCTCTGTCACATGGGTAAGGTCATGGCTGGAAATCAAAAAGGTAACCTGGGAGGTTTCTTTCTCCTGTAGGATCAATTTTTTCAATCTGATCTGAGAGCTGGGATCCAGGTTTTCAAAAGGCTCATCCAAAAAAACGACTTCTGGATTACCCATTAGCGCAGCTGCAATTCCTACTTTCTTCAAGTTTCCTTTTGAAAGATCACGGATGTATTTCTTCTTCCCGACAATTTCATCGTTAAAGAATTCGGTGAACTTGCTAAGATGTAGCTGCAAATCAGCCTCAGACAGTCCATAGATTTTGCGAAGCGTCTGAAAATACTCATCAGCAGTCAGGTAAGATAAAAGCATGTGTTCATCCAAGTAGGCACCTGTGGTTCTTTTCCACTCCTCAGTTTTACTTACGTCTCTGGAATCGATTTCCACTTTCCCTTGAGAAGCACGGACAAGGTCGAGCATAATCCGAAACAAGGTCGTCTTCCCAGCCCCATTATTCCCTACCAAACCGAAACATTCTGATTTTGGTATATCCAGTCTCTCCACATCCAGGACCAATGCTTCTTTATATTGCTTTTTAAGATTAGTAACTTGGATCATAACTCTTGACGGAATGAAGATGAAATTTCGTATCGGCTTTCTAGAACCCGATTAATATTAATAGTTGAAAGCTTATTGAAGAAAATAATTCCTATGATTCCCACGGTGCTCAGCGCTGCCAATCCAGCATAGAAATTAAATAGTATAGCAAATGGTAAATAAATCAAATATGGTGCGACCATCATGGGTATGATCATAAGAAACTGAGCCGCGCCGACTCCCTCGTAATTGAACATTGCACCCTTGTTCAGATCCATAGGTTTTGGTTTCCAAAGAGCCAGATAAATAATCAAATGGATCATAATCCCCGCATTAAAAAGGAAAGTAGCTAAATGAATCAACAGGAATGACCATCCATAATAAACATAGGGAATTGACAGTAAAAAACACAGTAAGGATATGGATAATAGCAGGAGATATTTTCCTCTCACCAAATTTTTCACTCCATCTTTTCTACTTAGAAAGAAATCAAAATAACCAGAGTTCCAGCTCAAGAAAAGTTGACCGTACTGAATCATAAATATCCCAGTGATAAATACCCCAACGAAAATAAAGATGTACTGCATTGGCCCCTCTTGATATTGAGGATTATCGTAGAAAATGGTGCCGTAAAGCAAGAAAAATGCACTAAGCATCAAGAACGTGCGGCTCTTTTTATGGCGGATTATAAGCTTCCATTCTAGGTCGGCAAGCTCACCTGCCATTCCAAATCTGGAAAAGAACCCCACAGACTGATTCACAAATCGAACCTCCTCTTCCTTGGCCAAATCTTCCAAATAGGCATTATTCAAGTAATAGTTAAATGCCATATAATACCCTATAAAACATAATATCATCATGATTGACATTGGCAAAAAACTACTTAGGGCCAAGGTGAATAATGGGGCTACTATCTCTCCCAAATTAAACCAACCCATATAGGTAGATCCTCCACCCAAGAGCAATACAACAAAAACGATAACAACTCCTATCAAACTATCTTCAAATCTCTGCTTGAACCAGAGCATAAACCAATGAAGAGTCCAGCTGATAAACAAGATAGTCCCCAACCAAGAAATAGCTCCAGACACTCCATATTGAATGGATATCTCAGTGAACGCAAAGGGAGCAAACAGTATCAATGCAATAATGCTCAAAGGAGAGAAAAAGGATCTCCCAAGTAGCGTGTGCATAATTTTCTTTTTGGAAATAGGAAGATGCAGCAGGCTTTCCAGCTCTATTACAGGGAGTTTCTGCAGAAAATATCTATACATGAATTCTACAAGGAAGAAGAAAATCAAGCCGGAATTCAAAACCTGGATTGGATCCTGCCCTTCAGCCAATTCATCTAAAATTCTACTTAAAAAAATGCCTGCCATCAAGAGATATCCTAAAAGCATAATCGCTAGGAAGCCAAGAAATATGGCAACCATCACGCTTTTGGCAAATGAAGTAGATCGGAAACTCTTCAGGAATTCCAACCGAATCAGTTCAAATAACATATAATCTCAAAAGTAAATAAGGTTCTAAATTGATCTCAAAATATAGGTAAAAGATCACTTAATCATAGTCCTGCTATGTAATTAATGAGTTTTGAGGGGATTTTGATATGCTTTTTCTTTCAGCGCTGATTCTAAAATCGAACCGCTAAATAAAAGGAACTATTCAAAAATAGTATACATTTATAGTATATACTAATGGTGATGAAATCGACAGGATTAAAATCATCATTAATCACACAGGGTAATGATTATTTTAATCGTCAAATATTCCATGTGAATAATAAAATTCAAACTATAATCATATGAAAACACTCTCTTTAAAACTTGACTCGGAGGTCTTCGAAGAAACCGAGGCAATTATTAAGGATAAAAAGATTGCAAGGAACAGGTATATTAATCAAGCACTTGAATTCTATAACAGGTATCAAAAGCGAAAGAAATTGAGTACCGAATTTGCCGAAGCTTCTGACCTAAGCAAAGAAAGTTCAACTGAAATCATGGCGGAATTTGATGCTTTAATCGAAGAAGATGAAGCAATTTGAACTATGGCTTGCCAATTTGAATCCTTCCAAAGGAACTGAGCCAGGAAAGATTAGGCCAGTTGTAGTCATTCAAACAAATTTCCTCAATCAAGTTGATCACCCTTCTACGCTTGTTTGCCCACTCACAACGCAGGTTACTGCTAAGAAAAATATACTTCGAGTCCATATATCTGAAGGGAATTTTGGTTTAGAAAAAGACTCTGAAATTCTTATAGATCAAATCAGAGCTTTGGACAATCGAAGATTTTTGGAGAAGCTAGGAGACTTAGGTCATAAGGAAATTGCTGAGCTAAGAAATAAAGTGAAGGCTATTTTGGATTTTTAGATTAATGGAAAAAATCACCAGTCTTCAAAACTTCAAAATTCATCATTAGCCATTCATCATTTGATATTTAAAAACTTCTAAACCTTCGAAGAGATTTCTCAATCGTACCTCTTTCGAAATGACACTTCAAAGGTTAGCCAAGAGAAATTCCTCCACACTGTTATAAATACTTCCGTTGTAACTTATAGAAAACGGATCTTTGCTAACCTCAATAGCTCCTGCCATTTCTTTTATCCCAGCCTTTTCAAGTGCTTTTGAAATCCAACTAGCGAGATCTTCGGGGCCTGAAATTTCAAATTTCAAATCTTGAACCTTAGATTCAATTCTCCCTTTTTCTACGCTGAAATGAAATTTCTTCCCATGCAATAGCTGATTGATTTCACCGGAAATCACCAAATCTTCCGGCAATCCTGAGATTAGTGGCGTACCACAGTTCAGCAACCAGAATCGATCTGCTGTCTCCAATGCAATCTCCAAATCATGGGTGACCACAAGAATTGATTTACCTTGAGTTTTGGAAATCTCCTGAAGCAGATGCATGATTTCATATCGATTTACCAAATCCAGATGAGCAGTCGGTTCATCCAATACCATCACCTTTCCATCTTGAGCCAGCGCACGCGCTATTAACGCTTTTTGCCGCTGTCCATCAGATATTTCAAAAAGTCGATCTTCTCGTAAATACTCAATTTTCGTTGCAGAAAGCGCCTGCTGAACTGCTTCTCGATCTATATCTTCCAGTTTTCCCGTCCAGCCTGTGTGTGGGATTCTCCCCATTGCCACCAACTGCCCCACAGTCATATTTCCTGGCAAAAATGGCTCAGTCAATACAACCGAAAGCTGCTTAGCGAGGTCTTCGTTTGAATAAGTAGAAATAGGCTTCTCATTCAACAAAACTTCTCCTTCGAAAGGCTTCAATTGTCCCAAGATTGCCTTTACTAAAGTTGATTTCCCTACACCATTCGGACCAAGCAAACAAGTCATTTCACCTGAAAAAAGCTCAAAACTCAATTCACTCAGTATCTCCTTTTTCAACTTGCCCTTGGAGTATCCAAGGTTAAGATTAGTGCCTACGATTGATGATTTCCTCATGGCTTAGAATTCTTTACTGAAGTTTTTGCGAAGCACCAAGCTTATCACTATCGGAGCTCCAACGAGTGAGGTCACAGCATTAATCGGCAAGGTCTGAGCAGATCCTGGCAGTTGCCCAACGGCATCACATAATAGAAGTAAACTCCCTCCTATCAAGGCTGAAGCAGGAAAAAGAATTCTATGGTCTGATGTTTTCCACACCATCCTAGCCAAATGCGGCACTGCAATCCCTATAAAAGCTATCGGACCGCAAAATGCAGTGACACTTCCTGCCAGTAAACCGGTGCTGAGAATCATCAGCCATCGCAAACGATCAGGATTGATCCCCATACTTTTTGCATAGCTCTCACCTAGGAGCATTCCATTGTAGGACTTGATCGAGGCAATCACTGGAATGATTCCTATAAAAATCACCAACCCTAGAATCCAAACTTGATCCCAAACCAAACCTCCCAAACTCCCCATAGACCACATGGTGAAAAGCTTCAAAGCCTCTGCACCGGAGAAATATGAAAGAACAGAAATAATAGCCGACACTGCAGAACCAAACATCAATCCTACGATCAATAGGGTCATGCTATCTTTTACTTTCCATGCCACTAAACTTACCGTAAGTAAGACCAAACTTGCACCTAAAGTACCGGCAATCGCAATTGCCCAAGGATTGATCGCAGCACCAAAAGCTGATAATCCAAAGGCAGAACCTGCCAACATTAGGATCGCTACTCCCAATCCTGCACCCGAGCTAATTCCCAACACAAAGGGTCCTGCAAGTGGATTTCTAAAAAATGTCTGCATTTGAAGCCCACTTATGCTTAGTCCAATTCCAGCTAATATTGCTACTAATGCTTTTGGTAGTCTATAGTTCATTATAATCTGCTCCCGGGATGCTTTTATCCAATCTCCAGTAAAAATCCCAGACAGAATTTCACTTGGAGAAATAGACACAGATCCTAAGCTGACATTGAGCAAAAAGCTCAAAATCAACAGAATCAGCGCAGCCGAGAGAAGAAGAATTGGACTATTTTTTCGCATCGAGTTGTTGATAAAAATACAACTCATACGCTGGAAGTAAGTTCGGATGAAGAATTTTGATCAAATCTTTTAGAATCAAATCCGGGCGCATGTAGCCCAACTCAAAATATTCAAGTCCACCAGCTCTACCTCTTTTCTGCGTATAAGAAAATACATTTCCGGATTTAAATGCCCTAAAAGCCTTGTAACGAGGCTCAGCATTCCCCATTGTTTCCAAGTCTGAAAAATCAGCAGACCCAATCCAGAAATCGGCTTCCAATGCATTTTCGAGCACAAATTCATAATTCAATTGTGCACTACCAGTTCCTTTTTGATCTGAGAAAATATAGTTTCCCCCAGCATTTTGGAGGATGTTCGCGCCCCAGCTTTCACTTCCTGGAGCATACCAAATATCCTGATAAAGTACTCCGCTGAGAACAGTTGGCCGAAGTGAGTCGATGATTGAATCGCTCAATTTCTCAGCCTCTAAATAGTCTTTTTCTACCTCTTCAAAAACAGCTTTTGCTTCTTCATATTTCCCTAAAAGCACACCTGTAAACTTGATCCACTCCGCCCTTCCAAGCGGATGTTGCTCCACATACTCGCCGTTGATTACCGCAGGAATCTCAGCTTGCGCCAGTAAATCCAGGTATTTCAAATCATCTCCCAGCGTAGAAATCATGATCCAATCAGGCGCCAAATCAATGACCATTTCAGTATTTGCAGAGGGACCCGACCCTAAATCCTCCACCCTTCCAGCATCAATTTGTCTCCAGGTTTTTTCTGAGGAAATCAAATTTAGATTGGGAAAACCGATCAACTTTTCGGTGCTGTTCAGCATATCCAAATGTGGAATATGAGTGGTCGAAGTCAAGATAATTTTTTCCACTGGAAGCTGGATAATTGCATCGAAATTTCCGGCTGGTTTTTCAGCATTTTCTTCCAATACCAAATAGGTAAAGATCTTATCCGCACCTGACCAGGCCTGAGTAACTTCCAACTCCCAAAAATTATTTCCTCGGGAAATTGTAAATCCTGAAGCATAGGATAAGTCTACTTTTTCCAGTTCCGTATTCTCATCTTCTTTGTTTACATTACATGCTGTAAAACAATAGGTTACACTAATAAAAACTAGCCTAATAAAGAGCCTAAATAGTTGATTTTTCACAGAAATAATTGGAGATATTAAAGCCCAAAATAAGCTCGGGTTTTCGCCACTTCCAAAATTTCTCAACAAACAGATTTTTTTTCTACGCTTTCCCAATCTACTTTTGCGGTCGAAATAGGTTCCCAATCTCGCATCTGAGCTCTTGGGATTAAAAGGGAATTTGGTGTAAAACCAAAGCTGTCCCCGCAACTGTAAGCCTAGCGGATTTTTTCCGCAAATGATTTGTCAACAATGCCATTGTTTCGAAACTAATTCGGGATGAGAAGGCGGCAAATTTGGTGAGCCAGGAGACCTGCCCATTTCTGTTGATTCTGTGCTTTCGGAGGAAAAGCAATGAAGAAAGTACCAGAACTGAATTTTCGGTTTCGATCACTTCTTCCCATTTCTCTCTAAGACCGAATCGAATTTATAACTAATTCGATCAGGGATGTTTTTGCTTGTTTGGGCATTTTCTTTTGTGGCTTCTAGCCCGATTCAGGACACGGTAAAATTGGCCGAAGTGGAAGTCTATGCTCCTGCTCTAGATAGATTTGCCCAAGGCCAAAAAGTAATCAGCTGGACTAAAAAGGACTTGGAAAACTACCAGGGCCGCTCTCTAGGCGACCTTCTTCAGGAGCAATCTCCGGTTTTTGTCAGACAATACGGGGCTGGAATGATCGCATCTCCTTCATTCCGAGGCACCTCAGCTGGTCACACAGCAGTTTTTTGGAATTGCTTTCCAATCAACAGCCCTTCACTTGGGCAAAGTGATTTATCAATTTTACCTGTAATGGCCATCGATCAGATAAGTCTTCAGTTTGGAAATGCAGGAGCACTTTTCGGGAATGAAGCTATTGGTGGTTCTGTACATTTAGGCACTTCTACTGATTTTGGGAAAGGCTTTCAAGCTGGCATTTCTCAGCAGTTCGGAAGCTTTGGATTGTTTAATACCTCAGCTTCTGCGGGGTTTTCTTCGAAAAATTTCAGCAGTAAAACCAAGGTTTATCGCGAATTCTCCAAGAACAATTTCCCTTACAATGACCTGGGACAAATCGGAACGCCAGAAGTAAAAGAAGATCATGCACAGTTTGAACAGATCGGAATAGTTCAGGATTTGGCGTGGAATCTGAACGCAAACAACCAACTGAAAACTGCATTTTGGTGGAATAAAACCAATCGGGAAGTTCAGCCGGTCATGGGATCAAACACCAATGATGAACAGGAAGATCAAGCTTTTCGGGCAGCGATTGACTTCTTTCATTTTGAAGAGAAGTCGGTTTGGAATCTGAAAACAGGCTTCGTGAAGAACGAGCAACTTTTCAATGCCAGTCAAAATAACAGCACACAATACTTTCTAGCGGGCGATTGGGATCAGGAAATTTCCGACAAATGGACATCAAAACTAGGGGCTAGATACACGCTGACCAAAGGGGATCTAAGCACGTATCAAGCCGATGATGAACGCATTGAATTGTATCAAAGCACCAAATTTTCAGGCACAGATAACCTGTCCTTTGCGCTTAACCTTCGCCAATTAGTTTATTCAGGGACTTTCGCTCCCTTTACGCCAAATCTGGGAATGGACTGGAGATTTTGGAATACAAATACTCAGGCTTTGCAACTGAAAACTTCCCTAGGGAAAGGCTTCAAAGTTCCGACGCTCAATGATCGCTTTTGGAATCCCGGAGGTAATCCCGATCTGCTTCCTGAAGAAAGTCTAAGCGGAGAAATCGGCTTGACCTGGAATAAAAAGGGAAATCTAAACTGGACTCAAAGTCTGACTTACTACAAAATGTCCGTGGACAACTGGATCATTTGGCTGCCTAAAGGAAGTGTCTGGACTCCTGAAAACATCAAAAAAGTCAGTAACCAAGGCATCGAATACCAAGGGAGTTTGAATGGAGCTATTGGAACTTGTAATTGGGAGCTGACCACATCATACACCTACTCCAAAGCTGTAACTACCAAAGGAACAGATGAGAATGACCAGTCAGTAGGAAAGCAGTTACCATATACGCCACAGCATCAGGCAACCGCAAAAGTGCAAATAAAGAAATCCGGTTTCACCAGCTTCATAGCCACAAACTTCGTCGGAGAAAGATCGGTCACAGCCGACAATCCTCGTTTGATGCCCTCCTTTCAGCTTTTCAATTTCGGGTTGGGCTACGACCAACTTACTCTTGGCAATCTTCAGGTTCCTGTAAGTTTTCAAATCAACAATATTCTAGACACTGACTACCAAGTGCTTTACCTAAGGGCAATGCCTGGAAGATCTTATCAATTTAACTTATCCATTCTATTATGAAATCGAGCCTGCCTAAAGGAGGCAGACAGGCATGACACAGTGAGCAAATACTGCTGAATATCAACCATGCGAGATCCTCCCGATGGAAAATCGGGACAGGCTATCTGACCATTAAAAAACAAATTATAATCATATGAAACCAAACCAACTATTTTGGGCTGCCGCCCTTGTATCAGTATCCTTTGCATGTTCCGACAGCGGAGATGAAAAACCTTTAGGCAAATACGACAATGGTATTTTGATTATGAACGAAGGGAATTTTGGAACTAATGATGGTGAAGTCTACCATCTAAACCCAACTACTGAAGAGCTTCTTCCAAATATTTTTGAAGCAGAAAACCTTCGACCATTCGCAGGTTTGTTGGAAGATATGATCCTTGAAGGTGATAGATTGTACTTAGTTGCAAATACCGGCAAAGTAGAAATCGTTAATCCAGCAGACTTCAAGAGTTTGGGTGCTGTGGCATCTGAATTGGATCAGCCTAGGTCTTTGGCAGTGAACGGCACCAAGCTTTTCATCAGTGATTATGGACCTTATGACGATAACTATGGCACTCCCGATTCTTATGTTGCTGTGGTAAATGGTCTTGACGGCGGAGTAGTTTCAAAGAAAATTGAGGTTTCGAACAAACCAGAGGCTCTCTTTTCTTATGGAAATTACATCATTGTCGCTGGCTCTGAAGAAAATAAAATCGAAATCATAGACGCAGCTCAAGAAACTGTAGTTACAACACTTGACCTAGACGCCTCACCTCGCCAATTCTATGCTGAAGACGGAATTCTTTGGGTATATGCAGTGACTTCTGATGATGTGGTTTTCTATACAGTGAATTTGAATAGCTTGACTTTAGGAAACACGTATACAATTCCTTTGGCAGATGCTACAAGTAGAATTGCATTTGACGGAGATGATGAGATGTATATTTTGACTAGCACGGGATGGCCTGATTACAATGACGCAGTGGTTAATATTGACATCGAAGGGAGCAACGCTACTGCCACTGAATTGATGACTGGTTCAGGATTTTACGGCATAGGATATGACCACAACTCAGATCAGATCTATGTAGCCAACTCGAATGGCTTCCAAGGTAACGGAACTGTAACTGTTCTTTCTGAAACTGGTTCTGTGATCCGAAGCTTCGAAGTAGGAAGAGGACCTTCTGGGTTCTTGGTTTATTAGGATTTCCAACTTCATTATTCAACATTTCACATTGGATATTCGGTATTAAAAAGCCGTTGAGATTGATTTCTCAGCGGCTTTTTTAATTTTAAAAATGGGAGATTGTTGTAGTCTACTTTGTTCTCATAATTCCCTCTAGTTCCTTCAGCTCAAACTCCAGTTCAGTATATCCAAGCGCATATGGACCGATTTCATAAGGGATGTATGTCAGGTGGAGTTTATCGTTTTCATAGCCAATCGCATTGGGTAGAAAGAAACCCGTCTCAGGCAAGAAGAATCGGCCATCATCTTTAAGCTCAATTCCTTCCTCCACTTCATGATACTTTCGAAAAGCTTGGTCCGCCAATTCCAGCATTTTGCTTTTATCTAAAACCACGCGGTCAATGCTTAGATATTCACCGGAAGTTTTGTCAAAGTTCATATAATAAACACTTGAGTTGGGATGTGCTCCTCCTGAAAAATTGTATTCAGAAAATTTGAAACTCAGCGTGCTGTCTGATTCATAACTCTTCTCTACATTCACTTCAATAGCCCAACTTCCTGGAGCATCCGGAAAATCTGATTTAAATTCCTCGTAAGAATTCAAATAATCGTTTGCTGCAGAATCGAGGTTGTCATAGGTTTTATCCTGTTGAAAGTATGCAAGCAGCTGGCGGCCTATTTCCTCATTAATTGAAGATGCTGCCGCCCCATTTTCTGCTATTGGCCAAGTCAATTCAACCTTCGCACAATTGTCATCTATACATCTTTCAGAAGTAAAGGTTTTGGTTCTAAAGTCTAGCTGCTCTACAATTTGCTCCTCAACTTTCGTTGGTTTGCTGCAGGCTACACATAGGAATGCTACAATAATTACTAGATATTTCATTTATCGTCTATCATTGAATTGGAAAAAAGTAGTGATCAAATCCCTCGCCAAAGACAATGGACTGAGTTTACCATTTTCTACTCTTGAACGATTTTGCCGAAGCAATTCCTGCACTTGCTCGTGCTCCATGAAGAATTTTCCTAATAAAAACTGTAGGTTTTCATCCAACCAATTTAACCTCTGCGAAGCACGGTTTGATTCCCAAAATCCTGATAGCTGCATTTGGTTAGCATACTTTTGGATCATTTCCCAAATATCACTCAACCCTTCCTTGGTTAATGAAGAAGCTGTCATCACGGGAGTTGACCAGTTATTTTCTCCTAATGGAAAAAGATGAAGGGCATTTTCATATGATGATTTTGCCTTCTTGGCACTGCAAAGGTTTTCTCCATCGGCCTTGTGAATCACTACCCCATCAGCCATTTCCATTATGCCTTTTTTGATTCCCTGTAGCTCATCTCCAGCACCTGCTAGCATGAGCAAAAGGAAAAAATCCACCATGCTTTTTACAGCAGTTTCTGATTGCCCCACTCCCACTGTCTCAATCAAAATCACATCAAAACCTGCTGCCTCACAGAGCAACATGGCTTCTCTGGTTTTTGAACTCACTCCACCTAAAGTTGTGCCTGTAGGACTAGGCCGAATGAAAGCCCGCTTATCTCCAGCCAACTTTTCCATTCGGGTTTTATCCCCAAGAATGCTCCCCTTACTTTTTTGACTGGAAGGATCTACCGCCAAAACAGCTACTGATTTCCCCGAATCGACAAGAAGCTGTCCAAAGGCTTCTATAAAAGTGCTTTTCCCAACTCCTGGAACTCCAGTGATTCCTATTCTAATTGACTTTCCTGTATACGGCAAAATCTCCTGAACTAAGTCAGAAGCAAGCTTGAGGTCTGTTTCAAGTGAACTTTCAGCCAAGGTAATTGCCTGGCTGAGTTTCGTTCTATCGCCAGAAAGAACGCCTTCTTTATATTCCTGAAGAGTGAAGCGTTTTCTCATTTTGGATAACCATCGGTAAAACTCACATCGCCCATTGGGCTTTTTTGGTAGGTTGCGATCACATAAGGCTGCATGGCTTCCATGAAATATGGTTCAGTCGGGGAAAGTTTGATTTCCTGATCAATCTCATCTTTGAAAAAGAAAACTACTGTCCTGCCATATTTGGTGTGTGGCATGGCATCACCGTATTCACGCATCCAATCCTTAGAACTATCCAATGCTTTAATCGCATATACCCGTACCACCGGCCCTGTATTATTTTCATTTCTAAAGCTTGACAATTCCTTGTACTTCCCTTCGAATCGTTCCATCCCAGGCTGAGAAAGTGAATCCAAGGAGATATAAACTACGAGTCCGCCCACGATTAAGGCGATAATCCAGAAAATGATTTTAGAGCTTTTCAAAAACTAGTGCGGTTATAAAGATTAGGCCTTAATTTAGCCGAAAATTCCGAGAATGACTTTCGAGTACCTCAAAGCACTTCACATCATTTTTGTAGTCACCTGGTTTGCAGGGCTATTTTATATCGTTCGATTATTCATCTATCAGACTGAAGCGATGGAACGCCCTGAAGCGGAGCGAAAAATCCTCAAACCTCAGCTAGACTTAATGTCTTCCCGTCTGTGGTATATCATTACCTGGCCATCCGCAGTTCTCACATTGATCTTTGGCACGCTGGTTTTGACACACCGCATGGAATTCTTGCAGCTGCCTTTTATGCACGCCAAACTCGGGTTTGTATTCCTACTTTACTGCTATCATGGCTGGTGCCACAAACTCTTTAAAGAACTGCAAGCTGGCCGAACTAGATGGACCTCCACTCAGTTAAGAATTTGGAATGAGGCTTCCACCTTGCTACTCTTTGCAATTGTGTTTTTAATTGTGTTGAAAAGCACCCTAAGTATGGTGTGGGGCTTGGCTGGACTAATCACACTTGGAGTAACACTGATGCTAGCTATCAGACTTTATAAAAAATTTAGAAATAAAGCTTAATCATTATGCATACTAGGTTTTCAATCCTTTCGCTTCTTCTAATTTCACTCTTATTTTCTCAATGCACACCTTCAGAAGAAAAGAGCAAGGCTTTACCAAAACTTGGGAATTGGCATGTGGATGAAAAAACAGTGGACGGAAAGGTTGTTCAGGATACTGTTTATCATACAATCGCTGATTTTTCTTTTACCAATCAGGATGGAGAAACGATCACCAATGAATCAGTAAAGGGAAAGGTATATGTAGCGGATTTCTTTTTTACCACCTGCCCGACAATTTGTCCCATCATGAAAAAGGAAATGATACGTGTGTATGAGAAGTTCGGAGATAATCCCAACTTCAAAATTCTAAGCCACACCATTGATCCAAAACATGACACAGTAGAGGTATTAAAAGACTATTCACAAAAATTGGGAATAGAGAATGCTAAGACTTGGAGTTTCCTAACAGGAGAAGCAGAGAAAATCTACGAACTAGGACAAACAAGCTATATCACCACCGCACAAGAAGATCAAAATGAAGCAGGGGGATTTCTTCACTCAGGCGCTTTTCTTTTGATAGATCAAGAAGGCCATATCAGAGGGGTTTATGATGGGACGAAAACTGATCAAGTGGATCAATTGATGCAGGATATTCCAAAGATTTTGGGAGAATGAAAAAATACCTGATCATTCTGCTTTTTGCAGTAGCATGCAGCCCGAAAAACTCTAAAGAAGAGAACACATTGTCTCAAATAGAAGATCCAGAGGTGATGAAATATGCAGTGGAAGGCAAGACTATCTACGAAAATCACTGCGGAAACTGTCACCAGAATGATGGCTTAGGCTTAGGGAAATTAATTCCTCCAATAAAAGATTCTGATTATTTCAAAGAAAGCGTTCATCGCTCAATTTGGATCATGAAATACGGACAAGAAGGCGAGATAGTGGTAAATGGTGAAGTTTATAATCAACCGATGCCCGCAAGTCCAAAACTTACTCCTTTGGAAATCTCCCAAATCAGCACCTATTTATACAATATCTGGGGGATGAGTGAAGGAAAAATTACTTCTAAACAAGTGGAAAAATATCTAGAGGAAAAGCCGGAATTCTGATTACTCCAGAAGTTTATCTGCTTTCTCCAAAGCTTTTTTAATTTCTTCATTGACATCCTTCACCAATACCATCTGGCTGTCAAGATATGTCTTCAACTCTTCTTCCGTCCTATCTCCATCCTCAATATCGTATTGATGCATCCAGTCAAACATTGAGTCATATCCATGAGCGAGATCATAACCCAGTGCTTTATATTGCTCAACTTTGACCGAATCTGTCGTATCTCCACTTTCCAATTCTTCCGCTTTTTTGAGTGCTTTGCGCTCGAGTGATTTCAATTGCGCCATTTTAGGCATTACTTCATCGTGCACAGCAATAACCTCTTGTCTAAGTTTTACATTATCCGCTGGACCACAGGCGTTTGTCAATAAAAATAATGTTAAAATTAAAAATGGAATTGTTCTTTTCATGAATAATGAGATTATATGCCGTAAAGTTACTGTTTAATCTAAAAATAATATCATAAAGTTAGATCATATTCCTGTGTGATTTATTCACTCAGAGCTAGTAATTTTAGAAGCTCCTAAACACTAACTATATGAAACCATTTTGCTTTGCCGACGGGCAAATTATCTCAACTGAAAAAGCCACTATTCATCCTATGGATTTAGCGGTTATCCGTGGATACGGCATTTTTGACTTTTTCAGGACGGTCAATTTTAAAGCTCTTTTTTTGGATAGCTATTTGGATAGATTTTTTGCCTCTGCTGAAAAGACATTTCTTCCACTTGAATATTCCCGTGCAGAATTGAAGGCTGTGATACAGGATTTGATTGAAAAAAACCATCTAAAAGAAGGAGGAATCCGGATGGTTTTGAGTGGTGGGATTTCACAAAACCACTTTTCTCCTGCAAAAGGGAAGCTATTTATTTTCGCGGAATCACTGATATTCCCAGCTCAGGAAAAGTACGATAAGGGAATCAAATTACTTTCACTGGAATACGTTCGTCCAATTGCGGAAATTAAAACTACCAATTATGCTCTTCCGGTCTGGGATAGCATGCGATGGAAAGATGCCGGAGCTGAAGATGTTCTATACCATATGAATGGCATTTTGAGCGAAAGTTCCAGAAGCAACTTTTTTATAGTTAAGGATGGAATCATCAGCACTCCAGACTCTCATGTCCTGATGGGGATAACCAGAAAAAATGTCATAGAACTGGCTGGAAATGTGCAAATAAGACCTGTAAGTATGCAAGAAGCGTTAAATGCAGATGAGGCATTTATCACCAGTACTACCAAAGTGCTATTGCCAGTAACCCAGATTGATGAGCACGAAATCGGTAACGGAAGACCGGGACCAGTCTCTCTTGACCTTTTGGAGAAGTTCAGGAAACTCGAAAAAGAGATGTGTTATTAGAAAATAAAAATCACTTCCAAAGTTGGACTCTTCGATAAAAAATCTTAATTCACGAGCGTAGCGTTCTTCATGATGTACATTAGCTTCTCAGGATCCTTACTATTCAATGTAAGGGTTCCTCTGACGCGAACTCTATTAGAAGTGTATTTTATCGGAGAGGCCATGTCTACCTCCATTACAGTTTCCGGTCCGCCGGACCCACAAAAGAAACATTCAGCCAAAGGCAAACTGGAAAGAATGATATGCTCCGGCTTAAACATGCCTTCGAAAGGAATGATGTAGCCATCAGCCTCCACTACCTTCCCTTCCATTTTGGTAATATTTTCTGAAAATACAGGAACATACAATTCTCCATATTCATCTTCAGAGATTTTATAAGTTACCTCCGTAAGATTTTTCCAGACATTAGTGCTTTGAGCCGAAAGGGAAACTTGAGCAAAGATCATCACTGTAATTGCCAGAAGGGCTATTTTTAAATGTCTCATAATATTCAGGTTTTTAAATTAGGCGCTAGTTAAGCCTTTGTTAATTGCTTTGCAATACTTGTTTGATAAGCTGCAAATGCTGGTATAATGGAAGCCAAAACTCCAACGCTTAACGCATAAACAACTATCCAAAGTTCTTGTTTGAGGAAAATCCATGGATGAAGAGCCCCAACAACTCCCTGCTCATTCTGCGAAATAATCACTGAAAGAAAAGTATGCCCAAGCAATATTCCCAAAACAGCTCCCATCAATGTTAGCATAATTCCTTCAAGAAATATCAGGAGCAAAAGCTGCCCTCTGGATGCGCCAATTGCTCTTAATATTGCCAGATCGTATTTCCTCTCCTTCAATGAATTGTAAAGCGCAATGAAAATCCCTAGCCCTGATATCCCAATAATTACAACTGCCAATCCCTGCAAAAGTGTAATACCAACGCCAAGTAATTCAAATAATCTCGCCATCTCAAAAGAAGGTGAAGCAGCTTGCATGGAAGTCCCAGAATTGATCATTCGAGGAAGCTGAATTGCTGCCATAGGATTTCTGTATTGAATTAATAAAGTGGTTAAATCTCTGGATTCAGTTGTTTTTGGAAAGCCTTTGGAAGCAACCGTCTTTGTCAAATCAATTACATGTTGGTTATGATTTCCAGTTGTATCTGTTTTCTCCGCCTCACCTTCATCATGTGTGTACCAGATAGATTCTATACTTGTTAGTATTAATCGGTCCAGCACATTTCCTTTACTATTTAAGACACCTACTACCTTAAATCTATTCGCGTCATGCTCATGGCTTCCTATACTGATACCATGACTACCAAGGAATTCATCCCCTACGTTATAGGCTGATTTAGCAGCTACCTCAGCTCCAAGTACAACCTCAAACGGTTTTTGCCAAAGCTCTCCACTTTCAAGTGAAGCATCGTAAAGCGATACATAATCATGATTGGTACCCACTATTCGAAAGCCCTGGTAATTATCACCCAGAGCCATTGGAATGATGTTTTTTACCAGTCGGTTTCTGGAAAGCTTTTGAGCTTCATCCATGGGAATGTTTCCTGTCGGAAAATCAATGTGATAAACTCCAGCTAAAATCAATTGAAGCGGACTACCTTTAGCTCCGACGACCAAATCGATCCCAGCTGAGTCTTGATTCATCTTCTTTTCAAACTGATCCTGAATCAACAACAAAACCGTGATAATCGCCAATCCCAGTGCCAGCAAAAACACATTCAAACCTGTAGAAAGGGGCCTGAATGTCAAATGTTTCCAACTCAGCTTAATTAAATTCATTCCGATTTTACCTCTACATAATTGGGGATATGTGACTTCACCCGCTGATCATGGGTCACTATAATCAGCGCTGCTCCGATCTTTGCCGCTTGAGATTTCAGAAGATTGACCACTTTCTCTGTGTTTTCATCATCCAAGCTCGATGTAGGCTCATCAGCTAGAATTAATTTTGGAGTATTGGCTAATGCTCTGGCGATGGAAGCACGTTGAGCTTCCCCCTCGCTCAATGTCAGAACAGAGGAGTTTGACTTATGTGCCAATCCCAATTCCTCAAGTAGCCTATCTATGTCCTGCCCTTTTTTCTTACCGAAAAAGTGAGCCATCTGAAGATTTTCTTTAAGAGTAAGCGCTGCCAAAAGATGAGGTTTTTGGAATACTATTCCGATTTCTTTTCCCCTGAACAAATCAAGCTTCTGCCCTTTCATTTCTGAAAGGCTTTGTCCCGCCAATTTCACCTCGCCTATTTCGGGATCAAGCAATCCTGCGAGTAAATTAAGTAAGGTAGTTTTACCGGACCCTGATTTCCCCAGCACAAGTATGCTTTCACCCTTATCCAGACTAATATCAGGAAAAACAATCTGCTTCTGGCCGTGGTGGCTATATTTCAGATTCCTTGATTCAAAAAGCATAACTAGCTCACCGGAATTTCTACTTTGAAGACTGTGCCGTTTTTAACGCTGCTTTCAAAAGTAATTTTACCATTTAAAACATCGATACACTTTTTCACTATTGATAGCCCCAAGCCGGATCCTTCTACTATGCCTACATTCTTGGCCCTGAAAAACCGCTCAAAAAGTTGGTTTTGCTCAGCTTCCGGTATTCCAATTCCCTGGTCTTTTATCGTGCCTATCAATTTTTTATCTACATATTCCAATTCAAAAAACACTTCCTGGCCATCTTTGGAATATTTCACACTATTTGAAAGAAGATTTTCAAAGATTTGGTACAAAAGTTCACTATCCGAAGTAATGACCTTTGGTAGATTAATCAGCTCGGAATTGACACGCACATTGTTTTCTTTTCCAGCATTAATAGTATCCAGAACTTCTTTAACAAAAGCTCCCAGAAACATCTTTTTAGGACGGAACTCCACTTTATCCGCATCTGCTTTTCCAAAAAACAGGACACTGGTAAGCAGATTATTAAGTGCCCTTACAGAATTCTCAATTTTAAGTGCATGCTTGGATATCTTTACTTTGAATGGATGATCCTTTTCAGCATAGATATGAAGTAACTGAGCAGAACTCAAGATAGAAGTAAGCGGGGTTTTAAACCCATGTGACACGTTCAATACAATTCTTGATTTCAATTCATTGATTTCCCGTTCTTTCTCCAATGCTTTGGTAAGCTCCTTATTGGCGCTATAAAGCTCTAGCGTACGCTGCTTTACCTTTTCCTCCAGTTCGTTATTGAGCTTTTGAAGTTCCTTCTCCTTACGATCTTTGTAAATCGCCAATTCGATAACCATGTTAAGTTCACGGATATTGAACGGTTTAATTACGTAGGCACTTGGATTGGTACCTACCACCTTATTAAGTGTCTCTGCATCAGAGCTTGCACTTAAATAAACTACCGGAATATCATAAATCTCATTGATAATTTCAGTCGTCTTGATGCCATCCAGTTCTCCTGCTAGATTGATATCCATCATCACCATATCGGCGTGATTTTCGGATAAAATTTCCAGAGCTTTTTCACCTGAATCTGCTATCCCAAGTATTTCGTGTCTGTTCTTCTCCAGGGCTCGCTGAAGCAGAAGAGCTGAGACCGGATCATCTTCAACGATGAGAATTTTAAGGCTAAACATAGATCATATTGGAAGTGAAGAATAAAAACTCGGGTCGAAAATATGAAAAATATAGGTCAGGCAAGCGCAAAATAGAACTTTTGCTTTCTAATAGCGCTACATTTCTGCAAATAAGTGTATGTTTTTAAAATAGCCAAAAACTTGAGAGCCTTGAAAACTTTACTGACCATCTATCACCAGATTACTGACTTTTTCAAAGAATCACCTAAATACCTGCATATTGTTATCCTTTTCTTTTGTGGGTAGGCTGTTTGTTCTATTTTTGTCACAAACTTTAGAAATCGCATCATGAGTGTACTAGTAAATAAAAATTCCAAGGTGATCGTACAAGGATTCACCGGGTCTGAGGGTTCTTTTCACGCACAGCAAATGATCGAATACGGCACAAACGTAGTCGGCGGTGTAACTCCTGGTAAAGGAGGTTCGACTCACTTGGAAAAACCTGTTTTTAATTCTGTAGAAGAAGCCGTTCAAAAAACTGGTGCAGACACATCTATCATTTTCGTGCCGCCAGCATTTGCTGCAGATGCGATTATGGAAGCTGCTGATGCAGGTATAAAAGTTATCATCGCTATCACTGAGGGTATCCCTGTAGCTGATATGATGAAGGCTAAGCCATATATTATTGAAAGGGGTGCTACTCTAATCGGTCCTAACTGTCCAGGTGTAATCACTCCTGGAGAAGCGAAAGTTGGTATCATGCCAGGTTTCGTATTTAAGAAAGGTAGAATCGGTATCGTTTCTAAATCAGGTACATTGACTTACGAAGCTGCGGATCAGGTAGCCAAAGCAGGTCTTGGCGTATCCACTGCTATCGGTATTGGTGGAGATCCAATCATCGGTACTTCTACAAAGCAAGCAGTACAGTTGCTGATGGAAGACCCTGAGACTGACGCGATCGTAATGATCGGTGAGATCGGTGGAAACTACGAAGCTGAGGCTGCAAAGTGGATCAAAGAAAACGGCAACAAGAAGCCTGTAGTAGGTTTCATAGCTGGACAAACTGCTCCCGCTGGACGTAGAATGGGCCACGCAGGTGCTATCATAGGTGGAGCGGACGACACTGCAGCAGCTAAAATGAGAATCATGAGAGAAAATGGAATTCACGTAGTAGATTCTCCAGCGGAGATCGGAGCTACCATGGCAAAAGCTTTGGGCGTGAATGCATAAATAGTTTTAGGGATTCGGGTAACCGATGTCCTATCTTTTAAAAACCGCTTAGATTGAATTCTAAGCGGTTTTTTTGATGATCATATTTTTTCAAAGGTTATATTCCATCCAGTTATTACACAAAAAACAAAAAATCCCGACTCTTTTCAGAATCGGGATTTTAGATTTTTATTGGTTTGAACTATTGCGGACTGGACTATGGATCGGATATCCAGATTGCACATAGAACCTACGCTATTGATTCCTTATTTTCTCATCTTTTTATAAGCATTGATTAGCCCATTGGTAGAGCCATCATGTGCGGTAATTTCTTCATCACCTTTTAGCTCAGGAAGAATGCCAGATGCCAGGACTTTGCCTAGCTCCACACCCCACTGATCAAAGCTGAAAATATCCCAAATTACACCTTGAACAAAGATTTTGTGCTCATACATAGCAATCAAAGTACCAAGAGTATAAGGAGTAATTTCCTTCACCAATATAGAATTCGTAGGACGATTGCCTTCGAAAACTCTATGCGGAGCGATTTCTTCGATTTGCTCATCGGACTTGCCTGCAGCTTTCATTTCTGCTTTCACATCTTCCAAAGACTTCCCTTTCATTAGGGCTTCTGTCTGTGCAAAGAAGTTGGAAAGCAACTTCGGATGATGATCTCCAATTGGGTTATGGGAAATCGCAGGAGCAATAAAATCACAAGGAATAAGGTGTGTACCTTGGTGGATCAATTGATAAAAAGCATGCTGACCGTTTGTTCCAGGCTCACCCCAAATAATAGGCCCGGTAGTATAATTCACCTTTTCGCCTGAGCGGCTTACATATTTGCCATTGCTTTCCATATTTCCCTGCTGGAAATAGGCGGCGAAACGATGCATGTATTGATCGTATGGTAAGATTGCTTCAGAACTTGCACCAAGGAAATTGGTATTCCAGATACCAATCATCGCCAAGATTACCGGGATGTTTGTATCAAATTGAGATCCACGGAAATGTTTATCCATCGCATGCGCACCTGCGAGTAGTTTCTCGAAATTGTCGAATCCGATCGTGCAGGCAATCGGCAAACCAATCGCTGACCAAAGTGAATACCTTCCCCCTACCCAATCCCAGAACTCAAACATATTATCGGTATCAATTCCGAATGCTTCAACCGACTTGGCATTGGTAGAAAGCGCTACGAAATGCTTAGCAACTGCAGCTTCATCATTCGATTTTTCCAAAAACCAATTCCTTGCAGTATGCGCATTGGTCATGGTTTCCTGCGTAGTAAAAGTCTTGGAAGCAATAAAGAAAAGTGTGGTCTCAGGATCTACTTTCTTAAGCGTTTCGGCCATATGGGTCCCATCTACATTGGAAACGAAGAAACACTCAATATCAGGATTCTGATAAGGCTTTAGGGCCTCAGTCACCATCACCGGACCAAGGTCAGATCCACCTATACCAATGTTTACAAGTGATTTGATTGGCTTGCCAGTGTAGCCTAGCCATTGCTTGTTTTGGATTTTGTCAGCGAAAGTCTTCATCTTCTTCAAGACTCCTGAGACATCCTCCATGATATTATTTCCATCCAGATACAAGGTCTCTGATGCGGGCTTTCTAAGCGCAGTATGTAAAACAGCTCTTCCCTCAGTTACATTAATTGGCTTACCTGTAAACATATCTTCAATCGCTACTTGGAGCTTACACTCATGAGCAAGATCTAAAAGTGCGTCAAGGATATCCTGATTTAGTCTGTTTTTAGAAAAATCAACTAATATATCTTCAATCGTAATACTAAGTCGTTCAAAACGCTCACTTTCATCAAATTGAGAAAGGATGGTCATGTCTTTATGTTCTGTGGCAAGTTGCTGAAGTCTCGCCCAGGCTGGAGTGGTCGTAGGATTAATTGCGTTCATTAGATCTTCTGTTAATAGGAATGAGGTACAAAAATAAGCTTTATCCTCAGGGATGAAAGGGATTTGAATTAAAGTAAGATATAGCCTTTAGTTCAAAATGGTTTTCAATATCAGATTTGTTTGACTATAATTAAACTTCACTATTAGTCAACCGATAAATGGCTTTCAGAAGTAGATACATACTAAATTACGTTCTCCTAACAATTTTGCTTGGGCTTTCTTGCAAGCATTCCTCAGCTCAGGAAAAGCAAGTTGTCCGATTGAACGAGCATTTTCATCCGATCAATGAGAACGATAGCATCAATTATTTTTACAAAGCCATCATCGTTACTCTTACTGACAGCACTTCCATCGAGCGTACTTTCAATCTGAAAAATCAAATCGTAAAGATCACTCGATATGGTTATAATCAGGAAGGGAATTTTCCGGAGGAAAAAACGGAGATATATGACTCGAACGGGAAATTGGTTTCCAAGAAAATTAAAAATCGTAACAATGGCTTCTACCAAGCTATCTACTTTGATGAAGATGAACAAATAGGTGAAGTGCTTTTTCAAGGCGAAAAGAACTTTGAAATCCGAAAGGCAGGTAGTGTAGAAATGATGATTGCTGATGAAAATGTGTTTGAACCAACGCCAAAACTAGATCAGGATCTTTGGACTAACACGCTGATGCAAAACTTGAAATACCCTGCAGCTTCCCGAAGGGATAGAGAAGAAGGGACCGCAATACTTGGCATGTATGTAAATGAATTTGGAGAGCATGGAGAATTTAAAATAGTCAATCCCGAAAATGTAAGCGAGGCATTAGCTTTAGAAGCACTTTACGCAGCTAGTAAATATAAAGGAGAAATCGCTCCGGCTACCAACATTGATGGAAACACAGTAGATGCTTGGCTATATATTCCAGTGCGGTTTATGTTGGATTGAAACTCAAAAATAAATTTTAAATTTAATAATAGAGAATGGAGTAATTGGAAATCTAAGCCTTAATTAGTTAAAAGCACTATCATTGCCCTGAGATACTGTCCAATATAATTCACCTATTTTAAAATAATAAATCAAGTTTTTGATTCATATGGAAAGGCAGAAGTACAACTCCTGCCTTGGGATTTATTCAAATATTTAAAGAAGATCCACTTATTCTTAAAACAATTTTAATACTTCGTTTACAACCCACAATCTTTTATCAATTGAGGTATATAGATATCCTATTCTATTACCCTCAATATCCTCTATTAATTCCAGAAGATTATTATCTTTTTTAACACATTCTATAATTTCATCAATGTATCTTTCGTATTCATGTTCAAGATCAATCCCTTTTACACAAATAGGATTCCATTCCTTTAAAATATTATTTATACTGTAATAGAGATCCATTTAATAGTTTGTTATATAAGTAACTATCGGGGCAGGCTTTGCCTCGCAATAATGTATAATCCCTTGAACTCTAGAGGTGGCCCTCATCGGTCACCAGAAATCAAACACCCAACTCCCTAGTCCTTCAAAAAATCTCTTAATACATAATTCAGAATTCCTCCGTGCTCGTAACAAGCAATCTCTACTTCTGAATCTAAACTCGAAAGGACTTCGATCTTTTTCCCCAACTGGACGTAAACAAAACATCGAGGTATCTGGGTGAAGATTGTAACTTCACCCTAATATCCTGACCAATTTCAATTGGCTGGGTCAGTCTGAATGTCTACTAACTTATATACCTCATCGCGTTTAACAAATAAAAATTTGCTCCTCTTTAAATCAAACTTTATATAAGGATCATACTGATATTTGGTTTCTCCCCACAATTAAAGCAAATCAAAACGTCTTGGAACAAGCGAATAGCCCACCACTCTTTTTTTTAAAGAATATAAGACAAGTATCTCACTGTCTGATTGAGCCATCATATCTAATTGATTCAAATTCCAATTCTTAAATTGGAACTCTTTAACATTTGAATAAGGCCTCACAATATATAATGTATCCCACTCAATAGCAGTACTATATTGAGAAAAATCAATTTCCACTGATTCATAATTATCTGATTCTAAATCAATCGAAATTTCTTTAATATTAAAGGTAGTGCAACCTGAAAGCAAAGTTAGAAAACCAACTACAATTAAAGCTTTATATAATTTTGCCATCATCTTAGCACCCTCCAAACACAGTAGAACCATTCATTATTATTTAAATTCCCTTTGCTGTCCCCTAGCTACAAGTGTTGTCTTGAGCTCCAATTGAAAACTTCTGGGAAAGGCACTATTTAAAATAGTGTTAACTGTATTACGACCTAAATTATTATTGTACAAATCCATTGATTTTTCATTTTGAGGGTTTCCCAAGAAATCCTCATGGGCATCCCCTGAAGATTTAGCCAAAGTCGGATCAAGGCTACTTACATTTAATCCGCTAAAGTAAGCATGTCTGAAAGCATCCCCACAACCATTATAGAGACCACTTCCAGGATAAAGTGATGCTGCTAAATCAAGCGCTGATTTTCCATTAACTAAATATCGTAATTGTATTAACCTACTCAAATCATCAAAAATTTCAAGCTCTTTCGGTTTCATTTGATTTCTATAATCTTGTTCAAATTCAGGACTAATTTCCAATTCAAGCATACTTTCTTCATCCTCCGGCAACAACTTCGGCAATCCTTCACCTCCAGAACCGGAACCTCCCCCAGGCACTGGTCCAGTCGGACCTCCTCCGCCTGAGCCACCACCGCCACCAGAATATCCCGGAGGGCCTACATACCATCCTGCCCCGCCTTTATCAGCAGGACATTCTACCACAGGCGATTCTGTACACTCAATTACTCTTTCACTTCCTATGTAATAAGCTATACAGATCAACTCGGTATAATTCTGGCACTGCTGAGCTAAATTCTCTCCATTCAACCCTTTTCGAACTTCTCTTGATCGGAAAAAACGTATAACACGGCCCTCTGCCATGTCCCAGCCCATCAACAGATTCTCGTCCCAATCGTAAAGTAGTATTTCCCCGACGAATTGCCCACTCAACCTGCCATAATTAGTTACCTCAAGCTTACTTTGGCTTTCAGTCTTTTACTCTGGAAAGTACTTCATCAGATATTTCGTGTAGCCACCCGCTTCGTCCTTCTTTAGGATCAACCGATAAAATGACAGCTTCTCCTTTTCACTAACCTGTCCAGAGGATTGTTCTCCCTTTACTGGGACACCATGAAAATTGTACTCTATCATCACTTCGATAACCGATCCGTTCTCATGGGTGATTGCCTTGTCCCAATGGATTTTCTTGATCTGATTCCTTGCTCGTGAATTCTCTCCTGATTTCATAGGTAGAACAAACTCCTCTTGCGGTCCAAACCATAACTTGGCTTCCTCCACTGCTTGCTGAACATCAGATATTGGGATCGTGACAGGTTCTTCCTCACTTACACAAGAGGTAATAACGAGAATCAAAGCTAAAAGCAGAAATGACCAAAACCCAGATCTACTTAAAAATTTGTACTCGGGGGGTAAGTGTTTTTCATAAAAGAATATTAGTTGAATGTCTAAAAACTTCTTAAGTATGAACCTCCTTGACTATAAAAGCAACAATAGTTTAAAATTTATCTGATAATTTATCATTCTGTTAACATGGGAAATACTCAAATCTTTTATTGAAGAATCTTGCCTAGGAAAACACAAAACCCGCCATTTCTGACGGGTTTTGTTATTTCAAAAGAGCCAAAACTAATTAAAGTCAAGCTCAACACTGGCAGAGGCGTGCATTCGGTCATCCGACATTCAAACACCCAACTTTCCTATTCCTTCAAGAAATCCCTCAACACATAATTCAGAATTCCTCCGTGCTTGTAATAAGCAATCTCTACTTCTGAATCTAACCTCGAAAGGACTTCGATCTTCTTCTCCTGAGATTCTGAAGTAACAATCACTTCGAATTTCTGCGAGGGTTTTAAGCCATCTTCGATTCCCACAATACTAAATTCCTCTTTACCTGTCAGGCCTAGACTTTCTGCATTTTCGCCCGGCATAAACTGAAGTGGTAATACGCCCATACCGACTAAATTGCTTCGGTGAATACGCTCGTAGCTTTCTGCGATCACAGCTTTAATGCCCAGCAAGTTAGTTCCTTTCGCTGCCCAGTCACGGGAAGATCCCGAGCCATATTCTTTCCCCGCCAAAACAACCAAAGGCACATGTGCTGCCTGATATTTCTCAGAAGCTTCAAACACAGACATTTGCTCATTGCTAGGAATGTAAGTTGTAAAACCTCCTTCCTGAGTACTTAACTGGTTTTTGATCCGCACGTTCGCAAAAGTACCACGAACCATGACCTCGTCATTTCCTCTACGCGAACCATAAGAATTAAAGTCTGGTCTCTCTACTCCTCTTCCATTCAGGTATTTTCCCGCAGGAGTATCTGGTCTGAAAGACCCTGCCGGTGAAATATGATCTGTAGTGATCGAATCACCCAGTTTTAAAAGGACTCTTGCGTTTGTGATATTTTTAGGTTCCAGTACATCTACCGAAATTCCTTTGAAAAATGGCGCCTCCTTGATATAGGTACTGCTATCATCCCACGGATAGATTTCTCCTTCTCCTGATTTCAGTTCTTTCCAGATATCATTTCCTTCGAAGATCTCTCCGTAACTTTTTGCATAATCATCTGGAGTAAGGACTTTTCTTGCAACCTCAGCTATTTCCTCATTAGTTGGCCAGATATCCTTCATGAATACAGGTTCCAAATTCGGATCGTAGCCAATGGGCTCGTTATACAAATCCACATCCACACGACCTGCGATGGCATACACCACCACGAGCATTGGCGACATGAGGTAATTCATTTTCACCTGGGGATGAACTCTAGCTTCAAAATTTCTATTTCCTGAAAGTACCGAAGCAACCACTAAGTCATTGTCTTCTACTGCTTGGGCGATGTGGGTTGGAAGTGGGCCGGAATTTCCGATACAGGAAGTACAACCGTAACCGACTGTGTGGAATTTCAATGCTTCTAAATCCTCCAGTAAATTTGATTTCTCTAAATAGTCAGTTACGACTTTCGAACCTGGAGCCAGAGAAGTTTTCACCCAAGGCTTTACATCAAGACCTCTTTCTCTCGCTTTCTTTGCTACTAAGCCCGCTCCCAACATTACTGAGGGATTTGAGGTATTAGTGCAAGAAGTGATTGCTGCTATGACGATAGATCCGTCATACAATTCAAACTTGTCGTTGTGGAGCTTTACGGAAACGGATTTTAATCCATTTTTTATTTTGGTCTTTATCTCAGTTTCTGCAGGCGCTTTTTCGTGAGATTGGTCTTCAGTCTGTCCTCCACCCTCTTCTACAAACCTGGCAACTTCCTCTCTTTTATCTATAGGAATATATTGACGGCCATGAACTGATTCCAACAACTCTCCAAATTTTGGTTTGAAATCCTTAACCAAAATTTTATCCTGAGGGCGCTTTGGGCCAGAAACTGTAGCTTCGACGGTTCCCAAATCTAATTCCACCACAGAACTATAGTTTATTAGATCTTCATCTTTTCTCCAAAGCATGTTTGCCTTGCAATATTCCTCAACCAACTTGATCTGCTCAGCTGAACGGTTGGTTTTACCCATGTAATCGAGCGTACGATCGTCAATAGGGAAATAGGTAACAGTACAACCAAACTCCGGTGACATGTTGGAAATAGTGGCTCTATCTGGTACAGACAGATTATCTAAACCAGGGCCGAATACCTCTACAAATTTCCCTACTACGCTGTTTCTTCGAAGCAACTCAGTAATTGTCAAAACCATATCTGTAGCAGTAGTACCTGCAGGTAGATTTCCTGTCAGTTTTAGACCAACCACTTCTGGCATGATAAAGTAAATCGGCTGACCAAGAATTGCAGCTTCCGCTTCAATTCCTCCAACTCCCCAGCCAACTACTCCGATACCATTTACCATAGGTGTATGGGAATCCGTGCCGACTAGTGTGTCTGGAAATACCATTCCATCACGTTTTATTACTCCTTGAGCTAAATATTCAAGATTTACTTGGTGGCAGATCCCCATTCCTGGAGGTACCACTGAAAAATTATTAAATGTCTTTTGAGCCCATTTCAAAAATTTATACCGTTCCGAATTACGCTCATACTCTTTCTCTACATTCTTCTGGTAGCTATAATTGGTTCCAAAATAATCTACCTGAACGGAATGATCAATTACTAGATCTACAGGTATTAGAGGATTAATTGTGCTTGCATCCTTGCCTTTTCTGTGAGCTTCAGATCTAAGGGAAGCGATATCCACTACGGCCGGCACTCCAGTAAAATCCTGCATCAACACTCGAGCTGGCTTAAAGGGGACGTCCTTGTCCGAAGGCTGAGGTGACCAATTCATTAAGGTTTCTAAGTGCTCTTTTGTAATTGCGAAGTCATCGAAATTCCTTAAGGCATTTTCCAATAATATCCTGATAGAAAAGGGTAAATGTTTAATTTGGTGACCGCTTGCTTCAAGTTTTTCCAAACTCCAATAAGTATGATCTCCTGTTGAAGTTTTTAGAGTAGTTTTAATTTGGAATGGGTCTTGACTCATGTCTTATGTGGGCTAAGGTTAAAAATAGATTCGCTTTAGTAACTCAAATTCCCTGCTTAGGATTCCACAGTTTCGAAATGTTGCAAACTATTACCACCTTGCAGCAGGCTTTATAATCTTTAATTTAACTTAAGAAATTCAAAATTTTTAAATGGGCTACATCATACTTCGAATTCTCAGTGCGTTTTTCATTTTGGCTACATTTTTTCCACTTATAAAATTAGATTACTGGTGGGTAAGAGTATTTGATTATCCTCGCCTTCAAAAACTGGTAATTACCATTTCTCTTATTGTTTGGTGGTTCCTCACCCATAACAAACAGTCTAACTTAGAGAGAAATATTTGGATTGCTGTATTAATCATAACCTCTAGTTACCTAGTTACTAAAGTGTTGCCTTTTACTCCCTTGGGAAAAAAGATGATCGAAACAGTTCCCTATTCGCCAGAATCCGGGATTCATATTTTAGTGGGAAATGTCTATCAATACAATACAGAATATGGTAAAGCAGTATCTTTAGTTAAAACAGTAGATCCTGATTTGATCTTTTTTGTAGAAACAGACAAAGCTTGGGAAAAATGTCTTTCTGAAATTGAAAAAGACTATCCTACCCAAATAAAAATTCCTTTGGATAATACCTATGGACTTCTGCTCTACACCAGAATGGAAATAGTTCGACAGGAAATAAATTATCTTATCGATGACGAAATCCCTTCATTGGAACTGGATGTTAAATTAAGAAATGGGGAAATAATTACCATTTATGCGATTCATCCTACTCCCCCGGTACCTGGAGAAAATACTAAAAGCACTGAAAGGGATGCAGAAATTTTACTTGTTGGAAAAAAATCTAAAGACAATAATAAACCTTCTTTGGTAATTGGAGATTTGAATGATGTGGCTTGGAGCTACACCACAGAATTATTTTTAAAAAACTCAGAAATGGCAGATCCACGTCGAGGAAGAGGACTTTTCAACACCTTCCACGCGAAAGTGCCTTTATTCCGCTGGCCACTTGATCATATCTTCTTGAGCGATGATTTTGGGCTAGGCGGTATGAAAGTAGAAGAAGGAATAGGTTCTGATCACTTCCCGATTTCGTTGAAAGCAGTATTGACTACAACAAACGATACAGACACGTTGAAGGCGAATGAAGAGGAAAAAGAGGAAGCCCGCGAAAAAATCAGTAATGGAGTGGAAGAAGGGAATTAAGATCTCGACTAAATATCTTCGGATTTGTCTATAAGCTTATTCACTTTCTTATTGAATACTTCCCACTTCATTCTCTATCTCAAGGCTAAACACTGCACAAAGTTGATGGGAAAGTTCTCATTTAGGATTTAGTATTCCTCGTAAGGATAATCTTATCTAAAGAGTTTTAAAAAGAGAGAGGGGATAGAATGCCATCGATGTGCATTTTATCCCCTCTTTTTTTGTTTGTATGAATGTGATGTACCTATCACCGACAACCTGTCAAAGGATGTCGCCTTTAGTTGTTCTCTTTAGCCTCAGCTTTTTGCTTGCGCTTAAAGCCTTTGTTAAAGGGCCAAGTATATTCCAAAGCTTCCATACCTCTGTTTAAATTATAAGTAGCAGAATCAGTATTTTCCAATGTGCTCTTCAGTGTCTCCGCAAACTCAGGATCATTCAAAAGCATTCCCATAGAATTATTTGGATCATTGAATTTGTCTGTGATACTACTCAGTTTTTGTGTCATCTCTTCTGAGTTAGCAGCAGCTTGCTTAAAGCTCGCCATAGTCTGCTTCAGCTCATTAGCCATGGTAGTATCAGTAACAAGATCGTTGAAAAGATTGCCTTCTTGATTTAATTTGGAAGTAAACTTATTCAGCTCACTAATCATCCTGTTACTATTGATAGAGGCTTGATCCAGATTTTTCACGATAGCTCTGAAGCTTTCTGCCAATAGGGAGTCCGTGAGTGCTGCACCTACCATTCCCTCGCCTTCTGCCAGTTTGCTTGTAAGGTTTTTGAGATTTCCAGTGATCTCTACCAGATTCTCGTTATTCACTTGCAGCGTTTCCATCATTTGATCAGTGTCCAGTGGCATCACAGATTCCAATCGGTCTCCATCTTCTACTGGCGGTGCCAAAGTGGTCCCACCGTATATCACAATGATTTTATTGCCTATCAGACCGTCCGAGCTGATGGTAGCTTTGGAATCTTTACGGATAAACTCCACTACTTCCTCCTCCACGTTCATCTCTATCTCTACCTGAGAATCCCCGTAGAAGTTAATTTTGCGTACAGTACCGATCTTCACACCTGAGAACCAGATATTATTACCCGTCTGTAGACCGCCTATATCATCGAAGACAGCTTTAAGCTGAATCGCTTTTACAAACTTCTTCTGCTGGCCACCAAGTGTCAAAACACCTGCAACCAGGATTGCTATGCCAATGAAGACAAATATGCCAACTATGACTGATCTCTTATTTTCGCCTCTCATGAGTTGATAAAATTATAATCGTAAAATGATTTTATACGCGGGTCATCTGCATTTGGAAAAACTTCCTCGAATGTTCCCACCGCGTCAAACTGCCCATCCAACAAAACTGCCATTCGGTCCCCTGTATCCTTAGCACAGGTGAGATCATGGGTAATGACGATGGATGAGGTATTATATTCTTCTCTTACTTGGGTAATTAAATTATTGATCTCCCCACATGTAATTGGGTCCAATCCCGCTGTGGGTTCATCGTAAAGCATGATTTCAGGCTCCAAAATCAAGGTTCTGGCAACTCCTATTCTTTTCTTCTGACCTCCGGAAAGCTCCGATGGCATCTGATTGATAGATTGAGGTAAACCGACACTGTCTAATAAACCTTCAATCTTCATCGTGATTTCCTTTTTGGTTAGATTTTTAATATTTCTCACCAAAGGAAATTCCATATTTTCCCTCACCGTCATACTATCATAAAGCGCAGAGTTTTGGAAAGAAAAGCCAATTCTTAGACGCAAAGCATTCAAATCCTTCGTATTCAAAGTAGAAACCTCCTGGCCTAGGACATTCATAGTTCCAGAATCCTGCTTCAGCAGTCCTACCATTATTTTAATTAATACAGATTTTCCTGAGCCTGATTTGCCCAAGACAACCAGGTTTTCACCTTTGTGTAGATCAAGATCGACGCCTTTCAATACATCCAAGTCTCCAAAAGACTTTTCCAAACCTCGAATTTTAACAACCTTTTCTTCCATAATTAAAATGCTCGGATGGCGTTTACGATCTGAAGAACTAAAAGCTCCTCAATAAATATTAAGAACATAGCCATTACTACCGCTGCATTTGCCGCTCGGCCCACACCCTCTGTTCCTTTGGATGAATTATATCCTTTATAGCAGCCCACTATGCCTATCGTAAAGCCAAACAAAATTGACTTCAGAACTGAAGATATGATATCCAGAAAGGAGATGGATTCAAAAACCTGTACAAAGAATGTGGTCAAACTCACCTTCTCGTTTGCACTTACACTAAGAAAAGATCCCATCAGCGCAACAAAATCTGTGTACATCACCAGCATAGGAATCATCAGCGTAGTCGCGATCACCCGGGTCACCACCAAGAAATTAAATGGGCTAGTTGCCGAAACTTCCATGGCATCAATCTGCTCAGTAACTTTCATGGAGCCAATTTCTGCACCTATACTTGATCCTACTTTTCCTGCTGCAATCAACGCAGTAACCAGCGGTCCCATCGCTCGTACTACTGCAATTGAGATCAGCGATGGCAACCAAGAAGTGGCTCCAAATTCTGAAAGTGAAGGTCTGGATTGATTGGTAAATACAATACCGACGATAAAACCCGTGAGTGAAATTAGAGGCAAAGACTCGACTCCAATTCTATAGCACTGGTGAATGATTTCCTTAAATTCATAAGGTGGCACAAATACTACTTTGAAGAATCTCCTAACGAAATTCCAAGCGTCCGCCAATCCGGTAAAAAACTTATCTATTTTCTTTGAAAGCAGCGGCTTTCTGTCTTCTGCTTTTTCAGTCATACAATCTTTCTGATCGATCGAAATTAATTAAATTATTCAAAAGGATAGCTCTAAAATTCATCAAAGTCCCAGTATCGAATTTAAGTCTGATTCACTTAATGGTTTTTCAAAGATCTCACTAATTCTGACATCAGAATTAGCTCTGGCAATTTCCTCTCTCCGAACTGATCCGGATTGCAAAATCACTTTCGAATGTGGGCTTACTTTTTCTACTTCATCTACAAAATCCCATCCACTCATTTCAGGCAAATCCAAATCTATCAAAAGCAAATCCACAGATTCAGATTTCAGATAATTCAAGGCGTCACTTGGCGCATCGAAGTAGACAAATTCGATACGCGGATTTAATCTCAAAAGTCTTTTGCCAACCAATATTTTTTGAATCTTATCATCGTCCAATAAGAGGACTTTCCTGATTTGACTTGTGCTCATTTTTGTAATTTAGAAAGTATTAGCACTAGCCTTCTTTGGAAATTTTTTAACTGTTTTCTCCTGAAAAATCAAACAAAATCTCAAATAAAAGAAGGATAGAAATGATTGGGTGAGGTTGCAATTTACTACTTTTCATCCAATGTAACTTTACACTATCCAAAACAATAGCATGAAATTAATTTTCGACCATTTAAGTAACACCAACCGATTTTTAGTCTAATCTAATTTTTTTAGCCACCTCAAATTATGATAACCCTAAAGTAGTTTTATATTTCACTAAATCAAATACTTAACTGATTAAATATTAAGTAAAGCTTATTACTTCTAGAGCTATTACTGGTAATATTGGGTGAGCTTAGAAAAATAGCATTTTCACAGATACAATAGATTATTCTGCAAATAATAGGGGTGTTCGCCAGTACAAAACTGAGGTCGATTTTAGATATTTTATCAAAATCAATTTTCAATTAACTTTTTAATTGCCATAACCATGGATAATTTACAGTTGCAAATCCTACAATTTGAATTGAGCATATCCATACGATTCGGCCAACCTGTAGAAATAAAAAGTGCGATTTTATAATTTGAGTAGCTAAAGAAAATATGGTTATTCAATCCAGGGTTAATTTGGATTCATGACTTAAAAAGAAATTAGTTTTTCTTTTGGATCTGGGAGAATAAGATTTGATAATGCATTTTCAATCTTGCTCAAATTGTCCTGCAAAAGTCCCGATTTGGGAATCGAATATTGCACATATGTTTGAAATGTCTTTCTGATAAGGTACGTGCTTCCCTAACTGAAAATTGATTTTCTCCCATCAAATCATTACAAAAACCAAGAAATATTTATCTCAAAATCCAGACGAATTTGAAAGAAAAATTTTCGCAGTTCAAGCACGCAATTATCCTAATAAATCTGACAGATGAATCTCATAGAAATGATAAATTATTTCTAAAAATAATTGTGAATGGAAGGAAAATCTAAAATTTTAAAAGTCATAAATTGACCTGCAATCTCTGAATATTCATATCCCATTTTTAACAAAATTCCGGTACTTTCAATATGAAAAATATAGTTCTTTTACTCGTCACTTTGCTCTCCTTTACTTTCGTTTCCCAAGCCCAAAATGATGCATACGACTCCGCACTTGCTGGGGAAGTTGGTGCCGATGAATATGGAATGAAAAAATATGTAATTGCCTTTCTTTATAGAGGTGATAAAGTGCAGGAATACACGGAAGAGCAGAGAGCAGAAATTCAAGCAGGTCATATGGCGAATATCAATCGATTGGCAGAGGAAGGAAAACTTGTCATGGCAGGGCCTTTCTTCGGAAACGAAGAATTGAGGGGCCTATTCTTCTTTGCTGTCGAAAGCCTTGAAGAAGCTCAAAAACTTACTGCCTCTGATCCTGCTATCGAAGCGGGTGTACTGAAAATGGATCTGAAAGAATGGTATGGTTCAGCAGCCCTAATGCTAATGAGCGACCTTCACAGTAAAGTGGCAAAAGTTGAAATCTAGAATAAGGAAAAGGCTAGCTTATCTGTCAATAATTCCAAAGCTCTGATGGATTTGACTGAATTGCCTTTTTCATTTAGCTCAGGACTCCAAACAGCAATACTGAACTTATGGGGCATCACAGCAGCTACTCCACCACCTACCCCACTTTTCCCAGGCAATCCAACTTTGAATGCAAATTCTCCAGCTTCGTCATAAAAGCCGCAGGTCAGCATCAAGGCATTTATCCTTCGTGCACTGCTCTCAGATAAAATCTGTCGATCAGCAAAAATCGAAAATCCATCATTAGCTAAAAATGAGAAGGATTTAGCAAGATCCACGCAACTCATTTCCATTGCGCAATGGGAAAAATAGACTTCAAGCACTTCATCGATGGGATTATTGAAATTTTTGAAAGACTTGAGAAAATAAGCCAAAGCAGTATTTCGCTCACCATGATTCAACTCTGATTTTTTAACATCAGGATTAATTTTCACACAGGTTGCGCCTGCGAGTTCATTGATAAAGTTGGTGATCTGATCAATCGGTCGATCAAACTTGCTACACAAGGCATCAGTGATTACTAAAGCTCCGGCATTGATAAAGGGATTTCTGGGTATGCCCTTTTCATATTCCAGTTGTGCTATAGAGTTGAATGGATCTCCACTTGGCTCCACATTCACCCGGGACCAAAGTTTGGAATTGAATACATTGAAAACCATCGTCAACGTGTGAACTTTACTGATACTTTGGATAGAAAATGGTAACTGATGATCACCAACACCATAGACATTGCCTTTTAGGTCTACCAGAGCAATACCAAAATGATTGGGATTCACATTCCCAATCTCAGGTATGTAATTGGCAACTTTACCTCTTAAATTCTCCGCTTGTACCTCGTGATATACTTCTTCTATTAGATGTTGGTAGTCCATTCTGGAAAAGTCTGGAAAAATGGGAGAGAAAGAAAGAGTTTTGTGAGAAAAGCTGGAAGACGGGAGACCGAAGACAGAAGCCCACTTCGGTCTCCAGTCTTCAGTCTAGCTGGCCAAAGGGTTTTAGTGAAATTGCATTGTTTCAGATCTCAATAAAAGAAACAGCACATAAGATTATTATGTATGTAATATTTTTATAGAGTACTTTCAGTAACAGTTAAAAGAGTTCAGCTGGAATGAAAATCTCCCATTGCCAAGTCGACACTCTCAAAAAAAGGATTCCCTTAGATCGATATCCATACGACATCCTGGATCATGTGGCTTATAAGGTGGAAGTGTTTATTGAGGACAATGAACTATGTCATATATGAATCGTAATTGGATCGTACAATGGCATCCAAAACACTATTCAATTCACGGGATTTCAGACTTTTAACCTTAGATTTTATAATTCTATAACCTTACTCCAAAATATTATTCGTACTTTTGCGCCTTCAATCAGGCAAACCATGCAGAATATTCGGAATATCGCGATCATCGCACACGTTGACCACGGCAAAACTACACTCGTGGATAAAATCATCCATGCATCTAAGATCTTTAGAGAGAATCAACAGTTTGACGACTTAATTCTCGATAACAACGACTTAGAGCGTGAAAGAGGAATTACAATTCTTTCCAAAAACGTATCAGTTCGATACAGAGACACCAAAATCAACATTATCGACACACCTGGTCACGCCGATTTTGGCGGTGAAGTGGAACGTGTATTGAAAATGGCGGATGGCGTGATCCTTTTGGTGGATGCTTTCGAGGGCCCTATGCCTCAGACCCGATTTGTACTAGGTAAAGCGCTTGACCTTGGATTAACCCCAATAGTAGTCGTAAATAAAGTAGATAAGGAAAACTGCCGTCCTGACGAAGTTCAGGAATCAGTATTTGAATTAATGTTCAACTTGGACGCTACTGAAGAGCAACTGGAATTCCAGACGCTTTACGGTTCTGCTAAGCAAAACTGGATGGGTCCTGATTGGAAAAACCCAACCGATTCTATTATTCCTTTGTTGGATGCGATCGTGGACCATATTCCTGCTCCTAAAATCGATGAAGGTACACTTCAGATGCAAATCACTTCTCTGGATTACTCCAGCTTTGTGGGTCGTATCGCAATCGGGAGAATTAAAAGAGGAACGATCAAGATAAATCAGCAGATCGCCTTGATGAAATCTGATGGATCTGTGAAGAAAATGAAGGTGAAAGAACTTCATACCTTTGAAGGCTTGGGCAAAGCTAGCGTAGAAGAAGCCTTCGCAGGTGATATTTGTGCGGTAACTGGTATAGATGATTTCGAGATCGGTGATACTATTTCCGATGTTGATAATCAGGAAGCACTTCCAAGAATCTCTATTGATGAGCCTACGATGAATATGCTCTTCACAATCAACAACTCTCCATTCTTCGGTAAAGAAGGAAAATTCGTGACTTCCCGTCACTTGAGAGATCGCTTGATGAAAGAGACTGAGAAAAATTTGGCCCTACGAGTAGAGCCAACTGACTCTGAAGATAAATTCTTGGTATATGGTCGCGGTATCCTTCACTTGTCTGTTCTGATTGAAACGATGAGAAGAGAAGGCTACGAACTTCAGGTAGGTCAGCCTCAGGTGATCTTCAAAGAAATCGATGGTGTGAAATGTGAGCCTATCGAAACTTTGGTAGTAGATGTGCCTCAGGAGACAGCTGGTAAGGTGATTGAATTGGCTACTCAGCGTAAAGGTGAGTTGCTTATCATGGAGCCAAAAGGCGATCTTCAACACTTGGAATTTAATATTCCTTCAAGAGGTTTGATTGGCTTGAGAAACAACATGCTTACTGCTACTCAAGGTGAAGCAATCATGAACCATAGATTCACGTCATATGAGCCTTTCAAAGGAAATATGCCAGGTCGTACTAACGGTTCGTTGATATCAATGGAAGGTGGTCAGTGTACTGCTTATGCGATTGACAAACTTCAGGACAGAGGTACTTTCTTCGTAGATCCAGGAGACGAGCTTTACACAGGTCAGGTAATCGGAGAAAACTCCCGTGATAATGATATCGTGGTGAACGTACAGAAAGGTAAGAAATTGACCAACATGCGTGCTTCAGGATCTGATGATAACGTAAGAATCGTTCCTGCTAAGAAGTTTTCCCTGGAAGAGTCTATGGAATACATCCAAAAAGATGAGTACCTCGAAATCACACCTAAGTCTATCCGAATGAGAAAAATCTATTTGGATGAAGGCGAAAGAACTAGAATGGCGAAGAAAGACGCATAATAAGATTTTAGAATCTAGATTTAAATATAGAGATCCCTCAGACGAAAGTTTGAGGGATTTTTTTTTTTCAATAGTAACCTAAGCCCTAACTATTTACCTAATTCGCACGTCTCTAAACTAATCAATTGATTCGCTGCATGAAAAACATCTTATTACTCACTTTTACAGTATGTTACTTTAGCATTACTCTTTTTGCTCAGACCAAATCAGACAGGGTTTTTACCCAGGAGGGAGTAAAAGAAGTTAATGTAAAAGAAGTAACCGAACTGGTAATTAAATACACTTACCTTGACGAAGAGACATTGTATACGCTAAATAAAATGTTGGTTAGCAAGATCCAATTTGCTAGCGGAAGGGAAGAAGTTTTTCAGACTGCTCCAAAGTTTATAAATAAGCTAGAGGATTCCAAAGAGGTATATATCGCAACAAATCCTGATGAAGTAGTAGAGTTGGAAAATATAGGTGTACTCAATACTTACATAACTAACGTTGGGCCCCTGATTTCGATTAATCGATCTAGCAATAAGCAAATAGCCAAACTTAAACTGGAAGCAGCTATGCGAGGGGCAAATGTGGTCTTGATAGAAAATGTGCAACAAGGGATAAGAACTAACTACTCTGATAGCAATTATGTGGCGAATTCAACTTATACTAAAAACCTGGGATCCGCGTACAGCACCATTACTCAATATTATAATGGCATAGCCTATAGAACCAATCCTTTTGACATCTCAGAATTAAAAAATAAGATTGCTTTTGCAGAATATCATTTAATGACTGTGAAGAACTTAAATCAATGGAAAAACGAAGTTCAAACTTTTGAAGCATCCAAATACACAAAAGAAGGAAGGCCTGTATTTAACTATTTGAAAGATATTCCTGAAGAAGGTATTCAGCTTTTTGTGAGTGCAGAAGGAATTAGCGAGGAATTTGATAAACTTGAGGTTATAGATGCGGGAGAAGATTTTGTCGTTATAGCAGGAATAAACCCACAGAAAACTTCCAATTTTTACCTGTTTACAAAATCCTACATTCCTCCTTTAGTAAACATTAAAGTGGCAGACTAGGAAATTGAAACTCAGGCAAGTTTCTAGCATCAAAATAAGCGTAATCCTCAGCTAAATATCGAAGTTGTTCTTTTCAAATTTTATAAAAAAGTTTGTTTGTTCTTACCAAAAAACCTTTAATTTTAGTTTCAATAACTAAACTGACTGTTCAATATACAACATCTTAATTAGATACTATGAAATCTCCTTTATTGATTGCATTACTCGCATTTATAGGATTCTCAACATCAGGAATTGCACAGTCAAAAAATGATGTTCTTTTTTTCAAGGAAGGACCCAAAGAGGTACAGGTAAAGGAAATAGGTGAAAATTTAATTAAATACAGTTTTCCTCAAGAAAATGCTGTTTACTCTATCAGCAAACATGCTATCAATAAAATCATATTTGCTAGCGGAAGGGAAGAAGTGTTTCAAAGCCCTTTCAACCAAATAAAAGGATTGGAGGATGCAGATAAGGTTTACATTACCTACGTGCCTCAGGAAACTGAAGGTTTAACATCTAAGGGCGAGTTATTCAGTAAGGCCACGGGCGTTACTGTATTTTCAACAATGCATAATGTAAAAAATCGATCATTGGACAAAATGAAAGCGGAAGCCGCCATGTCCGGAGCCAATGTAATATTGATATCTGATGCTCAGTCCAGAGGCAATTATTATGGGAACGAAAATACCCCAAGCCAATCCACCCAAACGGTACTTTTTGGTCAGGCATTTACTTCTAATCCATTAAATATTACTGAAATCAAAGATAAGATTTCAGGAGCTCGTTATGCCTTATATCAAACTTTTTTACTAAACAGAAATGATTTCAGTCCGAAAATGGAAATGTCCTTAAAATATGATGAAAATAGACTTCCTATTACGAATGAAATCCAAAGCGTAGTTGAACGTGATGGTAAATTATATGTAAGCACACCTTCTATTCGATCAAAAAATAATGAGCTGGAAGTTATCAGCCTTCGCGACGGAATCTTAACTCTTAAGGAAACACATAAAAACACGGTATATAATTACATCCTTCAGACTGAAGAAAGTGAATTTATGAAATCCATTAGGCCAGTATTGGGTAAGAAGTAGGGTCGGCATTAGCAATAAGCCCTCTAATCTTTACCATAAATGATGGACCTCTTCTCGGATGTGTTCATTATAAATATCTCTCACCGCATCCATTTGATCTTTTGTGATCGGCGGGAGTTTTCCGGCATTTACATTAGCTTCTAGCTGGGATGATTTGGATGCCCCTGGAATTACCACACTCACTTGATCATACATCAAGATCCAACGTAAAGCTATTGCCGCCAAAGCTCCATCTCCATTGAAGACCTCTCTCAACTTCTCTACAGCAGGAAATGCTTTATCCAAAGGAACTCCAGAAAAAGTCTCTCCTTTATCGAAAGCTTTTCCTTCACGGTTGAAGTGCCTATGATCATCTTTGGAAAAAGTAGTTTCTGGAGTAATCTTGCCAGTAAGGAGTCCGCTGGCTAGGGGAACACGAACAATCAATCCAATTTCTTTGGAGGCAGCCAAAGGAAATAGTTCATCTGCTGGTTTTTGCCTGAACATATTGAAAATAACCTGCACAGTAGAAACGATATCGTATTCCATAGCAAGTTTAGCTTCCTCTACTTTCTCTACGCTCACACCCATTGCAGCAATTTTGCCTTCGGCTCGCAATTTTTCAAAGAGTGTAAATACCTCATCTCGATTATAAACAGAAGTGGGTGGGCAGTGCAACTGAATCAAGTCCAAACGATTTAGCCCTGTATTACTTAGACTATCTTCTACATGTCTCCGCAGCTTTTCTGTGGAGTACGTTTCGTCTATGTGAGGTTGAATTCTTCTGCCACATTTAGTAGCGACATAGATTTTTTCAGATCGCTGTCTCACTACTTCACCCACCGCTGACTCACTTAATCCAGCATCATAAACATCTGCAGTATCTACAAAATTGATTCCTTGGTCAAAAGCGGTGTGAAGTATTTCTTCAGCAATTTTGGGATTAAATGGGCTTCCCCATCCGCCTCCTACTTGCCATGTTCCTAAACCTATTTCAGAAATTTTCCATCCGGTTTTTCCCAAAGTTCTGTAATTCATGATGCTGCCGATTTTTAAAAAAGAGATATTAAGGGTTTAAATTAAGGCTAAAAACTGCCCGATTATCTAAAAGTAATTTAAATTTTTATCTTTAGAATCACGGTTAAAACGGATATTTATCCGTTAAAAAAACCCTTCGCATTCAACAAACCTAAAACCAATGTAAATGAAAACAAGAAGACAATTTATAAAAACCATCAGCGTGGCAAGTGCTACAGCTGTCTTACCTCTAACCTCAATCGCTAAAGAAATGGCAAAACAAAAAATGATTCATCAAGTTTATTTTTGGCTACACGACACCGCTAATACTCAAGAATTTCTAACTGAAGCTGTGCCTATGCTGGGTAGATGCAAAACCGTTGGTAAATTCATAGCAGGCACGCCTGCAGCGACTGAAGATAGAGATGTGGTAGATCACAGCTTTCAAGTAGCCTGTACAGCCTTCTTTGATAGCTTAGAAGATCAGCTTATCTATCAGTCAGATCCTACTCACCTGGAATTTATTGATAAATATTCCCATATGTGGAAAAAAGTCCAGGTGTACGACATAGCTATATAAAAGAAATCTAAAAGCACCTTTCACACGTATTTGACAGCAGATAATCCCATTTATATGAATATTTCAAAGTGGATGCTCAGTTCGCTGGTTTTGCTAATCTGGTCTTGCGATCCGAAAGAAGAAGTAATTCCAAACCCTCAGTCGGATGCAGTGAAAGGTGCCATAGTAGAATCTATGCAAGAATGGTATTATTGGAATGATGAGCTTCCAAATACTACAACAACTTCCTCTTACAGCACGAATGAGGAATTGCTAGACGCAATCATTTATAAACCTTTGGATAGATTTTCTTACCTCACGACTCAGGATGCATTTAATAATGCATTTGTTGGCAAAAATGCCGGTCATGGGTTTGGTTTTGCCTTCGATGCTAACGAGAGATTATATGTCACTTTCGTATTTTATGAATCTCCAGCAGGACTCGATGGATGGCAGCGAGGATGGGAAATCACTGAAATTAATGGGAAGGCAATCTCAGAATATAAAACCAGCTCAGGAGGATACGATTTCCAACTTGGCACTTCAGATCCCGGCATAACGAATTCTTTCACATTTAGATTACCTGACGGTAGTACTACTACTAGAGTTAATGTAAAAGCCGAATACCAATCTAACTCTGTCTTGCATCAGGAAGTCATTGACCTCTCTGGAAAAAAGGTGGGTTATTGGGTATATCAGAGTTTCAAAGCTACAGCTGGTCAGTCTCCTACTAAAAGTCTGGAAGTGGATCAAACTATGAAATTCTTTGAAGATGCTGGAATCGATGAATTGATCATTGACTTGAGATATAACGGTGGTGGATCAGTAGCAGTAGCCGAGCAAATCAACAATTACTTTATTCAATCTACCAATACCGAAAAATTGATGTACACAAATCAATTAAATTCATTAAAAACTGACCTTCAAAAAAGTGTAAACTTTAAAAAGATCGGAGGTTTAAATCTTGATAGATTGTTTTTCATTACCTCAAGAGGCACTGCTTCAGCGTCTGAATTAATCATCAATTCCTTATCCCCCTATGTTGACATTACACTGATAGGTGACAATACATACGGAAAACCTGTAGGATCATTTCCTCTTTCCAGCTACAATAAAACGCTCAGAGATAATAATGTTGAGCTAGTACCCATCACTTTTGCCACTGCCAATGCAGAAGGGAATACTGAATATTTCGAAGGTTTTCCCACTGATTTCGCCGTAGGTGATTCCCCTCAGTTCAATTGGGGAGACCCAAATGACCTTCGACTGGCAGCAGCCCTAAATCTGATCGAAAATGGCTCGGTAACCGGAAGACTTACAAATACCTTCTATAGACCAAAATGGGAAATGATCGATCAGTTTAAAGGATTACAGCAGGAGTTCCCAGCATATTAATAGAAGATTCGCTATAAATATTTAGTCTATTCTTTCTTCTTATGCCGATCTATTAGCACATCCATCACTTCATCCAGTTCATACCCCTTAGCTTCCAGCAAAACTAAGTAATGATATAGCAGATCTGCTGCCTCCCCCATAAATAGCTCCTTATTGTCATCCTTGGCTTCGATCACAATCTCTACAGCTTCCTCACCTACCTTTTGAGCTACTTTATTGATGCCTTTGGCAAAAAGAGAAGCAGTATAAGATTTATCAGTTGGATTGTTTTTGCGATCCTTAATAATCGTCCTCAATTGATCTATAAATCCGGTTTTGGAGGAATTTACCTCGTCAAAGCAAGTATCAGCCCCAGTATGACAAACCGGGCCTATTGGATTGGCTTTTAACAAAATTGAATCGCCATCACAATCAACCGCAATGCTTACCAACTCCATAAAATTACCGGAAGTCTCTCCTTTAGTCCAAAGACGGTTTTTGCTACGGCTAAAAAATGTAACCTGATTAGTTTCCTTGGTTTTTGCTAAAGCCGCTTCATTCATATAACCTTGCATTAGCACTTTGCCAGATATCGCGTCTTGCACTATCGCCGGCACCAAACCATCCATTTTTTTAAAATCTATGTTCATATTTCTAACCTTTGAGGTTTTCAAAACCTCGAAGGTTTTGTTTATTAATTTGTGGTACTTACTAGACTTCCATCCCGATACCTATACGGGATGCTCAGTCTGACATAAGCTCCATTTCTTACTTTATCAGATCTAGAATCTATCGTCTTGATACTTATGTCTTATGTCTCTTTTACTTCCTTATACTGATTTCAGAATCGGATAAATAACTCTTCAACTCAGGAATCCCAATTTCCTTGAAGTGAAAAATGCTTGCTGCCAAAGCTGCATCTGCTTTGCCAAAGGTAAACACATCTTTGAAATGTCCCATTGTGCCGGCACCGCCTGAAGCAATCACCGGAATGGAAAGCGCGGATGAAATCTCCGCCAAAAGCTCATTAGAAAATCCTGCTTTCGTCCCGTCGTGATCCATGGAAGTTAGCAAAATCTCTCCTGCCCCACGATCACAAACTTCCTGAGCCCATTCCTGAGTTTTTAGCAAAGTTGCCTTTCTTCCCCCATGTGTATGCACAAAGTCGATTCCATCCACATTTCTAGTATCGATGGCAACGACTATGCATTGAGAACCGAATTCAGCTGCCATTTCATTGATGATCTGTGGATTTTTCACCGCCGAAGAATTGATGGAAATCTTATCTGCTCCAGCATTAAGCAATACTTTTACATCCTCTACGGTTGATATTCCTCCGCCCACTGTAAAAGGTATATTGATTGCTTTAGCAACTTTAGTAACGAGTTCTGCTAGGGTTTTACGCTTATCCACGGTAGCTGTGATATCCAAAAACACCAGTTCGTCAGCCCCTTCGTCAGAGTAGATCTTTGCCAACTCCACCGGATCACCCGCATCACGAAGCTCCACAAAGTTCACTCCTTTAACCGTTCGGCCTTCTTTGATATCTAGGCAAGGGATTATTCGTTTTGTAAGCATTTTGAATTGGAAAATTTTAAAATTGAAAGATTGGAAAATTAGGTTGTAATGTGGTAAAGTTGGAAAGTTTGAGATTTCTAATTTTAGCTTTCTGAATTAAACGAAAGCTGCCAATTCCTCCAGCGTCACTCTCCCCTCATAATAAGCCTTCCCTACTATCGTCCCATAGACACCAATTTTCTCCAGTTCTTCCAGATCTTTAACTGAAGAAACACCGCCACTTGCGATCAACTTTACGCTAGGAATTTCTTCCAAAATCTCTTTGTATAAATCCGTAGATGGACCTTGAAGCAAGCCATCTTTTGCAACATCAGTACAAATCACATAGCTAATTCCTTTAGCGACATAGTCTTTTATAAATGGAATCAACTCCACAGAAGTAGTTTCTTCCCAACCTCCTACAGCGATTTTTCTATTTTTTGCATCAGCACCCAGAATGATTTTTTCAGTACCATAGTTTGTGATCCAGCCTCCAAAGAGCGCTGCATTCTTTACAGCAATGCTTCCTCCGGTCACTTGCTTGGCTCCTAGGCTAAATGCTTTCTCGATTTCCTCATCCGCTTGAATCCCTCCTCCAAAATCAACTTGTAGGCTTGTTCCTGAGCTGATTCTCTGCAAAACATCTGCATTTACAATCTTTTTAGCCTTGGCTCCATCCAAATCAACCAGATGTAATCGTTGAATTCCGGCACCTTCAAAGCGCTTGGCCATTTCCAATGGATCGTCGTGGTATTCTTTTTTGCTGCTGTAATCGCCCTGACTAAGTCGGACGCACTTGCCTCCGATGAGGTCGATTGCTGGAATTATTTGCATTTGAATTGAAAGATTGGAAAATTCTAAAATTGAAAGATTAAAATATTAGAAGGGCTTCAACTTCGCTCAGCCTGACTCATGCAATTGTCACACTGAGCGAAGTCGAAGTGTTTATTTTTAAATAGAAAGGAAATTGCTTAACAATTTCTCTCCTACTAAACCGCTTTTCTCAGGATGCGCTTGAATAGCATAATAATTATCCCGATGGAGCATCGCGGAAAAATCATGAATATAATGCGTCTGAGCTATAGTCAAATCGCTCAACTCAGCATAAAAGCTGTGCACATAATATACAAATGGCTCAGCAGGCAGGTCTTTCAAGAGCGGAATATCCGCAAGATTCTCCAATTCATTCCAGCCCACATGTGGCACTTTGAATTCCTGAGAATTCTCTGGCACAAAGCGCTTCACTTTCACTGGAAAAACTCCCAAACACTCCGTATCATTTTCCTCAGAATGCTCGCAAAGCAATTGCAAGCCCAGACAAACACCTAAAAAAGGCTGTGGCAGGTCTTTGATCAAGGTGTCAAGTTTTCGCTCCTTCAAGTACCGCATTGCTGTACTGGCTTCACCTTGACCAGGGAAAATCACTTTATCCGCGGCTCGGATTACTTCTGGATCATCCGTCAATTCAGCGTTTGCACCTAGCCTTTCCAAAGCATAGAGCACCGACTGCACATTGCCGGAATTATATTTAATGACTGCTATTTTCATGTATTGTCGGGTGTTAGGTGACCGATGTCCGGTGTAAACATCCAGCATCGGACATCCGTCATCCCACATTTATTTCATTTTTAACATCTCCTCAAGCACCTCTTCTATTTCAGGAAGAGACTCATAAAGCTGCTCATAACTCTCTATCACAAAGTACTTATCCTGAAAGTGATCTTTCCAGTATTCCTGATTCAAAATTCTCCTCACATCATATTCCAGATGGGCAGGTTCATTTGAAAGGCTGAATTTAGTCTCTCCTGCCGAACTTAGGATCCCCGCACCATATATTTTTAACTCACCATCCTCACGAATCAACCCAAACTCTATGGTAAACCAATAAATCCTGCTTAGCAGTTGTATCGCCCAAGGGTTGTCTATATGCTTTAAAGCAATCCCAGACAAGTTCTCCAGAAAATCAACATAAGGCTGATTAGTCAGCAAGGGCATGTGAGCAAAAGCATCATGAAACATATCTGGCTCTTCCAGATAATCAAGCTGCTCCATCGTGCGAAGCCATGTCGAGGAAGGAAACCTTCTGTTATTCAGCAAGCCAAAGAACAGATCATCATCGATCAGTCCAGGGACAACCTGCACTTCCCAACCTGTACTTTTAGCCAAAACCTGGTTCAACTCAGCAAAATTTGCGATTCTATCAGCAGAAAACTTCACCATCTCCACCCCTTCCAGATAAGCTTTGGAAGCAGCCTTTGGTAGATTCGGCATCTGTCGCTCGAAGAGGATTTTCCAAACTTTGAAGTCCTCCTCTGTGTAAGAATCATACTCCTGTCTAAGCTTTTGGAGTCGGGGATCACTGAAGACCCAGTTTTTTTGTTTTGTGTTTGCGTTCATGGTATTTGGGTATATTCTGTAGTTACTTATTCGGTTATCCTGCTTTTCAGTTGTCTTGCTTCTCCAGAAGCTGGACTTTCTTCAACTATCAAAATGTTGCTTCTGGAGAGGCCGCAAAACGGCGATCTGATAACAAAAAAGGCCCATTCCACTAGGAATAGGCCTCTATATTTTTTTACCAAAAATCCATAGTCATCCTATTCCTTCATTGAAGATGGTAGTAAGAATGATGTACGAAAGTTCTTGGTGTCGGATTCACGTGAATTTTTTCATTTGAAATGCTTCTTTGCATTTCGTACTGCTAAGATAGGCAATGTATTATCAAAAGCAATTTCCTTAAAATCTATCTATATTTTACGAAGATTCAAAAAAACAGAGCCCCCGAACGCTCGGAGGCTCCTGCAAGCAAAGAGTGAAGATTATATTATACCCAAAATTACCAATTCTGACGAATGATAAAAGTCATCCAAGTAATATTTACTATTTACTCTATCATACTCTTTTTCACGCTACTCCTGATTCTAGGGCTTTTTATCGTAATCCCCTTAAGCATCAGTCCAGCAGGCGGGAAAATATCTTTTTTGTTTATTCGGATCTGGGCAAGAGTATGGTCTTTTTTATCTGGAATTCGATATGAATTCCATGATCGTGATCTCATCGACCGAACTCAATCCTACATCTATATCTTTAACCACCGCTCTTTTCTAGATGCAGCTATAATTCCGCTAGCCATTCCTCAGCAGGTAAGAGCTCTAGGAAAGAAAGAATTATCCAAAATCCCATTTTTTGGCTGGGTGGTAGGCAAAGTCGCTATCTGGGTAGACAGAACAGATTCGGAATCAAGAAGACAAAGTATAGATCAGTTGGTGGTTTTTCTAAATCAGGGGATCTCGGCTGTGGTAGCTCCTGAAGGAACCCGAAATGCCAGTAATGCACCTTTACTACCTTTCAAATCCGGGGCATTTCGTCTATCGGTAGAAACAGGTATTCCTATTCTACCTATTGCAGTTATCGGAGCAAATAAGGTGATGAAAAAGGGATCGCTGTTGATACGACCAGGTAAAGTCAAGATTTACTTTTCTAAACCTATTCAGCCCAGTTCGGCCTCTGAAAATGCTGTAAATGAACTATCGGAAAAATGCCGCTCCAGACTAGAAGCGATGCTTCTTACACATGAATAATGTTATCCTTCGGCTCTTCGTCAATGGCATCAATAGTCAACTCTTCAAAGAGAATATAAACTGCCAAATAGCTCATTGGAATAGTGACAAAAATCCCAACGATGAAAAAGAGTAACCCTGCAATATTGAGTGCCAGAAGTACCAGTAGAAACAGTAAGAATTTGAGCCAATTTGTTTGAATTAGTCTACGACTAAGCTCCATAGAAGTCCAGAAATCAAAGCCTCCAAAAATCACAAACAAGAGGCAGAATAAATAGCCTACTAGCAGGTAAACCCCGGGTATTATTAGGAGCAATATACCTCCCACGATTAAAATAGAGCTGATCAAATTAGTTATAACCAGATTCCACCAATACTTAAAACCATCAAAAAAATTCTGAAAATCAAGGTATTCTTTTTGGCTTTGGCGGTTAGCCACCAAGTAAAAGCCACTGACCAATGGTGGTGCTAAGAAGATACTGTATAGAAAGGTATAGTCTTTTAAATAAAGCGTAAATCCCGCTTGAATAGCACCTACCAAAACCATAAAGCCAATATGGAATAAAGCACGGGATTTGAACATCTCCCATGCTTTTTCGATGATATCTCCAATATTAAAATCTACTCCCGAATCAATGATTCGCTGAATTTTATCTTGATTCATATTTAATGTATAATACCGGCAAAGATGCTAATCACCCTCTTTTTTTTATTTAGCAGACGGAAAACAGAAGACGGGAGACAGAAGTGGCCTCAATGCTATAGGATAATCTTCTTCGGTCTTCGGTCTCCGGGCTTACTAAGCCAAGAAAATCATGGTTATTGGCAGCAGAGAGATAAATAATATTACTTAGTAAAAGCTTCTAATATATCATGCTTAGTGATGATGTGAATCTGATTTTGCACATCACGAACGAGCACCGCTTTTTCTTTTTCCACCATAGATGAAAGTACATCCAACGTGCTATCCAGCGCCACAAAATGCATGGAATCCTCCATCACATCGGCGACATTCGCATCTTTCAAAGATGGATTATCAATGATTCTAGCAAGCAATTTATTATCGGTCAAACTACCTACCACTTCACCATCTTCCATTACCGGAATTTGAGATACGCTGGTTTTATTCATTAATCCGATGGCATCTTTCACTGAGTCAGTTTTCAAGGAAGAAACCAGAGTATAAGCGCCATTTCGCTGCGCTATGATATCTCTAGCGGTGGAGAAGGTTTTATCTTCCAAGAAACCGTGATTTCTCATCCACTCGTCATTGTAAACTTTACCCAAATATCGAGTCCCATGATCCGGCAAAATAATCACCATCTGATCACCTTCTTTCAGATTATCTTTTGCCCACTCCAATGCGCCGTGCACAGCAGATCCACATGACCAACCTACAAATAAGCCTTCTTCTCTAGCCAATCTACGAGTCATCACGGCGGAATCTTTATCAGTCACTTTGATGAAGTGATCAATCATATCGAAGTTCACATTCTTGGGAAGTATATCTTCGCCGATTCCTTCCGTCAGGTATGGATACACTTCTTTTTCGTCGAAAATGCCCGTCTCTTTATATTTTTTGAAAACCGAACCATAGGTATCAATCCCAACTGTCACCACATTTGGATTTTGCTCTTTTAGATATTGCGCAGTTCCGCACATAGAGCCACCAGTACCGACACCAGCTGCATAATGCGTGATTTTACCATCCGTATCATTCCAGATCTCCGGACCAGTTGTCTCATAGTGAGCGGCAGTGTTAGATAAGTTATCGTATTGATTTGGGTAAAAGGAATTCGGGATATCCTGGTTCAATTTCCTCGCAATGGAATAATAGGAACGAGGATCTTCAGGTGACACGTTTGTAGGACAAACGATCACTTCTGCTCCCACGGCTTTAAGAATATCTATCTTCTCCTTAGACTGCTTATCAGCCATGGTGAAAATACATTTGTAGCCTTTGGCAACTGCTGCCAGAGCTAAGCCCATTCCGGTATTTCCAGAAGTCCCTTCTATGATCGTTCCTCCAGGTTTTAGCAAACCTGCCTTTTCGGCATCCTCCACCATTTTGATCGCCATACGATCTTTCATGGAGTTTCCTGGATTAAAGTATTCCACTTTCACCAAAACCTCCCCTTTGATATGCTTGGCCAGTTTATTCAGTCTGATCATCGGAGTATTTCCGATGGTATCGATAATTGAGTTGTAGATCATAGTCGGTTACATTTGGTCATATTTGGTAATCAAAAATAAAGGAATTTTCCGGGGGATGCGATTACAGGAAAGTTAAAACAGAATAAAATTCTGCATTATCGAACCAAATATGACCTAGGAACTCAATATGCTGCGACTGAAAACTGAACAGTGAGACTTGTTTACACTTCTTTAAATTCCAATCGCTTCAGTACATCTAGCGTCACGTGCATCAGAATAGCCGCCACGAAAAACATTCCAAATGTGCCTCCAAACAATGCCCAAACGAAT